>Ga0137459_1000130_pt1 | contig 26924 bp, 17 predicted proteins | sample EasRivERMGT700_2_FD_104908 | JGI IMG/M metagenome (GOLD analysis project Ga0137459, IMG submission 104908) | Soil microbial communities from meander-bound floodplain in the East River, Colorado, USA - East River MetaG ERMGT700_2 | ecosystem: Environmental > Terrestrial > Soil > Floodplain ...
GCACGGTGCCGCGCGACCGCTTCGAATACAGCGGCTCGATCTCGGATTCGTGGAAGCGCCAGCTCCTGCTCAACATCGTCAAGCTGCGCTACCTCGACCCGCCGATCTTCGTCGACATCGGCCAGATCGTCGCCGGCTACTCGCTCGAGACCGGCGTGACCGCCGGCGGACAGCTCTCGAGCATCGATGCGATCCAGGGCAACAGCGTGGCGCTCGGCGGCTCGGCCAAATACACCGACCGGCCGACGATCACCTACGTGCCGCTCACCGGGAACAAGTTCATCAAGGGGCTGATGACGCCGCTGCCGCCCGAGTCGCTCTTCTTCATGATCCAGTCGGGCTGGCCGGCCGACGGGATGCTCTTCGCCGGCCTCGCCTCGATCAACGGCATGAAGAACCAGGAGACGTCGATCAACGGCGTGAATCCTCCCGACCCGGGGTTCATGCGCGTGCTCGAGCTGATGCGCAAGATCCAGCTCTCCGGCGGCGTGGGACTGCGCGTCCAGGTCGACGCGCAGAAGCGGCAGACGAACATCCTCACCATCCGCAAACAGGACATCAGCGACGAGACGCGGGCCGACACGGCGGAGCTGCGCAAGCTCCTGCGGCTCGACCCGGAGGCGGGCGAGTTCAAGCTCTCCTTCGGCTCGACGCAGGCCGACGACAAGGAGGTCGCCGTCGTCACGCGCTCGCTGATGCACCTGCTGTCGACGATGGCGGCGCTGGTCGAGGTGCCGCCCGAGGACCTCGCCGACCGTCGCGCCACGCCGGGCTGGGAGAGCGCGCAGGGCAGCGAGAAGCCGGTGCGGATGATCGAGATCCACAGCTCCAAGGAAAAGGTCGACGACGCCTTCGTCTCGATCCACTACCGCGACCACTGGTACTGGATCGACGACCGCGACCTCAAGTCGAAGCGCGTGTTCGCCTTCATGCTGATGCTGTTCACGCTGGCCGACACCGGCGAGAAGGAGGGGCTCCCCCTCATCACGATTCCGGCGCAGTGACGGCGTGCGCCGGTCCGGTCGGGTCCATCCTGGGCTTCTCGCAGGGAAGGTCGGGCCTTCCTGAACGGCCGGGTCATGTGTGCACGAATACCGTTACACACCACAGAGTTCACGCACCGAGAGAAAGCCACAGCCCCTGCGAGAACGAGACGCCAAGCACGGCGCCCGGATCTGCTTCGACAACTTGCAGATAGATCCCAAGCCCGCAGTACTCTACGTCATTCGAGATCGAACCACTAATCACGCTCCCACCGAACGAAAACGTAATCGGTAGCAAATAGGCTGGAATCAACAGCACATCTCCTCCGCATTTCGTATGCAAGGTCGCTTGCTGGAATCCGACGAGCACAATACCGACGGTGGGAGCTCCATAGGAGTTCCCGACAGTCACGTCGAGAGTCGTCCCAAGCGATGGTGGCTGATTCGCAGTAATCGAAGGAACGCCGAGGCTCCCAGGTAGCCCAGTTCCGTAGTTTGTCGAGTTCGCAATACTACTGCACCGCTCATGTACGAATACATCCGACACAACATTGCCGTCGCCGACAACGAGGTTCGATGAAAAGCTATCGAACACCACCACTCTCTCATTGCCAGAAACGCTAACAGCATGCGAGCCGGAATTGCCGATCCTGCCTGCGGAGTCGACGCTTGCTAAATCTACCTCTCCGGTACTCAAGTCTGCAAGAAAGCAGTCCGATTGGCCATTTGTATCGCCGGGCACCAAGTTTGACGCGTTGCTCGAAAACGCAACGAGTCTCCCCGACAAAGAAATGCAATTGGACGTGCAGGCCCCGTTACCCTCATTCCCGAGCGAGTCAACGCTGCATCGAACGATAGTGGCGTTGGCCAGGTCCATGACAAATACATCCACACTTCCGTTACTGTCACCCGAGACAAGATTGGTCGCAGCGCTCTGAAAACTAATAAAGCGCCCGTCGGCAGATGTCGACGGTCTATCACTCAGGCCATTAGCTTGCTTGCCCGCATTATCGACGCTGACCCGCGTCGTAGTTCCAAGTACGCGATCTCTGACAAAGACATCTCGCTTGTTGTTCGAGTCGTTCGTCACGAGCGAAGTCGCCTCGCTTGAGAAGGCCACGAACCGCCCGTCGGACGAAAGGCTAGGCCACTCACTCGCCTTATCTCCTTCGGCACCTTGCGAGTCAACGCTAATGCGCTCAATCACTCCTGTAACCAGATCGTGAACGAATACATCTCTCACCCCATTCAAGTCCGATGTCACGAGATTAGTCGCATCGCTCATGAATGCGACAACCAACCCATCGCTGGAAACGACGCCACCGAGCGACAGTCCGTTTCCTTGATTCCCCGCTGCGTCAGCCGATACGCGAGACGTCACACCACTTACGGTGTCGCGCACGAAGACATCAAGGCTTCCGTTCGTATCCCCCGAAACTAGATTCGTCGAATCACTATCAAAGCAGACCACTGCGCCGTCGCCAGAAATGCACGCTACGACGCTTGAATAGCTGTCGCCATCCCCCTGGTTCCCAAGACTATCGACGCTTATCAACGTAACTCCACCCGAGGACATGTCCTTCAAGAACACGTCCAAGTGCTGATTGAAATCGCCAAGTACCAAGTTGGATGCATCACTTGAAAAGGACACGTAACGTCCATCTCGTGAAACGCTTGCCGCACCGCTTGTGTTGTTTGCCTCTAGGCCTGAACCATCCACGCTCACTCGCTTCGTGTCCTGGCCGTAGGCAGGGAAATCAAGGCACAGGTTCGCAAGGATTGCCGCACCCACCAATCTCGAACCGACCCGAAATCCCGTCATGGTGCCGACCTCCAGGAATCGAAGCTGAGACGTACATAGTAGCTCAACGCGTCAGCGTTGCAGGCCGCGCTGATCACGCCGCGTCGAAGAGCGACACGCCGACCTTCCGAGCCGCCTTCCGCAGCACCTCGTCCTCGGTCGCCATCGCGAAGCGCATCCGCTGCGCCAGCTCCAGGTAGGAGGCGTCGTAGGTGCTGATGGCAGCCTTCCGGGCGAAAAGCTGAATCGGACCCAGGACGACGGCCAGGTCGTGGCTTCGGACTTCGATCGGGAGGAGAAGCAGATCGTCGAGGAACGAACGGGTCTTCGCTTCGACCAGACCGAGATCGCGCTCGGCGCGAAGAAGCGCCTGGAGAACCTCCAACGGGAACACGCTCGGCACGAGCGCCTGTCCGTCTTTGAGGGCGGCAAGGACGGCGTCGGAGTAGGGGGTTCGTTGGCTGTCGATGCACCAGCGGACGGCGACCGATGCGTCGAGAACGAAGGCCGTCATGGACGACCCTCATCGATCAAGTCCTTGATGGTCATTCCTGTTGGAAGTTTGACCCCCGACTTGAAGCGGGACAGGCGGTCGATGGCGGCGCGGACGCGCACGCGATCGACATCGCGCTCGAACGGGACCAGTCGCGCCACGGGAACGTCGTGCCGCGTGATGACGATGACCTCGCCGTGTTCGACGCGGTCGAGGAGTTGTCCAAGATTGGTTTTCGCCTCGAAGGCGCCGACCGTGTCGGTGTTTCGGATCGGATTCATGGGATCCCTCGCTGCCGTCCCCAGCTAGATAGACCAGTCTAGACCAGTGTACCACACCGCCTCAAGATCCTCCGCCCCCAACTCCCGCTCCCCTGTCACCAGCCCCTCGAACGGCTCCCACCCCGGGGCGTCCGGATGTCCGGCTTCCGCGGCAACTGCCCCAACTACCCCATGAAGTCGTCAAGGCGCGCCGGAGACGAATCAGCGCTCGCGACTCAGTTGCGCGTCTTCGCCTTCATCTTGTCGCGCTATCGCGGCGGTTCCGCGGCGGGGTCGACGTCGTAGTAGGCGCGGAGCTGCGCGTAGAGCTCGCCGTTCTGCGCGCGCAGCTGGTGCGGCTTCTCGAAGAACGTCTCCGTCGCGACCGCGAAGAACTCGGCCGGATTGGTCGCGCCGTAGCGATCGAGGACGCCGGGTCCTTCGCGCAGCCGTTCGAAGTCGGCGCCGAGCACGCGCGCCCACGCGGCGTAGAGGCTGCGGCCGCCGAGGTAAGGGGTGCCGTCGGCGGTGCCGTCCTCCTGGTCGAGCTGGTGGGCGAACTCGTGCAGGACGACGTTGTGACCGTCGCCCGAGTCGGCCGCGCCGCGCATCGTGTCGTCCCACGACAGCACGACGACGCCGTCGTGCCACGACTCGCCGAGCCGCCCCTGCTCCCCCTCCTCGATGACTCCCGACGGAAGGCGCTGCGTGACCGGGCCGCGATAGGCGCTCGGGTAGACGAGGACCGACTCGAGATTCGGGAAGAGGTCGCGCGCACGGCCGAGCAGCAGGAGCGCGGCATGGGCCGCGATCGTCACGCGGATCTCGTCGGTCATGACGAGGCCGCCGCACCCTTCGAAGTTCTTCTCGGCGAGCAGGATCCGGATCGAGTGCCGGACGCTCTCCTGCTGCGCCGGCGGCAGCCGCCGATAGAGCGGGACGTTGCGCTCCACGATCGCCAGCCACTCGGCGGGAAAGGGCGTGCGCAGCAGCCGTTTGCGACGCCAGCTCCGGAAGAGTCCGAACACGCGGGGCGCTCCTGATCGGTCGACTTTCAGAGAGAGGAGCCCAGTTGTCCAGCGGCGCTACGCCGCGCAGCAGCGCATGCAACGATCCGCGCGCCTCTCGGATGCATCGAGGACTACATTCACGCGTCTCGCCCTTCGTCAACGCACCTCGACCTCGAAGAGGTCGAGCAGGTTGACGATGCGAAGGCGATCGAGCTTGACGGTCGCCGGCAGGTCGAAGGTGGCCACGGCGTGGGGTCCGTTGCCGGGGTCGGGAATGACCGTCGTGGCGAAGTCCTCCCAACCCGCCCCGGTCGCCGCCTTCTGCAATCGGATCGTGCGGCCGACCATCGACTCGTGCTTCAGGAAGTTCACGACGACCTGGCGGAACGTCTGCGGCGCGGCCCACGTCAGTTGCAGCCATTCCGTGTTGCTCTGCACGAGCGATCCGGGCCAGTAGGGCGTCTCGGCGAATCCGTCCACGGCCGCGCTGGGTGGATAACGCGTCGGATCGGGCACCACCGAGGCGCTCGCCTCCGCGGACTGCGCCAGGGTGTGAATGGGATGGACCGCGAGCACGGCCTGCTTCAGCGGCGCGATGCAACCCTCCATGGCGATCTTCGCGCCGTACTTGGCCGCGAGCGGCTTGCCGATCCGATCGAAGCAGGCGGTGACGGCGGGCTCGTTCCCGAGCGCCTGCTTGAGCCTGACGACCACGATCCCGAACGCCGGATCGGAACCGAACGAGCCGAGCAGTTGCCATGGCGGCCCGTAGCCCCACAGCTCCTGCCAGCCGGTGCCGAGGTCCCACGCGAGAAACGCGTCCAGGAAGTTTGCCAGCAGCGTTTCGCAGCGGGCCGCGTCGGTGGTCGGCGTGAGCGTCTGGAAGAGTGCCTCGCGCGCGGCCCGGTATTCCAGTTGCGCGAGCAGGAGGTCGGCGGCGATGCGCGTCTCGGGGAACAAATGCCGGCCGAGCACACCGCGACGCCCGAGCTTGTCGGGCCGGACGACGCTTTCCAACCGGGCGGCGGCAGCCGCGAGTCGGGTCACGTCGTTCTCGCTCAGCGCGAGCCACGCGTCGGCGATGAGTTCCTTGCGCTCCGGATACAGGAGTGCGGCCACCTGCAGCAGGACGTCGCGCTGCGGCGTCTGGCGCGCGTCCAGGTCCCAGAGCGCGCCGAGGTATCCATACACGTGCGGGAATTGCAGCAGCGGCGTCTGCACGTTGCCCATCACGCCCGCGAGTTCCGCGGCATAAGGGAGCATGCGCTCGATGGCCCCGTGGACCGCGTCGATGCTCACGTTCGTCGAGGGGTACGACGGCTCGTCCTCGATCGCACCATACGGGAGCAGGATGGTCTTCCCGAGCACGCCCATCTCGCGGCACATCGGCAGATAGTCGAAGTTGCCGCTGACCAGGGACCACGGCTCCGGCAGGTCCTTGTGGAGCAGGCGGATCGTCTCGCGTTGGTGCTCGACCCTGTTCTCGCGCGCGTTCCCCCAGCCCATCCACATCCAGTTGATGATCTGCGTGTCGCGGCCGTGCATGTTGAGCCGATCGAGGGCCGCTCGGCAGCCCTTCAGCACCTCGAGATAGTCGGCCAGCGAGCTTTCCTCGCAGTAGCCGGGGTCCGAGTCGATGTTGCATACGCCGTCGACGTTGTCGACGATGCGGTAGAGCGCCTCGCGCGACTTCATGATGGCCGCGAAGTGCTCCGGATTGCCGGGGTTCAGATCCTCCTGCGACGGGCGCCAATACGGCCTCTGACGCGGATCGCGCACGCCGCAGTCGTCTTTGGCGACGCGATTCGTGCACTGCATGATCCAGACTTCCATGCCCTGCTGTTGCTTCGCGTATTCGACGACCCGGCGGCACTCGCGCAAGTACTCCTCGTCCTCGAGAGAGAGCGGGACCGGCATGATCTCCATGAACGGCCAGAGATAGAAAAGGTTGACGCCCTGGTAGGTCAGGATGTCGAGGTAGTGTTTCCAGTCGGCCTCTTTCCAACTGCGAAATCCGTGGGGGTAGCCGATCGGCCAGCCGTTGAGATGCATGCCGCGCCTGGCGAGGCTGGGCCGGCTGAGCAGGTCGATGGGACCTTCGATGAATGGTGTGGCGTCCGTGACGGAGATCATTCCGGCCAGGCGCGCCAGTCCGAACTTCGTCCCCGCGGGCGCGGCGCCGGCGACCACGACGCAGGTCCGGCCGTCGCGCACTCGGGATCGGATGAGGAAACCCTCGGCGCCCAATCGATGCTGTGCCAATCCGCTGCCGAGTGTCTGCTCGGCGAGTCCGGCCCCGACGACGATGGATACGCCGGACTTCTCCGGCAGCGCCGCCACGAGTGGAGGTGGCGCGCCGGTGATTTCCGCGAGGTAGTCGCGGAGATCCTGCACGCGATGCTGCACGCAAGCGGGTAGCGCAGGGTCGGCGACGATCACCGCCTGGTTCAGGTCGATTCGCGCCGCCGCCGCCGGCCTCGACGTCACGCCGTCGGCGATGACCTGCGCGAAGCCCGGCAAGGCGCCGGCCGCCCAGGCCGCGCCTGCCGTTGCGCCGGTCCGCATGAAGTCACGCCGCGAGAAGCGCCGTTCGACGGAGTGGACACCGCCATGCGCGCGCCTGCTTGCACTGAATGCCGCGCGAGTGAAGGAGGATCGGCGTTCGGTTTCATCAGGCATGGCGCGACATTCACGGGGCGGTGCCGGGATGTCAACCGAGGGCAGACCTTCGCGCCAGGTCGCGACGATGTGCGACGCGCGGTGCGCTACTCTCGCCGGCCCGGAATCTCGAGTCCGGAAGGGTGGGGATGCTCGTGCTCGCGATCTGCGCCTTCCCGGGAATCGTCGCGTCGCTGCTGTTCGTCCAGGCGCCGCCGCCGGCGCATGAAAACCTCGCGCTTCGCGCGAAGGCCTCCGCGTCCGAAACGCAGGACGCCTTCGCGCCCGCGCTCGCGCTCGACGGCGATCGCGCGACGCGCTGGTCGGGGATCCCGGGCCACAACGAAGGCGTTTGGTACGAGCTCGGCTGGGACGCGCCGGTCGACGTCGGGTGCGTCGCGATCCACCAGTTCCAGCGCTACGTCACCGAGTTCGACCTCGACGCGTTCGACGACGCAACCTCGCAGTGGCGCACGCTCGCGCACTTCGGAAACGCTTCGGAGCGGCTGCACGGCGACGTGCTCTGGCGCGCGACGGGGCCGGCGGCCGCGCCGGTGCGCACCTCGAAGCTCCGCCTCGCGCGCATCGCCAACGGCCCGAGCTTCACGGAGATCGAGGTCTACGCCGATCCGTGGTCCGAGCCTCCCGAGCTGCACGCGTCGGGTGACGCCGCGGGCCACGTGCTCGGCATCGTGACCGACCGCTTCGGCGCGGCGCCGGTCGCGGGTGCGAGGGTGTCGCTGGCGTGCACGACGCCGGCCGGCGCGCGCACGCTCGAGGCGACGACCGATGAGCACGGCCTCTTCACGCTCGAGGTGCCGCCCGGATTGCGCGGCGCGATCGCCACGCGCATCACTTGCGGAGCGCGCGCCTTCGACGGCCCGACGCTCGCGGCCAACGCCCTGCCGGTCGTCCTCACGCCGACCGACGAGCGCACGCCCAAGCAGCTCCTGAACGGATCGTGGCACTTCGCCGCCGATTCCGATCCGGCGTCCCCGGTTCCCGCCGCCGCGGACGCGAGCTCGCCGCTCAAGGATGCGATCGAGGTCCAAGTCCCGTCGCACCTCGTGATGCACGGTCTCGAGCCGCGCGACGGCGTGGCCGTCGGACGCCGCCGCTTCGCGCGCTCGCCCGGGCTGAACCACCCGGGCGGGGCGCGCGTGAAGCTCCGCTTCGACGGTGCCTACTCCGGCGCCGAGGTCTTCGTGAACGGAACACGCGTCGCCGCGCACGAGGGCGGCGCGACGCCGTTCGAGGCCGACGTCACCGACCTGCTGCAGCCCGACAACTCGCTCGCGGTCCGCCTGCGCGAGCACACCGACACCTCCGACCGCCTCGACCGCATGAGCCAGTACGCCGACTTCCCGCTGCTCGGAATCTGGCGCGACGTGACGCTCTTCTCCGTGCCGGTGGTGCACGTCGAGGCGTGGCGCACGACGCCGCGCTTCGCGCCGCGTTCCGACGGCAGCCTCGATCTCGCGTTCGGGATGATCGACGTCGAGCTCGCGACCGTGAACGAATCGCCCGAGCCGTTTCGCGGCGAACTCAAGCTCAAGCTGACCGCGCCCGACGGAAGCCCGGTCGCGCTCGATCCGAAGGCCGCGACGGCGTCGCTCGAGATCGAACCGTGGAGCCGCAGCACGAAGATGCTGCGGCTCGACGTCAAGGATCCGCCGACCTGGGACGCAGAGCATCCGCGCCGTTTCGAAGTGACGGCGATCCTGCGGCGACAGATCGCACCGCGCGGCACGGCCGACGGCCCGGAATGGCCGGTCGTCCAGCAGCTCTCGCGGAAAGTCGGCTTCCGTCAGACCGACGTGCGCGGCAGCGACCTCCTCGTCAACGGCGCGCCGGTGAAGCTGCGCGGCACCTGCCACCACGACGGCGACCCGCTCGTCGGCCGCGCGGTGACGGCCACCCACGAGCGGCGCGACTCCGAGCTGATCGTGGGCGCCAACTTGAACGCCTTGCGCACCTCCCACTACCCGCCCCACCCCGCCCTCCTCGACGCCGCCGACGAGCTCGGCATATATGTGGAAGACGAAGCCCCCTTCTGCTGGGTGGGCGACTCGAACGACCTGCGCCTCGCGCCCAGGATCCTGCAGCTCACCGCGGAGCTCCTCGCGCGCGACCGCCACCACCCGAGCGTCTTCATGTGGTCGCTCTGCAACGAGAGCGAGTTCGGGTGGGGCTTCGCGCGCAGCCATGAATGGGTGCGTGCCGCCGACCCGTCGCGGCCGACCGGCGCGGCGATCAGCGCGACGACCGAGCTCGCCACCGCCCACAATCCGATCACGCTCGAGCGGATCGCCGGATACGAGGGCCACGCCCCACCGCTCCTCTTCGACGAGAGCTTCTGCATCTGGCAGGGCATCTGGAACGACGTGGGCGAGCTCTGGGTGGATCCTGCGATTCGCGATTCATGGAACGCGCCGATGGTCCCGATCGCGGAGCAGTTCTTTGCGAGCAAGTCGACGCACGGATCGATGATCTGGTGCTTCGCCGACGACCTCTTCTGCGTGCCAGGGCGCGGCTTCGAGTACGGCCGCAACGACACGCGCAGCCATTTCGCCGAGCCCGCCTACCGGCAGAAGGGGCGCGGCCTGGTCGGCGACGCGCCGTGGGGCTTCGTCGACGGCTGGCGGCGGCCGCGGCCCGAATACTTCCACATGCGTGAGCTCTTCGCGCCGGTGCGCGTGGTCGAGACGCGTGCGGTCGAGGTCGACTCGAAGCGCGCGCACGAGATCGTGCTCGAGAATCGGTTCGACCACACCGATCTCGCCGAGTGCGTGATCGAGTGGGAGGTCAAGGGACAGCGCAACAGACTCGAAGCGCGCGCGGCCCCGCATGCACGCACGACGATCCTGGCGCCGCGAACAACCAGCGACATTGTCCACGACATCGAGATCGTCGAAGGGGATCCTCGCGCCGTCCTGCGCGTCATCGAGCCTCGGGGACGAGTCGTTCTCGAGCGCGAATTCGAGGTCGAGGACGTTTTCCACGTCGGATCGATGTCGTCTCGCAAGCCCGGCGGCCCGCTCTCGATCTCCAATGAGGGGACGCTCGCCGGCAACGCCGTGCGCATCCGTGGCGACCGCTTCGAGCTCTCCTTCGATCGCCACAGCGGCGCGCTGCGCACCGCCGTCGCCGGCGGCGCGCCGGTGCTGCTCGAATGGCCGCGCCTGCACGTGCTGGCGCGCACCGAGGCGATGGCGCCGCGCCCCGCGCGCAACAGCTTCCGCTGCGAAGGCGTCGACGTGACGGCGACGAAGGAGGGCGGCGCGCGCGTCGTCCTGCGCGGCCGCTTCGGCGACTTCACCGGCAGCGTCGAGGCCGACGTCTCGAGCGAGGGCGTCGTGCACGCGACCACCCGCGTCGTGAACGACGGCCCCGACCTCGACGCGCGCGAGCTCGGCATGGCGCTCTCGCTGCCGCTCTCCGCGACGCACCTTGCGTGGGAGCGCCCCTCCGACGGCCGCATCTTCCCCGACGACCACATCGGCCGGCCGCGCGGAGCCGCCGAGGCGTTCCCCGCTGTGAGCTCGATGTTCCTGCGCATCCCGCGGGTCGGCCCGCCCCCTTGGCCGGGCGCGCTCGACCCCTCGCCGATGGGCTGCGACGACTTTCGCAGCACCAAGCGCTCGATTTGGTGGGCGAAGCTCACTGACCCGACCGGCTGCGGCGTCAGCATCGAGTCCGCCGGCAAGCAGCACGTCCGCGCCTGCGTCGAGGACGACCGCGTCCGCCTCTGCGTCCTCGACTGGAGCGGCGGCTCCGCCGTCGGCCTCGGCGAGTGGCAGCACAACTACGGCAACGGCCAGCCGCTGAAGCACGGCGCGACGATCGACGCGAGCGTGACCTTCACGCTGCTCGCGCCGGAGACGCGGCGCTGACCGACTGGCTCAGCGCGCGAAAGCGAGCTCGCCGGGGCAGACGACGGCGGCCGCTAGAAACGAGAAACCCGTCGATCGCGGTGCCACACCGACCGACGGGCTTGCGTGAGGAAGTGGTCCGGTCAGGTACCGGAACACCTGCTGTGGTTGCTTCCACGTCGATCTATCGGACGGCGCAGCGGCAGTAACAAACTCTTCGAAGGCGATGAGAACCGGGCGTTTCCCCCGGGGCGCGGTTCGGGATCTTCACATTCACTCGTCTACGTCGGCGCGCGCTCACTTCGACGGCGCGAGGCGCAGCGTCACCTCGGCGACGTCCCCCGCCGCGACCGTCACCTCGGCCCGCGCCGACCACGTCCGCTCGTCGTCGGTCGAGCGGCCCCTGCCGGTGACCCGCCAGCGGCCGGCGGCGAGGCGCGGGAACTCGAAGCGCTCGCCGCTCGCGAAGACGCCGCGGTCGCGCAGCTCGCCGTCGCCCGCCTCGGCGCCCGCCGGCGCGTCCGCGCCGGCGGGTCCGAGCCACTGGGCGCCGACGCGCACCGCGCTGAACTTCGAGCGATCCCCCTCGATGCGTCCGGTGATCCGCGCGTCGCCCGTCGCCTCGAGGCGGATGGAAGTCGTCGCGTCGTCGACGACCGTGGCGCGCGCGCTCCACCGATTCACCGTGTCCCACTGGAGTCGCTCGACGAGGCTCACCTGGACGGTGCCGGCGCGCACGTGGTCGAAGCGGAAGCGGCCGTCGCCGCCGGTCGTCGTCGAAGGTGGCGGCTTGCCGGTGCCGCTGTCGCGCGGGTCGAAGCAGAGCACCGCGGCGCCCGCGACCGGCCGCCCGTCGTCGCCGATCGCCACCCCTTCGATCGCGCCGCCACGTCCGAGCGCGATCGTGCGCGCGCCGACCGGGCCGGCCGCCGCGATCGTGAACGGCCCGTCCTGCGCCGGCAGGAAGTCCGGATGCGTCACCGTGAGCCACCCCTCGCCCGCGGACGCCGCCTCGATCGTGAAGGTCCCGTCGCCACCCGAGCGGACGCTCCAGCGCGGATCGCCGCGCTTCTCCTCGAAGTAGTTCCGGCGGACCCCGCCGATCGAGAGCTCGACGAAGGCGCCGGCGACCGGCGCACCGCGCGGATCGACGACCGTCCCCTCGACGCGCGTCCCGCGGCCGAGCCGCAGCACGCACGCCGCCGCGTCGGGCGACGCGCTCGCGACGACGTGGAAGTCGTAGGCCGGCGCGTAGCCGTCGGCGCTCGCCTCGACGCCGAAGATCGAGTGGAGCGGCAGCGCCTCGCCCGTCGTCGTCCAGATCCCCTTCGTGGCGCGGAACGTCCGCCCCGGGTCGTGCCACGTCGACTCGTAGTTGCTGCCGACCGACTCGCCCGCGGCCAGGTGCGGCGACACGAAGCGGATGCGGAAGTTGTCGAGCGGCGCGCCTGTCGCCGCGTCGACCACCGTGCCGGCGAGCCCGCCGCCGCGCGTCATCACGAGCTCGAGGTCCTCGCGGTCGAGCACGAAACCGTGCAGCTCCGCCGACTCGAAGCCCGCCGCGTACGCCTCGACCAGCGTCGTCTCCGCCGGCACCGCCTCGAGCCGGAAGCGTCCTTTCTCGTCGCTCTTCGTGTAGACGTCGAAGTTGCTCGGATTGCGGCGCGTGAGCACGGATGCGCCGGCGATCGGCCGGCCGTCCGGATCGCGCACGATTCCGGCGAGCACATGGCCGCGCTCGAAGCGCAGCTCGATCCTGTCGAGGCGCGGCGGATCGGCCGGCACCACGACGCCGCGCTGCACGGACGGCCGGCCGGCGAGGCGGGCGCCGACGCGCTGCTCGCCCGGGCGCACGTGCGTGAACGTGAAGGCGCCGTCGTCGTGGGCGAAGACGTTGGGCGTGCCCGCCACGTCGGCGTCCATCCCGATCCAGACGCGCGCCGCGCGCGCCGGCTTGCCGTCCGCGTCGACGACGAAGCCGCGCACCGTCGAGCCGCGCTGCAGGACGACGTCGTGGAGCGCCGCGCCCGCGACCGTGACGACCTCGTTCGTCGTCGCGAAGTCGGGATGGGTGACGTCGAGGTACGCCTCGCTCTGCTGCGGATCGATGCCGCGCAGCTCGTAGCGGCCGTCGGCGCCGCTCGTCGTGACGTCGCAGTAGTTGCCGCGCACGCGCGCGCCAGGAATCGGCGCCCCGGCGGGGTCGACGACGCGGCCGCGGATCGTCGTCCCGGGCCGCAGCCGGAAGTTCTGTACGAAGGGCTTCGACGGGCCGGGCAGCTGGATCAGCGCCTCGTTCGGGACGTAGCCCGACGCGTGCACGGTCATCCAGGCGTTGCGGAGCGTCGAGCAGGCGCGGAACGAGTACTCGCCGTTCTCGTCGCAGTCGGCCGCGCCGCCGCCCCCCGCGACGTGCGCGTCGCCGAGCGGTTCGTCGTGCTCGCCGGTGACGCGGCCGACCACCTCGAGGTCGAAGGCGTGCAGCGTGACGTCGAGCGGCGCCGGGGCGTCCCCGGAGAAGACGAGCGCGCGCACCGAGTCGCCCCAGAAGTCGGGCTCGTCCTCGACCGCAGTGAGCGTCACCGTGCCGACAGGCAGCGGCAGCCCCCACGCGAAGGCGCCGTCGTCGTCGCTCTCGACGATTGCGCTCGCCTCTGGCTTGTCGCCGATCTCGTAGCCGTCGTGACGAGCGAGCTTCACGTGCCGGTGCGCGAGCGGCTTGCCGGCGAAGTTCAGCGTCCGGCCGTGCACGACGAACGGCGCCGCGGTCGCCGGCGCCGCGGCCGGTGTTGCTTCCTTCGCGCGCTCCGCCGTCGGTGCGGGCGTGTCAGCAGCGCTCGCCGTCGGCGTCGCCGGCGCGGCGGCCCCCTCCAGCGCTCGCGGCGCGCTCGCGTGTGCCGCGGCGTCGGCCGGCCGCGGCCGCGCGCCGTCGTCGAATCCGAAGTGGACGATCGCCGCCGTCGCCGCCGCCGCGCACACGCCCGCCACCGCGAGCTTCACCTTCGAGCTCATCGCCAGGGCTCCGAGTCCGCCGAAGGCGAGCGCGTGCAACGCGACGCTCGCCGGAATCCCGCCGAGCACGCCCCCCGACGGCAGCGCCGTCGGCAGCAGCGCGAGCCCCCACGCCGCGCGATCGCCGCCGTGCTTCGCGTCGAGGTCGGCGCGCAGCCGCTCGAGCGCCCGCTTCAGCCGCGTGCGCACCGTCTCGACCGGCACGTTGCTGCGCTTCGCGATCGCGCCGGGCTTGAGCGCGTCGAAGTAGCGCAGCACGATGGTCGAGCGGTAGGGCTCGTCGAGGCGGCGCACCGCGGCGACCAGCCGCTCGACCGTCTCGAGCCGCGCGGCCGCGTCGGCGGCGGAGGGCAGCGCCTCGGGCCGCGCGGCGGCGCGCTCGCGCTCGCTTCGGCGCTGCTCTTCGCGCAGGCCGGAACGCGCGAAGTTGCGGACGACGCCGCTGAGCCATTCGCGCAGCGAACGGACCTTTTCCTGTCCCGGCTTTCGCTGCAGCGCGAGCAGCAGCGCGCGCTGCGCGACGTCGTCGGCCGCCGCCGGATCGAACAGAAGCCGACGCGCGAGCACGCGCAGGAAGTGCGCGTGGCTCGCGAGCGGCTCGGCGTCGTCGGCTTGCGGGCGCGGGTCCATGGGGTGTCCGACGTCGGTTGTCGCGGACCGGAAAACCGGTCCAGCCCTCGGGCCGGCGCGCCGTCCTCCCCGGGGCCCGGCGGCTTCCGCCACGGGACTACAATCTCGCCTCCCGATTGCCGAAGGGCCACGACATGAGCCGTTCCCTCACGCCCCCTCCGACGCCGCCGCCGAGCTTGCGGCGCGTCGTCTCTGCGGAGGAGGTGCGCGTGCGCATCGAAGCGCTCGCGGCGACCGTTGCGCGGGATTTCGAGGGGATGGTGCCGCTCTTCATCGTCATCGCCGAGGGGGCGCGCCGGTTCGCGGGCGAGTTGCAGCAAGGTGTGAACGCGCGCGGCGGCTTCGTCGAGACGCTCGTCGTCCGCGCCCGCCGCACGCGCGGCAGCGACCTCGTCGAGGTGAAGCTCGACGACTTCGACGTCACGCGCTGCACCGACCGCGACCTGCTCGTCATCGACGACATCGCCGACGAGGGGCGCACGCTCGCCGCCGTCCTCGCGCGCGTCCGCGCCGCCGACCCGCGCACCGTAAAGAGCGCCGTGCTGGTGAGCAAGCACGCGCGCCGCTGCATGCCGATCGAGCTCGACTACGTCGGCTTCGAGGTCGACGACGGCTGGGTCCTCGGCTTCGGCATGGACCTCGACGGGAAGTACCGCGAGCTCGACCACCTCGCCGTGGTCGTCGACGCGGGCGAGGTGAGCGAGCCGCGTGCGCCGCGCAAGCGGCGCGAACCGGGCGAGCCGCGCGCGACGAGCCGGCGGCGGTGAGCGCGGTCGCCCGGGTCAGTGCGCGAGCTGGGCGAGGCGCGTGAACAGCAGCGCCCGCGCCGCCGCGCTCCTGTCGTCATCACCGCGTACGGCATCGGTCAGCGCCTCTTTCAAGAACCCGATCCCGCACCTCACCTGCAACTGCACCATCTCCTCCGGCGACTTCGTCGCTCGCGCGATCCTCGCGACGGACTGCTCCTCGAAGAAGTGCAGGATCACCGCGCTGCGATTCGGCTCGGCGAGCGCGAGCACCGCCTCGACGACGCGGCGGCGCAGCTCGGCGCGGGCGAGTGCCTCGTCGGGGGTTGCGGGGGCGGGCGGCGGCGGGATCGCGCCGTCGCGCGCGACGAGCGCCCGCGCGAGCCGCGCAAGCCATCGGGAATGGCGCAGCAGGACCTCCGCATTGATCGGCGCATACGCGGGCATCGCCGAACCCAACGGCGCGGACCGGCGATTCCGTTCAGCTGTTCGAAAAGCGTCAGAAGCGGACGCGGGCGACCTGGAAGGCGCGCGCCTCGACGTCGCGGGAGGCGATGCGGGCGCGGGAGGACCAGATCTCGACGGTGAGCTTCCCGGGCGGGACGGCGAGCTCGCCGTGGCCCGCGGGCGAAAGGCTGGTCGTCGCGACGACCGCGCCGTCGCGGCGGACGCGTACCTGGTATCGGTCGGAATTCCGAAGGGACCGGGCCGTGCCCTCCTCGAGCGCGGGAGCTGCGAAACGCAGCGTGGTGCTGGGTTCCACGCGGACGACGACGCCATCGCGTTGCTCGCCGGATGCGAGCGACAGGGACGGCACCACGCCGACCCAACCGTCCACCGTCACCGCGACGACGTCGTATTCGCCGGCGCGGACCCGGGCGAACTCGAATTCGCCCGACGGCGAATGGAAGCCGGAGCGAATCGCCAGCTCCTCCGTCGCCTCGTCGCGCCGGATCAGGGTCACGTACATGCCGACGTTGGCGGGCTTGCCGGGCCCGAACTCGACCGTGCCGTGGAGAGTCGCGACCGCCGCGCAATCGACCACGCAGTCGTGCTCGCCGTCATGGAGGAAGCGGGCACGGCCCGTCCACTCGGCGGCTCCGACGCGCGCCGCCACTCCCACATCCACTTCGCCGAGCTGCACGGCTTCGAGGGTGACCGTCCCGTCCGGTCCTCCCGTGCCCTGACTGTTCACGACCCGGCGATCGACCAGGCTCGCAACGTCCGCGAGCAGGCTCGTCGGGACGCTCCCGTCGGGAAGGCGAGCCCGCACGACCAGCGGCGCCGCGCGCGGCAGCTCGATCACGACGCCGCGGCGCTGCTCGCCCAGCGCGAGCGAGCACTGGTACGTCCCCGAAGAACAACGTCGATCCGGCGATCGGACGTCGAGGATGCAAGGTCCGGCACCCAGCCCGCGCAGCTCGAATTCGCCGTTCGCATCCGATTTCTGACCGCGGCCGTCGACGCTCTGCCCGACGGATGAGCCCGTCACTTCGACGAAGACCAGACCTTCGGAGCTTCTCGACCGGCCGATGGTCGCACCCGCCACCGGCTCGCCCGAATCGTCGACGACGCGCCCCGAGAGGCTCGACCGGCGACCCACGTGCCACTCGATCTCGCGCCGCTCGCCGGGTTCGAGGTAGAGCGTCAGCGAATCCTGCCGTTTCTCGCCCGCGTCCTCGCCATACGTGGCGGTGAGATTGAGATCGATCTCCGCCGGCACGTCCTCGAAGAGGAACTCGTTCGGGTCCAGGTCGCGCGGCGACGCGCCGGGTGGCTCGGCGGAGTGCTTCCAACGCCGAGTACGCAATCGCATGCTGACGACGTCCCACGAATTCGTCTGCAGCGAGAGGCGATCACTGCTCAACGGCTCCCCGCTCGTGCCGAAGAGCCGGCCATGGATCGACGCCGCGCGCGGAATCGCGATCTCGAGCGGTTGCTCGGGGGTACCGATCGGCTCGTCCGGGACCAACACCTTGTCGAGCGTGAAGCTCTTCGATTCCACCGTGAGGTGGAGCCGCCGATCCGTCGGGATCGTGAAGGTCGCCATCCCGTCGCTCGCGCTGACCGCCGTGCCGAGGGGCGGCAGGCCCGCGACCTCGTATTTGTCGAGGCGGAACGTCACGCCCTCGATCGGGGTGCGGTCGAGCTCGTCGAAGACGTGGATTCGCAGGTCGCGCGCCGGGATCCGGACGTAGTGCTTGTCGTCGAATTCTTCGGCCACGTTGCGATCGGCGTCGGCGGCTCCATCCGCGTTCGCGCCCGAGGCGGTCGCGACGGGGACGAAGACTCGCTCTTCCGCGCGCTCTTCGGCGCGCGCCGACGCGGTGGCCGGCGTCGTTTCGCCGGAGCACCACCACCCCACGACGAACGCCGCCGCGACGAGCAGCGCGACGCTCGCGAGGACGACGCTCCTTCGCCTCAAGACGCGCACTCCGCGTGACGAACCGGGCGGCCCGCGCGAACCACGTGAGCCGAACTCGCCGCGGCATTAGAACCGGACGCGCACGACTGCGCCCACGCGCGCCTCGACTTCCCGCGTGCCGACGACCTCGCCGGCGGCGATCGCCGTGATCGTGAGGCGGCCGGGCGGGACGGTGAGGGAGGTGCGGCCGAGGGGGGCGGCGAAGGCGGCGCCGACGAAGGCGCCGGCCGCTCGCGCCTCGAAGCGGATCGAGCTGCCCTCTTCGGAGTTGGTTCGCGGAGGAGCGACGGAGGGCGGCACGACGAGTTCGAGCGTGGCGCCGCGCGCGAGCGCGACGACGACGTCGCCGCGCTGCTCGCCCGCGCCGAACACGACGCCCGCCGCGACGCCGACGCGGCCGTCGCCGGCCTGCGCGAGGACGTCGTAGGTGCCGGCGGCGACGTTCGTGAATTCGAAGGTGCCGGGCGCGGCCATCGACTGCATCGTCTGCGCGCTCCAGAAGCAGGGCGCCGCGCCGCGCCGCAGGAGCGTCGCGGACGCGGCGACGGGCTGCTTCGGGTCGAGCGCGTCGACGAGCGTGCCGCCGAGCCTTCCGCCGACAGCGAACCGGACCTCGCACTCGTGCTTGCCGTCGTGGTGGAACTTCGTCTCCACCGCGGGCCACGGGCTCGCGAGCGGCGCGACGACGCGGACGGTGACGTCGCCGAACGGCACGCCGGGGACGATCGAGGCCGTGTCCGCTTCCGGCGCCGAATCGTGGACGACGTCGCGGCGGACGAAACGGAACGCGAGCGGATCGACGTGCACCTCGGCCGGGTCGACGCGCGCGCCCTCCGGATCGAGCGCGCGCACGACCAGCGGCGCCGCGTCGGGGATCCGGATTTCGACGCCGCTGCGCTCCTCGCCGTCGGCGAGGGTGAGCGGCACGACCTCGACGGCCCGATGTGCGTCGCGCGGATCGACCTGCAGCGCGATCTCCCCCGACGGCGCGGCGGGGACGCGGAAGCTCCCCGAGTCTTCGCACGTCGCGGCGGCGACGATGCCGTGGACGAAGTCGACGACGAGCACCATCGCCCCCGCGACCGGCGTCCCGTCGGCGCCGACGACGCGGCCGCTCACGCTCGCGCCGCGCGGCAGGATCCAGGTGAGCTCGCGCTCCTCGCCCGGATCGAGCCAGAGGTCGTGCCGCCACCTCCGCATCTCCTCCTCGTCCGAGCCGGCGTTCAGGTGGAGCTCGACGTCGGCCGGCAGGCCGGGGATCGAGAACCTCCCCGACGCATCGGGCACGACGCTGCACTCCCCCCTCACCGCGCCGAACATCGACGCGAACGGCGGCCGCGGCCGCTCGAGCCCGCGCCGATCGAATTGGCAGAGCAGCCGCAGTCCCGCCACCGGCTGCCGGTCGGGCCCGAGCACGATCCCGCGCAGCGACGCCGAGCGCGCGAGCCCGACCTCGAGCGGCCGCTCCTTCGTGCCGCGGCCGGCGGAGGCCGAAAACCAGACCGGCGTGTAGCCCGTCGCAAGGACGTCGACGAAGAGCGCCTCCGACGGCGGCACGTCGAACTTCGCGTCGCCGGCCGCGTCGCTCTTCACCGTGGTGCGCGCGGTGTCCGTGATCGGCGGCGCTCCGCCGTGCAGCACGAGCGCGGGCACCGGCCCCCACCTCGTCGTCGTGTTCGCGAGCGCGTCCGCGCGCAGGAACGAGACCAGCACTGAAGCGTTCGCGACCGCGCACCCGTCCGCCTCGTCGAAGACGTGGACGTGGAAAGGGCGCGGCGTGTCGGCGGAGGTCGAGTCGGCGCCCTCTCCCGAGTCGGGACCCGGCGCGAACTTGCGTTCCACCGTCGCCTCGAGCGGCTCCTTCGTCGGCCCCGCCGCACCGGCGGCGTCGAGTTTCGCCGCGTCCGCGTCTTCGCCGCCGCGGCGCACCGCGTCTCGCGCGGCATCCTCGGTCGATTCGCGCAGCAGCCACCACGTCGCAGCCCCGACCAGCGCAATCGCGACGACCACGAGCGCGCCGCGCGCCGCCGCACCACCGTTCCGCCGCTGCTCGCCGAACTTCACCCATCCGCTCCGCGCGCGGTCCACCGCCCGCCGCGCGGCGCGAAGGCTAGCGCCCCATGTTCCGCGGAAGTTCGACCGTTACGTCGGCGATACCGCGCGGCTCGACGCTCCGCGTGGAAGCAGGGGAAGCGCTCCGCGAGCTCGGCGGCCAAGGGGGCCTCAGGCGGATCGTCGTCCCTCGTGGATGAAGTTCAGGATCTCCTTTCGACTGAGCCCGAGCGGAACGCCGGGGACGTCCAGCGGCGACTTCCCCTTCGAGGATTTCGCGGCGGGCCGAAGCTCGAAGATCTGGCCGTCGCGCCGTCGGATCTGCACGGAGCCGTCCCGACGAGCCTCCTCCAGGAGGGAGGCCAGGTTCTGGCGCGCTTCAGAGTACGTGTAGACCTTCACGAGGAGATCTCCCAGATGTCGAGATCCATCGACTTCGCAACTTCGACCATACCGGTGTCGAGCGAGAGAAGCGGAGTGCCGAGTGCCTTCGCGCACGCCAGCACGTACGAGTCGTAGGCGTACAACCCGGTCGCGTCGCTGATCCGCAGCGCCTCGTCGATGTCCACGTCGATGAACCGGATCGCGATCTGCCGATAGGCGGCGACCGCCTGTTCGGCCTGCGCAAGGCGGATCCGGCGCCGCTTCAGCATCGCCGAGAGAGCGTTGCCGACCTCCCACCGGAGGCGCGGTGACGTTCGGTCGCCGCGTAATTGCGCGCCGCTCGATCACCGCTCCGCGTGGAAGCAGGGGAACCTCTCCGCGAGGTCTGCGGCGATGCGCGCTCCCTCGTCCGGCCCGCCGCCGATCGGCGCGCAGCGCGACACGAGCAGCGTCTGCTGGAGCTCCGGACAGTTCCAGGCGACGACGACGGTGCGAAGGCCGGCGGATTCGGCGAGGATGGCGATGGCTTCGTGGCCGGCGACCTTCGCCGGGGTGCGCGAGACGAGGCCGGCGCCGGCGAGCGCGGTCGCGGCGTCGCGCGCCTCCTCGGGCGTCTTGACGGCGTCGGCGAGGCGCAGCAGACCGAGGCGTGCGCCGTTCAAATCGAACTCGCGGCCGATCAGGACCCAGCGCTCGATCGAGTCGCTGTCGCCTTTGGGCGCGGCGACGACGGTCACACCGCGCGCGACCACCGGTCCCTCGGGCACGCCACGCGTCGGCGCGAAGCCTTCGGAGCGCAGCGTGGCGACGTCGGGCGGCGGGGTCGCGGCGGGGGCGCGCGCGCCGGTGCCGAGATGGAGGCGCTCCGACGACGCGATCAGCGTGTGCAGCGTCTCGAAGTAGTAGTCGGGCTTGAAGCGGTCGGCGGGCGCCTCGAACTCGAGGATCGGATGGTCGTCGGTGTTGAGGGGACCGTCACCGCCGAACGCCGCGAACGTCTCCGGCGTCGCGATCAGCCCGCCGAGCAGCGTCTGCGTCCCGGCGTTCCCGACCTCGGCCAGCGCGGCGCGCGCCGCGGCCGGCAGCGTCGGATCCTCGGGCAGGCGCGCCATGCGCAGGTCGCCCTTGGCGCCGATGATCACGATGTCGCCGGTCGGCTGCGCCCCGCGCAACACGAACAGGCACGACTGCGGGAAGTGCTTGCGGAACGTCCGCGCGAGCAGCCGGATGTGCGGCAGCGACATGTTGTAGTAGTGGAACCACTGGCAGACCACGCCGCCGGGCTTGAGCTTCGCGTACACGTCGGCGAAGAACTCGTCGGTGAAGAGCGCCGAGACGCCCGCCATCCACGGGTTCGACGGCTCGCTGATGATCACGTCGTAGGACTCGGGCGGCTGGAAGCGCAGGAAGTTGCGCCCGTCGTCGAGCCGCAGCCGGACGCGCGGATCGGCGGTGAAGTCGTCGTTGATGTCCTTGAACTTCAGCTGCGCCGCCTCGCCCACCTCGGGCGAGATCTCGGCCGCGTCGATCGTCTCGAACGGGAAGCGTTTCAGCGTCGCGACCGTCGTCCCCGAGCCGACGCCGATCACGAGCGCGCGCTTGGGATCGGGATGGAACAGCGCCGGGATCAAGGCGAGCAGGCGCTGCGCGATCATGTCCTCGCCGACGTTGGAGGCGTCGGGCTTGCCGTTCACGTAGAGCGACCGAAGGCCGCCCTTGAACTCGCACACCGACACGGTCGCCTCGGTCCCCTCCTTGAAGTAGATGAGCTGGTAGCCGGCCATCGTCTTCTCGACGGCGCCGCGCCGGTAGCGATCGAGGAAGGAGATCGGATCCTTCACGTACATGGCGTGCGCGAGCTTCCAGTTCCAGCGCGGGAGGACGAGGACGGCGAGGAAGAGGACGGGGAGCAGCAGCGCGGGCACGCGGCGGCGCGCGACGGGCACGACGGTCGGCGCGCCGCGAATCATGGTCGCGGCCGGACCCGACAGCGCGAGCGCCGCCGCAATCAAGAGCACCGCGACTTCGAGCGTGCGCTGCGTCCCGAGCATCGGCACCAGCCAGAAGCCCGCGCCGAGCGAGCCGAGCGTCGTGCCGAGCGTGTTGACGACGTAGGCGAGGCCGACGCTCGCGCCGACGCGGCGGCCATCACGCGACAGCAGGTCGACGACCGCGGGGAAGACCAGCCCGAAGCCGATCGCCGGCAGCAGCACGAGGCCGACGATCACGAGGCCGCTGGTGAGCAGGAAGTTGGCATGGGTCACGCCGAAGGCGAGCAGCAGCTCGACCTGGGGGACCGGCAGGCGGTCGAGGAAGGGCAGCGTCGCCGCGACCGCGACCGCCGCGAGCAGCAGCCCGCCGCGCAGGAGTTTCGTCGGCGCGACGCCGCGCGCGCTGAACTTCGCGTAGGCGCCGCCGCCGATGAAGAGCCCGAGCAGGTAGCCGAACAGCACGAACGCGAAGGTGAAGATCTGCGCGCCGAAGAAGATGCAGAGGTGGCGCGTCCAGACCGACTCGAGCGCGAGCGACGCGAAGGAGGAGAGGAAGAAGCCGAGCAGGAGGGCGCGGCCGGCGGAGCGGTGCGCGGGGGCGGCGGGACCGGGCGCGGACGCTGAAGAGGCGGCGACGGCGGGCGCCGGCGCCAGCTCGGCCTTCACGCGGCGGGAGTACCACCACGTCGCGGCCGCGGCCGCGAAGTTGGCGAGCGCCGCGACCAGGAGCGAGCTCTCGATCCCGAGGAACGGCAGCAGCAGCGACGGCAGCGCGATCGCCCCCGCCGCCGCGCCCGCGGTGTTGACCGCATAGGCGCGCCCCGTCGCCCGCCCGACATCGACGCGCCGGACCTTCAGCAGGTGGACCATCAGCGGGAAGGTCCCGCCCATCAGCGTGGTCGGCACCGCGACCAGCACGAAGGAGACGGCGAAGCGGACGAAGAGCAGCCGCCCCGCCGACCCCTCGGCCCATGCGTGGGTCAACTCGTAGAGGGAGGCGCCGCGCTCGAGCAGCGCGTGCGACGCGATCCCGTACAAGCCGATCCCGACTTCGATGGCCACGTAGAGCAGCGGCCGCGCGCCCCACCGGTCCGACAGCTTCCCGAACCCCCACGCCCCGAGCCCGAGCCCGAAGAGATAGGCCGCGAGCAGCGTCGAGGCCGCCGTCGCCGTCGACCCGAAGACGTGCCCGAGCTGCCGGAACCAGAGCAGCTCGTAGGTCAGCGCCGCGAACCCCGACAGGAAGAACGCCGTCGCGAGCGCCGGAGCGAGACCCGCGGCACGCTCGGAGGACGACTCGACGGAAGACGGGGCGGCGGAGCGGCGGGTGGTCGTCTTGGTCAGAGGGGGCCCTTCTTCGATTTCCTGGCGCGGGCGCAGGTGTTAGCGCCGGATTCGGGGGAAGGAAGAGGGGGGGACGGCGACGACCCGGGAAGCAGTCATCAGCTCCGGGTCACGGCCTCGGAGCCTGCGACGGCAAGTGGAACTCCGAGGGCCCGCTTGGGAGCGCCGGTCGTTGCTGTCTCGACCGCGTCGGCATTAGTGGAACGACTCGGCTGCGACTTCCGCAAGCACGAGCGTGGCGCATTGACCTATCGCAATGTTGCGATAGCCTCCCCATGCCGAAGACGACCGTGTACGCGTACCAGGACCCGGACGGGGGATCTCCCATCCTCGCTTGGCTCGAGAATCTCCGATCGACCGACACTCGGGGCTACGAGAGCAATCCGGAGCTGCACTCCCTTGAGCGAGAGTTTCCATGAGCTCGATCACTCGACGGCGTGTTCGACGAGGGACGCCGATCCAAAAGATCCTCGACCACATCACCGGTGACGATCCTCGCCTTCGATCGGCGATTCGCCGCCAAACGAGGAACCTCGTGGTGGGCGAGATGATCTACGCCGCTCGCGTCGCCGCGGGCCTCTCCCAGACTCAACTCGCCAAGCTCGTGAAGACCACGCAGAGCGTGATCTCGCGCCTCGAAGACGCCGACTACGAGGGGTACTCGCTCACGATGCTCCAGCGCATTGCCGATGCACTGACCTGTCGACTCGAGGTGCGCCTCGTCCCGCCGAGGTCGCGAAAGGGCAGGTCGGTCGTGACGCGCTCGTCACCCTGAGTCGCGCTGCCCGACGCCCGATCACTCCGACTTCCCGAGATCCGCCAGTCGGTAGCTCGTACTCCGGCCCTGTCCGGGGTTGCGTTCGAGGAGGCCGCGTTCGACGAGGGACTGGAGGTCGCGCAATGCCGTGTCCGTGGAGCACTTCGCGAGCTTTGCGTACTTCGACGTCGAGAGGAAGCCGGTGAAGCCGTTCAGCATGCGGTTGATCACCAGGCGCTGCCGCTCGTTGACGGGACGTGGGTCCTGGTGGACGCGCTGCCAGAAGCGGGCCTTGTGGAGTACCGACGCGAGCGCCTGCTCAGCCGATTCGATCGCACGCTCGAGGCAGCCGAGGAACCACGACAGCCAGCGCGTGATGTCCAGACTGCCCCGCTGAGCCGCTTCCAGCTCGCGGTAGTAGTCGTTGCGCTCCGCCTCGATCTGCGCCGACATGCTGTAGAAGCGGTCCGCCGTCCCGTCCGCGCGCGCCAACGCCAGGTCCGCGATCGCGCGCGCGATGCGTCCGTTCCCGTCTTCGAACGGATGGATCGTCACGAACCAGAAGTGGGCGATCCCGGCCTTCAGCATCGGGTCGATCGAGACGGGCGAGTTGAACCAGTCGAAGAACTTCCCCATCTCCGCCTCGAGACGTCGGGCGTGGGGCGCTTCGAAGTGCACTCTCTCGTGCCCGACGGCGCCGGACACCACCTGCATCGGGCCCGATTCGAGGGTCCGCCACGAACCGGCCTCGCGCGCGCGCGCGCCTCGCTTGGAGCCTGCGAAGAGCGACGCGTGCCACCCGAACAGGCGTTTCTTCGTCAGCGGAGCCTGAAAGTTGCGCGTGCCGTCGAGCATCATCTCGACGACGCCCTCGACGCTCCGACTCGCCTTCGGCAGCCCCCCCACGTCGAGCCCGAGCCGCCGCGCGAGGGACGACCGGACCTCGTCGACGTCGAGCTTCTCGCCTTCGATGGCCGAGGACTTCACGACGTCACGGGTCAGGGTGAGGAGGCTCGCTTCGGACCGGAGATCGAAGCCGAGCGCCTCCATCCTTCCGAGCAGCCGGCCATGCTGGTGTCGAACGGTCGCGCGCAGGTCGGCGAGCGCCTCGCCGTCCCAGGCGAGCTCGGGCCAGGCGGGTTTCTCGTGGATGAAGGTCAAAGGCGATCACCGCAGGACATGCGTCGATTATGCTCTGTATCCGATCTGTCGTCCACGCTTTCACCGCACTCCCTGGGACTCGGGCGACCCCGACCCTTCGCAGAGCCGGCTCCGTCGATCCGGCTCAACGACGCATGGAGAGTTCGAGCGTCGTCGTCTCGCCGGGCAAGACGGCAACCGACGCGGTGCCGGCTCCAGCGGCGGAGATGTGGTCGTCTTCGCGTAAGCGCCGCATCGCGACGACTTGACCCGGCGCGCGGCCCGGTTCGCGGGAATCGCTGCTGGCGCGGCAATCCTGGTGGTCGCCGTGGCGGGGTTCGCTTGCGGGATCGAGAGCGATCGCCCGCCGCTGTGGACGCTGCGCAACGTGGCGGCACGGGCCGAATTGTACGAGGCGAAGCGCGTCTCCAGCGTGAGGTTGTGAGCGAGGTTCGATTGAAATGGGAACGCTCGAGTCGCGACGGACCAGTGGATACTGCTCGGAGAGGTGGAGAGCGAGGAAAGAACGTTCTCGACCCCCCGCAAGAGCACTCATTACCGGCGTCGAAGCCAAGCCTTAATCACTCGAACACTACCGAGCCGCACCCGTCGGTCATGAATCTCGCCGCGACTACGCCATCACCACGGGCGGAAAGCCGATCTTCGAATCTGTCTCACGGTCATGAATAGATCGGGCTAGAGTCTGTCTCGCCGCGTGCCCACCTATCCGTCACTTCGACGCGCCAGGGCGGGCATGCTACGTCTACTTCGGAAGGCTGACATGACAGGAAGGGACAACGGGCCCTATGGCCCTAACAACCCCCACCCCCTCTCGAAGCTCCGCACTGAGTTGGTCTGGGAAGGCAAGTACGACGAGTATGGTAACCGTCGCGACATAGACATCGCCGGCGCCGCGATGCCCCTTCAGCGCATCGAGACCGTCGACGAGCCACGGGCTCGTATCGAGGCGCAAGGGAATCTCTTCGACGCAAAGAAGGCACACCTCGACGACTTTCGGAATATGCTCGTCTGGGGCGACAACAAACTAGTGACGGCGTCGCTCCTTCGCGAGTTCCGCGGCAAGGTCGACCTCATCTACATCGACCCGCCGTTCGATGTCGGTGCGGACTTTACTCTAGAAGTGCCGCTTGGCGACGGTCGAGAAGCCGTAGAGAAGACCCAGTCCGTGCTCGAGTTCGTTGCTTACAACGACACCTGGGGCAAGAACACTGATTCCTATTTGCTGGACTTTCGCAGGTTTTTCGCGTGAGCATCTGCGGTCCCACGTGATCTGAAACGTCGTCCGAGGCACGCTTCGTGTCGCAGTCCGATCACTTCCACGTCCATCGATGCAGCCGCCCTCCAC
>Ga0137459_1000131_pt1 | contig 26604 bp, 40 predicted proteins | sample EasRivERMGT700_2_FD_104908 | JGI IMG/M metagenome (GOLD analysis project Ga0137459, IMG submission 104908) | Soil microbial communities from meander-bound floodplain in the East River, Colorado, USA - East River MetaG ERMGT700_2 | ecosystem: Environmental > Terrestrial > Soil > Floodplain ...
AATGCTGATCGCTGTACGCTGTGTCTACATCCATCGAAAGCACACTGCTCGCAATCGTCGCATGTTTCGCCCACAACTCAAAATCATCCACCAAAGTCAGGTACGCATTATCTGCCCATGCGATCTCACTCGTCAGCCCGATATAGAAAGTGGATGCCCCCGGCGTCTTGCGGATCACACACATCCCCAAATCATACGCGCCTGCAACGGTACCCACATACAGCGTCATCCCCACCTTCACATTCCCCAGCGTCCCCGCGCCGCCATCGAACGTGATCTGATACGCGCGGTCATTCGAAGATGGCACACCATTCAAACGCGCCGTATAGATCGTATTCGGCTGATAGATCGCCAAATACAACTTCGACCACTGCCCATCCCCCCGCAACAAAGCCAACTCAGGGGCGGTGATAGCTCTAGCCATTGCGCTCCTTTAGCCAAGCCATAAATCCATAAACTTGTGCTTCTGCATGACCTCGATAACTGTCATATATTTCACAGCCATCATTACTGGGCAATGTAGATAAATATTCTTCAACCAATTTTTCAAGATGAACGAAATCTAATTTGATCTTTACAGTCACTTCAGCAGTCGCCATAATTCATCCTTCGCTAAAAGCTAACAGCTAAAAGCTAATAGCTACAAAAGAACCAAATTCCGAAACGTCACCACATAATTCTTCCGGTTCCCAAACCACCGCCCCATCCCCTCATTCGGCAAAACCATCTTCGCTGAAAAACTGGCATACGTGTCATCATCAATGCGCGTGCGGATGAACACCTCCGCTGATGCGCCTGTGCAAAACGTTCTCAACTGCGTATACTCCGCCAGGATCAGCATTTGGAATGTCCACGTCACCACTGGCGAACCCACACCGCGCGTCCCGCCACTGCCCAAATTCACCGTCCGCGCGAACGGCAAAAAATCGAACTGTGGCAACGGCAACGGCGTCGTCAATGATTCGATATTCGTCATCCCGCCTTCAGTCGTTCCAATCTTGAAATCTGCCATAATTTTCCTTATCCTCTCCCCCCAAATTGACGCACGCTCTTCGCGTCCATTTGGGGGGATGTCGCTAAAGTGACAGGGGGGCTACCCATCTCCCAAACTCGTGATGATCTGATTGGCAAGTGCATCCACACGTTCATCCACATACCCGCGCACCTGCTTCAATGACAGACCACCTGCGAAGTTTTGAACGATGGTCTGCTGTTGGGAATTGCTTTGGTTGTTGATCGGTCTCGCCAGTGCAGTCTGTAAATTCGGAATATTGTTATTTGATAACATATCCATTGCAGATGCGACCCCACGCAAGCCTGTTTCAAATGGGGTAGGACTGCCAGGCGTGAGAGCCTTGGGCAGTTTTAAACTTGCTAATATCGCCTTCAGCCTATCTATCTTTCCAACAAGCCAATCCACCGCCATACCAATGCCACTGAATGCAGATTTTATGATCGCCCATAATTGCAGTGCAGTGTTTGCGACATTCCTAAATGAATTTCCGACACGCAGTGCGAACGAATGAAATCTATTTACAAGGGCTTCTAATTGTGGATTTGTAATCCCAAAGAAACCCACCGCAAAATCCTTTACAGCTTCTAACATATCTCCTCTAAATAATTTTATAAAACCAGATGCAACAAAGAACATGCGACTAAGGAAGTCTTGTGCCGCTTGTGCAGGAATTCCAAATGCCGTTGCTAAATCTAATAGTGCGCCGCTGCCATCTTCGTATAATAATTCTGCACCTCTAGTGATATTTAATAATGCTTTGTTAACAACATCTGACAAAATACCAAACTGCAACATCACCAGTCTTATCGCTTCAACAAAGTTGCCACTAAAAACATTTCTAATAGTGTCAGCAATAAGATATATCTTTGCAAGGAAATCCTGCGATGCTTTTTCTGGCAACCCAAATGCGACAGCCAAATCCATCAATGCGCCACTGCCATCTTCATACAATTTGACAGTGCCGTTCCTAAGATCAGCAACCGCCGCTCTTACATCAGCGAGACCGGGTGTCATGGCTTGTATATTTCTCTCGAAATTACCAAACAGCTCTGACATTATTCCAACTGCTTCCTCGGTATCGCCGCGCCAGAACGCAGTGAAGGCTTCCCACAATCTTTTCATCACGACTATGGCACTATCAAATACATCGCGCATCCCAAAGATGTCATATTTCCACATCAGATAAAGAATGCCAATGGCAATTCCAATCGCGGCAATGACCAGTAAGATCGGAGCCAATGCAGTCAGCATCGCTATAATCGCAGGGATCAACGTGCCAGTGATGACAGTCCCCACGGTTGCCAATGCCGTCCCAACGCCCGCCAGGGTGATTCCCAAACCACTCAAACTGGCAACGAAGCCTGAAATGGTACCGATGGCGCTGATGATGGTTCCTACAAACATGATCACCGGACCAGCCAGCGCCAGCAATAACATCAAAACAATAATTACTTTTTGCATCCAGGGCGGCATTGCCATGAATTTCTCGATCAACTTTGTGAGTCCTGCCGCAAGCTGTAACAGGGTTGGGATGAACGCCGCGCCCACAGTCTCTTTCAAATCGTCGAAAGCATTGGTCAATTGTGCCAGCTTGCCAGCCGTGGTATTCCCTGCGGTTCTTGCCAGCCCGCCAAACTCTGTTTCTAACTCACTCAGGATGATCTTCTGCGCGGATGCAATATCATTCACCGCCATGAAGCCTTTGATCTGGTCTTCCTGCTCTTGTGTGAGCATCACACCCACCCGCCGCAAGGCAGTGACGCCGCCAATGGGATCATTCAACGCCTTGCCCAATTGCACCGATGCCTGTTCAACGCTTCCGAATTTCTCCGCCATGTTCAGCATCGCTTCGGTTGCCAGCGGGAAAACGTCCTTGCCGATCTTCGTGAAAGTCAACAACATCGATTGCCCCGAGATGATCTGGTCATCCGAGAACTTCGTCACCTTCTGAAGTTCAGCCGCCATGTGGGTGATCTCATCGGCGGTCAATCCCGCTGCACTCCCCGTAGATGCCAGTACCGCATTCAACTCAGCCAGTGCGCTTTCAGCTTCGATTGCTGAATCAACCGATTTCTTGAAGAAGGCAATGATCGGCAGAGTGAGACCGAGCGTCATGGCTCCGCCGATCTTCTGCATGGCTCCACCGATAGCCAGCCCCGCAGTTTCCAGCGTTCTCAAACTGGCAACGCCCTGCGACACGCCGGATTTTATTCCGCTCGCATCCAGACCGACCTTCCCATAGGCACTACCTAGATTGATAGCCATGACTTCTCCAAACAAAAACAGACGTTCAACGCCTCCCCCTCGCCTCTCAGGAGAGGGGCTAGGGGTGAGGTCAGAACGTCTGCCAGTTTCAATTGTGCTTGCGTTACGGTTACTTCAACACAATGCCTGAAGGCGCTTCGAAGTGACCGCCCAGCCTGGGCACCATGTGACTGATGCGCCCGATGGCATAACTCGCTTCGTCGTTCCAGACGTACAGCACCATCGGTTCTTCCTTGTAAATTTCGCGGATGCCCATCAACTGCATCAGTGCATCCAACAATTCCACCGCATTCAAATCGCCCTGTGCTTTCAGATGATCGTGCAGGGTATTGTATGCGTAGTCCGTCATCGCTGAGATAAAGACCATCGAGAAGGCATGCGACTGCCGTTCTCCATCCGTTGTAACGGGCGTGACTGCTTGCTTCTTGCTTTGGGTTTTCGTATTCGGTAACATGAGGGTCTCCTTCTTCGTGGGGGAGATGAGGGTCTCTATTTGGATTGTACATCTTTAGATTCTGCATGTCAACTACCAAGTTCCATCTTTCCTGATCTTGACCTTCTTCGACACTTTACCTTTTACACTGCGATATCCGCGCGGCGTGGTGGCTGATTGTCCACTAAAGCCTGCAAACGCATCCTTGCCTTCGTTCAAATTCTTTTCAATGCGCCTGCCCACTGCCATCGTCGCCTCATCCAACATCCATTGCGCGATCTCCGTTTCCAGAGTGAAGTATTGGCTCGCTCGCAAGCCGTACCCGGTCGCCATGTTGTAGAGCCGCCACAGATTCGATCTCTCCTTCACGAAAGGATTTGAGCTGCTCCACCTCCCGGTACGCCCAATTGAAGATCGCCATCTTGTCATCGGCTGTAATTTCATCGATGCCCAAATGGTCATCATCACCCACGTCCGCGATCGGTGGTTCCACTACACATAAACGTGTCAACATATCCAAAAGGATTTTGAACTCGGGACCATTCTTCGAAACCTTGCGCAGGTCCAGGCTGGCTTGTCCATTGCTGGCTGATTCTTCCGCAATATCCAAAAGCATATCGGGCAGTTTGCCCGTCAACATGAGATCGGTCATCGTCGCATCCTTCACGAAAACCACCGTCCCGCTGGGTAATGCCAGCTCCTTAATTTGATCCGCACGAAACTGCGCCAGCATCTCCCGCCGCGCCTGCTGTGCCTGCTTTAATCTGTTTAATTGATTGTCCATATTTACCTTTCATTCTCATGTTCTCCCCCAAATATTCCCGAAGGGATATTTGGGGGAGATGCCCTTTAGGGCAGAGGGGGCTGGGTCTACGCCGTAGTAAAGTTCACCACAGCATCTGCCAACACTTGACCGAACACATCTTCCACGCCTGCGATGATCAACAGATAATCGGTCGCTGCGCCCAAACTTGCGGTTGGGTTGAATGTCACCACCGTGCGAGCGCCATTGATCGTGCGTGCGCCTGCCACCGGCACACCCGCTGCCGTGGTCAGGATGATGCCAGATTCCGCGCCTGAAGCCAACGGGTTGTTGAACGTCAGGGTCAGGTCCGCAGTCACCACCACACCGATTGCCGCATCCGCAGGCACCGTGATCACACTCAAGGCATCGGGAGTATCAGGCAGTGCGGGCAGGGTGGTTGCGGTCTCATTCGCCACCACGTCATAGGCTTTGCCGTCCACTTTCACGCCGGTGAACTCCGTCTCCAGCATGAAAAATTCCGCGCGCTTGAACGTGCCTTTCGGGGATGATGTCAACTTCGCCTTGAAGATCTTCACATGCACATCATCGCCTTCATCGCCCAGGCTTTTCCCGTAGATCTTGAAATACGGATAGGTGCTCGAATCACCTTGCAAAGTCCTGACCTCATTCGGCGTAGAACCAGTCACGGCGTAATCGTGACCCGTCATCAGCGAAAGCGCCGCGAGCGAATAACCGCCCTGCTTGAACGCGCCCTTCAATCCGATCGGTTGCGTCACAACCCCTTGCAGATCGTCGTTCCCGTAAAACTCACCGGTCACGACCATCTCTTCGAAACCAAGTTCGAGCGCGGCAGGTAGAGCAACTCTTTCAGTCCCTGCCATGTTCTCAACAATGATCTCTTTCAATCCAAACGGCTTTTCCATAACATTTCTCCTTTTGTGTTATTTCCCCTCCCCCAAATTCGCGCTCTCCGAATTTGGGGGAGGCAGGGTGGGGGCGGGTGGAATGCAGTGCAGTTACAATTTCCGCACCGCATTGAATCTCAACGCACCAAGTGGACAATCGAGAGCCTGGTCACGTTGCTGATACACAGCGCCTACATACTCAATATTCCAAACGTTGTCACCGATCTGCTTTTCATTCAGGTCCGCGAACGCCAGCGCCATCGCCGGTTCGATCACCGCATAACCTTGCCGCTGATAAAAATAGATCACGAACGTCGTCCGCGCGCTTGTCAAATACGGACCCGCTGGCGCCTCCGTCGAATGCTTGATCAACGCGCACGGCTTCAACTCCGTTGAAGTGGCATCGAACGCCCCAGCCGTATTCTGGCGAGAAACTTCCTCCACATCATTGAAGATCCCCCCCGTCAACAAAGCCACCAAAGCCTCATCCGCCTGCAAAGCCGTTTTGATATCGTCACTTAAACTCATTTTGACCTTTGACCTTAGACCTTCAACTTATCCGAAAACAGCCACACCGCCAAATTGATCGCATTCGGCAAAATGGATTGATTCAAGTCACCGCCGATCGTCTGTTCATACGCGTCTAACTCAGCCCAATCCTGCTCGCCTTTCAACCAGCCATTCAATCTGCCCGTAAATTCTTTTTCAGGCATCAACACTGCGGTCTTATAATCCAAACAGTTCGGATGCAATGGTAATTCAATTGTGCCAACAGGATAAACACCATCACCATTCGTGCCGCCTTCGCAGACATCATCACAAATATCGCGCTCAGGATGTGCCGCGCTCAGGTTGATCTTTTCCGCTTCAACCCACGGTTGCGCGGATAAAACGCGATCCGTTGCCAGGGCATGGGCTTTCTGAATTTCAGTCCGCACCAAACGGAGCGCATTGTACGAAACGCCGCGTCCGTCACATGGCGCCGAGACCAGCCCCCCCGTATCCCCTGCAGCGATCTGACTTTTCGTTTTGCCATACAACCTCTGCGAAGTCCACCGCGGACAATCCTGATTCGCGCCCAACCACTGCTCCAACTCCTGCGCAATATTCCAGGCTGAATCACTGTTCGCAATGCCCTTCATCAACACCACATTCATCGCATCTCGCGCATCGCGGTCAATGTTCCAAATCCGTGCCGAAAGGTTCAAACTATCCCCATACAAATGCTCCGATGCCGCATTCAGTAGAACCGAAAGCTGGGGAGAGAAAACGCCATCCTGCACGGCTTCCAAAAATTCATCATTCATCATTCTGCCTTCTGAAATTCCCGTTTGCTCCACAACAGGAACGATCAATCTTTTATGTGCAACGGCAAGCACACCGAAGGGAATCGATGCCGCCTCGATGCGCACCTTCTGGAACTCATCACTCCAGGTCTTGAACACATCCCCCCACGCCTTCAACAACTCACTCTGCACCGCGAAGCCGGATGCCCCATCCAACACCTGCTCCTTGCCGCCTGCCTTCAAGATCAACGCCTGTGCATCCTTCGTGAATTCACCGAACAACTCATGCGTCCGCCCCGTGAACCACAAATGCAACCGCACCACCGCCTTGAACGAAGCGTTATACATCCGACCCAGCGGCACCTTATCCAACTGCGCGATCAACTCCGCAGATTTGAATTTCTTCTCATTGATAACTATCGGTTGCAATATGACACTCATCATGTTCCTTCGTTAAAAGCTAACAGCTAACCGCTGCTCTAAATGCTAATACCCTGAAGACTCTTCGCAAACTGCTCCGCGCTGAACCCATCGCCGCTCATGAAATCCTTATCCACATTCTTCAAATACATCGCCGCGATCGATTGGATCACTTCCTCCTTCACACCCAACACCCGCAAGCGTGCCAACCCATCCGCCAGGTCACGGATATCCGCCGGAGTCAAAGGCTTTGCCGTGCGCCATACGATTTCATAATCCACACTCGCAGGCAGGATGCCCTTTAACAGCCATTGCCGTTCCAACAACGGCTGGATGACCTGTGCCGTCAACCACTCCCGTCCCTGCGAAAGATTGTTCTCATACTCATCCTTCTTCTCGCCCAAAACATCGCGGTTCAACCCATCGCCATGAACAATCAACTCCATCGGCACATCGCTGGCTGCCATCATCGTCGCCACGTGATGATTCACATCCCCGATCTTGTCAATGTTGCCATCGCCCTGATGCACATTCAACGAGCTGGGCTTGTTCGAAAACACATCTGTCACCGCCGCCAGCTTGCCGAAGGTTGCCTTGTTATTTTCCTTATACGCTTCCACATCCGCGGGCGACCCTTCGATCACGTGTTGCCTGAGCTGTGACCCTGCCGCTTTGCGACGCACTGCCACATTCAACTCACCATCTACAACTTTTTTGTAAGGACCCGTAGCACCCCCATACATCGGCGTGCCATAGCGTTGATTTGATTCATGATCCCAGCGCGCATGGATCATCTGCCACTCCGCAAAATAGATCGCATCCTGTGGCGGCTCCCCGCTATACCAGGCGCTCGAACTCATCCAAAACGCCTGCGCTGCATTATCAAATTCATCTGCCTTATTGCTATTGCGCCGCACTTGCGCAGTGGGCTTGCGCGATGCCTTCGCAATATCCAACGCATCGTTGACCACCAGCTCATAGAACGAATCCCCTTCACGGCTGGTCTCACGCACCGCATCTTCCAACAATTGATTCAACTTCAAACGCTTCTGCAATTCATCGGCGATCCGTTTCGCCTCCGCATCTTTCGTCTTCACGATGAACCCAGCCCGCACAATATCACGCGCATAGAACCGATGTGACTTCTTGACAGGTGGATAGGTATCATACATTTCCACGCACGTCTTCATCACCGCGATCCGCTCCCGGTCCGCCTTCAACTTCTCCCACACCCCCTCCCCCGCAATCGACGGAGCCACAGCCGTGCTCTCATCCGCCGCTTGCGCCGCAGGTACCGGGTTCATAAACGCCTGAATTCTTTGCCGTAAAGTAGTTGCCATAACTTTTCATTTCTCCTCCCCCCAAATTGACGCACGCTCTTCGCGTCAATTTGGGGGGATGTCGCTTTAGCGACAGGGGGGTCGGGGGGTCATCCTTGAAATACTTCCTGAACCATTCTTTCCAACTTCGGAAGATTACTTTCCAACGTGCTCATCACAATCGCGTACCTGCCGCCGTTCGATAATTCCAAAAACTTTCCATAAAAAACCGTGTGCCCCAAAGTGATGATCAGCGTATCTTTTGAACCGCTCTCGATTGCCACATCACTCATCTCACTCTTCGCTTCAGGCGTCACCTCACCGGTGATCGTGCCCAAGTCAAAACCATCCACCGCAAAAAACAAACCGCCGCGCGCGTTCGATGTCCGATCTTCCCAAACCGCATTCTCACGCGCCTCATCCTGCACCCCCTGCCCCCAATAATTCGCCACCGCCTGCAAAGCCACCATCACCTTATCGCCATAATCTTCCAAACCTTTGGCGATCACACTCGGCGAAACCACCCATTGAAATCCGCTTTGCATTTCCTTTGTGCTCCTTAGTTCCTTTGTGGTGAAAAGAATTACTCTTCCACAACGCCTTCCGCGATCGTCCCAGCCAACCGATTCACCTGGATAAACACCACCTTGATCAAATGCCCGTCATACGTCAAACGGTCTTCCGGTTGAATGTTCATATCGTGCTCACCCAAAATGAACACCGCCTGGTTCGCCGCGCGTGCCGCATCACTCTGCAACCGAAACCCGCGCGCCCCCGCATACTCGATCCGCATCGGCTGAGCAGACAAGGTTGAACCATCCCGCCGCATCGCCAGCGAAACCTCATTCCGCGCTCGTATCTTCCGCAACCGCTCTCGATAAAATGTCGTATTCACAATTCTCCTGATTTATTCTCTCCATTTACTCCCGCAGGGATAAATGGGGAGATGTCAGCGTACCCGCTGACAGAGGGGTCATGCCGTCGCATACGTCCCGTTATAACTCTTGCACGCATCCAAATATTCCTTCTCCGCATCATTCGCATTCTTCCGGCTCGTATCACTCGCCCCTCCGAGATCTTCACTCACCGCGCCAAAGCTATACTTGATATTGTCACCAGCCTGGTCATTCGTGATCTTCATCAACGCCTTCGATTTTGCCAACAGCAAAACGATCTGCGCTTCGTCCTCGCCCAGTGTGGTGTAATCGCCAGCGGTCGCCACCCACTGCATCTTATATTTGTAATAGCGCGTCATCGTATATTGCGGAGTGGGATAAAACGTGATTTGCTTATTGACGATGGTATGTTCTTCCTCGAAATTCTTGCTGACTGGAATCAACTTATCCGAAACGATCACGCCATCGATGCCAACCAGCGCATCCAATGCAATCAACTTCAAAAAATCCGTTGCCAGGCTATAGGTCGCCGTGCCTGAAATAATGCTCAATGAAGATATCTTGATCAACCCGCAGCGCCGTGAAAAATCGATCACCGCCTCTTCCACCGCCTGGTTATATTGCGCCGTCGTAGGTATCCCGTCCACTGCGGGAACTTCCGATTGTAGATCCGCCACCATCGCCGCCAATGTCGTCATTTCTTCTTACCTCGTCTCTTCGCCTTCGCGCTGAGCGGAGGCGTACCCGCCGAAGTCGAAGCGGCAGGCACAACCTCCACCCGCACCTTCAGCAAAGCGGATTTTTCTTTCTCATCATTGAAAGCTAGATGCTCCTCACGAAGCCCTGATTGCTGCTCTTTTTGGATCTCAAAATCTGCATCCCCTTTCAACTGCTCCGCCTGCGACGGCGTAATATCCTTCGCCTCACCCGGCTGCAAAATCCGATCCGCAACCATCCGAACTTTTTTACCAATATTCTTTATGATGGGCATCTCATTCTCCTGCTCCCCCCATTTACTCCCGAAGGGATAAATGGGGGGATGTCTATGTACTCAGAGACAGGGGGGTTACGCCTGCGTGGGCACAACACTGCCCTTGCCGCCGATCGGCGCAAGCGAAGCGTTGTATTCTTCGGCATAATATTGATCAGCCGCCACGAGTTTGCCGTTGCTGTAAGTCGGGTATGGACCCTTCACAGTCATCGGCGAGAAAACACGGTGCATCACGAGTTCGCGGTTCAACACCAGGTTGAAGGTATCGCGCATCTCGGGCGTCTCAAAGACATTCAAGCCTTTTACCGAACCCACGAAACCAGCCGCGTTCAACAGCGCATTGGGATAACCATCGCGCTTGAAGCCATCCCAGTTGCTCAGATAATCGGAGTTCGTGGCGCTCATCACCAACGAAGTCGGTTCATAGAAGCGGTTCAAAACCTTCACTTTCGCTTCGCCGATGCGTTTCACGAAATCGAGATACACAGCATCGCTGATATCCCAGGCGGCGGTCTTATTGCTTGCCACTGCCAGCGCAGCCATCAAACCTTTTTCGATCAGGCGGCGGTCCTTATCGCGCCGCATTTCGCGGATGATATTTGCCATCGTGCGACCAACCGCATCCCAACCGATCTGCGAACGACTGAACACGATCGCTTCACTGGTGATGTAATCCGCCAGGCGATCAGCCGCAGCCGTGATGGTCTGGTAAGCCAGCGTGGTCTTGGCGCGTTCGATTTCAGCATCCTCGCCCTTGCGGGTCGCATGGTAGCTGTAATCCACCAACACATCGTTGGCTCCAATATCGCCAGCCGCGATCGCGCGGATCTTGCCCAACTCGTAATCGATCACGAAGTCAGTGCCTTCCACGTAGGTGGTGCCAGCTGGGTTGCTCGTCACAACCACGGTGCCCGGCACGATGTTCTTTTGCGCCAGGTCATACCAGGTATCTTCCGCGCCCGCGGTTTCAACTTCATCAGTGACTGCCACGGTGAAACCAGTCTCGCCGGTAAAGGTCTCGTAAAAGATGTTGATCGGCGATTGTTCCATGATGCCAAAATCGAACACATTGGCAGCCACCAGGTTCGGATACGCTTCCGCGATCACCGTGCGGCTCACAGAATAGGGCAGGTTCAAATCCGAAGTGGTCTCAGCCTCTTCGAATATCTTCGCCTCGTTCATCAACTGGCGCATGAACATCTTGTCGAATTTCTCCAACAACATTTCGGTGAAAACCGCCGCGGGACTTTCAGCGCGCAGAACGAGTGTGCGCTTGGCGCGTTTCTCATGCTTGCGCACCGATTCGGTCAGCTCGAAAGCCACCCGTGCGAATTCCGGCGTGCCGGTCTCATTCTCCAACACATCCCCGATCACCTGAATGCGCTTATTCTTCTCATCGAAGCCCATGCCCTTCAACACACCCGCAGCCGCCATCTTGCCAAACTGCTTGCGTTGGCTTTCGGCGAATTTCTTCACCGCTTCAGCGTTCGGAAGTTCGGCTTCATTGATCGATTCGATGAAAAGCTCGTTCAATGTCTTACCGAAAGGCAGGTCCTTCACAACTTCAGCCTTCGCCTCGCTGATGGCATTCTGCGCCTGGCTCTCATCAAACTTCTTCGCCTTCTCCACATTGCCCTTCACAGCTTCGATGATGTTCACATCCGCGCCGATCCCCAACGCCGTGCGCAGACTTTCATCCATCTTCTTCAACTGCTTCTCATTCAGCGCTTCCAACTGCGCTTCGGTCATGCCACGTCCGAAAAGTTCCGGCTGTTCAGCCAATAACTTTTTCAGGTTTTCCAAAAGTTCGTTCATTTCAAATTCTCCTTGTGAGTTAATTGATTCGATTAATTGAGCGGCATTCTCAAAGGACGGTTCCAACACCAGGTCAAAGCCCGTGATGTGCAACTCCGTCACCTCGAAAACTTTATCGTCGCCCTTGCCAATAGATTTACCTTCGCCGTACCCACGCAGGGACACGCCTGGCATCACGCCGCCTTCCATCAGGGTTAAGATATCCTTGCCCTTGCTGGTTTCCAGAATACGACCTGAGATATCGACCCGCGTCCCATCGAACGCGATCTCATCCCATTTCGTCACTGTCTCCAGCAGGTTCGGACGCCCACCCTTATCGGACGGATGTTCTGCCTCACCGAGTACCTGAATCGCACGTCCCTGCCCGGCGCTCTCGTTCAGATGGCTTCGTAACTCCTCCACCGCCGAACGCACCACTTCAACAGGATATCGGCGCCTGTTGCCATTCACAACATTCGCCGTCATAGCACCTTGTATTTTGATCTTGCGCGGCTTGCCAGCTTCCCCTTCTTCCAAAGCGATTACCGCATTCACGCGCTCTTCAAACCGCGCCCCGCGTTTCTTCTTTTCCCCTAAATTGGATGCTTCTCCAATTTGGGGGGATGTCTCCGTACTCGGAGACAGGGGGGTCGCAGGGGGGCTGGTCTGCGGCTGATAAGCCAGCTCCACGATCTCCCACGCATCCCGCGCCGCGAAACTATATTCATCGCCACTCCTTGAATAAGTGACTTTGAAATATTCATCCATCTTCAATGGGCTATCACCCATGCAACCCACGATCACATGATCGGCAAAGGTTTCCATGATGTAATAGCTGGGTCCACTTTCCGCATATGGGAACTGTGCTCGAAAAGCCTGCACGATCAAACTCATCGTGTAATCCAACGACCCCTTCACCAGCTCGGTGATCAATTTGCCTTTACCAATTTTCTTAGCCATAATTTTCTCCTTGCTCTTTCCTTCGTATACTTTGTGCCCTTTGTGGTAAAAAACCTAACCGCTAACCGCTAACAGCTAAAAGCTGCTCGCCAAATAGCTCCTCCGCACTCACCACCACCGCCTCACTACTCGCCGTGCGCCCCATCCCGCTCACGTTATCCGCGATCATCTGATTCCCCCCGCTCACCGTATCGATCTCATCATCATTGCGCCCATTCGGGAACGAAGCCGCCGTCCGCATAAACGATAAATTCCACGGACCGCGTACCAGCGTCACCTTCCCAGCCTTCGCCCGCAAACGCCACGGCTGCGCCCACTGCGTCTTATCGCCGCCGCCGCTCGTGCGTGTCATCCCAATGATCGCGATCTTCGCCAGGTCACGGTCTGCCATAAACTGCTTCACCACCAACGACTGAAACGCATTATCCTCAATGCCCCAGATCGTCCCATGCTCAGAATCTGAAAGCATCAACGCCTTCAGGCTTCCCAAAAACAGATCAAGATCGCGTTCCTTCAACATATCGCGGATAAACTCATCGCCTGCATCGTTCATCGCCACCGCCGCCGTCGCATTGAAATCGCTTTGCTCCGTCTTCCCCAAAGCCAGATCAACATACCGATACCACTGCAACCCCTTCGGCGCTTGCTCCACGATCCCAAAATAATCCTCATCAAAGAAATTACCTTCAGCCAAACGCGGCATCTGCTGGAATTGCGCCTGGAATTCAAAATCATCCATATTCACAGCCAGCGCCTTCAACAGATCCGCATCGTGTTTCTGTTCCCACAACGGCTCGCCTGCACTGCGACCCAACTGATCGCCTGCCATCGGCACGAACACACCGCGCAATAAATTCTCCACAAACTCCGCCTGCGTCTTCGGATACTGATCATCCTCCAACGCCACCGCGGGCATAAACACCACATCCCACTGATCCGCTTCCGGGTCGCTCACCATCGCCTTCAACAACTCACCGCTCAGATCTTCCACATCCCACCGTGTCATGATGACAATGATCGCCGCATGATCTTCGAGACGTGTATAAGCCGTGGACCGATACCACTCATAATTATCCCGTCGCAAAGTTTCGGAACTCGCCTCTTTCCGACCCTTGACCGGATCATCAATAATGAACAGATTCGCCCCGAAGCCTGTGATACCGCCGCCCACACCCGCCGCCAGCATCCCGCCATTCCGGTCTGCGATCTCCCATGAAGCGCTTGCCTTGCTCTCCGGGTCCAACATCACCGGCTCATTCGTGGATGACAACGCCCCAAACACCTGTGAATATTCCTCGCTCATGATCAAGTCACGTACCGCCTTCGAATGTTTGCTTGCCAGGTCTGCGTTATACGATGTCATAATGATGCGCAGGTCCGGGTTCTTCCCCATCAACCACGCCGGGAACTTACGTGAGGCAGTTTGGCTTTTCCAATACCGTGGCGGCATAAACACCATCAAACGCGAAATACCTTCCTTGCCATTGCTCAGAATATACTTCGCCACCTGCTCCAACTTATGCCCCAACACCTGCACATGCCGCGCCTCAGTCGGATGCTTCTTATCCACGTGACGGCAGAATGACAAAAAATCACGCTCAGCCATCAACCGGCTGCGGATCTCACTCTTTACCGCCTCACGTTTCACATCAGCTTTAGGCATCTTCTTCATCCTCATAAGCGTCATCCGCGCTGATATCATCCGCGCTGAGCGGAGGCGTACTCGCCGCAGTCGAAGCGTCGCTAATCGCTAAAAGCTCATCGCTCGAAAGCTCCTCCTCCAACTCCTTCATCAACTCCATCGCATCCGCCCCCAGCGTTTCCAACAACTGCGCCGTGGGCAGTTTCTTCAACTGATCCAACAACTTATGCCCAACCCCAACCCCTTCGCTATTTTCGATCTTCTGCCTCGGGGTGTAATCCTTCGTCATCTCAAAGAACAACCTGCGGTCAGGGTTCGCGCGATAACTCGGGTCACTCGCCACACTCCCCAACGCATGGAACGCGCCCGGACGATATTCCAACATCGATTCCGCCTGCAACTGCGAGATCATCATGTCAATTTCGGGATACTTCTTCCGCCACGTTGCGATCGCGCGGTCCGAAGTTAATCCCAAAATTTCAGTTGCCAACTTATCCTGTGTCTCAGGGTAGCGATACTTCTTCGGCATCGTCGCCCACGCCACATACGCCGCGATCCGCGGACGCACATTCGAATTCAATAATTGCTGATACACATCCGCCCACGATGGGATCTCTTTGCCCTCTTCGATCTTCTTCGTCTCGATCAATACCTTGCGGAACATCATTTCCTTAGCCCGCACATCCGCAACCGAAAGCAGAACTTTGTCATCGGCATCCTCAGCATTCGAGACACCGCTGGCAAAATTCTCCAACTCCAATTGCGTAATTTTTCGAACGCTCATTCCAACTCTTTCCTGCGTGCTTCCAGATACGCCATCATGCGCGCCACCTCACCCAACCGCGCAACCTTCTCTCCCCCCAAATCGTGCTCTTCTATTTGGGGGGATGCCCCTTCGGGGGCAGGGGGGCTCGGGGGCAGGGGGGCTGGCTGATCGCTAACTGCTAACCGCTCCAGCCTCGCATACACCTTCCCCTGATACTTCACACACACCCACTCCGCGCGCAAACTGCGGATGCGTGCCCATTGCGTCTGCGCATCCACATCCTTGGTCTCAGCCACCTCAAAGCGCATGTGCTTGCCCAGCGCATCGATGATCGTGTCCCTGGTGCCGGTGCCGGGCGAAAGCCTGATGCGTAAACCTTCGGCTTCAGTGACAGTACCAATCTGAACGGCAGGCGGAGCGAAGCGGTCCAACAAATATTTGAACGGGTTCACGGTCCAACCCAGCACGGTCTTCACAAAATCGATCTTCGGCTCATGGTCCAGGATCACTTCAAAATGCAAATGCGGACCGGTGCTCGCACCGTCGATCTTGTCATGGTCCGTGGGATCGCCGCCCATCTCACCGATCAACGCGCCCGCTTCCACGGTCTGCGCAGACATCACGAACACCTGATGCAAATGCGCATACAACGTTCTGAAATCACCATGCTCGATGATCACATGCCGTCCATAGCCATGCGCGCCGGTGAAATTCGCCGTATCCACAACGCCCGGGCATGCCGCAAAAATATGCGTGCCAACCTTCGCGGAAATATCCACGCCCATGTGCCTGCCTGAGCCTGGATACATCGCCGGGTTCACATTGCCAAATGCCTGCACCTGGCGCGCTGTCGGAATGGTGGGATAAGCCAAATTCATTTCTTCTATACCTTCGGTACTTTCTTCATTTCAAGGTCTCGATTGGTCTGCTGTAATTCCTGCATGGTCTTTTCCTTTTCGGTCAACACTTTTTGCAACTCAGCCTGTGTGGCTTGAAAACCTGCCGCGATACTGGTTACAGCATCCAATTGCTTCCGCAGGGTTTCGATGATCGGCGCCTGCTCTGCCAGACTGGAAAGGCGTTTCATCTGTTCATTGACCGTCCCCAGTTGTTGATCACGCGCTTCCAGGCGTGCGGTCAATATCTCGATCGTGCGTGCCTTATCAGTGTTTTGCTTCTCAAGCTCAGTGTTCTGCCGATAGAGAGCGACATTTTCGATCTGCATATCTTTGAGCAGGTCTGAAACCTTGCTGGTCGCATCCACCTGCTCAGATGCCGTTTCCGCGTTGACCTTATCGGTTTCGGCTGCGATCTTGCGCCGCGTAAACCATAAAGTCACAAACGCGGTAAAGACCGAAGATCCCAATATTGAAATCACGATGGAAACGATATCTGAATTCATGCGTCTGTACTCTTGAAATAACTTTTCTTTACAGCCATCATCATCTAATCGAACACGAAAGCCGCCACGATGAACGCCTCGCCCACATCCCGCGCAAAACGTCCACTCTCCAAAAACGGACCGAGCGGACCTTCGAACGTAATGATCGGCACCATCCATTCACCCAGCGCAGATTGTCTCTGCGACACGATAATGACGATACGCTTCCGTGATTCAGTCGGATAGCGGATCGGGATGATGACCTGGCGCAGCTTCGGTTCATTGAGCGGCATTCCAATTCATTATTTCCAAAAACCCTTGAACCCTTTGGCGCGCAGTTGTGGCACGATATCGAACATCTTCAACACTGCCAGCACCAACACCAGCAACACACCGGCTTCCAATTTATAGGCTGTGAAGTAGGCGACCAAAGCCGCGATCACATAAGCCAAAGCCTGCCAAAACGCGAGCGAGTAAACAAACGGGGGCATGATGTTCTCCTTTTCAATTCCGCTCCCCTCTCCCCCCCAAATACTCCCGTAGGGATATTTGGGGGGATGCGGCTTCAGCCGCAGGGGGGGGGTCGGGTTAAAGCAAAAACGCCGATGGCAAAAAAGCCATCGGCGCTCTCACTTCCGATTCAAGATCTCAACCAAGATGAGACCTGAGCCAAGTCAAATTATTCAGTTATAAGAATAATTTTAATACCAACCCCTCGTTTGTCAAGAGTCAGTTAGTGTCAATTTCACACAATCTTCTGCTCATTCTTGCGGGTTGATCACTGAAGACAGTGATGCTTCTGCTTTCTCTATAGCTTGAACGATACTGAAGGCGCTTTCGCCCAGGTATTCATTCCCCCCAACATTGATCTTTACACGATAAATTCCATCTTCCGATGGAAGAATTTGCACTAACCATCCAGCCATAGCCATACGTTCCAAATCATGACTTAACATATCTCTACTTCACTCCTTCCAATCAACCGATCAACTTCAATTCTTCAGAACCGATATCAATATACCCGATCTGATTATCGCCCCTCGCAATACCCAAATTACCAGCTGAATTCGGATAGAGTAAGTCATCATCTTCGAGTGCAGCTAGAAACTTCTTTAGATCCCGTACCGTAATCCACTTCTCGCAAAATGATGATATAACTTTTGTAGTGTTTTTTATTTCCATATCTCTACTTCACTCCTTTCTTCAAAAGGGAAGAGTTATTGATTTCTTCTGTTTTATGCCATGCACAACAATACCCACCGATTTCAACGCCCGATATGAAACTTCCTTTTTTTTCTTCTTGACAAACAATGCAGAAAAAAGGAGGCAAATCTTCAAAAGAAATATCATTTGTTGCTGGTTTCAATTTACTTAATTCATCAACTGAAAGAATTCTCATATCTCTATTTTACTCCTTCTGGCAGATCGCCAACAGCTAATCGCTAAAAGCCAACACCCACACCACCGGAAACACCTCCGCGAACACCCGCACCTCGAACGCCACCCCCAACACCAAATAAAAGACCAGCAAGGCAGGCATCAACACCGCGAACGCCGTCCGCAGCAACGCAGGCTTCCGTTGCCAATGCCGCAGGCACAACCAAATCACCAGCGCGAACCCTGCCCAATGGACCGCACCCTGCCACGGCACCCGCATGAACGCCGCCACATTCTCCAACGGCAGATATAAAAACTCTACGCCGTCCCGCGCCGCGAACCATACCATCACCTGAATCCGCACCAACACCCAGATCAACGCCTGCAACGCGATCCCACCCAACCACACCCCCCGTCCCATCCGCCTGAAAAAATAGACCGCGAACACCAGCGTCAACAACGCCATAGTCTCACGGTTCACACACCCCAGAATGAACACCCACACATACTCACGCCACATCCCGCGTGCCATGCACGCCAGCCCCAGCGCAAAACTGACCGCCGTGGGAATATCATAGACCTTGCTCTCCCTGAAAAACAACAGGCAAAACACCAACACCGCCGCGCATCCCCGCAGCCACGGCTCAAACTTATTCGTGCTTGAAAGAGTCAGACAAGAATTTGATCGCATATACCAATCCAATCGCCGCGCAAAAGATCAGGCTCAACACCGCCACATCCGCCCGCACACCCAATGCCACCAGCCCGCGTGCCAGCCAGGGCATCAACGTCCGATACACATACGGACGCGGCATCTCACTCAACGCAATCGCCTCCGCACTCCCCACCGACCACGTTACGATATCCGCATACAAATACACCACCACAGCCAACAACATCCCGATCAACACCTTTGCAAAAACTATTTTCATTCAACTCCTCTCCCCCCAAATTGCGCTCTTCCATTTGGGGGGATGCGGCTTCAGCCGCAGGGGGGCGCATCACTCCGCCGCATACATCTGGATCACACGCTGCGCCGCTTCCTTCCCGATCTCCCACGTGCGCACTTCATCGCATCCCGCCACATCACAGCGGATTCGCAGCACCGTGCCTTCGATCTCACCGATAATATCCACCTGTTCAGGCGCCTCCGCAGACATATCCACAGCATGCCGATACAACAACAACTGCCGGATGCCCCTGCCATTCCGCTTCACCTGCCCGAGCACATGCCCATTCCCACATTGCCATTGCTTCACATCCATAATCATCTCCTTATCTCCGCTCCCCCAAATTGACGCACGCACTTCGCGTCCATTTGGGGGAGATGCCCGAAGGGCAGAGGGGGCTATTCTCCGCTACCGATCACCACACACCCAGGCGGGACCCCACTTCACCTTCCCCCAATGCTTATCCATCTCACGCTCAGCATAACAATGCTGGCAACCTGGCGAAACCTTCGTGCAACCCATCCACGGATTGAAAGTATGATCAGTCCATTCGATCTTGCTATTCTCTGCCATTTCAAATCTCCTATTCCCCTCCCCCAAATTCCGCGCTCTTTGCGGAATTTGGGGGAGGACGGGTGGGGGTCTCTACCTCCAGTAAATGACTTCCATCTCGCGCTCCAACACCTCTTGCGGATAGCGCTCGAAGAACTTGAAAAAATCCATCTGATTCGCGAACCCATCCCTGATCGCAAATCGCAGCGTGTCATCCAGCGAAAGCATCTTCCCACCCAACACCACCCGCCCCAGGTTGGGATAGATCACCACCGGCACCACCGCCGTACATAATCGCGCCGCGATCATCTCGCATTGCTTCGTCCGCATCCCCGTATAAAGCTGCAACATCTGCCCAACCTTGATCGGGTTCTTACGCTTCCGCCTGATCGTATGCAGTTTCGTTCCATCCGCTACCATCGGCACAAACTGATTTTGAAAATTCAACGCTGGCATGGCTTATCCCTTCACAACTTTCATACCTTCGCGGAAGGCTTCATTGATCTTCTTGAAATCTTCATCCTTGCCGCCACGATCTGGATGATGCACCAGCGACAAAGCGCGGAACGCATTCCGAACATCTTCCCGTTTTGCATCTGCCTTCACACCTAGAATTTCAAACCACGGCGATTTACCATCACCCAACAACAGCGCTGTATCATCAGGTGTCGCCAGAAAGCCGTTGAAGATCCGATCAAACTCAATGTCAAACGAAGTTTCAACGATATCCTCCGCATACACTTCCAACGCCCGATACAAAAGGTAACTATATACTTGGCACGCATTTGAGCCTCCTAAACTGGTCTGATTCTGGTGGTCTCCAACCCTTGACAAACCTAACCGCTTAGGATAAGATAGGGGTATAAGTTGGTACGAGGTACCAGCAAAAACAAACAAGGATACACGAAATGGAACACACTCACTCACCCCAAACTCTCGCAAACGGCTTAACTCTATATGTATGCTCATGCGGAGCCCGTAAGCAAAAGAGCAAGATCGTCAACGGCAAGAAAGTCGAAGTCTGGCAAATTGAAAGCAAAGCAGAAGAAACCGCCCGCAACCACGCGATTGAAATGCTCGAAACCGAAGGTTACGGATACGGCAAAGAAGCGAACGATCCGCTTGACTCTCACATGCCAAACATTGATTAAGATAAAAATGGGGAGGGCGCAAGTCCTCCCCAAAAGGAAAAAACCATGAGAATCAAACTTGAAGTTTACGATGTAGATACCGGCGAAACCCTCGAAGAAATCGGGGAATGCCTGACCGATAGCCCTAGCCGCGCCGTGCAGAATTACGATCAAGACGAGGCATGGATTAAAAAAGGGTACAACGCTGACATCCGTTGGAAAGACATCACCGATAAAGCCGCCGCTAGACTTGGGCGTAAAGGTGGACAATCCACTAGTGACGCCAAGAAAAAATCCAGCGCGAATAATGGCAAGTTGGGCGGACGCCCTAAAACCAAAAAGGAATAGCAATGACTGACAAACCGCAAACCCTCCAACAAGCAATCGTATACTTTGCCGATAAAGATGTTGCTCACCAATATCTTGTAGACCTACGTTGGTCTGATGGTGTAGTATGCCCGCATTGTGGAGGACTAGAGCACGCATACACCACCACCCGCAAAATTTGGCGATGCAAAGATTGCAAAAAAGAATTTTCGGTAAAGGTTGGCACTATCTTCGAGGGGTCTCCAATTGGCTTGGATAAGTGGCTCTCTGCGGTTTGGATGATTGCCAATGCTAAAAATGGCATTAGCTCTCTTGAGATACATCGCGCTCTTGGAGTTACCCAAAAGACTGCATGGTTTGTATTGCATCGCATCCGCACAGCCATGCAGTCTGGCACGTTTGAAAAATTGAGCGGCGAAATCGAAGCCGATGAAACATACGTCGGAGGCAAAGCCGAGAATATGCACAAGTGGGACAGATTGCAAAGCGGCATACAGGGACGTGGCACTGTTGGCAAAGCTATCGTGTTTGGAGTTTTGCAACGAAACACTAAAGACACGTCTAGCAAAGTCAAAGTTAAGGTTGTCAGAAACACCAAGAGAAAGACCCTGCACACTGAAATTAAAAACAGTGTTGACACTGGCTCTAATATCTTTACAGACGCGCTCCAATCCTACAATGGACTCGATGAATACATCCATGAAAGCATTGACCACGCTACCGAATACGTTCGTGATAATGTCCACACAAACGGCATAGAAAATTACTGGTCTCTGTTCAAGCGTTCCCTTCGTGGCACTTATGTAAGTTGCGATGCGTCTCATCTTTTTAGATACCTTGACGAACAAACATTCAGATTTAATAATCGTCGCGACAATGACAGCATGAGATTTGAGACCGTGCTGGCAATGGTTGCGGGAAAGAGATTGACCTATGCCGAACTCATCCAAAAAACCGAATACAAACAAGCCCGACTCTTTCGATAAATTCAACGACTTGATGAAAAAGTTAATCAAAGTGCCTCCGAAGAAAAAAGCGAAGCCAAAGAAACGGATAAAGAAAAAATGCGTGCCAAGTATATAGTTACCATACAAAAAGTCGATCTGCAAACCGATCACCCGCAAGTTGTCCAATGAACTTTCATACTTCGTACACTCACGCACATAACGCTTGCCCGCTCGATCAAATATCACCTTGACGCCGCCCTTCATCACATCCTGGTCGATGCGCAGCGAAGTGGCACCGATCTTCGTCATGACTCGTTGTAGATCTCTAATCGTTGTTTGTTGTGTTGCCTGAAATCTTCTTTTCATCTCAAACTCCTTTCATCATCCAAAAATCTAATCGCTAACAGCCAACCGCTTCACCACCACCTCCCTCCCCCACCTCCGCGCGGACCCCATTGTTTCCACCTGTCCCAGCGCACGCAAAATTCCCTCCGGTTAAGAAGTGGGCAACACTTCTCTCCGGTTAATATTTTCCCCTAAATATTTCCGAAGGAATATTTGGGGGGATGTCACTGTACTCAGCGACAGGGGGGTTACTCATCGTTATACCGATCAAAGAATGCCTCTGCCACACTCTCCGCTTCGCGCACCATCCGCAAAATTTCATCACTCGATGTATCAGCTGTCACAGTTTCCATCGCCTGACCAGTCAACAGCCGTGTCAAAACAGTCTTGCCTTTCAACCCAACCTTGGCAAGTTCCTGAAGCTCATGATATAGCGCATCCACTTTTTCGTCCTGCCCCAATTTGATATTCAGATCTCCAAGTCTCAATCGGGTACTTTTCACAGCGTCAGGTCTTCTACCTGTTCTGAACTGATCCATAACTCACGCTCCAATCGCTAATCGCTAAAAGCTAATAGCCAACAGCTACTTCTTGAACTTCAAAGCCATCTTATACAAACCATGACTGATCGACATCACCGGCTCATCCAACACGATCGCCTTCCCGCGCAGCATCTGCGGAATATAGTTTCGCAGCAACTCAGCACCGCCGCCCACTACTAACACCGCCGAAAAACGCCGGTAATATTGACCCCAACGATCTTCAATCGCGCCCGCCACGCGGTCCTTCCAATCCTCCAACGCGAGTTTCAACAGATCCTTATCAATACGCTTGTTTCGCAGCTTCATATCCAGCTCACCCAACGAATATGGACGTTCACAATCCAACAGCACCTCATAGCGGCGATTGATATCCTCCAAGAGGCGTGTCACACCCATCTCGATCCCGCCTGTGAAGCGATCAATATCATCATTCTCGCGCGTCAACATGAATTCGATGGTCTTGCGTCCCAGAGAAAGCCCGGCAGTTTCATCCAGCCAATATTTGGCTTTATTCGGGTCCAATATGCCCTGATCGTCATAGGTGTAATCGAACAAAATACCTTGTGCCTGTGGCTTCAAAATCGCTTCCACCACCTCGATCTCGAACTTCTCCGCATCCACAGACCAGGTATGCTTCCCTAATATCCACCTCTTCACCGCCGCCTTATACTCCTTCGCCGTATTCCCCATCAACATCTGGAATGGTAAACCCACCATCAGCGAAAGCGGACGATCAAACTTCCCATGCTCCATTTGATACTTCGACAGCCCCGCATAAAAAATACTGCGGATCTCCGAAGTCCCTGCCAGCCGGTCGAATGCCATGTTCTGCATCGGCGTTCCATAATCATGGGCATTGTCACCCACAAAAAAGGAACCATATTCGCTTCTCACTTCCATCGGTCGCTTCTTCGCGCTCGAACGTCCACCCAACGAAGCCTCTTCCAAATGTTGTGAACCATTCGATGACACCAGGCTCAACACCTGCACACCACCCTGCGCGCCAAACAACTTATTCGCGCCCATCCCCAAATCTTCACCAAGATAAATATAATCAGACATGTCATTTCTCCTTTTTTTATGAATTCAACTTATACACGCGCGCCGCAGCCGCCTTCATCGCGGACGTTTGTTCCAGATCTGCCAACGCACTCTCGATCACATTCGGCACTTCTCCCCCCAAATTCCCGCCGTTCTTCGCGGGCATTTGGGGGGATGTCCCCGTACTCGGGGACAGGGGGGCTTGGTTCCTCACCACACTCCGCATCGCCTCGCTCATCCCATCATCCACCTCATACCCCTCCCCATCCAACCCGAAGCGCTTCTGAAGCAGCCCCACCGTCCACGGCGGCAACAAATGCGGCGGCTGATTCCCGAATGCCTGCGTACACATCAACTTCTGCTGCATGAGGAACAACAGATCGTCATACTGTTGATAATCCGTGATCAAACCATCCGGGTCATACTTCGTCGAACCCTCCGCCAAAAACCGCTTCGGCATCAATGACACATCATTCGAATGTTCCAAGACGAAATCCACGAACCCCGCATGGACCGTCTGCGCTTCATCCAAAATCCAATCCGTCACATCCTTCAGCGCCACATACTTGATCCGCCACGCCGTACGCCGGTGCATCAACAACGCCTTCACCGTCTCAGGGTGCATCGTCTTTGCCGCCTCGAACATCCGCACCTCTGGCGTGGAATTGTTCGCCGTGCGGATGTTGGCATACACATCCGCCCAATGCTCAGCCACATACGCCCACACATTCACCAGCGCCGCGATAAACAACACCGCCGCCAAACCATACGGCACCAACGCCCACTCCTGCCAATGCCACACCATCCATGCCTTCGTCCCCAACACCAGGCACGGAATGCTCAACGTAGCGGGCACCATCCACTTCCAATTCCGCGGACTATGATCGAACATCACGCACCTCCATACAAATGCCGTTGGATTTCCTCATCACTCAAACCATAACCTTCCAACTCGATCACCTCATTGCATGTTTTCTTCCACCAGGCAGCATACTCAGCATTCTTCTCGCGGTACTGCTCCCAAAGCAACTCCTGCTCAGGTGAAAATCTGCCGTTGCAAGTGGGCTTGCCAACCCGCTCGATCATCCAGATCAAATGGTTATTCCGTGCCACACTCTCATTCGTGAAATCTTCGTAAGCCTTTTTTGCCTTCGACTCACGCTCATCTCGCTGCGTACCAATGACCATACAGATCAGCACGAACGCACCCAGCGAGATCCACCAATAGCGGATGCCCAAATACACCAATGCCAGCGCCCCACCGCCCAAAGGCATCCAAAACAAACAGATCGCGCCCGCGCTCCACGGCTTCTTAATAACCATTTCTAAAAAATTCATATCAACCTCCGATCCACTGCACCACCAAAACCACCAGCGTCACCAGCCCCAACCCTGCCAACGCATTCCACACATTCCGCTTCAAACCCTTCACCCCCGCATCCCAATTCCGCTTCCACCGCGGCACCCGCTTCGACTTCACGATCACACTCTTCCGCTTCTTCATCATCCACCTCCAAACACGCGCATCCCAATGAACAACCCGGCATACAAACAGAGCGCACTGAAGAACCCCACCAACACCCACACGATCACCCGCATCCCTCGCAAAGCCCTGCGGTTTTCCCGCAACTCCTCCTGATTCACCTCGCCACCTCCTTTCCACAATGTTGACATCGCTTTATCACAAACTTTTCATCAACGGTCTCACCACTCAAAACATCAAACAAATGCACGCCAAAGCACTTCAAACAATAATGCTCTTCAGAAGTCAACCGAAACGACCTGACTTCCTTCCCCTTGTAATAATTGCCAGGCAAGCGCAAATCCACATCCCTTCGCACGATCGCCACAAACTGCAAAACCACCACAGACGTGCCCTGATCTTGTAGGGGCGGGGTTTTCCCGCCCTGTTTATCCGAAGAACCAACAAAATGAGCGTCCATAATCACCTTTCCGCATAAATCTATGCGAATTTTCTAACCTTAGTGAACACGAATGAACATGCCAAAAAAATCGTGTTCACTTGTTCATTAATTCCATAGCAAATTGACGCATACTGTCACCATGTTCCTCATAATTCTTCACTACTTCATTAGATAGAATAAGAATAACAATGAACTGAATGACCAAAAACAGCCCAAAACCGCTAAAAACCATCAAAAAACCGCCCGAATGAACAAGTGAACACGAAAACGCCCACACCATACAAAACATAATGTTTTGCACCCGCTGGAGGTGATTCGTGTTCACTTGTTCACTGCTCTTCTTCCCCCAAATACTCCCGAGCGTAGCGAGTGGATATTTGGGGGAAGTGCCCGAAGGGCGAAGGGGGTCAATCATCGCTCACTCCCAAACTGATCTGACTCGGCTTCACCAACTTCGCCCGGATCGCCGCCAAAGCCTGGCGTGCCTTCGCGATCTTCTCATCACTCGGCAGCGCCCCATACTTCTTCCCGATCGCGAACATCTTCGCCTCATCCCACTCGAAATACACCCCGTTCCCCTTCCGTGGCGGAGTATGCAACTGGAAAGTGTCTCGGATGATCTTCCCAAC
>Ga0137459_1000132_pt1 | contig 26511 bp, 23 predicted proteins | sample EasRivERMGT700_2_FD_104908 | JGI IMG/M metagenome (GOLD analysis project Ga0137459, IMG submission 104908) | Soil microbial communities from meander-bound floodplain in the East River, Colorado, USA - East River MetaG ERMGT700_2 | ecosystem: Environmental > Terrestrial > Soil > Floodplain ...
CTTGCACGCGTTGTACACGACGCGGTTGATGAAGCCCGGGTGGTGGATGAGCTGCATCTCGACCACGAACGTCGTGCCCGCCCGATCCTTGCACCGGACGTCCAGGATCGACAGCTTCGCCCCTTCCACCACGGGAAGTTGCTCGCCCGGCAGGTACTCGATCTGCTCGATGGTCTGGGCGTCCCTGCGCTCGAGCACATCGTTGAGGAGGCGCCGGAGGATGGCCGGGTGCGTCGCGAAGATCCGCCGGAAAATGTAGTCGTTCTTCAGGTCCGCGAAGCCCATGTCCTACTCTTGCCCGAGCATCGCCAGCGCGGCAATCGGATCGCGACCGGGACCACCGCGAAGTGGAACCTCATGCGTCCTTCTTCTTCGCAGGCTTCGGGGGCGTCGCAGGCCTCGCAGGCTTGGTTTTCGGCGGGGCATCGCCGCTCCGCGGCGCCCCTGCCAGCGGGCTGGGCGCTGACTCCTGACCTCCAGCCAGCCGGAACCCGAGGGAGTCGTAGCGGGAGCTGCGCTCGAAGGCGTCGCGGATCGCCGCGCGCACGTACCTCGCGTAGCTGAGCCACGACCCGCCTCGGTAGACCCGAGAAGAGCCAGCGTCAGGCGACACAGGATCCACCGCTGGCTCGGACGCATACGGGTACGGCTCTTTCCAGCCCTTGGCCGCGTCCTGGCACCACTCGTACACGTTGCCGAGAATGTCATGGAGCCCGTACGGATTTGCGTGCCGCTGGCCCACGGGGCGGGTGCCAGCCCGGGCGTGCGGGTGCTGCTTCTCAGGCCAGTCACTCGAGTGGTACCCGTTGTCCAGGTCGAAGCCGACCCCGCTGTTGCCCCCGTACCACGCGATGGCGTCGAGCTCGGGAGCATCGTGCTCGCCGCGCAGCGTGAGGTCCCCGACCCAGGTTGCGGCAGTCGTCCCGGCTCGGCATGCCCGCTCCCACTCGGCCTCGCTCGGCAGGCGGGTCACCAAGCCGTCGAGCGAGCGGTTCAGCCGCTCGATGAACTCCCCGCAGTCGTCCCAGCTCACTTGCTCGACCGGCCGGTCGTCGCTCACGAAGTGACTCGGGTTGGACTTCATCACGGCACGCCACAGTGCCTGGGTCACCGGCGTCTCACCGAGCCAGTACCCCTTCGTGATCGTCACCCAGCGCTGCGGCCCCTCGTCCTCCCACCGCCCCGCCTCGGTCGGCGGCGAGCCCATCAGGAACCGCCCCGGCGGGATCCACCGCAGCCGCTGCTGCACGCCATCCACCTCGAACGCCGCCCACAGCCCGTACCGGTCGCGCCCCCCCGCCACCGCCCACGACGCGCTCTCGGGCGGCGAAGGCAGCAGCACGTCGGCCAAGAGCCGCTCGACGGCGAGCTCGGCGTCACTGTGTTGGCCTTGCATGCGGATCAGGGCGAGGCGCGGCACACCTTGCGGGTCGCCGAGCGCCGTGAGCGCGAGCTCCCACTCGGCGCCCGCCTCCGCCAGGTTCGCGGCAGCCTCGTCCCGGTACACGAAGTAGTAGCGGCGCGGCTTCCCATGGTACCCCATGGCGCGAACCCGAAGCGCCGCGTTCACGCGATGTCGATCGAGATCCGGCCGTCCGCTGCGGACGACGCCCAGTTGCTGGGCGAGCTGCGCGATCACGTCTTCGATCAGGCGTGACCGGTCCCTGGACTTGAACAGCGCGGTCTGGTGCACAGCGGGAACATGCACCATGGCGACACCGCAAGGCCCGATCTCCGGGTGATGCACGAACTCGCACTGTCGACCGTGCAGACCGGCCATGATCGCCTCGGCCACGGCGACAGTCGTGAACCGGGGAACGATGACCCGACTGCCGTCGCCGCTGGCGAGCCCCGCAGCCAGATCCTGGCGCCAGTCCGCCAGGTAGGGGAGCACGGTGAGCAGGATGGAGCACAACGCGTCGACGTCGCGCTGGCCGTCGGGGCTCGCGGACAAGCCGCGGGACACGACGTGCCAGTGCTCGACCAGCTCGGCCGCCGACATACGCATCACCAGCCGATCGACCAGCTCGTCGGTCCGACATCCGATGCTGGCGACCAGTGCGGCCACGACCTGGTCGCGCCCGCCCAGCGCGCTGGCGACCTGTTGCCTGGTCTCGTTGATCCGTGCGTCGATCCCCCCGTCGGGCAGCGCCGTGCCAGCCGCGGTCGCGACGTCGCCAACCGCTGCGGCGCCGGCCAGCTGATCGCGAAGGAACGCGATCAGGCACTCGGCGGATGCCCGCGCGGCGTAGTCCTTGAAGTGATCGTCGCGCCCGTGGTTGGCGAAGTCCATGACCCCCTTCATGACCACGGCCTCGATCGGATCGCGGTGGGCGCGGGCGCGCACGACCTCGGCGAGGGCCGACGCCTCCATCTCCAGTGCCAGGTTCTTGCGCATGTGCGGCGTGAGGAACCCCCAGACCTCGACGTCCTCGCGCACGGCGCTGCCGCTACCGATCGGCGCGACATGCAGCTGGAAGGGCATGAATTCGCCGCCGGGAGACATGTCCGGAAACTGCGGGTACTGGATCGCCACGCGGGTGGCTCGGTTCCGCCCCTTCGCGGTGATCGACAGCGTGTTCCGCTTCACGTCGCCGGCGGCCCACAGGTTCTCGATCACGAAGGACCATTGCGGGCAGCGGTCCTTGCTCTCGGGCAGCGCCACCGGGTTATCGACACCCTGGTGGAGCATGGCCAGCACCCACGCTTCTTGCCACTCGTATGGCACCGGGCGCCGCTGCCACCAGTCCTCGCCACCGAAGCGCGACTTCGGCTGGAACTGCTCGAGGGCGATCTTCCAGGGTGCCGGCAGACTGTACGCGCGCACGTCGGCCTCTAACCCGAGCTCCGTCCATTTCCCGGTGTCGTAGTCGTACAGCCGCTCGCCGACCACGACGTCTCCGAGCGCGGTCTTCCCGGGCCGACCGGCACAGACCCCGCACATCGCGATGCACAAGGGCCGCAGCGCGTCGACCAGGGGCAGGAGCGTGGTCAAGGCTGATCCCTTGCCCATGTCCGGCGCCCGGCCCACCACGATGCGCAAGCGACGTCCTCCGTTGCCGACGAACTCCCGCAGCGCCACCGGCAACCCGTCGTGCTTCTCCTCGATCCAGCGACTGCCCGTCGCGGCCCCAGCCTCAACCAGCTTCACCGCCGCGTACTCCAGCTCGATCGCCGTCAAGATGACGACGTCGGCCCGCGCCCAGGTCACCACAGTCTGCGAACGTAACGGATCCGGCACACGCGGCACCTCGACGACGACGTCCGCCAGTTGCACCCGTCCCAGGGTCACCCCAGCGCTGTTGATGAGCTTGACCACGAGATGGCAGCTGGCGGTGGTGCCATCGGCGACGACCTGGTAAGTCACGGGTCCATAGGTGCCGCCGAAGCGATGCAGGACCATCGACTCGGAACCGACCGGCGCCACCGACATGCCGGGCGAGCCGCCAGCGATGCAGTGGAGCGTCTGCTCTTCGCGGTCGTAGGGCCATCGTCCGCCGTCGTGCTTGACATCGATGGTCACGTCGTAGACATCGCCGGCAAGCACCTTTCGTGGGATCGCGGCGACGATCTCGAGTTCGATCGGGTCCATCAGCCGAACTCCAGATGGGCGCGCGGGGCGCCGAGATAGATATAGAGGAACGCGTGGCAGTAGTGATCGGCCGCGTCGGGATCGTCCACCAGATCGACGTCTTTGTACGTCTCGTAAATCTCGTGGCGTAACACGCGCAATATCTCGGGCACGCTGCGCAACCTCCTTCCCTCAGCACGCTCGTGTGCAAGGGCGATGATGCGCTCGCCGAGCCTGGCGGCGAGTCGGGTTTGCACCGGTACGAGGGTCGCGATCACACCCACCGCGCCACGCTTGAGAAACAAGCTGGCGAACGATGTGTGCGTACCGGGCAGATACGCATCGTCGGCCGATCGGCTTGCGCTCCCGCACGCATTGAGGAAGACGACGGGCTGGCTCTCGGTCAAGAGCTTGCACTTGAGGCCGAGGAGATAGCTGGCGTCGACCACCTGCTCCGCGACACCGTACTCGCCCAGGATAGTTCGCATGGTCGATTTGCCCTGATGACAGTGGCAGTAGAGATAGATCAAGGCCGCGCTGTGGCCGCCGTCGCGCAACGCTGCCCGCAGGCTCGCGAAGTCGGACGGAGCCAGCACGTGATGGTGCGGAGACCACTCGCTACGCACGTCCGGTGCGCAGTAGCTCAGAATCGCCCCACTCACCGACCGCCGGACCCAGTCGCACGCCTCGAGCGGGTCAGCGCCGATCAGCAGCGTCTCCCGCCGCCACACGTTGAACAGGACCCCGAGCGGCGGCTCGTCGACCTCGATCGGAAGCAACTCCCAGACGATGCCGGTGCTCTTCAGCTCATCGATGCACAGCCAGGGATCCTTGTGCCGAGCAGCGCACTCGCGGAGTCTGGCCAGCACCCGGCGCACTTCGATGGACAACGCGGTCGTGGCGCGCGCTTGCGTGATGACGTCGGCGCCGCTGCCACGATCGATCAGCCGCTCCGGTGGCGACGCCAAGAAGTGCTGCTCCAGGATCTGACCATCGACGTACAACCGGAAGACGTGCTGCTTGTCGTTGCCACGCTGGATGTGGAGGACGATCTCCTCGGGTGGCGGCGCAGCGTCGAGCAGGGCCGCGATGCGCCCGGCACTGGTCTCGGCCGACGGCGGCGTGGCGGACGCGTTGGCGACGAGCGCGGGCGTCGCGGTGGGCGGCGTCGTCTCCAGCTTCACCTCCACCTTGCCCGCCGAGGCGACCTCGAGGAAGCTCGGAACCGCGGGGCTTGCGAGCTCGCGAGTCACGTCGGGCCTCCGCTATCCACAGTGGGCGAGCGCGCCGTGCCGCCGAGCGCCTCAGCGAGGCGGATCGGCAGGTCGGCGTGGACATCGTTCCGCCGGTGCAGCACGACCGCATCGACGTGACGAAGCGCGCGGATCTGGCCCGCGACCTCGAGCGCGTCTCGGACGCCCTCGGCGCGGACCGGCCTGGCGATGACGCCCACGTGGCTGTCGGTCAGCGGCACGTTCCCACGACCGTCGCTGACCACCACGAGCTGGATCTTGGTCGAGCGGCCGCGTCCACGCGTGGTGGTGGCGCGGATGGTCTGGGCCGCGAGCTCGAGCCCGTGGGCGAGCGGCGTCGCCCGTCCGCGCGGCGCCGCCATCGCCTCGTAAAGCGCGCGAGCCCGGACGTTGCGAAGGTGGAGGTGGCGAGCGCGAAGCTCGTTGCTGGTGATCGAGCCCGCCGTCGCGGCCTCGGGCAGCGCGGCCCCCACCTGGATAAGCGAGACGGTGGAGCGCCGGACGTACGCGTCGCGGAGGTAGAGCGTGAGTGCGAGATCCCAACGGCAGTCGTCGAGCGCGGTGTGATCGAGCACGATGACCAGCAGGTCTCCGGGCGACGGCGCGCGGCGATGGCGTCGCAGATCGGATGGAGACAGCCGGTAGCCGGCGGCGTTCGACGGGCGCAGGAGCCGGCGCCAGGCGGCGGCCAGGATCGTGTCGGTGAGCGCAAGATCGACCGGCGAGTCAGCCGGCTCGCTGCCCAGGATCTGCCCTCGCCCACCCCGCTTTGTGACCCGGGTCCCGAACGAGACCCGCAGCGTCTCGGGATCACGGGGGATCGGAGCGGTGTCCTCAAGATACCGCGAGTCGGCCGGCACCTCGACCACCCGCGAGACCGTTGCCTCCGCCGCCGGCAATGGCCCCGGCGCCGCCGTCGAGCGCGCGATCGGCAACGTCGATGGCACGCTCGCGGTCGGAGGCATATGCGGCACGGCGATGGGCTCGTTCTCGCGCTGGTCGTCGTCCGGAACCACCTCCGATCGCTCGCGCGGGGGGTGCGCGGTCACCGCGATCGGTAGGTCGAGCGCGGCGGCACTCTGCTCGACCTGCCGCGCGGTGACGGTCGGTGCCCCCAGCCGCCGTGCCTCGGCGATCGCGAGCCGCATCAGCGCCAGCGCGCGGCGCAACTCGGGTCCACGACCGCCGGCGCTACGCACCATGTCGAACGCGCGGTCGATCGCGTCGCCGTCGACCGTGGGCGTACCGATCGGCGACGAATGGTAGCGGCGCCGGGAGTGGCAACGGCCCGCCGTCGGCGGCGAGGAAGGCTCGCAGCGCCGTGACGTCGTGCTCGGGCGGACGCTCGACGCCCACACGGACGGCGAACCGATCGATCAAGTGCGGCGACACCGCTCCGACGCGGTTACGGGGGCAGGCGACGAGCCACCAGATCCGCGCGCTCCACGACCGCTGCTGCCCGTGGCGCTCGACGTACACCGGCCCGCCGGCCGTGGTCAGGAGCAGGGCGCGCCGGACGTCGCGACCGGCATGCGAGACGTCGTGCAACACGGCGACCACTTCCGAGGTACTCGGCTCGACGAGCCCCGGGCGCCAGGCCAGCTGTAGCTCGCCCTCCCTAACACCCTCCCCGCGCGCCGCCCAGCCGCCGAACAGCGTCTCGTCATCTTCGCGGCCGCAAAGCATCACCCGGCGGACGGATCCGAAGCGCGCGGTGACCTGGCTCTCGAGACGCGCCGCGACCCGCTCGAGCACCGCCGGGCTTGCATCGTACAAGAGGATGGTGCGTACGCTCGCAAGCACCGCGTTGGCGACTACGCGGTCGACGTCGGCCGCCACTTCATCCGTAGGCAACGGCGAGCCTTTTGTCGTCGTCTTCCGACCACGTGGTCGGCGTCGCGCCGCGGCGATGCCACAGGACCAACCGAGCGACCGCCTTCACATCCGCGACCTCGACCTTGCCGTCGGCGGCACCCCGTAGCGCGGCGTGGGCCCGCGCCGCTAGCTAGCGCGAGCACTTGCTCGGCGCGCTGTCCCTTCACCTTGAACGCGTGAGCGATCCCCACGCAGAGCTCAAGGACCGGATCCACCGACATGTCGCGCACGCGCTGGCGCGCCATGTCGAGCGTCTGGCGGTGCGCATCGTCCTCGGCTCGCGCGGCCGCGACCGCGGCTTGCGCGGCGGGGCCGCCGGCGAGCGCGGCGTCGAGCTGCAGGACGTTCTCGAGCGCCCGCTTGCGGTCCGCGTGAGGTGCGAGGCCGACGACGTCGACGGCGAGGCCGAACCGGTCGAGCAGCTGAGGCCGAAGCGTACCCTCCTCGGGGTTCATCGTGCCGACCAGGGTGAAGCGCACGGGGTGAGGCGGCAGCGCCAGGCCTTCGCGCTGCACCACCAGCACGCCGGTCGAGCTCACGTCGAGGATGATGTTGACGATGTGGTCGTCGAGCAGGTTGACCTCGTCGACGTAGAGCAACCCCTTGTCAGCCTCGACCAGGAGGCCCGGGCGATGGCTCGCAAAGCCCTCCATGAGGTCCTCGATCTTCCAGCCGCCGACCACGCGATCCTCGGTGGCGTTGATCGGCAGCGTCACCGGCAGGCGCCCGCTGGTCATCAGTGCGAACGCCCGTACCGCGGTCGACTTGGCGGTGCCGCGTTCGCCCGACAGCAGCACGCCGCCGATGCGAGGCTCGATATATGCCAGCTCGAGCGCGAGCTTCGCGTCGGCGAGTCCCACGAGCGAGGCATAAGGAAGGATGCCGTAGCGGTCGCCGTCATCGTTGTCCATCGTCACTCCATGGGCCAGATGCCATCCTGGCGCGCGTTGGCCACCGACACCAGGTAGGCGTGTCTCGAGCCGGCCTGCTGGCCACCGAGCGCCATGGCATCCTCGAAGCTCTTGTCGGCGAACGCGGTGGTCTCCACGAACTCGAAGGCGCCGGCATCCGGGGTTGTCGCCCAGCCGACCAGCGCGTGGCGCTCGAGCAACACCAGGACTGGCTTGAGCGACGCGGCCTCCAGGAGGCTGGCGAACAAGACCGTGCCGTCGAGACAGTTGGCGGACCGGCGCTCGAGCGATTCGCGCGGCAAGCGCACGCGTTGCACGATCTCGCCGAGGTGCTGGCCGTACACGGTGACCGAGTTGACGTAGGCCATGCCGCGCTCGCGTAGCGCGTCGTAGATCGCCTTGACCTGCGCCCGCACGCCAGAAGCCGAGCTCTGGTAGCCACCGAACGCCCGGGCACGGTGATGCTCGACGGCGCGCCGCAGGACCTGCATCACGAGCGGTGCGTTCGGGGTCACGTAAGCGCACAGGTAGTGGGCGATGTCGATCGGCTGTCCGGGCCTGGTGGGATCGTCGATGGCCCGGAACGCGCTCGATCGCGGCAACAGCCAGATCGGGTGCGAGCGGCGTGTGTGCTACGTGCCGTCGTCGAGGACCTGTACCGAGACCTGCAGCGTGGCGCGGGTGACGTCGTGGATCGTTGCGACCCGCTCGGGAAAGAACGTCGGCAGCAGGTTGATCGGCGGCAGGTCCTTCGACCGCTTCCGATCGACGACGTCACTCCACTGTGCTTCCGACGAGTAGCCCTCGACGACGCAGCTGCAGGCGACCCGCACAGGATCGTCGCCGCGGTTGATCGCCGTGACCGATACCAGCGGGTGCTGGTCTTGCCGGAAGAGGTGCACGATGCCGGTCGGCACGCGCTCCATGCGCACGCGCACGTCAATCTCGAGCTCGCCGGGCCCGAGCTGTGCGGGTCTGGCACCACGGCCGCCGACGTGCAGGATCTGTCCGGCATCACCGATTGCCGACAGGGCCTCGTGCCTGGCCTCCGTCGGGCCGGCGACAGTGGTAGCAAGGCCGTCGATGCGGGCAACGAGGTCGGGCCATTCGTTCGCCGGGGCGCCGAGCAGGCGACGGCGGAGCGTATCGATCTCCCTCGAGCGATCGAGATCCTGCATGAGCGCGGAGAGATCCTGCATGAGCGCGGAGAGATTCTGCCGCGAGATGGGCGCCGGCGTCCAGGCCGCGTTCTGATAGCATCGCGACGTGACAGACGATGCCTTGCTGGAAGCGGTCGGTGCCACAAGGCGCGGCAGTGGTGTCGTCGACCGCGGTGGGCCGTGGCAGCTACAGCTGTCGGTGACCGACGACGGTGACGCGGTCTTCGAAGGCGACATCCTGCTCGGCAAGATCGATGAGCTGGCCGCACCGATGCAGCGTCTCCGCGCCGCGCTCGCCGCGCTCGACATCGAGGCCATCTCGAAGCTCGCGATCTCGGATACGGTGCGCAAGGCGCTGCGCGAGGCGAAGGCAGGGCTCTGTCGGCCGGCGTGCTCGAGGGCATGTACCGGCCCGACGATGGATTCCGGTGGGAGGGCGCCCGCGTCCCGTATCGCATCGCCCAGGGATGCCCCGCGCGTGTAGAGATCGACGCGGCGATTCGCCACTGGAACACACGCACCCGTCTACGGCTGGTGGCCCACGGCGACGAGCCCGATTACGTCGAGTTCCGGGCCGCGGCCTTCTGCGCCTCGCACGTGGGCAAGACGGGCGGTGTCCAGCCGATCTTCGTCGCACCAAGGTGCAGCGCCGGCAACATGATCCACGAGATCGGACATGCGATCGGGCTGTGGCACGAGCAGAGCCGGTTCGATCGCGACCAGCACGTCGAGATCCGTTGGGACAACGTCGACCCGATCCATCGTCACAACTTCGACCAGCCGCGCCGGCATGACGGCGCCGATCACAGCACCTACGACTACGACTCGATCATGCACTACCCGAGTTGGGCGTTCGCCTTGGACCGGACCCAGCCGACGATCGTGCCCAGGAAGGCCGGTGTCGAGATCGGCCAGCGCAACGGGCTGAGCACGGGCGACATGGCGGCGGTGCACGCGATGTATGGCCTGACGTGACGTGACGCCCGCTCGTCGAGCAGGTCCGCCAGACAGCGGCACAGCCCGGGATCGACCGCGGCGAGTTGGGCCACGTCGCGGACACGCACGGCGAGCGGCGCGGTCCGGGGCGAGACAAGGCGCGGTCGACTCGCGCCACCAGGAGAAGCTGCTCGAAGAGTGTGTCCGTCACCTTCAGGAGGCGGTCGTGGAGGTGGTCGTGATCCCTTGCCCATGTCCGGCACTCGGCCCACCACGATGCGCAAGCGGCGTCCTCCGCTTCTATGCCCGCAACGCGCCGCTACTCGGGGCGACGGAGATGATCGAGCACCTGCGGCGCCTGGTCGAGCAGGTGTAGGCGAGCGCCGACGAGCGCCAGCCACGCCGAGGCGGAGGCACGGCGCGCACTCGAGGTGGAAGCGGAGGCACGGCGCGTAGAGATGGAGGCGTTGTGGGTGGAGATCGAGCGGCTCAAGAAGGGGTAGGAGTGACGCGGGCTCGAGCTCTCTTTGGAGATGCAGACGCCGGCGACAAGCTCGAGGTATCCGCGCTCGATTCGGATCGTCGAATCCGCTAACGGGGTGCGGGTGGATCGGGTCCGTGATCCGAACAAGCGGCGCCCCGGCGAGCGTTCGACGGCGCATCCGCTGCCGCTACTTGCACGCCGGGGTCCTGTGGGTGTTCGCCTGCGGCAACGCCGTCGGTCGCGACCGCGGTCGGGTCAGGTGAAGACCCGTTGCATTCCGCGCGGGTCTGCGTCGGAGCGGAAGCCAGCCGGAACCCGAAGTTGTCGTTGCGGTTGCTCGGGCGTGCGTCGCCGGTAGCGGCCCAGCGGCTGTCCGGCCGCGCCGGACGTCCGTTCGTAGACGCTGCCGGCGGGCATCCACCGGCGCGTTGAAAGATCCCCGCCGCGCTTCGGTGTCTACGCGTCGCCTACGTACGAATCGAGTCAGATCATCGCAGTACAGGGGTCCTCGTCGCGCTCTTCCATCCGGTCCAGATGAATATGGACGGGTAGCGGCCCCAGCAATCCGGTCGGAACTGCCACGGATTCCCATCCGAACCACGATCGAAACGCGTGGTAGGCAGGTGATGTCGGGATTGGAAGCTGATCGAAGACATCTTTCCAGGTGGCGAACAGCTCGAAGGTCTCCGGTTCGGGATGAACGTGGAAGTCCCACGCCGCGCAGACGCGTTGCACGTAGTCCGCCTTCTCGCCGAGCGATTCGACTACCGTGGGTGGTTCCTCCAGATCAGGATAGACAGATCCGTCGAGATGCATCTCAAGTGCCTAGAAACTGGCCACGAAACCACTCCCGAGTCAACCGTGCATGTTCGCGCTCGGCAGAATCGGAGATCATCGCGAGCGGCCTTCGCATTTCGAGCATCGACAGGTGCAGCAGCACTTTCTGCTTGCCCGACTCGACGCGTTCGTGCGGATTCTTCTTCGACCATAGTTGCCAGCACTCCGCCGCTTGCACGAGCCCACGCTGCACGACGGTCTTGACGTCCAAGAAATCCCTCGGAGCGCCACGGTCGACCAGGGCGTTCATCTTCGAGCCGATGTTGTCCGCCAGCGTTTCGATCAGGATCGGAGGCCAGGCACTGGTAACCGGCGGCTCCAACGACACGGAGCGCACGGAGATCTGAAACGAGAAATGCTTACGTCCCAACCGAATAAATTCGACAGAAAGCGTGTCGCCGAATCGTCGTTGCCGTACCTGAAGTCCTTCGTCATCTGCGACCTTTTGCATCGCCGCGGTGATCGCGGTCTCGGCGGCCTGCGACGCACGCCCGCGCCACCAGGCATCGATGTCGTGAGTTCGTCTGTAGTCGACATGGTGTTGGAGGGCGACGTAACCGCCCAGCACGATCTCCGCCGCCTCCGGCCTTGTCGCGAGCTCGCGAAGGACCCTGTCGGCCAGAGGATCGAGAGTTTCGGGCTTGTTCATGAGCGGTGGATGATACAGTGGCCGATTCGAACCGATTCTACGTGTTCATGCCCAGCGGTTTCTACCTGGAGCGCTCAGCGGCGGCTCCGACGGATCCAATCAGGGCGTGATGGGAGATCTAGCACCGGGCACGGGAAGAAGCCGTGTGGCGGTGGGATATTGATCCACCACGGCCACGGCACGGCGGACGTGATGAGCCGGGCGGCCAGGGGGCAGCACCGGGCTTGGAGGGGACCATCCACCAGGATCACAGGTCCCCAGGAACCACCCTTTGTGGAGAACGGCAGCGCTCTCTGCGTACGAGGGACCACGATCGAGGTCAGGAAGGTCGTGCGCTCGGGCGCTCGCCGCCGAGGAGCAGGCCCCGCTGACGCAGGACCACCTCGAGCGCGCCGCGCCGAGCTCCGCGAGGGCGGCAAGCTCGCCGAGTCCGGCTTCCTCGAGTAGCCCAGCCGCGATACATACGAGCATGGTACGATGTACGTAACTGTGATCAAGAACCTGACTCGCATGGGGAACAGTGTTGCCCTGGTGCTCGACAAGCAGCTGCTCGAATCCGCCCACCTCGATCCCGACGACCAGGTCGAGGTCTCCACGAACGGGCGCGTCATCGTGATCGCGCCGGTGCGTAGCAAGCGCGAGCTCGAGAAGTTCGAGCGCGGCAAGCAGCTGATGCACGCCAAGTTCGCGGGTGCCTTCCGCAGGCTCGCCAGGTGAACATCCGGTTCCTCGGCCTCGACGAGGTGCTCGCGCTCCACGTCGATCAGATCGAGACCTACGGCGGCACGGAGGGAGTACGTGACCTCGGTCTCCTCGAGTCCGCGGTCGCGGAAGCATCGTTTGGCGGCGACCACGCGTTCATCAATGGCAACAAGCGGGTCGCAGCCGCGGCGATGTTCATGTTCCTGTACCTCAATGATCTGGAGCTCGGGTGCAGCGAGGACGAGCTCGTCGAGCTCACGCTCGGCGTCGCGCGCGGCGAGACCACCAAGGCGGAGGTTGCCGTGTTCGTGGCCTCACGTGTCTCGGCGCCGTGATCATCCGGCTCCGAGCCTCGGCCATCCGGGCACTCCCTGACCGGACGATCCCCGAGCGATCCCCGACCGGCGCCCGGGCGATCCCCGCCACCTCGGCCGCGGCGGCCCTGGCCGCAGATGAGCGCGGGCAGTTGCACTACCATCCCGCGCGATGCCTACGCCTCATATCAGTGCGCAGCCCGGCGACTTCGCCGACACGGTGCTCATGCCCGGCGATCCGCTGCGCGCGGAGTACATCGCAGGCAAGTTCCTCGCCGACGCGCGCCGCGTGACCGAGGTGCGCAACGTCTACGGCTACACCGGCCTCTACCAGGGCCGGCGCGTGTCGGTGATGGCGCACGGCATGGGGATCCCGTCGTGCTCCATCTACGCCACCGAGCTGGTGCGCGAGTACGGCGTCACGACGATGATCCGCGTCGGCAGCTGCGGTGCGCTCGCGCCGGACGTGCGCCTGGGCGACGTGATCCTCGCGCTCGGCGCGTCGACCGACTCCAAGGTGAACCGGATCCGGTTCATGGATCACGACTTCGCCGCGGTCGCCGACTTCGGGCTCCTCGAGCTCGCCGTCAAGACCGCGCGCGCGCAGGGCGTGGCCGTCCGGGTCGGCAACGTATTCTCGTCGGACTTCTTCTACACGCCGCAGCCGCAGGCGTTCGACGTGATGGAGAAGCTGGGCATCCTGGGCGTCGAGATGGAGGCGGCGGGGCTGTACGGCGTCGCCGCCGAGCACGGCGTGCGCGCGCTGGCGATGCTCACCGTCTCCGATCACCTCCGGCGCTCCGAGCACCTGTCCGCCGACGACCGGCGCACCACGTTCGACGCCATGATCGGGATCGCGCTGGGCACCGCGATCGCCTGATCGCGGGACGGCTAGACCGCGCGCGACTTGCTGAAGTTCGACGCCGCACCCGCGTACGCCGGCCCGAGGTGGCGCAGCTCGCTCTCGACCCAGCGCGCGATGTCCTTGTCGCTCGTCACCAGGCCGTGGGCCTTCATGACCGCCTCGATCGCCAGCGCGAACGCGGCGCAATCGGCGGGGCGCTTGTCACGCTCGAACGCCATCGCGTGGAGCAGGATCTCGTCGAGCTCCGGCGGCAGGCCGGCGCGCAGGCTCGACGGCAGCGGCAGGTGCGGCCAGTTCTCGACGCCCAGGTGCGCGAGCGCCGCGAGATCGAGGTTGACGCCGTGGCCGGTGACGATCTCGAAGCCGACCGCGGCGACCGCGTAGACATCGGCGCGGACGTCGACCTGCTCGCCGACGCGCTGCTCGGGCGCCATCATCGACGGCGTGCCCTTGGTCTCGCCGGCCACGGTGAAGTGCACCTGCTTGGCGGCCTTCGCGATGCCGAAGTCGACGACCTTGACGATGCCCTGGCGCGAGACGAGGACGTTCGCGCTCTTGACGTCGCGATGGACGATGCCGAGCGGCGCGCCGTCGGGCGAGGTCGCCTGGTGCGCGGCGTCGAGGCCGTCGCAGATCCGGCACAGGATGCCCAGGCCCACGGCGAGCGGCACCAGGCGTTCGCCGGTGCGCGCCACGGTGAGCAGCCGCTCGAGATCGACGCCCTCGACGTACTCCATCACGATCACGTAGTCGTCGCCGATCTTGCCGAGATCCTGGATCGCGACGACGTTGGGGTGGTCGATCCGTGCGGCGAGGCGCGCCTCGTCGAGGAAGTGGTCGACCGCGCGCTGGTTGCGCGCGAGGTGGCTGTGCATGACCTTGATCGCGACCAGCTTCTCGAACCCGCCGTCACCCTTGGCCTGCGCAAGGTAGACGTCGGCCATGCCGCCGGAGCCGAGCCGGCGGACGACCTCCCAGCGCCCGATCATCGCGCCCGCGCCGATGTTGGACGGCACGATCTGCGCCCCGCCCCCCGGCACGATCGGCGACGGCGTACCGGACGCGCCGACGTTGTGCTGCGACAGCTGGGTCTGGGCGTTGTGGAACCCCGCCGGCGGCGTCGTCGGCTGGGTCGGCAGCGCGTTGAACAGGCGGGTGGACGAGCCCGTGGGATCGCGCTTGCCCATCATGCCGATCACCAGCAGCAGGAGGCCGATCACCGCGCCGCCGACGCCGCCGACCAGGATCGGCACCGGCATGATGGCGTGGGGAGGCGACTCGACCGCGATGATCTTCACGCTGTCCTGCGAGGGCAGCCGCTGCTCGCGGGTCGGCGCGCCCGCCGGCATCACCCCGATCGCCGCCTCCTTGCCGTTGATCACGAACTTGCCGGTGATCCCGGCGGCGACCAGCGGCCCGATCGCCGGCGCGAGCGCGAGCGACCGGGTCACGCTGAGAAACCCTGCGTACTGGTCGGCCTGCTGGGTCGGCACCAGCTTGACCACCTCGGTGATCACGATCTGCGCGCCGGCGAGATCGACGTAGCTGCCGGCCATGCCGTCGTGCGAGACGTCCATCGCCTTGGTCCCCGTCGGGAGGAGCAGCAGCGTCTCGACCTTGGCCGTGGCCATGACGACCCGGCCGAGCTCGAGGATCTCGCCGTCCTTGGCCACGAGGTAGCCCCGGGTGACGAGCTCGTCCACGGTCGCGGCGTCGGTCACGATCGCCGCGCTGACCGGCTGCGGCTCCGACAGCGTGCTCGCGCGCTCGTGGACCGCCGTGCGCGCCGCCTTGATGTCACCGTCGAGCTCACCGATCGCGATGGCCATCGCCGCGGTCTGCACCGGCGACATGCCGCCGGTCGCCTTGCGGGTGACCGCGTAGCCGATCGCGGCGCCTCCCCCGATGATGGCGACCGCGCCGGCGACGGCGAACGCTCTACCCACGCTTGCCCCCGAACTTGTCGGGCAGCGGGCCGGGGGTCGCGTCGCCCGTGACCCCGACGTTGAATTCGTTCTTGCCGGCCTTGATCGTCACGTCCTGCGTGATCGGCGCCTTGCTGCGCTCGCTCCAGGCCTTGAGCTTGTACTTGCCGGGAGCCAGGTGCTTGAATGCGAAGTGGCCGGAGTCGTCGGTGACGACGTAGGCCGGCGCCGCGACGACCGCGATGTACGCGCTCATGTTCGCGTGCAGGTTGCAGCCGAGCCGCACGATGCCCTCCTTCGGGAACATGTACTCGCGTGCCTCGCCCGACTTGTAGAGCCCCAGGTCGAACGCGCTGAGCGGCGAGGTCGAGAACACGTTGTGGAATACGGTATCGAAGTTCGGGAACGACACCGTCGAGCCGACCGAGATCGCCATCAGGTGCGGCAGGAACTCGCGGCCGCGCTGCTCGACCACGAGCCGCTTGGGCGTCCGCGGCTTCCACTTGCCGTCAGCCGGCTCGAGGGTGATGAGGCCGAACGCGCCGCTCGCCGTCCGGCCGTCGATCTGCATCGTGCCGGCCAGGCTGCCCTCGACCCTGGGCGGCGGGACGTGATCTTTTTCGTCCTCGGTCTCGGAGCTCCCGGAGACCTTGGGCTGCGGCGCGGCGGTGGTATCGATCTTCTGGGTCGGCGTGGTCACGCGCGGCGGCGCGCCGTCGCGAAACTGCCGCGCGACCGAGGCCAGCACGTCGGGTCCGACCAGCAGCTCGGCCGTCGAGAACAGCTGCTCGGCGAGGTTCCTGTTGCCGTTATCGAGCATGCCCTGGGCCCGATCCAGCTGGTCGGCCGCTTCCCGCAAAAGCTGAGCGCGCTCGGCGACCGGGCCGTGCTTCACGGGCGCGGCGACCGGTGGCGCCGAGGTGGCCTTGCCCTCGGGCTTGCACCCGTAGAAGCAATCCTTGCTGTCCTTGTGCTCGACCGTTCCCGGCCCGTTCTTGGCAGGGGCCGAGCACGCCATGATCAGAGCGATCGCCGCCACCCCAAGCCTGGGAGTCCGGAGCTTCATCACCGCAGTATTGTACGCGCCAGCGCCTGGACTAGATCATTTCCTGCAGGTTTCGCGATTGGTACCCGACACCTACCCAAGGGCCGTTCGAGTGGTTACGTAGGCCGAAACACGGTAGCGTCCCGCGGCGTTCGGAGCCCATTCATGGTGTTCGGTCTATTCTCCAAAACAAAAGCCCTTCAAAAAACGATCGAGAGGGCCACGAACAAGCTCTCCCAGCAGCCTGATCGGTGGGGCGCACTCGAGAAGCTGAAGGACGACGGCACCGAGGAGGCGCTGGTCGGGCTGTGCCGGCGGTTCTCCATCACGTCGATGAAGGGCGTCGAAGACGAGGCCGAAAAACTCTGGGTCGTGGACACCCTGGTCGCCAAGGGCGGCGAGTCGCTGGCGCCGGTCGTGCGCTACATGAAGAGCGCCGAGCAGCTGGCATTTCCGCTGCGCGTCCTCGAGCGCATCGCGACCCGCGAGAAGGTGATCGAGGTCGCAGATCAGCTGTTCGCGAGCGAGACGCCCGGCTACGTCCGGATGCCCGAGCGGCGGATCGACCTGCTGCGGTGGTTCTCGGAGTGGAAGCCCGCGACCGACGACGAGGTGGTCAGCCGGTTCACGCCGTACGTCACCGACTTCGACGAGAACGTCCGGTTCACCGCGATCGAAGGGATGGCGCACCGCGATCCGAAGAAGATCGCACCTCCGCTGATCGCCGCGCTGCTCCGCCCCGAGGAAGAATCCGGCCGGATCCGGCGCACCATCCTGGAGGTGCTCGACAAGAGCGGAGCGCCGCTCGGCGACCATGCCGCCGCGGTCGGCGCGATGCTGACCGGCACGCTCGGCGAGGACTTCAAGGTCGAGGGCGGCGTCATCAAGAAGCGCTGAGCCCGACGCCGGTCACGGCGGCTGGAAGTGGAAGCGCCAGCGCACGGTGCCCGCGGTCGGCTTGCCCGCGCGGTCCCTGGCCGGGCGGAATCGGATCTGCAACGCGAGCCTGGTCGCGATCTCGTCGAGGCCGTGGCCGAGACCGCGGCGCACCGTCGCGCGCCCGACGTGGCCGAGCGGATCGACCGCCAGCACCAGGTGGACGTCGCCGCTGACCCGATCGCGCTGCGCCTCGGCCGTATACGGCAGGGTCCGGGCGGTGTCGGTTTCGAACGGCACCGGCCGGCTGCTGAGATCGATCACGCCACCGCCACCACCATCGCCGCCGCCACCCTCCCCGGTCCCGCCGCCACTCCGCAGGTCATCGCCGCCTGCGGGCTCGCTCGCTCCGGCCGCGGCGTCATCCGGCGCCGCCGGCGCTGTGGCCGCCGGGTCCGGTGCGGCGGGTTCCACGGCGGCGGACGGCGCCGGTGGTGCCAGCCGGGGAGCACGCGGCAGCCTCCGCGCCGGGTCGGTGCGGCGTGCCGGCGCACGTTCAGGGATCCGATCGCCGCGTTGACCCGCGTCGCGCCCGCGATCTGGGGGCCGCGGCGGCACGGGCGGTGGCTGCAATGCCAGGAGCGCCGGCGCCACGAGCTCGATGTCGACGGTTGGCGGTCGACGCACACGCGTGCTTGCGAGCAGCAAGACCACGACGACGACCGCGCTGTGAATCGCGGCCGACGCGACGACGACCCGCACGTTCACCGGATCACGTTACGCGTCGGCTCCGACCGTCGGGACCGACTCCTGCGGGATGTACTCGTTCTCGTGCACCGGCTCGATCTGCCGGGAGAAATGGATATCGGCCTCGATGTGCTGGCGCAGCCCTTGCCCGGGCGCGAGCTGGATCTCGTGGCACAGCGGGGGCCCCTGAAGCAGCTGCCCATCGGCATACTGGGCCTGGATCACGGCGAGCTCCGGCGGAGTGAACCGCGAGGCGACGAAGTGCTCGTAGCGGTGGACGAACCGCCGCGTGGGCTCGAACCTGCATTCATCGTACTGGACGATCTTCGTGCCCGCGGTCGGCATCTGGCGCGCAGACATGTAGCGGCCGATCTCGGCATTGTAGCGGTTCTCGTAGACCGGCTCGTCCGAGGCCACCTGCTGCGCTTGCTGCTTGCACACCATCTCGCGATCGACCACCCACGCGTCGGCGGTGCGCGGCGTCCACGGCTTGACCGTCGTCGTGTACTCGACCTCGTCGGAGCTCGGCTCGGCGGCGGCCGGGGGCGCAGCCACGGGCTCGCGACGGGCCCCATCGTCGACGTCGATCTTCGAGACGCACTCGATGCTCTGACCGTTGTGCGTCAGCTGGAGTGCGTACGACACGTCGCTGGCGTAGGCCACGCCGTGGCCCTCGAGCCGCTGCAGGAACCCGATCAGCAGCGCCGTACCGTTGACCCCGCGGTCGACCAGCTGAAACGGCAGATCGACGTGCTGCAGGTGCGAGCTGGATCGACGCGCCGCCTCCGGCGTCGTCATCCGGAGGCCGACGCGCGCCGGTGGCAACGTGGCCGAGGTCCTGGCCTCGCAGGCCGTGAGGTACAGCGCGCTGATGATGACTACCTTCCCCATGGTTCGCATGTCGCAACCATACGCCCGGGAGGCGTGCCCGGGCGAGCTACGAACGATCGGCTGCTTTCCGGATGTGGGCGGCCTGCGCGCTTCCGGCGTCGACTGCGACAGCACGAGCCTGGCCGCGGCAACGCGGCCTGGGTCGCGAGCCGAGCTCCGCCGGGCGCCGGAGCAGCGCTGTACCGCCAGGTACCGGTCTGCCGGGCGCCCGACGAGCTGGCGGTACCTCGAGGTACCGAGGAGCCCAGGCGTCGCGGGCTTGCGCGTGGCGTCGTTCGTGCACCATGCCGCTCGCCATGAAATCGACCATCCTGTGTTGCTTTACCGTGTGGGTAGCCGCCTGCGGCACCGATGACGCGGCGCCGCCGACCGACGTCCCCGCTCCGCCCACGTACTGGCAAGACGTCGAGCCGATCCTCTACACCAACTGCGTGAGCTGCCACACCGCGGGCGGGATCGGGCCGTTCGCGATCGACAGCCCCGACACCGCGATGGCCTACGCGCCGCGGATCGCGGCCGAGACGAGCGCGCGACGGATGCCGCCGTGGCCGCCGGGCGGGGATACGCCGGCGCTGCTCCACACCCGGACGCTGTCCCAGACCCAGCTCGACACGCTCCAGGCATGGGCGGACGCCGACGCGCCGCTCGGCGATCCCACCAGGCCCCAGCCGCACCAGGAGCCCGAGCTCGTCGACATCGGTCCGACCGCCCTGGGGTTCGACGTCGGGCTCGACTACGTGCCCGACACCACGCTGTCCGATGACTACCGCTGCTTCCTGGCGGACGTCGGCACGACCACGCCACAGGTCGCGACCGGGTTCCAGGTCACCCCCGGCAACCGCGCCACCGTACACCACGTGATCGTCGGGCTGTTCCCGGCGAGCGATCGCCCCGCGCTCCAGGCGCTCGACGCCGAGACCCCGGATCGCGCCGGCTGGCCGTGCGTCGGCGGGCTGGTCCCCGAGGGCTCGATCGCCACGCAGAGCGGCAGCCTCGGGAGCTGGGTCCCCGGCGTCACCGCGGTCGCTTACCCGGCGGGCACCGGCACGGTGCTGCAGGCCGGCCAGCTCGCCGTCCTCCAGGTGCACTACAACCTGCTCGGCGGCGATGCCCCGGACCGCACCAGGGTCGCGATCGCGCTGGCCCCGCCCGCGACCGCCCAGACGCTGATCCGGCTCGGCGGGCTCGGGCTCATCCGTCGCAAGCTGGACATCCCGGCCGACGCGGCGTCCGCGGTCAACGAGCAATCGGCGACGGTGACCCAGTGGCGGGCGCTGCGCGGCGCCCAGGCGTTCCCGTCGGGCCACGGCTACGCGCTCGGCGCCGGCGGCCACATGCACCTGGTCGGCAAGCGGATCACCATCACGCGGACCAGCGCCGGCGGCACCACCACGCTGCTCGACATCCCGGCGTGGAACTTCCACTGGCAGGGCGAGTACCAGTTCGTGACGCCGATCGAGATCGCGAACACCGACACCCTGACGATCCGTTGCGAGTACGACAACAGCCCCCAGAACCGGCTCGCCAGGGGCCTCACCCCCGGCGTCGCGGTCAGCTGGGGCGAGGGCACCCAGGACGAGATGTGCCTGGCCTCGCTGCAGATCGTCGACCACCTGCCGTAGCTGGCCCTGAACGTCCGGGCGGCGGTGTGGTACACGTGCGCCGATGCCGAGACGCAAGGATCTCGAGTCGGTGCTGATCATCGGATCGGGGCCGATCGTGATTGGACAGGCCTGCGAGTTCGACTACTCGGGGACCCAGGCGTGCAAGGCCCTGCGGGAAGAGGGGCTGCGCGTCGTCCTCATCAACTCGAACCCCGCGACGATCATGACCGATCCCGAGCTCGCCGACGCCACCTACGTCGAGCCGCTGACCGTCGAGGTGCTCGACAAGGTGCTGGCGCAGGAGAAGGTGAGCGCGATCTTGCCGACGCTCGGCGGGCAGACCGGGCTCAACCTCGCGATGGCGGCGAGCAAGGCGGGCCTGCTCGCCAAGCACCACGTCGAGTTGCTCGGCGCGACGGTGGCCACGATCGAGATGGCCGAGGATCGCGAGCTGTTCAAGCAGGCGATGGCGCGGATCGGCCTGTCCTGCCCGCGCTCGCGGATGGTGCACAGCGTCGCCGAGGCCCGGGCCTGCGTCGACGACACCGGGTTCCCGGCGATCCTGCGGCCGTCGTTCACGATGGGCGGCTCGGGCGGCGGCATCGCCTACAATCGCGCCGAGCTCGATCGCATGGTGCAGTTCGGCCTCGATCAGTCGCCGGTGCACTCGATCCTGATCGAGGAGAGCGTGCTGGGCTGGAAGGAGTACGAGCTCGAGGTCGTGCGCGACGCCAAGGACAACGCGGTGATCGTGTGCTCGATCGAGAACCTCGATCCGATGGGCGTACACACCGGCGACTCGATCACCGTCGCGCCGGCGATGACGTTGACCGACAAGGAGTACCAGCGGATGCGCGATGCGTCGATCGCGATCCTGCGCGAGATCGGCGTGACCACCGGCGGCAGCAACGTGCAGTTCGCCGTCGATCCGAAGACCGGCCGGATGCTGGTGATCGAGATGAACCCGCGGGTGTCGCGGTCGAGCGCGCTGGCGTCGAAGGCGACCGGGTTCCCGATCGCCAAGATCGCCACCAAGCTCGCGATCGGCTACACGCTCGACGAGCTCGCCAACGACATCACCCGGGTGACCCCGGCGTCGTTCGAGCCGACCATCGACTACGTCGTCGTCAAGTGGCCCCGGTTCGCGTTCGAGAAGTTCCCGTCGGCGACGCCGGTGCTCGGGCCGCAGATGAAGTCGGTCGGCGAGGCGATGGCGATCGGCCGCACGTTCCGCGAAGCGCTCGGCAAGGCGATCCGCTCGCTCGAGACCGGGCGCGCCGGCTTCGACCTGCCGATGCAGGCGCTCGGCGACGACCTCGCCGCGATCAAACGCGCGCTCGGGATCCCGTCGCCCGACCGGCTGTACCAGGTCGGCCGCGGCTTCCAGCTCGGCCTGACGATCGAGCGCGCGCACGAGCTCACGCGGATCGACCGGTGGTTCCTCCACCATGTCCACGCGATCGCGACCGCCGAGCGGTCGCTCGCGGGCACGTCGCTCGCGGAGCTGACCACAGGCGCCGATGACGCCGCGCCCGGCGACGCGCTCCGCCGGTACAAGCGCATGGGCCTGTCCGATCGCCGGATCGCCGCGCTGACCGGCTCGACGGAAGCCGCGGTCCGCGGCGCGCGCCACGCGGCGGGCGTGCGGCCGGTCTACAAGCGGGTCGACACCTGCGGCGGCGAGCTCGCCTCGTTCACCCCCTACATGTACTCGTCGTACGAGGACGAGTGCGAGGCGCAGCCGACCGACCGGCGCAAGGTGATGATCCTCGGCGGCGGCCCCAACCGGATCGGCCAGGGCATCGAGTTCGATTACTGCTGCGTGCACGCCGCGATGGCGCTGCGTGAAGAGGGCATCGAGTCGATCATGGTCAACTGCAACCCCGAGACGGTGTCGACCGACTACGATACGTCGGACCGGCTGTACTTCGAGCCGCTGACGCTCGAGGACGTCCTCGAGATCTGCGACGTCGAAAAGCCGTGGGGCGTGATCGTCCAGTTCGGCGGGCAGACGCCGCTCAAGCTCGCCGTCGCGCTCGCCGAGGCCGGCGTACCCATCCTGGGCACCAGCGCCGACGCGATCGACCGCGCCGAGGATCGTGAGCGGTTCGGCGCGGTGATGACCAAGCTCGGGCTGCGCGCCCCGCGGTGGGGCATCGCGCGCAGCCTCGACGAGGCGCGCCGGGTCGCGGCCGAGATCGGCTTCCCCGTGATGGTGCGGCCGAGCTACGTGCTCGGCGGCCGGGCGATGGAGCGCGTGTACGACGCGCGCGGCCTCGAGGACTACTTCCTGCGCGTGATGGGCAGCGGCCTGACCGGCGGCCTGGCCGGTGGCTCGATCGCCGGCTCGCGCGGCGGCCGCGACGAGTCGTCCACCGTCGGGTTTCCGCTCCTGATCGACGAGTTCCTCGCCGACGCCGTCGAGCTCGACGTCGACGTGGTCGCCGACCACACCGGCGCGGTCGTGGTCGGCGGCGTGATGGAGCACATCGAGGAGGCCGGCATCCACTCGGGCGACTCGGCGTGCGCGCTGCCGCCGTACTCGCTGCCCGCCGACCTCATCGACGAGGTCAAGCGCCAGGCCCGCGTGCTCGCGACCGAGCTCGCGGTCGTCGGCCTCATGAACACGCAGTTCGCGATCCATGGCGGCGAGGTCTACGTCCTCGAGGTCAACCCGCGCGCGTCGCGCACGATCCCGTTCGTCAGCAAGGCCATCGGCAAGCCGCTGGCCAAGATCGCGGCCAAGGTCATGTCCGGACGCACCCTCGCCGAGCTCGCGATGACCGAGATCGAGCCGCGCCACGTCTCGGTCAAGGAGGTCGTGTTTCCGTTCGTCAAGTTCGAGGGCGTCGACACGATCCTCGGGCCCGAGATGCGCTCGACCGGCGAGGTCATGGGCATCGACACCGACTTCGCGCGCGCGTTCATGAAGAGCTGGATCGCGTCGGGCGGTCGCGTCCCGACCAGCGGCACCGCGTTCCTCTCGGTGCGCGAGGCCGACAAGCCCGCCCTCGTCGAGATCGCACGCCGCCTGGTCGACCTCGGGTTCGAGCTGGTCGCCACCCACGGCACCGCGGCCCACCTGCGGGCCGCCGGGCTCGTCGTCGGCGGCATCAACAAGGTGTTCGAGGGCCGGCCGCACTGCGTCGATGCGATGGACAACCGCGAGATCGAGCTGGTGATCAACACGACCGAAGGCGCCGAGGCGATCCAGGACTCGGTGTCGCTGCGCCGCGCCGCGCTGATGAACGGCATCGCCTACCAGACCACGCTGCGGGGCGCGCACGCCGCCCTCGAGGCGATCGCGGTCGCCAAGCGCGGCGATCTCCGCGTCACGTCGCTGCAGGGCTACGCGCGGCGCTAGTTAGTACGTACTGGCCGGCGACCGACGCGTACCGGCCGCGCACGAAGAAGTAATCGAGCGCCTCGGCGCCGTCACGCACGACCACGACGCGGTTCACGATCTTGGTCTTGCGGAACGCGCGGAGCGTCAGCTCTTCGTCGTTCGCGTTGTCCTCGACGAGGACGATCACGTGTTCATGCATGAGGCTCCGCCTGCGCGGTGCCATCGTCCTCCATCCAGCGTGCAATATACACAATGCCCCGTCGCCATGCGGCGGCCTGTGCGACTGCCGGCGGAGGCGGTCGCAGGAAAATATCCGAGAACGAGCGCTGGCGCCCGATCGGCTCCGGCGTCGCCTGGGCGGAACCTTGCGGACGCAGGCCAACCGGCGAGATCTGCTCTGGAGGACTGCCTGCGGACGCAGGGCCCGCCCATGCCCCCCGCCGATGGCATGGATGCTGCGTTGCAGCCCCCCTCCGATTCTGGAGCTGACGGGAAGATTGTGGCGTCGGCGCGCTCGGAACCCTGCCAGTCGGCCACGTACCTACACGAGGTTGCGTTACACTGACATCGTGACTGCCCTGGGAGACTCGGCATCGCTGCCGGCCAAGCTTGGGCGGTACGAGCTGATTACCCGGATCGGCCAGGGTGGGATGGCCGAGGTGCAGCTCGCGCTGCAACGCGGACCGGCGGGCTTCGAGAAGCTCGTGGTGGTCAAGCTGGTCCACGAAAATCTCGCAACCCAGCGAGCGTTCGTCGACATGTTGCTCGACGAGGCCCGGGTCGCCGCGCTGGTCAAGCATCCCAACGTCGTCGACATCTATGATCTCGGCGAGGTCGAGGGCCGGTACTTCATCGCGATGGAGTACCTCGAGGGCGAGCCGCTGCTCGCCGTGCTGCGCGCGGGCCGCGACGGCCAGCGCCTCGATGTCCTGTCGACCGCGCGCCTGGTCGCCGATACCGCCGAGGGCCTGGATGCGGCGCACGAGCTCCGGTCGATGGCCGGCGAGCCGATCGGGCTCGTGCACCACGACGTCTCGCTCGGCAACATCGTCGTGCTCTACAACGGACAGGTGAAGCTCGTCGATTTCGGCGTCGCGAAGGCGACCCAGTCGGCGACGGCGCGGACCAAGGTGCAGGGCAAGTTCGGCTACATGGCGCCCGAAAAGCTACGCGGCGGCCCCGGCGATCGACGCAGTGATATCTGGTCGCTCGGCTGCGTGCTGTGGGAGTCACTGACGCTCAAGCGGCTGTTCAAGGGCGGCAACGACAGCGACACGATGCAGCAGGTGCTCGAGTGCCCGGTCCTCGCGCCGTCGGACGTCAACGGCGATGTCCCGGCGGACTTCGATGCGATCGCGATGCGCGCGCTCGAGCGCGATCCGGACAGGCGGTACCCGACCGCGAAGGCGATGGCAGCCGACCTCGAGGAGGTCCTGCGCAAGCATGGCTACGCCGCGAAGAACGACACGATCGCGAAGTACATGCAGGTGACGTTTCAGAGCCACATCAACGCGCGCAAGAAGCTGTTGCAGGAGGTCTCGAGCAAGGGTGGCGCGAGCCGCGACGTGCTCGAGGCCGCGTTCGACGGCGGCGCGCTCGCCGCGGGTGGGCGGCTGTTGGCGACGGGCGAGTTCAAGCGCAGGCCGCCCACCGATACCCTGGGGCCGCTGGCGGTGGTTGCGGAGCACACCCCGAACCGGGTGCTCGAGGGCACGACGCCCGTGTTCCCGAAGGGCAGCCGCGAGGAGCTGGCGCGGTTCGCCGGGCTGCCGGTGCCGCGCGCGGCCGCGGTCACGGTCGCGGTCCCGGCGCACGACGGCGGCGACGAGCGCACCATGGTCGAACCGGCGGCGACGAGCGTGCACCGCGCGCGCTGGACCTTGTATGCGGCCGGCGCGGCCCTGGTCCTGGCCGCGGTCATCGCGGCGAGCGTGCTGGTCGGCGGCGGCACCGACGCCGCGAGCCGGTCGGACACCATCGACACCGCGCTGGTCGCGCTCGACGTCAAGCCCGCTGCGGTGCCGCCGGTCGGTGACGTGTCGTCGCCGCCCTCGCTCCCCCCGGGGACGCCGGCCAACGTTCCCCCGGAGGCCAACGTTGCGCCGGAGGTGGTGGTGACCGACGTCGAGCCGTACCACGACGCGCATCCGCCCAGCACGGCCCCCGAGCCCGGAAAGCCGGTCCGGTCGGGGTCGACGCGGCACGCCCAGACCGCACGGCTCACGACCTCGACCAAGGCCGCGCCCGACAAGCCCAGCGCCGACGAGGTCTTCAAGGCCGGCCTGCAGGCGTGGGTGCGCGGTGACACCAAGACCGCGCTCGCGTCGTACAAGCGCGTGCTCCTGGCCAACCCCGGGTTTGCGCCCGCGTGGCGCGGCGTCGGGCTCGTCTACGAGAAGCTCGGCGACAAGACCGCGTCGCGCGCGGCGTTTCAGAAGTACCTCCAGCTCGCGCCGGGTGCGCTCGACGCCGCGGGCATTCGCGCGAGGTTGGAGGCGCCGTGATCGTGGCGCCGTCCGC
>Ga0137459_1000133_pt1 | contig 26475 bp, 30 predicted proteins | sample EasRivERMGT700_2_FD_104908 | JGI IMG/M metagenome (GOLD analysis project Ga0137459, IMG submission 104908) | Soil microbial communities from meander-bound floodplain in the East River, Colorado, USA - East River MetaG ERMGT700_2 | ecosystem: Environmental > Terrestrial > Soil > Floodplain ...
GCGCCCGCACTGGGTCCGTAGCTCAGATGGATAGAGCGCCGGGCTTCGAACCCGTAGGTCGGGCGTTCGAGTCGCCCCGGACTCACCTGAAAATCGAATCTTCGCCCGCAGCAACCGGGGGCATAGCTCAATGGTAGAGCATCGGACTCTTAATCCGCTGGTTGAAGGTTCGAGTCCTTCTGCCCTCACTACTCAAGCAGCGTGAATCGCTGCACTCTCGCCCGAGGTAGCCGTCTTCGCTGCCACGTGGCTGCCACGACCGCGCGAGCGGGCCGCGAGCATCGCGACGATCCTTTTATCCGGATCGATTTCGCTGCGCGCAGCCTCGTGCACGGGCTCGGGCCACTCGCGGGCGTGGGCCTCCGCGATGTGGACGTAGAGCATCGTCTCGTCGATACGCTTGTGCCCGAGCCAGGTCTGGAGCCGCCACGGGTTCACACCGAACAGTGCGCAGTGCGTGCCGTAGGCGTGACGAAGCGTATGCCACTGGTGCTCCGGCAGACCGGCAAGCCGGCAGATGCGCGCGAGCGCCCACACGGCCTGCTTGTCGGTCTTGGCGGTGCCATCGAGGTTCCGCACCACGAAGCCTTCACGGATGGTGCTCATCCGCTTGAGCGCCTCGTAGAGCGTCTCCGTCATCGGCACCGTCCGGCGCGTGCGGCCCTTCGGTGTTCCGGTCTGTCCACGACAGGTCTGTTGGTTCACGGTGATCGTGCGTGCGATCAGGTCGATGTCTTCGCGCCAGCGCAGCGCCTTGATCTCGCCGACGCGTAACCCTGCCTCACCGGCCAGGCACGACGCGGCGTACCACTCCTCGCTATCGGCCTTCGCCGCGGCGAGGAGGCGTGCGTACTGCTCGAAGTCCCACGCGACGATCTCGGGGCGCTCGATCTTGAACATCGAGATCTTCGGCGCCCGTTCGATCAGCGCGCAGTCGGCCGCGTAGCGCAGCGCCTTCGACAACACCGCCATGATGTTGTTGATGCGCTTGTCGCCGAGCCCCGAAGCGACGAGCGTCGCGCGGAACCGCGCGATTTCGCCGACCGTGATCTCGTCGATCCGCATCGAACCGAACCTCGGCCCGAGATGGCAGCGATAGATCGTCTGCTTCTCGTACTGCTCGCCGGGCTTGTTCTTGCGGCCGATCACCCACTCGCGCCAAAACGCACCGTGGAACCAGTCTTCAAACGTCGGCACCTCCTTCGTGACGGACGGCTCGGGCTTCGGCGCGAACGCTTCACGAATCGCGCGCTGCTCGGCCTCCTGGGCCCCGACGCGTGTCGCTGCGAGATCGTGGTACGGACCTGGAACACCAGGCGTACCGAAGAGCCGCAGCTTCTCGCCGTTGGGGGTCTTGACGGTGGCTCGGAAGAACCACCGTCCAGTTCTGGAATCGCGTCGTACAGGCATCTCTACTGCCTTTCCTTCGCGTCCCGCGATGACCACGACGACAACCATGACATGACGGCCGCACGGCTGAAACGGATCGCTTTGCCCAATCGCCGGTGTGGGATCTGGTTCTTCGCGACGAGCGTGTAGATCGTGTTGCGCCCGACGGCGAGCAAGGCGGCAACTTGCGGCACGTCGAGCACGTCGCGCACGTCGCGCTCGTCGAGGACCTGCTCGCGCTGCTCGGTGGCCTCCATGACTACGCGGCCTCCATGCGCGCGATCGGCGGGGCGGGCGTGAACGCGTCGCGGTGCTCGAGTAGCTTCCAGCCGGCGAGGTGCGGACCAGGATCGACGGGCACGAAGCAGCGCGAGCGATCGCGCTCCCACAGCTCGAAGTGGAGGCGCTTGAACGCGTCAGGAGCCGGCGCGCCGACGTAGCCGATCACGTCGCCCGTACGCACGTGCTGTTCGCGCGGGCGATACAGGTCGGTCCGGATCGCCACGACCGTCACCAGATTCGCGTAGTGCGAGGCCCAGCCGTTCCGGTGGTCGATGATCATTCCGAAGCCATGCCCGAGCCGGCCGGCGAACAGGATCACGCCGTCATCGATCGCGAGCGCCGCGGTCATCGCGGGCAGGATGTGCGTGGCGGTGCCGTTCGGCGAGCCGATCGGGCAGCCTGCGATCGCGTCGTCGGGCGTGACTCGCGGATACGCGAGCTCGACGCCGCGCCGATGCGGGCTGGTCGGATCGAGCAGGACGGGCGCGCGACCATTGATCGCGGCGAGCGGCCACACGCGCGAAGGGCTACGCGCGAGGCTGATCGGTCGCTGGCGGCGCTTCACGAAGCGCGGCGGGTTGAGTGCGAGCGCGATGTCGTCCATGGCTACGCCTCCTCGTCGCGCCGGCCGCGTCGGAACAGCAGGAACGCGCCGAGCAACCCCGCGCCGATCACCACGGGCGTGCCGATACCCGAGAACAGCCCCTTGCCCGCCGCGTTGACGACCTTGCCCGCCGCCTGCGCGGTGTCGGCGAGGACCTCGGCGCCCTTGCTCGCCACGCCGCCGAGGGTCTCCGGCAGACGCTTGACGCTGTCCTTCACCGAGTCCTTGATCATGTCCCACTTGCTGGGCGCCTCGTCGGCCACCGCGATGTGGACCGCGGTGTCGAAGAGGCAGCGCCAGAACCGATTGTTCTCGGGGTAGACGGCGGTCGGGTTCCCGTACATCGCGTGCTTGCCGACGTCGGTCATCAGTCGGCCCCATCGCTTCTCGATGCCGGCGTGGCCGAACACCTCCTTCACGTCTTGGAGTTGCTTGCCCCAGTAGCCGGCGAGTGCGAGCACGTCCGTGTTCGTCGTGCGCGGGATCTTCTTCTTCGCTCCAAGCGATCCGTACGAGTTCTCGTCGAACGTCGGCGGATCCATCTCGTCGAAGCCGCGCAGCTCGAGCAGATGCTTGTACTGCGCGTTGTAGAGCTCGTCGAACGTCCGAACGCCATCGAAGTGCTTGAACGGGCCGTCTCCACGCGGGCCGACGTTGCGCGGCCCGGTGCCGATGACATCGAGGAGCGCGTCCCACGCGTGTTGGCCGGGCGGACGCAGCGCGAGGTCATCGAGGAAGATCGAGACCGCTTCCAGCGTCGACCAGAACGCACGATTGCCTGCGTAGGTGTGGTGCAGCCACGGACGTCCGTCGCGCTGGAGGTCAGCGAGCGTCGCGCGCCAGCGACGGAGCACGAGCGGGAACGCATGTGTGCGCACGACCGGATCGAACGCCGCGGCGATCACCGTGACCTCGGCGCCGGTGGTGCGTGGCCAACGCTCGCCGGTGGACAGCACGATCGATCCACGCATCTCGAACGCGTGATGACCGAGGGCGAGGTACCCATCGAGCCAGGTGTGAATGGGGGCACGCATGGTGGTCACGGCTTCCTCGTCGGGGCCAATTTCATCGCGGGTTGCTTCGCCGGCTTGCCGCGTGGCAACGCGACGGGCGTCCCTGGCACGCGCAGCCCGGTCGGCAATTGTCTCGGCACTGCTGAGACTCTCTGTGTGGCCGGCGGCGCCGTGGCAGCATCGCGTGTGCTCGCGATCGTCGTGAGCCGAGCGATCGCCAGGTCGAGCATCTGATCGAGCGTCGGCCGCGTTGCCAGCGATGTCGCAAGCAAGCTCGGCGGCACGAGCGGCTTGCCGGGCTCGGTGTCGAGCGCGGCGATGATCGTGCGGCACGCCTGCACGCCGGCCGCCTTCTGCTCGTTCGTCGCGCCCGTCGTGACGGCCGCGCGGATCACTTCGATGAGTTCCTGCATGACGTTTCTCCGTTGGTTGAAATGCGTTTGGCGGCGCCGTGGCGGCGCATCGAACGGGCTCGCCGTCTCGTCGTCAGAACGGAAGCCCGGCGCATGTCGCGCCTGCGAGCACACACAGGCGTTGCGGACTCGGTGTGGGACGGTGTCGCTTCTTCGCGGCCTCGAGCCCAACCCAGTTGTTTGCGCACCGGCGTGATGTGGCGGACGATGGCAACGCGCCGTTTCGTGACATCGCCACTACCAGGCCCCACGAATAAGCGGCCCAATTGGCCAGGAGGCTAGACCTATGAAGCTCGGAACCATCGCTTTGCTTTCCTTCGCGTTCGCGCTTGCAGCCGCGTGTGGCGGTGACGATGCGCCAGCGCCAACCTGCACGGGCGCCGGCTGCGAGTGCGTCGATAGCTCGGTGAAGTGCGACGGCGACTGCAAGACGACGTGCACCGGGAGCACGGAATGCGCCGTGACCTGCGGCGAGGCTGCAAGCCCCGCGACCGTCTGCTCGACCGGCGTGTTCGCGTGCGGTCCGTGCTGAACTGATCGCCAGCATCAGAACGGGACCTCCTCTTCGATCGCCTGACCGATCTGGTTGTCGCGAGGACGAAGTCGCGCGATGAGGCGCATCTCTTCGTCGAGCGCGTCGTCGGGCGAGGTCAAGCGGACCGCGACCTCGACCTCGCCGCGCGGATACGTCAGGCCAGGGTCGGCACCTTCGGCGAACTGGCCGCGCCAGAAGCCCTTGTAGCGGCGCCAGGTCTGAAGGTGCCTGGTGAGCGTGTCGTAGAGCCGGCCCGACGACGATCCGACGTACAGCACCTCGTGCGTCTCGGCATCGCGGATCACGTAGACGCCGGCTTCGTCCTTCAGCGCGCGGACCCATTCGGGATACGGCTCGCCGCGATCACCGACGGGGCGATACGCGGACAACGTGCCGTTTCGATGCGTGGCCGACGAGACGAGCGTCGTGCTGTTCGGCGACCAGGGCGAGACCATGCGTAACCACGCAGCGAGGTACGGCGCGGGATCGATCGCGCCCGAGCGCTGGCGTCCTTTCCACAGCTCGAAGTGAAGATGGACGAGGTGTTGGCCGTCCGTCGGGCTCGCGCCGATCGTGCCGAGCGTCTGGCCGGCGGTGACCTGCTGGCCCTTCGCGACGGCGAGGGTCGTGAGGTGCGTGTAGTACGTCGTCCAGCTGTTCGGATGCTTGATGATGACGGTATGGCCGACGGGCGTATTCGCCGCGAACGTCACGACGCCCGCCGACGCGGCGAGCGCGGGGACGTTGTCGGGGATGAAGAACAGCGGCGTCCCGTTCGACGTCCCCGCCGGGAACGCGGCGATCAGATCGCGCGCATCGCGGCGCTTGAACATGATGTCCACGCCGAGGTGCGCGCTCGACTTGAACGGGTTCGAGATCACCGCGGTCCGATCGCCAAGGCTCGGCACGGGGAACACCCACGTGCCCGCGGGGATGCTGATCGGTGTCGGCGTGATCGTCGAACGCGACCGTGATCGCGTTGCGCCCCATACGAGCGCGCTGACGCCACCGCCGAGCAAGAGCAAGCCCAGCGCGTCGCCCTTCATGACCGCGGCTCCGAGCGCACCGTGTGCTCGAGGTTCGCGGCCGTGTAGATGGTGACGCCCGCCGTGCGGAGCGCCTTGAGCGCGTCCCAGACAACGCCCGTGATCGCGTCGCCGGTTGCGTGAACCTCGGCTTCACCGGCCGCGCGGCACCGCGCGATCACCGTCGGTAGATCGGCAACAACGCCGTCGACCGTGATCCCCTCCGGACGGATCCAGACCACGCAGCGCGGCGGTCGGGTCTTGCCACCAGCTGCGTGCGCGTCGCCCGGCCCGTGGAAGCCCCAGCCCTTGCCGCGCGACAGGAGCCACGCGACGAGCGCAACGCCCCGACGATCACCACGGTGCGCCCAGTGTGATCGCGCTTCGCCATCACCGCGCTCCGTGCCGGTTGAGGAGGCGGACCATCCGCTGCGTCAACACATCTGCGTGGTGTGGTGAGATCGCGTATCGCGCGTCGCCGAGGTCGACACGATCTACGTAGAGGATCGCCTCGCCGTCACGCAGGATGGTGCGACCTTCGAGCGTGAACCGCTGCGCATGCGCTACGCCGCGCGGGCGCTTCTTGGGATTGGGCAGCGGCTCCGCGCGATCCTCCTTGAACGCCTCCGGTGACGTGACGAGGATCCAGTACCCGGGATCCATCGGCTTGTTAGCGTTTCCGTCGAGGAAGCCCGCCGCGGCGAGCCGATCCCGCGCGGCGTCCCACATCGTCGGGCGACTGGCCTTGAACCAGCGCACCTTCTTGGGGCCGCCAACGCCTTCCGGGTAGACAGCGAGGGTGAAGATCTCGGAGATGAACGAGTTGCGCGCGCCACCGGGCAGCGGCTCGGCGCGGTGACTGCGGAAGTCCTTCGGATCGATCGAGAGCATCCAGCCGCCCGGCTCGCGCGTGCGGCCGGCGAGGCCGAGCTCGAGCAGTCCGGCCGCGGCGAGCCGATCGCGCGCGTCGGCCCACGCGATCGGCGACTCCGCGCGGAAGTAGCGGACGGTCGGCTTGTCCTTGATGCCGCGCGTGTACGTGACGAGCGTGAAGAAGTCCTTGGTCTCGGGCGCGGCGTTGCGCGGAAGTACGCTCGCCGCCGCGTGCATCTGCGTCGCGACGTTGGCCGTGCGCAACGCGTCCATCAGCTGGGCGAACGTCGACGCGGGTGCATCCTTGCCCACGGTCACGAGTGCGCTGCCGAGCTTCTGGGCGCGACGCACGGCCTCGGCGACATCGACGCGCGCGCCACCGACGGTGATGCCCGCGGCGTCGATCTGGATGAGACAGGTGGCCGGGCCGGTGTTGCCCGGCGCAGTGTTGGTCGTCGACGATCGGCTGAGCTGCCAGAGCGTGAGCCCACCGCCGAGGCCCAGCGCGAACGGGGTAAGGTTCGACATGTGTTCCTTTCAGGACGACGCGAAGACCGCACGCGCGAGCGCTCGCTCGCGCCCGTACAGCGCCGCGACGCCCTTGCTCCATCGGAGCTTCGCCGGGTTGGAGAGATGCTTGGTCGCGCCCGCGAGCTTGGCGTGCGCGGCGACCAGATCGACGTCGATGTCGCGCGCACCAAGTTGTTCGAGGTAGCGCGCGACACGGCCGAGACCGCCGGCTTCGGAGTAGCCCGCGTTCCAACCGAGCGTGAGTAGCTCGACGAAGCGCGGGTTGTTCCAGTCGGCCTGGAGCGACGCGATGCGCGGGTGGTGCTTGCGGTAGCTGGCGATGATCAGCCGGAGCAGCTCGCAGCCGATCGCGACGTTGATCGATGGATCGGTGAGGTGCTCGCTCCGGTACGCCGTGCCGTGGCGCTTGTTGTAGTCGGCGAGCACGACCGGAACGATCTGCATGAGGCCGATCGCGCTACCCGTGCGGACCGCTGGGTAACCGTCCGACTCGCGCTCGACCAGCGCGCGCACGTATTCGATCGGCAGGTCCCCGCGATACTTTGCAAACAGCGCATCGAAGCGACGCACGCGCGGCTTCGTGGCGAACGCGGTGCTCGGTGCGAGCACACTCGGCTTCGTCGGCTTCACCGGCGCAGTCAGCTCGTTCGGGCGGGTGGTGTCGACCTGCGAGGGCCTCGTGATCGGACCGTTCGGGATCGGCGATGCAACGATCGAAACCTCGGACGGCTTCGTGATCGGGCCGCTCGTGCTCGGCGTCGCCACGATCGGTAGTTCCGGCGGTCGCGTGATGGGACCGTCCGCGGGCGTCGGCGCGCTCGGGCCGATGACGATCGTGACCGGTGCGATGCTCGGGGTGACGTCGGCGTACGGATCGATCGGCGCATCTCGCCGGACGGACCGGTGTACGGCGTGGCGACGACCTCGTTCACCGGTGGGCCATACGGATCGATCGGTTGCATCGTGCCCGACGGACCGGCGCCGAGCGCCCGCGCCGGTCGAACGGTCGGCGTGGCGCGGGCGACGCCGCGCGCGTGGTGGAGCTCGACGCGTGCGGCAGCTTCGGCCGCGTCGCGAGCCACGGATCGACGACGAAGCGCCCGGCTGCGTAGCCAGCCGCGCCGCCCACGACGATCCACAGCGCGGATGCGAGCGAGTTGTCGTCGTTGGACATGGAGACTCCGTCAGAGAGAGAAGCCGGTAGTAGCCGGCCGAGCTGCTCCCACCGGTGATCACCGTCGGGCGCGCGCCCGGCGGAACGACCACCGTGCGCGGGGGCCGCGGACGGTAGCCGGGGCGGTTGTTACCGCCCGGCCTGCGGTGATCCGAGACGCGAACGGCGTTCCGCTCGTCGTCGACATAAATGAGATCGTAGTCCAGTCTCGGCCTCGAAGTCGTCCTCGGCCTCGAACCCCGCAACGACGTCCACCGGCTCTCCGGCCCCATGCGGCACCGTCACGACGGTCGCCGCGACGGGCGCGGGCATCGGGGTGGGCGTCGTCGCGGGGGGCGTCGCGACGGGGGCGTTCGGCTTGCGCTGCACGAACTCGACGAACTTCTGGTAGAGGAACGCGCCGAGCTGCGGGAGGTGAGGCTCCAACATGCGCAGCATCGGGTTCCAGGGGTTGGACTCGTCGAGTTGCTCCCCATCGTTGTCGTCGTTCTCGTCGTCAGCGTTGTCGTTGTCGTCGCTCGCATCCGCGTTGCGCAGCTCGGCCGCAGGCGCGGCGCGATACGGCGCGCGCATGACCTCGGCGCCCGCGGCGAGCATCGCGGCATGCTGCGACGCCATCTGCTTCATGACGTCGGCTTGGGTCGCGACCAGGCGCTCCTGCGTCGCGACCAGGCGGTCGATGATGGCGAGCGCGCTCACGTCGCCGTGCGCATCGTCGGTCGGTGCCGCGTTGCGCAGCTGCTCGATCGACACGTAGCCCGGTGGGGCACCCTCGATCTCGACGCCATCCTCGTCGCACTGATCGAGGCGGTAGAGGCCGGGCACGTTGCCGACCACGCGACGGAACTCCGGGTACTCGATGTTTGCGTCGACGAACTGCGGGTTGCCCGCGCTGTCGAGCACCTGGCTGCACGTGCCACGCGACGACGGCGTGCGGAACAGGCGAAGGCGGAGCTTGGCGGTCCGCGCGTGCCACGAGAACGGCTTTCCTTGCTTGTCGAATGCGAGCGGCGACATGAAGACCTCGGCGTGAACGGATGGCGCGGTGTCCGCATCGCGGACATCCGTCAGGCCCCCTCGTCACCGCAGCGGGTGACTTCGATCGAGGCCCTGTACTCTCCAAGGCACTCGAACCGGCCCGAACTATGACGGAGCCGAAAGAAACCTGGCCCGCTTCTTCTACAGCTCGCGTCTCACGCGGTTAGCCGATGCGTTCACGGTGCCGTGCACGGCCGCGAGCGCACGCCATCGTAGGGATCGCGCGCGTTCATCTTCGATCTGCGTTCGTACTCCAGCGCGATCGAGCGGAACGGCGACGCCAAAACCGAAGCGTGTGGAATCACTCGAACGACGTGTGCAGGACTCAGATCACGCGTCCGTACTTCGCGTGGTTGCGCACCGTCCGATCGAAACCGGCGAGCAATGCCGCCGCGATTTCATCTCGGTCCGCATCGCGATGTCGATTCCATAGGTTGCGATTTATGGATCGCCACCTGCCGGCGCGGATCTGTGGGCCTCCATCCTGATCTCGGTTCCGATCGGGATGTCGTCCCGCGCGTCTCCGCCTACGGCGCCAAGCTCGATCTCGAGCTCGAGATGTCCGAGTCGATGGCCGCCGACCGCGCGAGCGAGCGCGGCGTCGACCTGCGCGGCTACGTCGACGACGTGATCGCCGCGCTGTACCGGCTCGCCGCCGGTGACGACACGGTGACGAAGATCCTCGACTGCTTCGGGGAGGGCGTACTCGATCGCCGCGACATCGTCCGCGCGACCGGCATGCCCGCCCCCACCTACGACAGCGCACGGCGCCGCCTGCTCGCGCTCGTCGAGAACCTTCCCCAAGACCTTCGTGATGAAGCATCCGCGCGATGGCGTGAGGAGTTGACCATGACCAACGATCAGAAGAAGAACCTGCGAATCTACGAGGCCATCTCGTACGAATCGGCCGTCGAAGCCTCCGCTCGTCGCGACGGCCTGACGCTCGCCGAGCGCGACGAAGCCCGGCAGTTCGTCGACGGGATGCGCATGCGCGTTCTGCACAAGCAGCGCGCCGACCGTGCGGCGGCACGCCCAAGCCGCGTCCGGCCGTCGATCCTCGCGATGGTGCGGGAGGCGCTGGAACGGCGGTTCGCCGATCTGCTCGCCACCCACCCCGACGCGGTGTTCGCACACCGCGATCTCACCGAGATGTCGGACGACGACCTGCGCAGCGCACTCGAAGACGCCGAGGCACTCGTAGAGCGGATGACCTGACCCGAGGACCCGAAGGAGGAACCGTGCACGATCCACATGACACCGATCGCGACTTCACACGCATCATGGTGGCGCTCGCCGTCAACGACGCACAGCACCCGCTCACGGCGCCCGAGATCGAGCAGATGGCCGACGAGCTGCTCGAATGGCGGTATCGGCTCAAGCACGAGTTCCTCCGCGCCAAGATCGCCGATCGGGTCGCCAAGCTGTCGCGCGCGGAGTTGGAGGCGCGGCTCGCCGCGAGGCTCGCGCCGACCGACTGCTGCACCCAACGGGCCTCGGCGACCGGCGCCGATCTCGGCGCGCTCTCCGATCACGACCTCCGCGAGCGACTCGTCGACGCGGAGGCACTCGTCGAACGGATGGCAGCCTGACATGACGCCGCCGAAGAAACGACCGAGGAAGTCGGCCCAGGACAAGGCGATCGAGGCCGCGCGCCACGCCGAAGCTCGCGCCCGCGCGCTCGAAGCGATCGCGTGGCTCGGCGCGCAGGGCTCAGGCCCGGTCGACGTCGAAGCGCTCGCCGAGAAGCTCGGCGCGGAGATCGTGTTCGAGGATCTCGAAGGCGCCAAGGCCCGCGTGATCCAGATCGGCGATCGCGCCCGGATCATCATCTCGACGCGCATCGTCGGAATCGGAGCGATCCGGTTTTCGATCGCGCACGAGATCGCCCACCTATTGTTGAAGCACTACCTCAGGGACGGCGATCTTGGCCGCGCCTTCAAGCGCCAGCGAACGTGCTCGCCGCTCGAAAGCGACGGCTCCGAGATCGAACGCGATGCGAGCGTGTTCGCCACCGAGCTACTCATACCGGCCCCGCTCGTCACGCCGATGTGCCGGGTCGCGCTGAAGTCGCTGGAGCCGGTCCGCGCGATCGCGAGTGCGTTCCAGACCTCGATGTACGCGAGCGCACGGCGCTACGTCGAGCTGACGCCCGAGCGCTGCGCGGTCGTCATCGCGAAGCACGGGCGCGTGCAGTGGGTCCAGAAGAGCCCCACGTTCGGCGCGTGGATCCCCGAGCGCCGTGCCGTGGATCCGGCCACCGCCGCCTTCGACTACTTCGACGGCCGGCTCGACGAGGCGCCCCGCGTCCTCCCGGCCTCGACCTGGTGCGCGCGCGAGTCGCTCGGCACGATGCCAACGGAGATGTACGAGCACGCGACCGCGATCCCCGAAACCGGCACCGTATTCTCGTTGCTGTGGATGCCCACCACCTGATTCCGACGACGGGTTGCAACGTCGTCGCGAAGATCGTTCCGTCGCTCGCGACCGCGTACTTGGGGTCAAACGTCGAGATCGGTGAACTTCATGATCCCGGCGTCGTCCGAGGGTGCCTGCGGACTCACCGTGGTTCTGCGTGCACGCCCAGACGTGTTCTCGACGAGGCAGTTCAGATGCGGCGCGTTCGCGACGTCCTGCCAGGTCATGCCGTTGTCGCTCGATTGCACCATGCCGAGATTGAGCGTGGCGACGAGCTCGCCGCTCGCCCGGACCAGGAAGGCGATGTCGCCTTGCTTGCCGAGCACGCGGGTCCAGCTCTGGCCGCCATTCGTGCTGCGATAGATCGCATCACCGATCGCGGTGTCTTCGAGCGTCACCTTCGCGAACACCGCGATCCAACGCGTCGATTGAAGTCGTGGCTGCGCTTCGTGAGCTCACGGTGTTCGAGTCGTAAGTCCTCTTCAGTCGCTGCGCCGCGTACGACGAGAAACGCGCCCGTCATTGGGAACCACCGACGTCCGACGTGCTGGATCACGTCGGCGAAGCCAGACCGTGCGAAGCATGCGATCGGCGGGTAGAAGACGGCGCTGCGATGGACGACGTCGGCGAAGCCCGCGGTGCGTAGCAGCTCCTGAAGCTCATGCGGCGAGAAGAAGTGCGCGACGCGCCAGGTCGCGTTGCCCGCGAGCCCGCGTACACGGCGCTCGATCGCCCACCACGAGAAACGACCGAGCTCGCCAACGACGAGTCGTCCGGCCTCGCGCACGACGCGCGGCGCGCGATGCGGCGGCACGTAGGCGAGTAGATCGTAGCTCGCCTCGACGCCGTTCTTGAACTTCAGCCGGCGCGCGACGGGATCGACCTCGGCGACCTGGTGTTCCGGGTGGTAGCCGATGCCTTTGTCCTCGACCATCTGGCGCACGCCCTTCGAGACGTCGGGGCCGGCGACGCCCATCGGCCCCGGCTCCGCCGCGAACAGATCGAGCTGCGTCTTGTCGCGCAGCTTGCGCTTGCGGCACGCGTGCTCGAGCAGCATCGCGGCTTCGTACGGGGCGGCCGGACACTTGTATGCCGGGGCTGCGGTGAGCACGACCAGCCGTCCGCCGGTGAAGCGCGCGAGCGCGTCGCGCAGGGACTCGGCACCGGCGAGCGTGTAGAAGTTGTGGCCGGCCTCCGCGAGGCCGGGGATGGTCTCCGGCGCGAGCTAGGCGCCGAGCGCGATCACGAGGTAGTCGCCTGCGATCACGCGCCCGTCGACGACGACCTCGCGCCGGTCGGCGTCGATCTTCTGGATCTCGCCGCGGATCAGCTCGATCCCCTTGCGTTCGAGACGCGCGAGCGGGCGCGAGATCTTGTCTGCCGCGCGATCGCCGGTCATCAGCCACAGCAGCGACGGCGCGAACACGAACGCGGCCTCGCGCTCGACGAGCACGACGCGGTGCTCGCGGGGCAACGCTGCGCGCAGCTCGTTCGCAGCGACGAGCCCGCCGACACCTCCGCCGAGAATGAGTATGGTCGCCACGGTTGCCTCCTCAGAACACGATGACTTTGTCGGCCTCGATCGTCCATGTCGTGAGCTCTTCCATCGTGCTGCGGTGCGTACCCTCGACGAGCTCCGCATCGGCGATGCCGCGCGCCTCCATGCAACTGCCGCACACGCCGATCGGGCGCTCGCGGTGGACCAGCGTCGACAGCATCGTCTGCACGTTGTAGTGGCCCGATGGAAGCTTCTGTCCGCGGTGCGCGCCCGACACGGCATCGCCGATCAGGAAGCCCTTCAGCCCGACGCCTTCGTGCTTCGCGAGCGACCCCGCGAGGACCAGCCCCTGGTAGGTACGCTCGCTGCCGTACGGCGCGTCGTTGAGGATGATGAGGTACCTCATGGTGCCGCTCCTTGCATCGATCGTTCCTGCCACTCACGGACGCCGCCGCACAGCGACCACACCGGGCCGAGTCCGTTTTCGCGCAATAGCTGCGCGGCACGCTCTGAACGCCCGCCACCGCTGGCGCACACGGTGACCACGCCGGGCGCGGCGCGCAGGCGATCGAACGCGTCCGGCAGGGCGTCGATCGGAATGTTGATCGCGCCGTCGACATGACCGCCCGCGAACTCGTCGGGCGCTCGCACGTCGACGATCGCGATCGGCTCGCCACGGCGCAGCCTGCTCGCCAGATCAGCGGCGGAGATGCACGCGTCGCCCGCGCGCTCCGTCGCGGCCGGGCGCAGTGTCTCGCGCATGCGGACCGCGACAACGAGGCCCGACGCGAACGTCACCGCCGCGACCAGCCAGATCGCGGCGTCGATGCCGAGCGCGTCGGCGGTGATGCCGGCGAGCAGCGCGCCGATCGCGTAGCCGAGGTCGCGCCACAACCGGTAGACGCCGACGGACGACGCACGCCACGATGGATGCGCGACGTCCGCGATCGCGGCCAGCAACGTCGGATAGACCATCGCGGTGCCGGCGCCGAGCAGCGCGGAGCCGGCCGCGAAGCCGGCGAACCCGGACGACATCACGATCAGTACGATGCCCGTAGCCTGGACCCACATCCCGCTCGCGATGAGCCACTTCCGGCCGACGCGATCGGACAGCGCGCCCGTGAACAGCTGCCCGATGCCCCAGACCGCGGGGTAGATCGCGGCGAGCCAACCGATGCGCGCGAGCGACAGATCCGCGGCGGCGTAGAACAGCGGGAACAGTCCCCACGCCATGCCGTCGTTGAGGTTGTTGACGAGCCCGGCCTGGCTGATCGACGACAGCTCGCGGTCACGGAACGACGTGCGCAGGAAGATCTCGCGCTGCGAGACGACGTCGACGGGCTTGGCGTGGTTCTTCGCCTCGTGGTGCGCGTGCGCGTGCGTGTCGCGGACGAGCGCGGCGGAGAGCACGAGACCGATCGCCGCGAACCCGACACCGAGATAGAACGGCTCCGGCCGGAGACCGTAGGTCGCGGCCACGTAGCCTGTCGCCAGCGCCGAGATTGCCACGGCGCCGTAGCCGGCAAACTCGTTGAGGCCCATCGCGAAGCCGCGCCGCGCGGGACCGGCGAGATCGATCTTCATGATCACGGTCGTCGACCACGTCAGCCCCTGGCTCACACCGAGCAGGACGTTGGCGAACAGCACCCATCCCCACGACGGCGCCCACATCAGCAGAAACGGAACCGGCAACGCGACGATCCAGCCGGCGACCAGCACCCGCTTGCGGCCGACTCGATCGGAGAGCCGACCGGCGAAGTAGTTGGTGAGCGCCTTGGTGATGCCGAACACGACGATGAACGACAGCACCGCGGCACGCGCGGCGAGGTGGAACTCCTCCTCGGCGATCGCGGGCAGGATCGTGCGCTCGAGCCCGACCATGGCGCCGACGAACGCGTTGACGACCACGAGCAGCGCGAACTGCGCGAGGTTCGGGCCGAGCCCGAGGCGAATCGAGCTGGCGCGGGTCACGGCCGACGTCCCTGGTTGAAACGAATGATCTCGTCCATCCCGGCGGGCTTGGGGGGCGCGGTACCGCCGAGCTGGTCGACGAACGCTGCCTCGTCGAGACCGAGGAGATTGTTCCAGCGCTTCTCGAACGCGATCGTGCTCGCCGGCTTGCCGCTCATCCCGGCGCCGCACGCCGAGCCCGCGAAGTGCGCAGGATAGATCTCGAGTGCGTCGGGAAGCGACAGCAGCTTGGCGCGCACGCTGCGGTGAAGCTCGGCGGCATTCTCGCGCTCGTGGCCCGGTAGGTCAGGCCGGCCGACTGCGCCGACGAACAACGTGTCGCCGGTGCACGCGAACCATGGCTCCGGGCCCCGGCGGAGATCGCTGACGACGAGGCTGACGCTCTCGTGCGTGTGTCCGGGCGTGTGCAGCACGCGGACGATCGTGTTGCCGAGCTCGATGACCTGACCGTCGTCGAGCGGTTCGAATGCGAACGCGACGTCGGCCGATCGGTGCAGGCAGTACTTCGCACCGATCCTGGCGGCGAGGGCGCGACCGCCGGACCGGTGATCGGCGTGGACGTGCGTGTCGAACACGTGCGTGATCCGCATGCCCTTCGACGTTGCAAATTCGACGTAGGCGTCGACGTCACCTTCCTGCGGGTCGACGACGCACGCGAGCCCGACGCTCCCGCAGCCGAACACGTATGCGGCACACCCGGTCTCGAAGCGATAGAACGGCTTGAAGATCACGGCGCACTCCTTTCGGTGGATGGCTCGATCGGCAAGCCGGCCGCGCGCCACTCCGAGACGCCGTCCTCGGCGCGGCGTGCGGAGATCCCGTGCTTGCGAAGCGCCGCGACCGCTTCGAGCGCATAGACGCAATACGGACCGCGGCAGTATGCGACGACGGTCCGTCGCTTCGGAGCGCGCCGTGCCCACGCCGGCAGCTGATCGAGCGGTACCGAGATCGCGCCGGCGATGTGTCCGTGCTCGTACTCGTCGGCGGGGCGCACGTCGATCAGCGTCACCGAGCCGGCGTCGAGCCGGCGCACGACCTCGTCGCGATCGATCGGCTCGAGCTCGTCGCGGCCGACCAGGTAGGCGCGCACGACCTCGTCGAGCTCGGCGAGCCGAGCCTCGGCCGTGCGGCGCAACGCGTGCCACAGACCCACGACCGAATCGTCCGCGATCCGATAGAGCACGCGTTGTGCGTCCCGGCGCGACTCGACGAGCCGCGCCGCGGCGAGCACCTGCAGATGTTGTGACGCGTTCGCGACCGACAGGCCGGTCTCGCGCGCGAGCGCATCGACCGGGCGCTCGCCTTGCGTCAACAGATCGAGGAGCTCGAGCCTCGCGGGCGCGGCCAGCGCTTTGGAGATGCGGGCGAACTGTTCGTAGATGCGTTGCTTCGGTTGGTTTGCCACGGTCCTGCTCGTATTCAAGTCGTCAATTGAATACCGTCCGGACCAGTGCCTGTCAAGCGGCCCTACGCAGCCAGCTCGCGGCGCATCCGCTCGTAGGTCTCGCGATCGATCTCCCCTGCGGCGTACCGCCGCTTCAGGATCTTTTCGGGCGATTCGCGCTCGTCGCGCGGGCCGAGCCAACCACGCCCGGGCCACAACGCACGGACCAACAGCACGACCAGCGCGATCGCGATCAACCACCAGAGTCCCATCCAGGCCATGTGCGAACCTCCATCCCACATGTTCATTGCTCGCCCGCTTGCGCGTGGCCCTTCATCGCCATCATCGGGCACTCGCCGCGCGACATCCGGCCGACGTGATCGCGCGCGTGCTGTCGCAGCTCCGCGAGCCGAGCCGGGTCCTTCGGCACGAGCACGATCCGCGCGCCGCCCTCGACATCATTCGCAATCGCCGTCGACGGAACCATCATCATCTTCTTCGGCTTCTTCGGCGACGACGCGCCCGGTGAAGGTGCGGCCTCGTTCTTGCCGCCCATCATGCCTTGTCCCATCGTGCCGTGGTGGCGATCGTGCATCTCGGCCATGTGGTGGACTCGCCGCCGGAGCTCGGCCACGTCCCCAGTGCTCGTCGTGAACGAGATCGCGACCCCGTCGCCCGTGTCGGAGACAGACGCGGTCGTGCCCTCGACCTTCATCGGGCAACTCTCCATCATTCCGTGTTCGTTCCCCGACTGGCCGTGATCGGCGTGCTCGGCGTTCTCCGTACGTGCGGTTCCGCTCGCCTCGGGCTGGCGCGCGCCCGAGCTCGCTATCCCGAGGCCCATCCTCGCGGCGCTCGTGCTGCCGCTGGTGGTGATCGTCGGGTTCCAGTCCGCATGGGCTGCATACGCGTGTCGCGTCGACGGCAAGGTTCGCAGCGAATGTTGCTGCAAGCCACCTGAGAAGGATCGCGACGAGCGCGCGACGAGCGACGGCGCGCCGCGGATGGCGCCGCAGGGTTGCTGCGACGTCACGATCCGCGAGCCGGCGGATCCGCCGGTCGTTCGCGAGGTCGATCGCGCGAGCTTCGCCTACGCACCCGTCGTGGTCCCGACCATCGCGCTCGCGATCGTCACGCCTCGCGTCGAGCGTGCGTCGCCGATCGCGACGATGGCGCGACCACCGCCACGAGTCCCGTTGTTCCTCGACAAGCAGGCACTCCTCCGCTGAGCGCACCGCCGCGGTTCGGCGAGGATCCGCTCCCCGCGCCTCGGCTCGGTCGTGTCTTCGGGCATGGACCGCCGCGTGCTCGCCGCGGGCTCGATCCCGCTGGAGGTCTGCTCATTGTCGACCATCACTCGTGTGTCATCTCGTGTCGCCATCCTCGGCGTGGTGTTGCTCGCTGCCTGCGAGCTCGCCGCGATCGGTCGCTATCGCCGCTCGCTCGCCGACCTGGCGCGATCGCAACCGGCTCGGTTCGGCGAGGATCCGTTTCCGGGCGCGATGGTGCTCGAGCGCCGCGCGCTGATCGAAGCCGTGCTCGCCCGCAACCCCGGCATCGAAGCTTCGCGCGCGGCCTGGCGGCGGGCGCTCGCGCGGGTGCCACAGGAGACCGCGCTCGACGATCCGATGGTGTCGTATTCGATCGCGCCGCTCTCGATCGCGGGTGACGCTCCATTCGGGCAGCGGATCGAGATCGAGCAGAAGCTGCCGATCACGAACCGGCGCGGGCTCGCGGGCGAGGTCGCGCTCGCGGAAGCCGAGGGCGCACGCGACAACGTCGAGGCGGTGCGGCTGCGCCTCGCGGCGATCGCATCGGCACTGTTCGACGACTACTACGTCTCCGAGCGCGCGCTCGAAGTCGACGCGCACCACCGCGGGCTGCTCGAACAGATGCGTGCGAGCGCCGAGGCACAGTACACGGTCGGGCGCGCGTCGCAGCAGGATCCGCTGCAGGCCGACGTCGAGCTCGCGATGATCGATCGCGAGCGACTGATGCACGAGACCGAGCGCAAGGTGGTCGTCGCGCAGATCAACGGCCTCCTGCACCGCGAGCCCCGCGCGTCGCTGCCGCCGCCGCCCAGGCAACTCGCCGCGCCGGTCGCGGGCAATCTCGACGAGCGCGCGTTGCTCGAGACCGCGTTGCGCGAGCGACCCGAGCTGCGCGGTCAGGACGCTCGCATCCGGCGCGGCACGGCCGCACGGAAGCTCGCCGATCGCGCCGCGTGGCCCGACGTCGGCGTGATGGCTTCGTACGATTCGATGTGGGACATGCCGGAGCACCGCTGGATGCTCGGCGTGTCGGTCGAGGTGCCGCTCGCACGCGGACGCCGCGCCGCCGCGCGCGCGGAGGCCGACGCCGAAACGGACGAAGCGCGCTTCATGCGCGAGCGGATGGCGGACGAGATCCGGGTCGAGGTGCGCACCGCGATCGAGCGCGTCGCCGAGGCGCGCGCCGCGCTGACCCTGTACGAGCAGCGCATGCTGCCCTCCGCCCGCGCGCAGGTCGATGCTTCGCGGGCGGGCTTCGTCGCCGACCAGAACGAGTGCCAGTCCGTGATCCAGATCGATCGCGACGTCGGCATACATGTCCGGCTTGAGCGCGAGGTCCTTGTTCGGCAACTCGACCCGCACCTTGCCGGTACGCGACGCGGCATCGAGGTACGGGTACACCGTCGACACCTTGCCCGTGACGTCGCGGTCGGCGGCGTACGGCAACGTCACGCGCGCCGCCTGCCCCTTTCTCACGTGCGGCAGGTCGGATTCGTAGATCGCGGCCTCGACCCAGATCATCTTCACCGAGTGGATGGGGCGCAGCCCCGATCTCGTCGAGGATCAGATCACGTACCCGATCTCGACGTCGCTGCTCGCCGCGCCCGGCGTGAAGTACGTGCGCGGGCAGTCGATGTTCGGGATGTCGTTCGTGTACGTGATCTTCGAGGACGGCACGGATCTCTACTGGGCGCGCAGCCGCGTGCTCGAGTACCTGAACGAGGCGCAGGCGCGCTTGCCCGACGGCGTCACGCCGACGCTCGGCCCCGACGCGACGGGCGTCGGTTGGGTGTTCGAGTACGCGCTCGTCGACGATACCGGCAAGCGCGACCTCCACGAGCTGCGCTCGCTCCAGGACTGGAACGTCCGCTACGCGCTGGAGAGCGTCGAGGGCGTCGCCGAGGTCGCGACGATCGGCGGTCACGTCAAGCAGTACCAGGTGCAGCTCGATCCTACCAAGCTGCTCGCGTACGGCGTCACGACGATGGACCTCATGAACGCGATCAAGCGGTCGAACGAGGACGTCGGCGGACAGGTGCTCGAGATCGCCGGGCACGAGCACGTCGTGCGCGGGCGGGGATACGTGCGGCGCGTCGCGGATCTCGAATCGATTCCGGTCAAGGTCGCCGAGGGCGGCGTGCCCGTCCGCGTGCGCGACGTCGCGCAGGTCTCGCTCGGTGCCGACATCCGGCGCGGCGTCGCGGAGCTCGATGGCCGCGGCGAGGTCGTCGGCGGGGTCGTGATCATGCGGTACGGCGAGAACGCGCTCGACGTGATCGCTGCGGTCAAAGCGCGTATCGCCGAGATCGAGCGCACCCTGCCGAAGGGTGTGCGGCTCGTCGTCACGTACGACCGCTCGCAGCTGATCGAGGCCTCGATCGAGACGCTGAAGTGGACGCTGATCGAGGAGATGATCGTCGTCGCGGTCATCATCTTCGTGTTCCTGCACGTGCGCAGCGCGTTGATCCCGATCTTGACGTTGCCACTCGGTGTCGTGCTCGCGTTCATCCCGATGGCCTATCAGGGCCTCACCGCGAACATCATGTCGCTGGGCGGGCGGTTTCTACGTCGACATCGTGGTCAAGCGCGAGGAGGCCGCGCGGTACGGCCTGACGTCGGGTGACGTCAACGACGTGGTCCAGACCGCGATCGGCGGCATGAACATCGGCGAGACGGTCGAGGGCCGCGAGCGTTATCCGATCAACATCCGCTACGCGCGCGAGCTGCGCGGCGATCCCGAGGCGCTCGCGAAGGTGCTCGTGGCGACGCCGACCGGCGCGCAGATCCCACTCGGCCAGGTCGCGGAGATCAAGACGGTGACCGGCCCGCCGATGATCCGCAGCGAGGACGGCAAGCTCGTCGGCTTCGTGTTCGTCGACACGACGCGCCCGATCGCGGACTACGTCGAAGATGCGCAACGCGTGGTGACACGCGACGTCAGACTCGCCGACGGTGTACGCGTCGCGTGGGTCGGCCAGTACAAGTACTTCGAGCGCGCGAAAGAGAAGCTGTCGGTCGTCGTGCCGATCACGCTGATGCTCGTGTTCCTGCTGCTCTACCTGAACACGCGCTCGCTCGTCGAGACAGGCATCGTCCTGCTCGCGGTGCCGTTTTCGCTGATCGGCGCGATCTGGCTCCTCTACCTGCTCGACTACAACATGAGCGTCGCGGTCTGGGTCGGCATCATCGCACTCGCGGGACTCGACGCCGAGACCGGCGTCGTGATGCTCCTGTACCTGACGCTCGCGCACGACAAGTGGCGCGCCGAAGGGCGGCTGCACACGCAGCGTGATCTGCGCGAGGCGATCGTCGACGGGGCCGCGCGCCGCATCCGCCCGAAGCTGATGACGGTGCTCACGATGATGATCGGCCTCATCCCGGTGTTGTGGAGTACGGGGACCGGTGCGGACGTGATGAAGCGGGTCGCGGCACCGATGGTCGGCGGACTCGTCACCTCGTTCGTGCTGGAGTTGCTCGTGTACCCCGCGATCTTCGCGATCTGGAAGGGACGTGGCTTGCCGGCCGGCGACGGCGCGGTGGTCGTGATCAAGACAAAGGAAGAGACCCCATGACAACGAGAATGAGAGTGCTGAGTGTGCTCGCGATCGCCGGTTTGGCGGTCGCGTGCTCCAAGTCCGAGAAGTCCACGGGCAACAAGCCACCGCCCACCGCACCGGCCGTGACAGGTGATCGCGTGGCGATCAGCGTGACCGACAAGGGCTTCGAGCCCGAGAACGTCTCGGTGCCGAGCGGCAAGCCGGTCACCTCGTGTTCACGCGCAAGACCGACGGCACGTGCGCGAAGGAGGTCGTGATCCCATTCGACGGTCAGAAGATCGAAAAGAAGCTGTCGCGGTCGAGGTCATGTTCCCCAACGCCGGGCAGATCACGTACGCGTGCGGCATGGACATGATCAAAGGTGTCGTCACCGTGCAATGAGACGCTGGGTCAGCGGATTGCCTCGACATGCCCAGTTGGGAATAGACGGCACGGCATGTTGTTCGTGGCTTGTTCGCCGTCTCGGCTTGCGATCCACGGCCACGCGGAGCACGTACGTCGCGATAAGCGACCTTGACATCGTGGGGACCCCACAGTAAAGCCTTAGAGAACGTGAGGTTTCTGATCGCGATCGCGCTGCTGTTTTCGATCACTCCCGGGATGTCCGAGGTGATCGAGGCTGGGGTGCACCTGGTCGCGCATGCAGATCTCCCGCATCACGAAAGCGACGCCGAGCGCGGTTGCAGCGAGCACACCTGCACGCCGCTCGCGCATCACTGCGGATGCCACGCGACGATGTCGGCCCAGGCGTGCTCGCAGGTCACGAACGCGGCTACGCCTGTCGGGATCACGAAGATCGATCCGACGGCGCTCGCTGCGGGCTTCAGCCGCGTGTCCGAGCCTCCGCCGCTGCGTCCTCCCATCGCGTGATCGCCGGCAGCGCGCGCCGACGCTCGATCGAATGATCGATGCGGACGGCGTGCTCGCGTCACGCGTGCGCCGCGTAACACCGGCACACGTGTGGCATCGCTCGACGATCACCGATCGGAGTCTTCATGCATCGACTGCGGGCCGCGCTCTGCGCGGCAGTTCTCGTATTTGTGTCGAACGGCACGGCGCACGCTCGCCCGATCACGCTTCCGGAAGCGCTCGCGATGGCCGATCGCAGCCCCGCGCTCGCAGTCGCGACGACCACCGTCGACGAGGCGCGCGGCAACCTCGAGCAAGCCGGCAAGTACACCTACAACCCGGCGATCGGCGGCTCGACCGGGCCGGTCTTCGGCCCGGGCCCACGCGTCTACGACTTCGACGTGGGCATCAGCCAGGCGATCGAGCTCGGCGGCAAGCGCACCGCGCGCAAGAAGGTCGCGAGCGCGGAGCGCGACGCCGCCGTGGAGAACCTCGCGGCGACGCGCGTGGCGGTCCGGGCGGAAGTCGCGCGCGCGTTCCAGCTCGCGGTCGTCGCGCGGGCACGTGTCGACGTCGCGAACGAGAACGAAGCGTGGGCACGCCAGTTCCAGGAAGCGGCACGCGAGCGCCAGCGCCTCGGCGCGGCGACGCAGACCGAGGTCAACGTCGCGGTGGCCGGGCTCGGTCGCGCGATCGCCGCGAAGAAGGAAGCCGAGCGCGATCTCCTGCTCCTGCAGCAAGCGTTCGGCGACGTGCTCGGGATGCCGGGCGCCGCGCTCGAGCCCACCGGCGCGATGCCGACCTTCCCCGCGCCACCGGCCAATGAAGACGCGCTCGTGACCGCGGCGCTCGGCGCGCGGCGCGACCTCGCCGCGGTGGACCGCATGCGGATCGCGCGCGCCGCGAACGTCGAGCTCGCGGACGCGCTCGCGACGCCGGATCCCGAGATCAGCGTGGCGTGGGTCCGTTCGGGCCTGGATGACAGCCACGCGGTCATCGCCGGCCTCCGCGTGGAGCTGCCGCTGTGGAACCGGAACCAAGGAAACCGCGCGGCGGCGCGCGCGCTGCGGCACCGGGCGACGATCGAGCTCGAGGCGATGCGAAACGGCGTCGATCGCGAGGTCCGGATCGCACTGCGGCGGTACCGGTCGGCGACCGAGGCGGTGTCCGCGTTCGATCAACAGGTGGTCGGCACGCTCGCCGAGAACCTCGCGCTCGCGCGCGAGACGCTCGCGGCGGGAAAGCTCGGTCTGCTCGACATCAATAACGTTCGACGCGATCTCGTCGAATCACAACTCACGTACCTGAACGCGATCGCGGAAGCAGTCGAGGCACGCGCGCTGCTCGAGCGATCGATCGGCCGCTCGCTGGAGGGAAATCCATGAACGGCACCAGGTCGATCGCACTCGCGAGCATCGTCGCGCTTGCGGGATGCAAGAGCGGTCACGAGAAGAAGGCGCACGACGAGCCCGCGATCAAGGGCCACGAGGAGACCGGCGAGAAGGGCCACGGCCACGACGAGAAGGGCGAGAAGGGCCACGACGAGAAGGGCGAGAAAGGCCACGACGAAGGTCCGGTCGTTCACCTCAAGCCCGAGCAGATGAAGGCCGCGAACATCCAGCTCGCGAAGGTCGAGATCCGCAAGGAGACCGCGGTGCTCGAAGCCACCGGTCAGATCGGGCCGGCGGACGATCGCCAGGCGCGCGTCGGCGTTCGCGTGCCGGGGCGCATCACCGCGCTCAAGGCTTCCGTCGGAGACACCGTCAAGAAGGGGCAGATGCTCGCCGTGGTCGAGTCGCCCGAGCTCGGCCGCGCGAAATCGGACTACGTGTCGGCGGCGGCGGCGGCGCGCTTCGCGCGAGAGAACGCCGCGCGCGAGAAGCAGCTGTTCGAGAAGAAGATCAGCGCCGAGGTCGAGTGGCGCAAGGCGGAAGCCGAGGCCGTGCGCACAGCGGCGGAGCTCCAGGCCGCCGAGAATCGGCTGCACGCGCTCGGCGTCAGCGACGCCCAGCTCCCGGACAAGGTCGCGCACTTCACCTCGACGTTCGGCGCCCACTCGCCGATCGACGGCGTGATCGTCGAGCGCGGCGTCACGCTCGGCGAGATGGTGAATCCCGAGAAGACGTTGTTTCTGGTGATGGACCTGGCCCAGGTCTGGCTGATCGTCGACGTGTTCGAGAAGGACATCGCACAGGTCGCGCTGAAGCAGAAGGTCAAGGTCTCGGTCGCCGCGTACAAGGAGGAGCAGTTCGAGGGCGAGGTCAGCCACATCGGCGCGATCGTCGAGCCGCGTAGCCGCGCCGTGAAGGTGCGGATCGCGCTCGCCAACCCGGGTGGCCAGCTCAAGCCCGGCATGTTCGCGCGCGTCTCGCTGTCGGACACCAAGGGCGACGAGCACGAGCACCTGTTCGTCCCGGTCGAGGCAGTGCAGCGCACCGATCAGGGGACGATCGTGTTCGTGCCCGGTGACGAGCCGGGCGAGTTCGTGCCACGGCCGGTCAAGACCGGCCACGAAGCCGGCACGAGCGTCGCGATCGAATCGGGGCTTGCCGCCGGCGAGCAGGTCGTCGTGTCGGGTTCCTTCATCCTCAAGTCCGAGCTCGGCAAAGAATCGCTGGGCGAGAGCGGCCACGGCCACTAGGGCGACCATGCTGGAAAACATCATCCGCTGGTCGGTCGCGAACCGCATCATCGTCGTCATCCTGTCGCTCGTGCTCGTCGCCGGTGGGCTCACCGCGATGCAGCGCTTGCCGATCGACGCCGTGCCCGACGTCACGAACGTCCAGGTCCAGATACTCACGAAGGCGCCCGCGCTGGGTCCCGAGGAGGTCGAGAAGTTCATCACCACGCCGGTCGAGCTCGCGATGAGCGGCCTGCCCGGACTCGAGGAGGTGCGCTCGACGTCGAAGTTTGGACTGTCGGCGGTCACAGTGGTGTTCGAGGACGGGACCGACATCTACTTCGCGCGCCAGCTGATCGGCGAGCGCTTGCAGCAAGCGCGCGAGGCGATCCCCGAGGGCTACGGCGATCCGGAGATGGGCCCGATCTCGACCGGCCTCGGCGAGATCTATCAGTTCGAGGTTCGCTCGATCCCGGCGGGCGCACCGGATGCGCCGGCGAAGCCGCTGACGCCGATGGAGCTGCGGTCGATCCTCGAGTGGGAGGTCGCGCCGCGCCTGCGCACGGTCCCCGGCGTCATCGAGGTCAACGCGTTCGGCGGCGAGCTCAAGACCTACGAGGTCCAGGTCCGTCCCGAGGACCTGACCCGGTACGACATCGCGATCAACGACGTGGTCCAGGCGCTCGAGCGCAACAACGCGAACGCCGGCGGTGCGTACATCCAGCACGCGGGCGAGCAGTACCTCGTGCGCGGCGAGGGTCTGATCGCCACGCTCGAGGACATCTCCGACATCGTCGTGACCAAGGACGACGACGGCACGCCGATCTACATCCGCAACCTCGCCGACGTGCAGTTCGCGCCGATGGTGCGTCAGGGCGCGGTCACCCGCGACGGCCGCGGCGAGGTCGTGACCGGCATCGCGATGATGCTGATGGGTGCCAACTCGCGGACGGTCGTCACCGAGCTCAAGGAGGAGGTCGAGCGGCTGCGCCCGAGCCTCGCCAAGCTCGGCGTCGAGATCGATGTGTTCTACGACCGCACCGAGCTGGTGAAGAAGACGATCAACACGGTCTCGAAGAGCCTGATCGAGGGCGGGATCCTGGTGATCGTGATCCTGTTCCTGATGCTGCGGAACCTGCGCGCCGGGCTCGTGGTCGCGAGCGTGATTCCCCTGTCGATGCTGTTCGCGTTCATCGGCATGAACCAGCTCGGCGTGTCCGGCAATCTCATGTCGCTCGGCGCACTCGACTTCGGGCTGATCGTGGACGGCGCCGTCATCCTGATCGAGAACTCGATCCGCATGATCGCCGAGAAGTCACATCACCTCGGCCGGCCGCTGACCCGCGAGGAGCGTTCCGAGACGGTCGTCGAGGCGTCCGCCGAGGTTCGCCGGGCGACGCTGTTCGGCGTGCTCATCATCTCGATCGTCTACCTGCCGATCCTCGCGCTGATCGGGATCGAGGGGAAGATGTTTCGGCCGATGGCGATGACCGTGCTGCTCGCGCTCGGCGGCGCGATGATCCTCGCGTTCACGTTCGTGCCGGCGCTCGCGTCGCTGATGCTGCCGAGGAAGATGTCGGAGAAGGACAGCTTCATCGTCGCGGGTGCGCGGAAGATCTACGAGCCATCGCTGCGCGGTGCGATGCGGCACCCGGTGATCACGGTGCTCGTCGCCGTGGTCGCGCTCGGCGGCACCGGTTTCCTCGCGACCCGGCTCGGCGCGGAGTTCGTGCCCACCCTGGACGAGGGCGCGATCGCACTCCAGGCGTGGCGACCGCCGAGCGTCTCGCTCGAGGAGTCCGTCCGCCAGACGACCGAGATGGAGAAGGTGCTGAAGGAATTCCCGGAGGTCACGACCGTGGTGTCGAAGACCGGCCGCGCCGAGATCGCGACCGATCCGATGGGCGTCGAGATCTCCGACGTGTTCGTCATGCTCAAGCCGCACGACGAGTGGACGACCGCGAGAGATCGCGAGGAGCTGGTCGCGAAGATCGACGAGCGGCTGAAAGCGCGCATGCCCGGCACGATCTACA
>Ga0137459_1000135_pt1 | contig 26182 bp, 19 predicted proteins | sample EasRivERMGT700_2_FD_104908 | JGI IMG/M metagenome (GOLD analysis project Ga0137459, IMG submission 104908) | Soil microbial communities from meander-bound floodplain in the East River, Colorado, USA - East River MetaG ERMGT700_2 | ecosystem: Environmental > Terrestrial > Soil > Floodplain ...
GAGATGTTCCACTCGAACTCGGCGAGCCGGATCCGGATGAACTCCGACTCGACCTCCTCGCGGAACTCGCGCAGGCTCTTGCCGGCGTAGCGGCCGAGATCGATGGCGGCCTGCGGCCCGGTCGCGTGGCGCTGGCCCGGCGCGCGGGGTCCGCCCAGGTACGGCGGCAGGTCCTTCTCGCGGATCACCTCGTCCGACATGATCACGAGCCGCTCGACGACGTTGCGCAGCTCGCGCACGTTGCCCGGCCACTCGTACTGCTTGAGCCGCTCGAACACCGGCTCGTCGATCGGCTTGTAGCCCAGGCCGTTCTCGTCGCAGCACTCGCGGACGAACGACTCGACCAGGAGCGGGACGTCGTCGGGCCGCTCCTTCAGATCCGGCGAGCGGATCGGCACGACGTTGAGCCGGAAGTACAGATCCTCGCGGAACGTGCCGTCCTTGACCATCTGCTCGAGGTCCCGGTTGGTCGCGGCGACGACGCGGCAGTCGGTGCGCAGGCTCTTCTCGCCGCCGACCCGCGTGAACTCGCCGGTCTGCAGCACCCGCAGCACCTTGGCCTGCGCCGACTGCGCCATGTCGCCGATCTCGTCGAGGAAGATCGTGCCGCCGTCGGCGACCTCGAACAGGCCGCGCTTCTTGGCGATCGCGCCGGTGAACGCGCCGCGCTCGTGGCCGAACAGCTCGCTCTCGATCAGCTCGGGCGGGATCGCCGCGCAGTTGACCTTGACGAACGGCCCGGCCGACACGCTGCTGTTGCGGTGGATCGCACGCGCGATCAGCTCCTTGCCGGTGCCGCTGTCGCCCGTGATCAGCACGCGGCTGCGGGTCGGCGCGACCTTGGCGATCTGCCGCCGTAGGTCCAGCATCGCCGGGGCATTGCCGAGCAGCTCCCAGCGCGCGTCGACGGCGCGCCGCAGGTCGTGGACCTCGCGCCACATCTTGCGGCGCTCGAGCGCGTTGCGCGCGGTCACCATCACGCGGTTGCGATCGAGCGGCTTCTCCATGAAGTCGAACGCGCCGAGCCGGGTCGCCGCGACGGCGTCCTCGATCGTCGCGTGACCGGAGATCATCACGACCGGGATCTCCGACGTGCGCGACGACATGCCGTCCTCGCCGCGCGCCTTCAGCGTGCGCAGGAGCTCGAGGCCGTTGTCGTCGCCGAGCTTGACGTCGAGCAGGATCAGGTCGACCGGGTCGCGCTCGAGCACGACATTCGCCTCGGCGATCGATCCGGCCTCGTGGACGACGTGGCCCTCACCCTCGAGGACCATGCGCAGCGTCCGGCGGATGTTCTTCTCGTCGTCGATGATCAGGATCGGCTCGAGCGCCGGGGCGGCAGCGGGGTCCGTCATTTGTCTTGCCTGTCTGGCTTGGCCTGGCTGCCTGGCTTGGCTTGGCTGCCTCGCTTGCCTGGCCTGGCTTGGCGGTCTTGCTTGCCCTGGGCGGTTTGCTGGTCTGGCCTGGCCGGCGCGCCCGGCTCGGCTTGCCGGTCTTGCTTGGCTGGCGCGGTTTGGTTTCCTGGCCTGGCCGGCACGTCCGGATCGGCTTGGCGGTCTTGCTTGGCTGGCGCGGTTTGCTTGGCTGGCGCGGTTTGCTTGGCTGGCCAGGCCGGCCCGTCCGGCCTGGCTTGTGGGTCTGGCGGCTCTGGCGCCTCGCCGCGGGCGGCGGCGTGCAGGTCGTCGGCGTCCTCGTCGGTGCGGCGGCGGGCTCGCCTCGGCGGCGAGCGTTCCCCGCGATCCTCTTGCTCGAACAGGTCGCGCTGGCGGCGATTCCACCAGAACACCAGCGCGAGCACGATCACGCCCGCGCCGACGAACACCGGGCGGCGATCCGCGTCCGGCCGGTCGAGCGGGATCGTGGTCGGCGACATCACGATCTTCGAGCCATCGTCGAGCCGGGCCGGCTCGCGCGGCGGCGCCGATGCCGAGGCCGGGACCGCCATGGTAGCCGGCTTGGCCTCCGGCGCGGTGGCCGCTGCCTCCGGCGCGAGCGCGGGCGCGATCCGGCTCGCCGCGGCGACGCCGGGATCGAGCGTCGCGAGCGCGGCCCGGCAGGCGGCGACGAGCGTTGCGTCCGCGGCCTCGCCCGCGAGGCACTCGCCGGTGACCGCGACGATGCGCGTCCCGTCGCTCGCGACCACGATCCGCGCGATGTCGACGGTGTGGCTGGACAGATCGCTCCACGTCAGGGTCGCGGTGACCTGCCTGGCGTCGGCCTCGACGCGCTCTTGCCAGTCACGCTCCTGGGCGGCGCCGCCGGTCAGCGCCGCACGCCGGGTGCTCGCGCGAAGCTCGTCGAGCGCGGCCCGGGTCACGCGCGCGGCTTGCGCCGGCGGATCGGACAGCACGGCGGTCGCGCGCGTCACGAACAGCGCGACGCCGGGCCGCTCGGCGACGTATGCCTCGGCGGCGGTCACCGTGCGCAGCGCGCCGAAGTGGCCGGTCGCGGCGAACCGCTGCGCCAGGGCGGTGGCCTGCTCGGGATCGGCGTGCCACCCGGCCGGTTCGGTGACCAGCCGCGTCGGGTCCGCCACGGCGATCGGGCCCACCGCGGCGAGCCCTGCCCACGCGGCGAGCCCGGCGATCACCCCGGCGCGCGTCGTCGTGCTCGCGGGGCCACGCCGTGGACCACGCGGCCGCACGCCACCACGCAGGCGACGGGCACAGATCATGGCGCTCCCTGGGCCGTGCCTTGCAGCACGCGGGTACACGTCGCCTCGCAGACGGCCGGCTCGCGCTGGTTGCCGAAGCACGCGACGGCCGTGACCCGGCCACCACCGAGCTGGGCGCGCACCCGCCCGCGGTACGGCGGCCTCGCGAACGAGAACGCCAGCATCCCCTCCGGCTCGCTGGGCTTGACCACCTCGTCGAGCGAGATCGCCGCCTGCGAGCCGGCTGCGGCGGCAGCGCCGACACGCGTGCGTTCCGCGCCGTCGCGGGTGCGCGCCGCGTCGCGGAAGCTGCCGAGCACCTGGTCGGCGAGCGCCGGAGCGCCCGTCGTGCCACCGTGCAGCGCGAGCCACACCGCGTAGCAGCCGAGCGCGGGCTCGCCCCACGCGTCCACCGCGTCGATCGTCACGCCCTCCGCCTGGGCCGCCGCCGCGGCCGCGGCGGCGATCGGCGCCAGCTGCGTCCAGCCGGCGGGCCGCTCGGCGGCGTCACGGCGCGCCGGCTCGGCGCCCGCGGGCCTGCACGCGACGAGCGCGACGAGCGCGACGGCGGTCATCCGAAGCAGAGCCATATGCGTTGGCCGTCCTCGACGGCGAGCCTGCGGCGCGCGTCGTCGGTGATGCCGACCGCGTCCGGGCTCATCGGGATCACGCGGGTGCCGATCGCGCGGAACGCCGGCCTGGGGCCGGGGAGCTCGACCGCGAGCACCGCCCACGGCCGCTCGCCGTCGGCGTTCTCGACCGTCGTCACCTCGACCTCGCGGGCCTCCTGGACCAGCGAGATCTCGTCGGTCTTGGCGACGAAGTGCGGGCCGCCGTCGAACGGATCGATCTGCTCGGCGTAGTCGAAGCCGATCCGCCGCAGCATGCCCTCGACCGCCTTGGTGTCCGGACCGACCTGGCCGATGATCCCGCGAACGTCGTCGGGCAAGAGCTCGGTGTGGATCGGATCGTCGGGAAACAGCGCGTTGATGAACTCCTTGTTGTCCTTCGACAGCAGATCCGCTTCCTGGTACGTGAGGCCGGTGAACTTGCGGCCGAGCGCCTCCCACAGCCGCGACGTGCCGTCGGGCTCGAGCGGCGGGAGCAGCTCCGAGAGCACCTCGTTGCGGAACCACGGCCGGTGCATCCGGATGAACAGGAACCGCACGTACGACAGCGTCTTGCCGAGCGCCTCGCTGCTGCGCCGGTACTCGGGCAAGAGGATCAGCCCGCCGATCTCCGTCGGGCCGCTGTAGTTGTAGCCGATGCGCAACGTGGGATGAATGAAGTGCTTGTCGAGGGTGACCGAGTAGCGCTCGTCGTTCTCGACGCGATAGAAGATGTGCGGCGCGCGCTTGGAGCCGTGCTGCGCGTAGACCATCGACGTGCCGATGATGCGCTTCTTCGTGAGATCCTCGAGCACGAACAGGAACTCGCGGTCGACGACCGGGACCGCCTGGGCGAACGAGCGGTCCGAGCGCTCGAGGATCTTTTCGATGTGGCCGCGATCGGCGGGCAGGTTCACCGTGTCGAGGTGCTCGGCCACCGCCAGCACCTGGTCGACATCCTCCCGATACGATTGACGAATCCGAAACATGGCTGAGACGGCGAGCACCGTACCACGGCCCGCGCCGCGGCGGTTTACGAGTTGGTGGGCAGCCAGGCCGGCCCGGCGTGACGTCATCGTGGGCCGGCCGACAGCCAGGCCTCGACCTGGTCGCAGAACGCGCGGAGGCCGGTCGGGACCGATGCAGCCACGTCGATGGCGGCGATCAGGGACCCCAGCTCACGCTCCGTGTCAGCGGCAAACAGTGTTTCGACGACCCGCTTGGCGCTCTTCGGGGCCACCTGCTTGTGCGACAGTCGTACGGGGCTTGCGACAGGATCAAACCCGAGCTCCTGCCGCAGCTCCTCGAGCTTGGTCGTTTCGTCGTTCGTCGTGGGCTTCCAGCCGGCGACGAGCCACGCTTCCCCACACTCGGAGGCGATCGCGAGCAACAGGGTTCCCGGGCCGCGGCGGGTCGTGCGCGTGGACATGGCCTCGTCCTGTCGTTCGCGTGTGCCGCTGGAATGCGTTTGATCGGGAGGAAGCTCTGCCCTTCAAACTCCTCGAACCGCCGGAACAGCGCCAGGTCGGTGACGACCCCGTGCCTCAGGATCAAGTGATCGAGCAGGTGCCCGAGACGTGGACGGTCCGACGGACCCTCGGTCACGACGAGGATCCGCCAGGGAGCCGCAGCGCTCAAGGGATGTGCTCCATCCAATCATCGCCGACATAGGTCCAGAATTCTCCGGAGGTCATGCTCGATTCCCACGCTTGCCACTCGGGGTGCTCCACGAGGGGACGAAGCTGGGTGGCTCCATCGACCGCTCGCACGACGCGCACCGACGAGGCCGGGAGCTCATCGAGGATATACGGCGAGTGGGTCGAGACGATGATCCGCGGCCCGGTCCCGGCGGCGGCGATCGCCTTGAGTTGCTGGATGAGCGTTCTCTGCGCCCTCGGGTGCAGGCCACGGTCGATGTCATCCATGATCAAGATGCGTGGAGGCTGCTGTTGCTGCAGCACCGCGTGCATGCCAAACGCAAACAGGGTCCCTTCGCTCAGGAGGTCCGCAGGTACCCAGCCATCACCGCGCATCTTCACGTCGAGCAGGTACTGGTACCCCGCCGCCTCAGGCTCCGCTGGCGCGTGGGCTGGGTGGGGTTCCCATCGCCGCAGCCGTTGTCGGGTGTCCTCGACGTCGGGCACGATCAGTTGAACGCTCTCCACGATCTTCCGGAGCCGCATGGGGTCGAGGTTGGCCAGGTACGCGAGGAGCGTCGGCAGGCCGGTGCCGTCAAAGCTCAGCCGAGGCTCGCCCTCGACCACGTCGGAGGGCGCGGCGAGTGCGTCCGCACGAAATCGCAGCAAGACCGACGGCCAGAAGATCGCAGCCTCCGGACGTCGCCAGAGTAACGGAGGCGCTCCGGGCGACGACCAGGCCTCCACCTTCTTGCCGTTCTTCAGTGTGACCGTGAATCGGGTATCGTCCTCCAGGGGCTCTGCCTTCACGCGGAGCTCGACGCCTGCGCCCGCGCTGATCGCGAGCTCTAGCGGGCCGGTGGCTTCGTGGGAGCGCAGGCGCCGGATATCGCGTGTGCCGCTGAACAGGGCGCGGAGCTTTCCACGCGTGACCTGGGACGCGAAGGAGCTACCAAACAGCACCGTGGACTTCCCCGAGCCGTTGGGGCCGACCAGGACCGTGAGTCCTGCGGGGTCGAGGTCCAACCCGACGTTGCGACACGACCGAAAGTTTCTCAGTTCGACCCTGGTCGGCACGAGCTTGCTCGCGGGGCTCACCGTGTCGCTGGCGTCGGGGCCGAGCGCGTGTTCGATATCGCGATCCGACACGAACTCACCGAGCGCCCAGACGCGATCATCGCCCTTGCGATCCACGACCACGAGATCATCGGCCGCTTCCACCAGCATCTGCGACAGCGAGTTGAAGCCGAACGCCTGTGGCGTGAAGCCGGGCAGGTCCTTTCGCAGCGCGTGGCCGATGTTGGCTCCGGTCTCGTGACCCCGCGCGCGGAGGAGCTCGGTGACCACTGCGAGCGCACGAGTCAAGTCTTCATTCGGGGACGGGCTGGTCACTTTCGGCTCCGATTCGTCGACGCTAGTTGGTGTGATCGCCGCCTGTCAACTGGCGGTCATGGCAGGACGCTCGCGATGGCGTCGGGCAGGGCGCGGGCACCGGCGGTGGCGTCGTGCAGCCACGCGACGAGGCCCTTGGGCAGCCGCTCGACGGCGAGCGCGGGTGCCTGGAGCACGCGGATCGGCTTCTTGTGCGACTTCTCGCGCCGGGCGTTCTCGGCGTCGAGCCAGGCGAGGATCTCGGGCAGCGCCTTGACCGTGGCCTGCTTGATGTCGTGCATGAGCAGGACGTCGCGTCCGGACGCGCGGCCGAGCTCGCCGGTGACGTACGTGACGGCCCTGGCGGCGTCGCCGTGCTTCCACTCCTGCGGGTCGAGATCCCAGTGGAAGTGCGTCAGGTGGCGCTCGGCGAGCAGGTGCTCGAGGCGGGCGCACCGGGTGCCGAACGGGGCGCGGAACCAGGCGGTCGGCACGCCGGCGACCTGCTCGATGATGGCCTTGCCGTCGTCGAGATCCTGGGTGGCGGCGGCCTCGGACACCCGGCACAGATCCTTGTGCTTCCTCGTGTGCGTGGCGATCACGTGGCCGTCGCGCAGGATGCGGTGGATGATCGCGGCGACCTTCGGGTTGCGGTTTTCGGCCATGTCGCCGACCAGGAAGAACACCGCGTGGATGTGGTGGGCGGCGAGCGTGTCAAGCACGAGCGGCGTGGTCTTGGGGTTGGGGCCATCGTCGAACGTGAACAGGATCTCGGGGCCGCCCGAGGCCGAATCACCGGCGGCCGGGGTCGGCCAGGCCTTGGCCGCCGCGCCGCCGGCCGCCCCGAGGGCGATCATCGCCGTGACCAGTCCGCTGAGCTTCACCCTGCCGATCTAACACGGCGTGCGCCCAGGTCATGGTTTCCGCCATCCCACGGGATTTCCTCGCGCCAGGGTGGCGCGGGGCCCCTGCCCCGCGCTCGATCGATCGCGCTCGGGCATCGCGAGCGCGCCGTGCGGTGGGCTGCGGTGGGCTAGAGTCCGGGCATGATCGAACCGCTCCACGAGCGCGAGCCGCCCCGCGTGGGCCTCGCGAACCAGCCGACGCGCGGCCACTGGCTGCGCTACGGACAGACCGATCGGCCCAGGGACGACGCCGAGCGGTTCAAGATCTGGGTCAAGCGCGACGACCAGACCGGCAGCGAGCTGATGGGCAACAAGGTCCGCAAGCTCGAGTACCTGATGGCCGAGGCGCTCGCCGAGCGGGCGACCCACGTGATCACGTGTGGCGGCGCGCAGTCGAACCACGCGCGCGCGACCGCGTTCGCCGCCGCGCAGCTCGGCCTCAAGAGCCTCTTGATCCTGCGCACCGACGATCCGGAGCACCCGCCGGAGCCGACCGGCAACATCTTGCTCGACCGGCTGGTCGGCGCCGAGCTGCAGTGGATCTCGCGGGCCGCGTGGCGCGATCGCAACCAGCTCCTGGCCGACGCCGCCGAGCGCGTGCGCCGGGCCGGCGACCGCCCGTATATCGTGCCCGAGGGGGGCTCGAACGCGCTCGGCAGCTGGGGGTACCTGCGCGCGATGCACGAGCTCGCCGAGGATCTGGAGGGGATCGCGACGCCGGATCACCCGGTCACCGTGGTCTACGCCTGCGGCTCCGGGGGCACCGGCGCGGGCCTGATCCTGGGCGCGAAGCTCCTGGGCCTGGCCAGGCGCGGCATCCGGGTCGCCGGGATCAACGTGTGCGACGACCGCGCGTACTTCATCGACGTGATCGGCCGGATCTGCGCCGACGCCGAGGCGCGCTGGCAGCTCGGCGCGAACGTCACCGAGGCCGACATCGACATCGTCGACGGCCACGTCGGCCGCGGCTACGCCAGGAGCCGCCCCGAGGAGCTCGCGACGATCCGCGACGTGTGCCGCAGCGACGGCATCGTGCTCGACCCCGTCTACACCGGCAAGGCGTTCCACGGCCTGGTCACCGAGCTGGCGGCCGATCCGGCGCGGTTCGGCGCCGCGGTGGCGTTCCTCCACACCGGCGGCATGTTCGGCCTGTTCGCGCCCTCGGAGATCGCCGACGTCCTGTGATGGGGACGGTGTCTCTTTTGTCTTGTTGGGCGGACAGCGCGTCCCTGCGATCCGACGGCCCTTGGGGCTCCCCTCCGCGTCGTGCCACAGTAGGGCATGGTCAGGTCGGCGATCACGCGCGGCGTGCTCCTGGCGGCTGCCGCGGCGCTCGCGTTCGGGGTGACGACCCCAGTGGTTGCCTGGGCCGGCCGCGGGCAGGGGGCGTTCACGACCGCCGCGCTGCTCTACGCGGGAGCGGCGCTCGCGTCGGCGATCATGCTGGCGGTGGCGCGCACGCAGGGCGCCGCGCTGCGCCGCCGCGATCTGCCGCGCGTGCTCGGGGTCGCGATCGCGGGCGGCGCGGTCGCACCCGCGTTGCTGGCGTGGGGCCTTCAGCGCGCCGGCGCGACGATCGGCGCGCTGCTGCTGAACCTCGAGGCGGTGTTCACCGTCCTGCTCGCGCGCGCGGTGTTTCACGAGGCGATCGGCCGGCGCATCGCGGTCGCGGTCGCGGCGATGGTCGCCGGCGGCGTGGTGCTCGTGCTCGACGTCTCGCGCGGCGACGCGTGGGACCTCGCCGGCGTGATCGCGGTCGCGGCGGCCACGCTGGGCTGGGCGATCGACAACACGCTGACGCGGCCGCTCGCGGAGCGCGATCCGCTGTCCGTGGTGGCGGCGAAGGCCGGGCTCGGCGCCACGTTCACGTTCGCCGCGGCGGTGATCGCGGGCGAGCCGGTCCCCTCCGCGCGCGCGGTGCTCGTGCTGGTCGCGTGCGGCGCGACCGGCTACGGGTTGTCGCTGCGGCTCTACCTGCTCGCGCAGCGCGCGATCGGCGCCGGCCGGACCGGCTCGGTGTTCGCGCTCGCGCCGTTCATCGGCGCGGCGCTCGCGATCGCTGCCGGCGAACGCGGCGCGACCGGCTGGACCATCGCGGCGGCGGCGCTGTTTGCGGCCGGCGTGTACGCGCACCTCACCGAGCGCCACGGCCACCCCCACGTCCACGAGTCGGTCGAGCACGATCACGTGCACCGCCACGACGACGTGCACCACGATCACACGCACGATCCGCCGTTCGCCGGCGAGCACGCGCACCCGCACCGTCACCGCCGGCTCGCCCACACGCACGAGCACGCCTCGGATCTCCATCACGCGCACACCCACTGAACGGGGCGCTGTCCGGCAGGGAAGGGGACGCTCCCCACTAACGAAACTAGCGCCGCCGTGATCGTTACGTTTCGCGACGTTCGCGATCGTTAGTTTCGCTAATGGGGAGCGTCCCCACTCAGGGTGGCGATCTCGGCGTCGGAGAAGCCGTACTCGGCGAGCACGTCGCGGGTGTGCTCGCCCTGGCGGGGCGGCGGACGCGGCGCCCTGGGGGTGCCGAGCGGGGTGCGAGCCTGCTGGACCGGGCCGACGCCGGGGCCGCCGTCGACGGTGAAGAACACCTCGCGCGCGCGGTGCAGCGGGTGGTCGGGGAGCTCGTCGAGCTCGGTGACGACCTCGACGCAGCAGTCGTGGCGGGCGAGCGCCGCGGTCCACTCCGCACAGGTCCGGGTCGCGAAGATCGCGGCGAGCTCGGCGCGCACCCGGGCCTGGTCCGCCGGCGGGGCGATCAGCTCGGAGACGTCGGGCCGGCGGCCGATCGCCTGGTTGAGCGCGATCCAGAACTTGGGCTCGAGTGCGCCGACCGCGAGGTAGCGATCGTCCTGGGTGCGGTAGATGCCGTAGCACGCGACGCCGCCGTTGAGCCGCTCGACGCCGCGGGTGGGGTGGGCGCCGCAGTCGAGGTTACCGAGCTCGGCGCTGGCCAGCGCGAGGGCGCCCTCGGTCATCGAGATGTCGAGGTGCGTGCCCTTGCCGGTGCGGTGGCGACCGACCAGCGCGGCGAGGATCGCGGTGGCGCTCCACAACGAACCGCCGGCGAGGTCGGCGATCTGCACCCCGGGCATCATGGGAGCGCCGCCGGCGGGTCCACCGAGCGCAAGCACGCCCGCGAGCGCGAGGTAGCCGATGTCGTGACCGGCGCGCTCGACGTAGGGGCCGGTCTGACCGAACCCGCTGATCGAGCACAGCACGATCCGCGGGTTGGCCGCAGCCAGCTGTGCATAGGCGACCCCGAGCCTGTCCATCACGCCGGGGCGGAAGCTCTCGACGACGACGTCGGCCTGCGCTGCCAGGCGCAGCAGCGCGTCACGCCCGGCCGGCGCCTTCAGGTCGAGCACGATCGATCGCTTGCCGCGATTGATGGCGAGGAACCGGCCCGAGATGCCGCCCTTGGCGGGCGGAACCTGCCGCATGTAGTCGCCGAGCCGCGGATCCTCGATCTTGATCACGTCGGCGCCGAGGTCGGCCAGCACCATCGTGAGAAACGGCCCTGGGAGCAGCCGCGACAGGTCGAGGACCCGGATCCCCTGCAGCGCGTCGGCCAGCGGAGAGCTCGGTGCTCCGATCATCGGATGATCACGTGGACAGGCGGCATAGCTCGATGGCCAGGGCGGGAAGAACTCCCTGGTAAAAGCTCACTTCGGGCGGGCGAGATCGAACAGCTGCTGGAGCTTCATCGCCAGCATCGGGTCGCCCGTCACCTGGAGCTTGCCCTGGAAGTAGAGCTGCATGCCCGCGTTCGGATCGCCGAGCATCGTCTTGAAGTCGTCGCCCGAGACGGTGACGGTGCACTGCGCCTTGCCGCTGTCGCCCTGGGTGCAGGTCGGGGGGTTCGCCGTGAGGTCGACCGTCCACTCGCCACCGCCGTCTCCGGTGATCTTGAAGCAGTAGATGGCGTTCAGCTCGCGCGCCTTGTCCGGATACTGCTTCAGGCCTTCCGGAACGAGGTTATTGAACAGCTCCTGCGCATCCTTGGGCAACGTAGCCATGTGTGTCCTCCGCCGGGCGTGTTACCGCGTGGCCCATTTGCAGTCAACGCTGACTGCCGAAAACGCGGTAGCCCCCGGTCGGGGGCTCGGCCAGCGGCTCGCTGGTTCACTTCGGAAGCGGCAGGTCCGCCGTGGCGAAGGCGCACGCGGTCTGCACGCCTTCGGTCGCCCCGAAGATCGCCACGTCCGCCGAGAAGAACACGCGCTTGAACGTCGTGTCCCAGCACTCCGACGCGGTCGCCTGGACCGTGCCGAGGTCGCCGCCGGCGATCCGGGCGTCCGCGCGTCCGGAGCCGTTGCCCAGCCAGCGCGAGCGCAGCGTCAGGGACTCCTGCTTGTCACCGCCGCCGGCGTTGCCGCTGACGTCGAACACCATGTCGCCGCCGCCGTCGGCGGCCTCGTTGTAGGCGTAGTCCGCGGCGACCGGCTGGCCGAGCGCGTCGGTCGACATGATCGTGAGGTCGAGGTGGTGCTGCGCCAGATCGTAGTGCACGTCGACCGAGCCCCTGGCGTCGCTGTTGTCGAGCGGGTTGACGCGCTTGCCGGCGTCGAAGTCGATCAAGAACTCGCCGCTGCCCTTGGCGTCTCCGGCGCGCGGATCCGCGGTGCCGTCGATCACGACCTCGAACCTGGACGCGGCCACGAGCTTCGAGCGGCCCGACAGCTGGTACGTGTACGTGCCATCGCCGACCGCGTGGACGTCGAGCTTGTACTCGGCCGGGTCGAGCGCGTTGCTCCACGGGCCCCAGGTGAAGGTGTCGTCCTTGATCGTGGTCGCCGGGAACTGGACGATCGTGTGGATCAGCACCAGCACCCACGCGCTGCCGCCGTTGAACGTGCGGGTCACGTCGCGCGTCGAGACGTACCAGTCCGCGAGCTGGCCGACGGCGTTCTGGTCGAACGCCCGCGTGGTCGAGTCGGGCAGCTTGATCGAGATCTGATCGGCGGTGGGCAGCGCGCGATCGATATCCTTGGGATCATCCTGCTTGACGCAGGCGAGGAGGCTGAGGGTGCAGGTGGCGGCGAGCAGGGTTTTCATCATCACGGGCTCCTTTGGTTGAAAATCCCTGGAGCAGCCGCCGTACCAACGATGCTTCAAGCGATCTCCACAACTTACGGTGTCGGATTTTGCGACGGGGCTTTCGGAGTGCCGGGAGCCGTAGGAGGCGACGACAGCTCCGGCAGGACTGTGAACGTATCGCCGTCGTGAAACACCAGGACAGCGTCGGGCGCGATGGCGACGCCGACGGGATCGGCGCGCGGCACCTCGGGTAACGGGTAGACGTACACCATCAGCGCGTTCGCGGCGTAGCCGGCGATGAAGTCGTGGCGCAGCGAGCTGTCCATGCGCACGGCGATCGCGGTGTTGCCGACGGCGTCGATCGCGTGGCCGAGCAGGCCGTTCGCCGGCACCGGGAACGCGGCCTGGCCGTGCAGCGAGCCGGTGGCGTCGATGTCGAGCAGGTTCAGCTCGGCGAGGCCGCCGAACATGCCGAGGTTGGCCACCCGCACCATCGGCGCCATCTCGGCGAGGTACACCGCGCCCAGGAGGGCCGTGTACGGGTGCTGGGTCTGCCACGCGAGCTTGCCGTGCTCGCGCGCGATGATCCGCTCGGGGGTGCGCGTGATGTCCCAGGCGTGGGTGCGGTACACCACGCGGATGGGCGGGGCGTCGGCCGGGGCCGGCGTGGCCACGCCGGTGCGCAGATCGATCGTGACCGCTTGCTCGCCGCGCCGCCAGCGCACCGCGCGATCGCCCTCGAGCCAGACGTCCTGCGGGCCCGGGGCGCGGGCGAACGCCTCGACGCGCTTGCCGTGGATCGCGGCGTAGCTCTGATCCTGGCCGGCCGCGGTCACGACGCGCAGGCAGCCGAGCAACGTGTCGCGCACCTCCGGCGGGTTCTCGCAGTCGCCGATCAAGATCGCGCTCCCGGCGTTCACGATCGGCGGGGCGACGTGGAGCCCGGCCGGCCTGGTCCACACCAGCGCGCCGCGCCGCCAGTCGATCGCCGCGAACCCGATCTGCGACGAGCTGATCACCGCGACGTCGCCGGCGATCACCGGCCCGCCGACGTCGAACCGCGGCACGTCGAGCCGCGCCGGCAGCGCGATCACGCGGATCGGCTCGACTGCCGGGAGCGCCGCGAGCGCCGGCCACGGCCCCGGCGCGTCGACCACGCCGGCGTCTGCGCCCGCACCGGCATCATCGCCGCGCGGCGGCGGCACCGGATCGTCGTGGCCGGGATCGTGCTTCGAGCGGCACGCACCGGACAGCGCCAGCACGGCCAGCGGCGCGACCGCGAGGCGTATCACCGGCCCAGCTGACGGGGACGGTGTCTCATTTGTCTCGTTTCGATCGGCAGACAGACAAGTCAAATGAGACACCGTCCCCATCAGCTGACGGGGACGGTGTCTCATTTGTCTCGTTTCGATCGGCAGACAGACAAGTCAAATGAGACACCGTCCCCATCAAAGGACAAGTCAAATGAGACACCGTCCCCAGCAAGGCTAGTGCTCGTCGCCGGTCTTCTTGCGCTTGGCGTTGGCTTCGCGGAACCGATCGGCCCAGCCCTCGACGTTGACCTGCTTGACGCGGGTGAGCGCGAGCGCACCGCGCGGGACGTCCTTGGTGACCGTGGTGCCCGAGCCGACGTAGGCATCGCGGCCGACCGTCACCGGCGCGACGAGCTGCGAGTCCGAGCCGATGAACGCGCCGGCCTCGATCGTGGTCTGGTACTTGCCGACGCCGTCGTAGTTGCAGGTGATCGTCCCGGCGCCGATGTTGGCCTTGGCGCCGATCGACGCGTCGCCGAGGTAGGCCAGGTGGTTGGCCTTGGCGCCCGCCATCAGGTGCGTCTTCTTGGTCTCGACGAAGTTGCCGAGCCGCGCGTCCTCGTCGATCCGGCTGCCCGGCCGGCAGTGCGTGAACGGGCCGATCTCGGCGCGCGGCCCCAGCACGGTGTCCGACAGCACGGAGTACGGCTTGACGTGCACGTTCTCGGCCACGTGGACGTCGGTGAGCACCGAGCCCACGTCGATCCGCACGCCGTCGCCGAGCGTGGTCTTGCCGCGCAGCGCGACGTTGGGGGCGAGCCAGACGTCCTTGCCGAGCGGCCCGACGTCGGCATCGATGTACGTGGTCGCCGGATCGATCAGCGTGACCCCGCCGCGCATCCACGCCTCGTTGATCCGGCGCCGGGCGGCGGCATCGACCGCCGCGAGGTCGACGCGATCATTGATCCCGGCGACCTCCGCGAACGGCGCGTCGATCGCCGTCGCACCGCCGCGCGCCGCGGCCCGCGCGACGAGGTCGGTCAGGTACAGCTCACCCTTGGCGTTGTCGGCGCGCAGCGTCGCGAGATCCTCGCGCAGAGCGCCGAGCCTGACCGCGTAGAACCCCGCGTTGGTGTCCTGGATCCTGCGTTGCTCGTCGGTCGCGTCGGCGTGCTCGACGATCCGCTCGAGCTTGCCGCCCGGATCGCGGACGAGCCGGCCGTACGGCATCGGCCGCGGCGGGACGGTCGACAGCAGCGCCATGCCGGCGGGCGACGCCTCGCAGGCCGCCACCAGCTCGGCGATCCGCTCGCTGCCGAGCAGCGGCGCATCACCGCTCAGGATCACCACGATCCGATCGTCGGCCTCGTCGGTCACGGCGGGCAGCGCGCACTGCACGGCGTGGCCGGTGCCGCGCTGCTCGGTCTGCAGCGCGACCTGGACCACGCCGGCGCCGAAGCTCGCATCGAGCGAGGCCTTCACGGCATCCGACTTGTGACCGAGGATCGCGATCACCCGGTCGGCGCCGGCCGCGCGTGCGGCGGTCACGACCCAGTGGAGCATCGGCCGTCCCGCGATGCGATGGAGGACCTTGGCCTGATCGCTCTTCATCCGCGTTCCCAGGCCCGCGGCCATGATGAGCACGAGAGGGGCTCTGCGACTCATGTGGGCAGGGACCGTAGCATCCCTGGCTCGGGATGCTGGCGACCGAGGGTGAGCGAAATCGCGCTCCCCGGACGTGATCGCGGGGCCACCTGGCCGACTGGAGGCCGGCTCACCTCAGTTACACCGGCATCGTCGTCGCAGGCGAGGGGCCGCGTAGCCTGCACGGATGCGTAGCCGATGTGATCTGCGCGGGCCCATGAGCCGCGCATGTGCGACCCATCGGCCCGCCGTGCGATTACAATCGCGGCCGGCTCAGGATTTGATCGAGCGGCAGGCTGGTTTGTCGGAAAACGTTGCGCTGAGGCGCCAACCAGAAGTTTGGGTACCTTCATGACGTTGGTAGAGACATGGCAGACCGAGGGGCAGGAAGACTCCGACGTCGACCTCACGAGTCGGGCCCGTGCCATCGCGCACCTGCGCGTCCTCACCGGGCCGGCCCCGCAGGCGGTGCACGTGTTCCAGTCCGGTGGCACGAGCGTCGGGCGGGTCGGCGGCGATTGCGACTTCAGCATCGATGACGGTCGGATGTCCCGGCGGCACGCCCGGATCGAGCGCGGCGTCACCGGCTGGCGGCTCCAGGACCTGGTGAGCCGCAACGGCGGGTACGTCGACGGCCGCGGCTTCGGGGCGGGGGAGCGCATGGCGCTGACCGACGGCGCGGTCATCCGGCTCGGCGATACCTTGATGGTGTTCCGGACCTCGGCGCCGACCAGCGATGGCCGGGCCGACTCGCCGGTGTTTCCGGGCATCTCGCCGGTGGTCGTCGCCGTGCGCCGGCGCATCGACGTGCTCGCGTCGGGCGCCGGACACGTCTTGATCCTCGGGGAGACCGGCACCGGCAAGGAGCGCGTGGCCAAGGCGATCGGCGAGCGCCGCGCGCCGCATCCGTTCGTGACGCTCAACAGCGCCGAGCTGAGCCGCGACCTCGCGCGCTCCGAGCTGTTCGGCCACGTCCGCGGGGCGTTCACCCATGCGACCAGCAACAAGCCGGGGCTCGTCGACCTGACCGGCGACGGCGTGCTGTTCCTCGACGAGATCGGCGAGCTCTCGCTCGACGTCCAGGCCGAGCTGCTGCGCTTCCTGGAGGACGGCTCGTACCGGCCGCTGGGCTCGACCGAGCTGCGCCACAGCAACGCGCGCGTGGTGGCGGCGACCCACGTCGACCTCGATCAGGCGGTCCAGAACAACCGGTTCCGCCGCGATCTCCTGGCCCGCCTGCGCGCGAGCAACGTCCCGCTCGAGCTCCCGCCGCTGCGCGAGCGGCGTGAGGACATCCCGGGGTGGACCCAGCTGTTCCTCCGCCTGGGCAACCATGACGCCGGGCCCACTCCGTGGACGGTCGGCGCGCTCGAGTGTCTCCTGCTGTATCCATGGGCCGAGAACCTGCGCGGCCTGGGCGGCATCGTGGTGGAGGCGGCGACGCAAGCGCAAGCGTTCCCCTGTGGAACCGACCACTTGCCGGCCTCGGTTCGCAACCATCGTGGAACGCTCCGCGCGCGGCCGAGCTCGATGCACGAGGAGCCGACCCCGGCGCAGCTGCCCGCGCAGCCCGAGCCGACCCAGATCGAGATCGAGGCGGCGCTGCGCAGCACGCAAGGCCGGGTGCGAACCGCCGCCCAGCAACTCGGCATCGATCGCCGCAAGCTGTATCGGCTCTGCGAGCGATTTGGCATTGCTCTTGAATCGTTTCGTAGTGAAAGTCAACGGGAGGATGAGTGATGGTGGATATACTGAGTACAGCTGAGGATCCGTGCCATTTCGGGATCGTTCAGCAGGTGAAAATCCTGGGAGTCACTGACACGAATGTCAGCTTCCTGGCACGTAGTGCCAGTCGGTCCGGTGACCCGCACGAGTGCTTGCGGCGGACGTTCACGGTCCCGCGAACCGAGGTTCACGAAGTGTCGATCACCGGCGCGCCGCGGCCGGTTGCGATGAAGCCGGGCGCGACGGGCCCGCTGTTCCTGTCGCGTACCGGATGGAAGACCACCACGCCCGACGGGTTCCAGATCCACGGTGGTGACCGGGCGGTCTTCAAGTGGCCGGTATGCGCCGCGGCCCCAACGCGATTCCTGAGCAAGCTGACCATCTTACCCACGAGCATCGCGCTTCGGGGACACCTCGAAGGGGAGACGGACTTCATCGACATCGAGCTCCTCGGGCCCGACGCCGCCGGATCACAACGCATCGTATGGAGTGGCGCGGACCACCTCGAGGTGCGATTGACGTCGCGTGGTGCTCGCCGCCTGGGACTCAAGGCGCGCGCGACGACGGTGACGCTCTGGCCGATCTGGATCGCGATCAAGGGCTCTCCCGCGATCGATCCAGCGGTGGTCGGCGAAGTCGATATCCTGAACCACGAGCTGGCAGAAGGCGAGCAAGGTCTCGTGTTCGCGAAGCCCGGCGCGCCGGTCACGCTCTCGCTGACCCAGGATGGCTTCGCGGCGTTTCACGTCACGCCGCAGGCCGTCGCCGAGCTCTCGCCGGAGATCCGGCATGCCAAGCAGCCGTGCACGGGTTGCGCTCAGCAGGCGCTGGAGCAGACCCGCAAGCGCGCGTCGAGCGGGGCCGGCCGACGCGCTCACGCGTGACGGCGTCTCCGAGCCCGCGCGGTGGCCTGCGGATCACCGCGCAGGAGCGCCACCGCGGTCCACCGCGCAGTCCGCGTCACTGAACAGCACGAGCTGCGCTACTGAACAGCGTGGCCCACGCTCCTGGACAGTGCTGTCACACTGCTTGACAGCGCTGTCCACTCCACTGCACAGCGCGGTCACACCGCTTGACAGCGCTGTCCACTCCACTGGTCAGCGCGGTTACACCGCTTGACAGCGCTGTCCACTCCACTGGACAGTGCGTCCACTCCACTGGACAGTACGCTTCACGCCACTGGACCAACTCTGTCTGCACCGTGCACAGCGGTCGATGCCGAGGACGCAGTGCGGTCCAGTTGGGCCGGCGCTACAGCGGCGGCAAGCGATCTAGTATCTCGTCGCAGTGGAGCTGACCGGTTGCGCTGCGGAGGCCCGACGTCAACGCGCAGCGTAGCGCCGCGGGGTGGGTCAGGGCGCGAGATCGATTGCACGGCCGGGTGGTGGATCGCCGGCCGGTCGTGGAGATGGCACCGCCCTCCATGCTCGATTCGGTGGTTAACGGACGAGCGCACGACCCAGCCCCGGGGCGCGAGCGCGCGTGTCCGCGTTCTCCAGGAGGCTCCGGGAGCTCATGGCCCGCACGGCCGGCGCAACCGATCAAACCACTGTGGCGGGGTACTAGGCAACCTTGGCGCGGGCTCCGCGCACGGCCTCGTGGCTCGATTCGGTCCACACCGGTGGCGCGGCCTCGATCCAGCGCCATCCCTTCGGCCCTCGCCGGTGAGCTCTCGGCGCGTACCAGCCGCGCGCATCGAACTCATCCGGAGCCACGACGTCGTCGGCGCCTCGCACGGTGCAGCGGAGCAGCTCCGCCAGCGTGTAGGTCAGCGTCCGACCGTTGATCGCATGACCGAACGACCTGGCGGAGCCGATATCGCAGCTCACGAGCATGACCTCGGAGATCTTGCCGGCGTGCTTGGACAGCAGGCCGAGCGCCGCCGGGCTGGTGTCGAGCACGTGGTAAGGAAATTTGAATGCTCGCACCGGGAGCTCGCTCTCCGGGAGCCAGAACGCCCCCAGCGCCAGCCCGCCCGACAGGCTATGGCCAACGATCTGGAGCCGGATCGGGCCCTTGAGGCTATCCGACAGGATCTTGCCGAGCTCGAGGTCGATGTCACGTACGCTGGACACCCGGACGATCCGGTGGCCGGCGGCGTGCCTGCTCTCGAGCGTCTGCAGCGCCGCTTCGATGAAGGGATTGTTCGCCGCGCTGTTCGTGCCGGGAGGTGGCCCGGCCACCAAGGTGACGATGTCTGGCTGGTTGCTACGGATCATGGAAATTCCTCTGCTCCTCGGATGACGCGAGGAAGGTCGCTCGAAGCGCTGGTTCGTTTCGGGGGTCGTGAGCTCGGTAGATCGTCGTCTCATGACCGGCTGTGCTGCGAAACCGGTGCCAACGTCGAGGTGGCAGCTCGTCGCCGGCCGTGTCGACCAATCCTACGATTCCGCGAGACATCCCTGTGTCATGGCAGATCATCCGGCTCGATCACGCACCGGAGGCCATTGGAGTAGTAGATCGCGCCCGGCGCACGGTGATTTCGAAAGATCGTCGTGGCCATGTCGTCCGCGAGGGGAGCGTCCGGAGTGCCTCCGCGGAGGACGTGCATCGGATTGTCACCGTCGGTCTGGCCGTCGTGCGCGATCCATTCCTGAACGTTGCCGGCGAGCTGAAAGACGCCATAGGGGCTCGCGCCGCATCGAAACGAATGGATCGGCGCGGTCCAGGCAAAGCCGTCCTTGGCGCCTAGCTGGTTGACACACGCGGGGTCCGCGACGCTGCCCCACGGGTACAGCCGGCGGGGATGCGGATTCAGCTGTCCACCCACGTACGTGCCGCCGCGCGCCGCCTTGCTCCACTGGTGATCGCTCGGGAGCTGCTTGCCCATGTATTCGCAATAGGCCTGTGCTTCGAACGCATTGACATAACTGACGGGATACCCGGGCTCGGCGTCGTGGGGGTGCTGGTCATCCGGCACGGGATAGTCCGGTGCCGGGTAGCCGGTGACCTTTGCAAGCCTGGCGAACGGTGCGAATGCGGCATTGGAGACCTCGAAGCGGTCCATCGCAAACGCGGCGAGCTCGACGGATTGCTCTGGTTCGGTGAAGTCGGGATCGCCGAAGCGTTTGGACTTCGGCTCTCCGGCCCCACCGTAGATGAACGGACCTTTCTCGATGGTCACCGTGTCGGCGAGCGTCGCGTCGCAGGTCGGGACCCAGAGCACGATGCTCTTGATGTCGTCGGTTCGATATCCCGGGAAGGCCAGGATGCGAATCCACGAGGGTGCGCAGTGCTGACCGGCGCGGCCGCGCCCGTCGACCCGGAGGAACAAGGTGCCTCCGGGCGCGCGGATCCGCTGGGTCCGCAGCGCGCCGAAGTCGGATGCATCGAGGACGCGGACGCGTTCGGCAGGAAACAGCTCGCCGTGCGCGTCGGGTTCGTCGGACTTGGCCGCATACAGCGACACCGACAGCTGTCGGACGGGATCGATCCCCGCCGGGACGGGGACGCCGCCGGCCCAGTCGAACGGAATGATCACGAGGTCGACGGTGCCCATGTTGCTCTGGATCAGCTGCTCCCGGGACAGGTACTTGCCGATCATGACGAACGCAGGTACCGCCACGATCACCGCGGCGGCGAGCGCGATGCCGTAGCGGGTGCGCTGGCGGTGCCGCGCGGCCTGGTGGCGCTGATCGCCGGCGGCGAAGAACTCCTGGATCAGCGTGGGGAGCGCGACCCCGAGCTGCTCGGCCCGGTGGCGCGCGGCCGACAGGTCCTTCTCCGACCACGTCCCCTCGGTGCGCTTGCCACGGCGCTCCCACAGCTTGGCCGCGTCCTGCAGATCGTCGAGCAGGTGGCGCTCCTCGCGGGAGTCATCGATCCAGCGCGCCAGCTGCGACCAGGTCTCGACCAGCGACTCGTGCGCGATCTCGATGATCGGCGCCTCGCCGTCGCCCTGGTTGCGCTGCACGAGCAGCCGCGCCGCCAGCAGCCGATCGAGGACCGCCATGGCACCAGGTCCCGCCGCGGAGACCAGCTGGTCGCGGGCGACCGAGCGCCGCGTCGTCCCGACGACGAGCCGCAGCAGGAGCTGGCGGGCGGTGGCGAGCTCGGCCGGCGACAGCTCGGTGAGGGCATGGTCGGCGTGCCTGGCGAGCGCGCCGGCCAGCCCGCCCATGTCGCGATAGGTCGCGCGGAGCAGCCGGCGAGCGGCGACGTCGCGGCCATCCCACAGCGTGCGGCAGGCAAACTGCAGGAGCGGCAGGTTGGCGGCCTCGGCGGTGCCGACCTCCGCGATCAGATCATCGACGATCGTCGGATCGTCGAACTGGTAATCGTAGCGCGCGAGCGGGCCGGTGATCGTGCGGCGGACGTCGTCGACCCCGAGCTTCTTCATGACGAACAGCGAGCGCAGGCCGGCGAGCTTGCCGACGAAGTCGTCGCGCACGGTGACCACGACGCGCACCGGATCGAGCGGATCGTCGACCGCCGACAGCAGCATCTGGAGGAAGTGCTGGCGCTCGCTGTCGGTGGCGCCCTGGGTGAACGCCTCCTCGAGCTGATCGACGGCGAGCAGGACGCGGCTGCCGTGCATGTTCGCGATCGTCGCCAGCCGCGCGGCGAGCAGGGTCGGGGTCTCGAGCAGCTCGGCGCGAAACGCCTGGACCTGCGCCTTCATCTGGGTCTCGCTGGGCCGGTTCGCGGCGCGCCGCTCGTCGCCGATCGCCAGCATCACGTGGCGGGCCAGCGCGCCGGCGGGATCGGCGCCCGGCCGGAACGCGATCACGGTCCACGGCTCGCGCGCCCGCAGCCGCGGGATCACGCCGGCGTGCAGGAACGACGACTTGCCGGCGCCCGAGGGGCCCACGATCGGCAGGTGCGGCGCGTCGCGCAGCCGCTCGAGGAAGGCGTCGATCTCGAGCTCGCGCCCGAAGTAGAACCGCGCGTGCTGCTCGTCGAACGCGGCCAGGCCGCGGTACGGGCCGTCCTCGGCCACCGCGTCGCCGCGACCGTCGAGGATCACGGTGTCGAGGATGCGCGCCCACTCGGCCGCGCTCGGCCGCAGCGTCGGCTCGCGCTCGAGCGCGCGGGTGACCAGCTCGACGACTGCGCCGGGCACGTCGTGGCGGTCGGGCTTCCACGTCGCCATGCGGAGCGGGTCGCGCACCGCGGTCCGGCGCTGCTCGGGATCGTCGCCCAGCGGGTGCTTCCCGGTGAGCAGCTGCGCGGTCACGATGCCGAGCGCCCACGAGTCGGCCCGGTCGGTCACCGGCGCGCCGGTCCATTGCTCGGGGGCCATCCAGTCCGGGGTCCCGGACAGGATGTTGGCGGCGTTCTCCCCGGTCCGCGCGATGCCGAAGTCGACGACCCGGACCCGGCCGTCCTTGCCGACCATGACGTTGCTCGGCTTCAGGTCACAGTGGTAAACGCCGGCCGCGTGGGCGTGCGACAGGCCATCCGCGATCGCGCGCGCGTGGCGCAGCGCTTCGTCGATCCCCAGCGTGCCGTTGCGGGCGCGCTCCTGCAGGGTGTCGCCCTCGACATACTCGAGGGCGAGGTAGAGGCCGCCCTTGTACTCGCCGAAGTCGTAGAGCTGGACGACGTGCGGGTGGTTCAGCCGGGCGATCGCGCGCGCCTCGTGGAGGAACTGCTCCGTCCACAGCTCGCCGCGCTTGTCCGGGCCGACGATCTTGAGCGCCACCGAGCGGCCGAGCACGACGTCGCGGGCGAGGTAGACCTGGCCCATGCCGCCGCGGCCGAGCAGCCGCCGGACCTGGTACCTCCCGACCGTCTCGCCGAGGGTGACTTCAATGTGATCGTTCGGAGCGGGCTCCTCGGTCGACCGCAACGCGGGTTGCTCGGTCGACGTCAACCCGGGTTGCTCCGTCGACGTGAACGCGAGTGACTGCGTTGCGTCGTTGGCCACTCGATCCTCGCGTCTGAGCTTCTGTTTCCCCATCCACCTGCCCCCCTTCCGAGCCTAGGAGGGATCCGGGGTCCCGGCAAGCCCGCGCGGCAGCCGGCGCGCTCGCATCAGGAGGACCTCCCGCAGGGTGATCCGGGAGATCAGAACCCGCGGCCCTGTCCGCCGTCGACCGGCAGGCAGGCGCCGGTCACCCACTGCGCGCGGGCCGAGGCGACGAACGCGACGACGTCGGCGACCTCCTCGGGCGTCCCGAACCGGCCGAACGGCAGCTCGCGCCGGACGAAGTCGGCGATGCCCTCGGGGTCGGCGGTCCGCCGGCGCTCCCACCCGCCGCCGGGGAACAAGATCGAGCCGGGCGCGATCGAGTTGACGCGGATCGCGTGCTTCGCGTAGTCGCGCGCCATCGCCTTGGCGAGCGCGATCACGGCGGCCTTCGCCGCGTTGTACGCCGGCGCGCCGCCGGCCTCGCGGCCCCAGATCGACGCGATCATCGTGATCGAGCCGCCGCCGCGCGCGATGAGGTGCGGCACGGCGCGCTGGGCGACGCGCGCGGCGCTCCACAGGTTCATGTCGAGCGACTTCGCCAGGTCGGCGTCGTCCATCGCCGCGGCGTCGCGGGCGAACGACTTGCCGACGTTGGTCACGACGACGTCGAGGCCGCCGAGCGCGGCGACCGAGCGGGCGATCGCCGCGTCCGCGCCGTCCGCGGTGGCGACGTCGGCGGCGATCGCCGCGTGCCCGGCGCCGGGCAGCTCGCCGAGCAGGGCGTCGAGGTCCGCGGGGCCGCGGGCGACGGCCGCCACCCGCGCACCTTCGCGCGCCAGGGCATGTGCGATGGCGCGGCCGATGCCGCGGCTCGCCCCGCTGACCAGGCACAGCTTGCCGGCGAGCCCGAGGTCCATGGCTAGGCGATCTCCCAGGTGTGGCCCCACAGCGCCTGGCCGCCGTCGAGCCGCAGCGTCGTGCCGGTGATGAACTGCGCCGCCGGCGACGCGAGGAAGACGATGGCGGCCGCGACCTCCTCGCAGGTGCCGGCGCGCTTGAGCGGGGTCTCGCGGATGCCGCGCTCGAGCAGCTGCGGCGGGTACTGCGCGGTGCCCGACGACAGGATGATGCCGGGGGCGACGGCGTTGACCAGGATCTGGAACTGCGCCCACTCGACGGCGAGCGTCATCGTCATGTTCTCGACGCCGGCGCGCGCGGCGCCCGTGTGGACCATGCCGGGGAACCCGCGGTAGATGTTCGCGATCACGTTGATGATGCGGCCGCGTTTGGCCGGGATCATCGCCTGGTTGGCGACCTCGCGGCAGACGTGGAACGTGCCGACGAGGTTGTTCTTCACGACCGCGAGGAAGCCGTTCGGCGAGATGTGCTGCGCCGGCGACGGGAACTGCCCGCCGGCGTTGTTGACGACGACATCGATCCGGCCGAGCTCGCCGAGCACCGCGGTGACGAACGCCTCGACCTGCGCCGGCTCGCGGATGTCGCAGGGCCGGGCGAGCACCGTGCCGCCCGCCTGCCGGAGCTGGTCGGCCGCCGCATCGAGCTTGCCGGAGGTCCTGCCGCAGATCGCGACACGCGCGCCGAGCCGGACCATCTCGTGAGCGGTTGCCAGGCCGATCCCACTCCCGCCGCCGGTGACGATGGCGACCTGATCGCGGAGGATGCCGGGGGCGAACACGCGCTGGGTCTCGGCGGTGGGGGACTCCATCGGCGCGAGGTAACACGGCGCCCGCGCCGGCGTACGTGGACGAGCGGTCCCAAACGACGGCGGCAGCCGAAAAGTCCCCTCTCCACGCGCTCACCAATCCTGTCAGCGATCGGGACCAGGATCCCCAAGGTGGGTGGGGTCTCCCCCGATCGCATACCTCGGTATTCAAGCTCCCCGGGGGATAACCCGACCGAAACCCAAGCATGTTGGGGGTCTACTGGGTGGGGGTGCCGCGGTACATCCATTGCAATTTGTCCCGTTGTGGCCGGGATCGCTGCAACAGGAGGGGTGCGCCCCTCGACCGACCGAGGGCATGCCAGGCGCTCGGGGAGCCGCTATGTCCTGGGCGATCTGCTCGGCCGCGGCGGCATGGCGGAGGTGTTCGCGGGGCACTCGGTCGGTGACCACGGCTTCCAGAAGCCGGTCGCGATCAAGCGCCTGCTGCCCGAGCTCGCCAACGACGAGGTGTTCGTCGACCGCCTGATCGAGGAAGCCAAGCTCCTGGTCGGCATGCAGCACGGCAACATCGTGAGCGTCCTCGATCTCGCACGCGAGGGCGACGACGTGTTCCTCGTCATGGAGTTCGTCGACGGCCCGAGCCTGCGCCAGCTGATCAAGGCGCGCGGCACGCGCGGGCTGTCGCTCGGCGTCGCGACGTACATCGTGCAGTCGTCCGCGGCGGGCCTCGAGTTCGCCCACGCCCGTCCGGGCGGCGCGATCATCCACGCCGACATCAGCCCGAGCAACCTCCTGCTCACCACCTCCGGCGAGGTCCGCGTCGCCGACTTCGGGATCGCCCGCCGCGAAGGCCTCGGCCAGGGCGTGGTCGAGGGCAAGTGGGCGTACATGGCGCCGGAGCAGGCGCGCGGCGAGCCCCTGACCCCGCGGTCCGACGTGTTCGCGCTCGGGGTCGTGCTCTACGAGCTGCTGACCGGCCAGCACCCGTTCGGCCGCGCGGTCACCGCCAACGAGCGTGACGACCAGATGCGGGTGATCCCGCCGCGCGTCGTCAAGCCGTCGATCCCCCACGGCCTCGATGCGATCTGCATGCGCGCGCTGGCCCACGACGCGCGCGACCGCTACGGCCGGATGCAGAAGCTGATCGACGCGCTCGTCGAGGAGCGCTTCGCGAACGGCTACCGAGAGGGCGCCTCGGATCTGGCGCAGGCGATCCGCGAGGTCGCGCCGAAGTCCGACCTCGGGGCGCCGCGGACGATGCACACCGAGCGCCCGGTGACGATCATGACCCGGTCGCTGCTGCGCGAGATCACGCCGGTGCGCCGGCCGTCGTCGCCGACCCCGCCGCCGATGTACCCGCTCGGGCCGCTGGATCCGCCGCCGCGCGACGCGTTCCCGATGCAGCCCACCGTGGGCGCGCAGACGCTGGCGCGGCTGACCGATCCGCCGCCGGCGGACGCGTTCCCGATGCAGCCCACCGCCGGGGGGCAGGCCACGGCGCGGTTCGTCGATCCGCCGCCGCCGGGCGAGTTCCCGATGCTGCCGACCGTCGGGGTGCAGACCACGGCGCGCGACGTCGATCAGGCCGCGCTCGCCCACCAGGTCGCGCTTGCCCACCAGGTCGCGCTCGCCCAGGCGGCCAACGCGGCGGCGGCGATGCTCCAGCTCCCCGGGATCCTGCGGGCGGACGGCACGCCGATGCCGGCGTTCCGGCTATCCGCCGACGCGCTGCACGGCGACGAGCTGGCGAGCGTCGTCGGCGGTCACACGCTGACCGGGCACGGCGCGGC
>Ga0137459_1000137_pt1 | contig 26085 bp, 24 predicted proteins | sample EasRivERMGT700_2_FD_104908 | JGI IMG/M metagenome (GOLD analysis project Ga0137459, IMG submission 104908) | Soil microbial communities from meander-bound floodplain in the East River, Colorado, USA - East River MetaG ERMGT700_2 | ecosystem: Environmental > Terrestrial > Soil > Floodplain ...
ACCTTCGACTTGGAGCGGGCCATCGCCGCTCAACACAGGCTCTCGGTCCGAAATTTCTGCGATCTCGACCTTTCTCGATTCTGGAGCAAGTTCGATCTCTTACGAAACGAGGGGATCCTTCAGATCAGGATGGGCACGGTGGGAATGTCAGGATGCGCGAGATCGCAGCCACCGCCTCCGAGTACGACGTCAACATCCTCGAAGTCGTCGGCAGCAACGCGACCGTAGAAGAGATCTCGAGCGGTGAGACCTCGACCGCTCCGCCGGCGGCGAGCTTCGTCTGCCCGGTATAGCGCTGGAAGAAGTCCCGGCCTTGCAACGTGCGGATGGCCTCGTCATCCGCGGCGCTGGCAAGGTGATAGTACTCGGAGCTGTCCTTGCGGACACGAACGCTGCCCAGTAGTATCCGCCACAGCGCATCTGACCGGTTGCTCCGCGAAGAGGCCCAAGGAGCATCTCTGGTTCCGCCGCGCCAACGCGCAGCGCAGCGCAGCGACGCGGGGCTGGGCCACGGCGCGAGATAGATTCCCAGGCCGGGTGGTGGAACGCCGGTGGGTCGTGGGGATGGCGCCGCCCTCCATGCTCGATACGGTGGTTAACAGACGAGCGACGGGCCCAGGCCGCGTCGCCAGCGCGCGTGTCCGCGTTCTCCGGGAGCTCACGTCCCGCACGTCCGGAGCAACCGATCAAACCCCCTGTGGCGGAGCACTAGTAAGGATGCGCAAAGCGCGGTTGTTGCAGGATGCGCAGCTTCGCCGAAGTTCCCCAGTTCACAGGGCCGTCAGCTCGCCGCGAAGAGGGTCGGCGGCAGGCCGAACGCGCGGATGTCGAGCGCCGGATCCATCGCGAGGAACGAGTAGACCTGGGCGACCGCGCCGCCGTCGAGCTCGAGCACCGACAGCGCCGCGAGCGCGTAGCGATCGCCATCGTGCTTGTAGATGCCGAACGCCGGCGAGCCGTTGGCCGCGCACGCCAGCATGCGGATCGCACCGCCGGCCCAGACGACCTTCGAGAGGAAGCCCACGATCGCCTCGCGGCCCGCGAGCCACATCGGGATCGGCGGCATCGTCAGGATCGCGTCCTCGCGCAGGACGGTGATCAGCCGCGCCGCGTCGCCGGACTCCCACGCCTGGACGTAGCGCGACAGGAGCGCGGTCGTCGCGTCGGCGCTGGTCGGCGCCGGACGAACCCGCGGATGCTCGTCGAGCGCCGCGCGCGCGCGCTGCAAGGCGCTGGTGGTCGCCGCGACCGAGGTCTCGAGGATCTCGGCGGTCTCCTCGGCCGACAGGCCCACCACGTCGCGCAGGATCAAGGTCGCGCGCTGGCGCGCCGGCAGCACGTGGAGGGCGACGACGAAGGCCAGCCGGACCGACTCGCGGCTGGCGTAGCGGACGTCGGGCCCGTGCGCGGGCTCGCCGAGCAGGTCGTCGGGGTACGGCTCGAGCCAGCGCGGCTCGAAGTCCGGAGCCGGCGGCGACTCGCCCGGCCCGGCCGCCGGACCGACGAGCTCGGGGAGCGTGCGCGCGCGCCGATCGGCGATCAGATCGAGGCACGCGTTGGTCGTCACGCGATAGAGCCAGGTGCGCATCGACGCGCGGGCCTCGAACCCGTCGATCGCGCGCCAGGCCCGCACCAGCGCGTCCTGCAGCGCGTCCTCGGCGTCGGACCGCGCGCCGGTCATCCGGTAGCAGTGCGCGAGGAGCTCGGGGCGAAGCGGGGCCACCTGCGCTTCGAAGGCGCGCCGGGCGGCGGCGTCTGGCGTGCTCGACATCGGCTGCACGATACCGCAACCCGGCGCAGCACCCCGCCGATCGCCGAGCACACGGGCGTCGCGAACAGTTCGCGGGAGTTACAGTAGGCGGGCATGCCGACCTGGGTTCGAGGAGCTCGCTGATGCCGCGGCGCTGGTCGCGACGCGAGGTTCTGCGGCTCGCGGCCGCGTCGGGGCTGGCCGCCTGCACGCCGACGCCCGCCGCGCCGACACCCGTTTCGGCACCCGCGCCGGCAGTCGCGACGCCCGCGCCCGCTGCGTCCACGACCTCCGCGCCCTCCACGCCCAAGGTGACCATGAACACCCGCCCGATCCCCAGGACGAACGAAGCGATCCCGACGGTGGGCCTCGGCACCTGGCAGGCGTTCGATGTCGACGCCGCCGGCCGCGCGCCGCTCGTCGAGGTCGTGAAGCAGTTCCTCGCCGCGGGCGGACGCGTGATCGACTCGTCGCCGATGTACGGCCGCGCGGAGGCCGTGGTCGGTGAGGTGCTCGCGGAGCTGGGCGCGACCGGCACGCCGTTCCTCGCGACGAAGGTCTGGATCCGCGGCAAGCGCGAGGGCATCGCCCAGATGGCGCAGTCGCGCCAGCGCATGTGTGCGGAGCGAAGTGGAGCCGCGGGGCGCGCGACGCCCGACGGTGCCGGCGGGCCTTGCCGGATTCAGCTGATGCAGGTTCACAACCTGCTCGACTGGCAGACGCACCTGCCCGTACTGCGGGACATGAAGCAGGCCGGCGTGATCCGCTATCTCGGGGTGACGCACTACGCGCATGCCGAGCTTCCGCAGATCGAGCGCCTGATGCGCACAGAGGCACTCGACTTTATCCAGATTCCGTACAATGTCGCAGACCGCGCCGTCGAGGCACGCGTGCTGCCGGCGGCGGCCGACACCGGGACGGCGGTGCTCGTGATGCGGCCGTTCGAGGAAGGCGCGCTGTTTCGCCGGGTGCGGGGCAAGCCGCTGCCCGGCTGGGCGGCCGATATCGACTGCGCCAGCTGGGCGCAGCTGTTCCTGAAGTTCATCATCGGCCACCCGGCGGTCACCTGCCCGATCCCGGCGACGTCGGATCCCGTGCACCTGGCGGACAACCTCCAGGCAGGCGCCGGGCGCCTCCCCGACGCGGCGCAGCGGCGCGCGATCATCGCGGCGCTCGAGGCGTGACCCGCGTGCAGCCACCCGGCGCCGAAGAAGGCGAGCTCGAGATCGTCACGATCGCGAGCTCGCGCCACGATGACGGCGACGAGGCGCTCCTCGAGGAGTTCCATCGCGGCATCTACTGGGAGGCGTTCGAGGCGCAGCAGGAGCCGATCGCGGTCTGGAAGCGCGCGCTGTGGGGCGGCGGGTCGCCGTACGAGCTCACGATCCGGATCGCCGGGCGAGCGCTGCGCGACCGAGCCCGGCGAGAGATCCTCGGCGGCATCGCGTTCGAGCGCTACCCGCGCAGCGGTTGCGGCCTCATCACCTACATGGTGATCGCCCCGGCGGCGCGGCGACAGGGGCTCGGCAAGCGGCTGCAGCGCGACGCGGCACGGACGCTCTTCGCGGCAGGTGCACCGGCGGTGTTCGGCGAGGTCAACGATCCGCGACGCGCGGGTGACGGCGTCGCCGAGCCGCCCGAGGCCATGTGGCGCAGGCTCGAGCGAAACCAGGCGTGGGGCGCCCGCGTGGTGGACGTGCGCTACGTGCAACCCGCGCTCGCGGACGGGCTCGCGCGCGATCACGGCCTGTGCTTGATCGCGCTCGCCGGCGGGGCGCCGCTGGCGCCGACCATGGCGGGCGAGATCGTGCGAGCCTTCGTCGACGAGCTGTACGCGATCACCGAGGGCCGCGCGCCGGACCACGCGCTGGTGGCGGCGATCCCGGATCGCATCGCGCTGATCGAGCTGCGACGGTGACCGCGCACCCGCGCCCGGCGTGATCCGGGCGAGCTCGCCGCGTGTCTGTAGAACACGTACGTTCGTGACCTGAATCGATGTGCAGCGACCACCACGCGCGGTGTGCGCTCGCGCGCGGTTATCGGCGAATACTGGGCGAATCGGTACTACACACCGCTCGCATTATTGTTCTTGATAAGAAGTCTATCTCGTTCATAGTGAGAACAGTCACCGTGAGTCGGGACTCCCAGAGAATGGGAGCTCGGGGGGAGGAGGGGCCATGTCGAACATCGTCGTCACGCGCATCGGGCCACGACTTCCAAGCTGCGCAGATCGACACACGCGCTGGAGTCCCCCGTGCAACGCACACGCGCCCGATGGCCGGGCGGCGTATCGCGGCTACGTCGGCGCCGTCCGGATCGCGCAGCTCCGCGTCCCCGAGCGCGCACCACCGGCCGCGGGTTCGAGCTCACGCACCCCCGAAGGAGACTGTCATGCCAGGCGCACTCGAAGGAAAGCTCGCCGTCGTCACCGGCGCGACATCAGGGATCGGCCTCGCGCTCGCGCGCCGGCTGTGCACCGAGGGCGCCACCGTGATCGGCGTCGGCCGGCGCGGCGACGCGCTCGCGGCAGAGGCGGCCCAGGCCGAGGGGCAGTTCATCGCGGTGCGCGCCGATCTCGCCGATCCCCGGGGCCGGGCCCACGCGCTCGCCGAGATCACCAAGCGCGCGCCGCGGATCGACGCGCTCATCAACAACGCCGGCGAGGCCGCGTACGGCTCGCCGCTCGAGCTCGGCGCCGCAGGCTGGCGCGCGCTGTTCGAGATCAACGTGCACGCCGCGGTCGCGCTCGCGGTCGGGCTCGCGCCGCGCATGACGTCGGGCGGCCACCTCGTCAACATGTCGTCGGTGACGGCGCGGTTCGCGCCGAACACGCGGTTCGCCGCCTACGCCGCCACCAAGAGCGCGCTCGACCGCGCGACCGAGGCGCTGCGGCTCGAGCTCGATCCGCTCGGGATCCACGTCACGTCGATCGCGCCCGGGCTCGTCGACACGCCGCTGTATGACAACGTCGCCGGGTTCACCGGGGCGCGTGACAAGCTCGCGCGCCAGGTGCCGCGCTGGCTCACCGCGACCGACATCGCCGACACGATCCTCTGGGTGCTGACGCGGCCCGCGCACGTCGTGATCGCCGAGCTCGTGGTGATGCCGATCGGCCAGGGCCGCTGACGATACCCGCGGACGACCATGTTAGGGTGCGCGCCATGCGTACACGAGCGCTCGCCAGCATGCTTCTGGTTGTTCCCCTCGTTGCCTTGGCGGAGGACAAGCAAGACTTCAGCAAGGTCGCGATCAAGGCGACCAAGGTCGCCGGCCAAGTCTACGTGATCGAGGACGTCACGACCGAGTTCAGCGGCGGCAACGTCGGCGTCTCGGTCGGCCCGGACGGGATCGTCCTGATCGACGACAAGTTCGCGCCGCTGGCGCCCAAGATCGAGGCCGCGCTGCGGACCATCTCCGACAAGCCCGTGCGGTTCATCGTCAACACCCACTACCACGGCGACCACACCGACGGCAACGCGGCGTTCGGACCGAAGTCGACCATCATCGCCCACGAGAACACGCGCAAGCGGCTGGCCGCGGGGCACGGCAAGGAGCACCCGCCGGCGCCCGCCGCCGCGCTCCCCGTCATCACGTTCGAGGACAAGCTGTCGGTCCACCTGAACGGCGAGGAGATCCGCGCCATCCACTTCCCGAGCGGCCACACCGACACCGACGTGGTGATCGTCTTCACCAAGTCCAACGTCGTCCACATGGGCGACGACTTCTTCAACGGCATGTTCCCGTTCATCGACACCGAGGGCGGCGGCAGCGTGAAGGGCCTGATCGCCAACCTCCAGAAGTTGCTCGAGCAGATCCCGGCCGACGCCAAGATCATCCCCGGCCACGGCCCGATCGCGACGACCAAGGAGCTGCGCGCGTTCCAGACGATGCTGAAGGACACCAGCGCTATCGTCGAGGCCGGCCTCAAGGCCAAAAAGACCGCCGATCAGCTGAAGAAGGACAAGGCGCTGGCCAAGTTCGACGCGTGGGCGAAGGGCTTCTTCAAGGCCGACGAGTTCATCGACATGCTGTACAAGGATCTCGGCGCTGCCCGGCGCTAGCCGGCGGGGATCCGGACCTCGAACGTGGTCCCGGCCTCGGCGGTGGACGTGACCCGGACGGTGCCGCCGTGCGCGCGCGCGATCTGCTCGACGATGTACAGCCCGAGGCCGACCCCGCCGTGCGTCCTCGCCGCGCGCTTGTAGGGATCGAACAGCGTGACGAGCTGGTCGGCCGCGACCGGCACGCCCCGGTTGTGCACCGCGATCACGGCGCTGCCGGCCTCGCGCGACAGCCGCACCGTGATCGCGCCGACCCCGTAGCGGATCGCGTTGGTGAGCAGGTTGTCGACGAGCTGGGTCATGCGCTCGCCGTCGACGGCGACCGGCACCGCGAGCTGGTCGTCGACCGCGATCTCGCGGCTCGCCGCGTGCTCGCGCACGGCGGCGCGGCATAGCTCGCCCACATCGGTAGGCTCGCGATGAACCGGCACGCCGCCGGCGACGCCCTGGGTGAAGATCAGCAGCTGATCGATCAGCCGGCGCATCCGATCGCCGGTGCGCTCGATCACCGCGACGGTGGAGCGCTCGGGCGGCGTCAGGGTCCGCGACTCCGCCAGCACCTGGGCCGCCGTCATGATCGTCTGCAGCGGGTTGCGCAGATCGTGGCCGACGGTGCCGAGGAACAGCTCCCGGTGACGCTCGCGCTCGCGCTCGGCCCGGCGCAGGCGGTACAGCGCGCGCAGCGTCGCGATCAGCTCGACGAGCTCGACCGGGTGGACCAGGTACGCGTCGGCGCCCAGCTCCAGGCCGCGCGCCCGATCTTGCGCGGTGGCGAGCGTCGCCGACAGCTCGAGCACCATGATCGACGCGGTCTGCGGGGTCTCCTTGATCCGCTTGCAGATGTCCCAGCCGTACATGTCCGGAAGCTTCATGTCGAGGATGGCGATGTCGATCCGGGGCGACAGCTGGGCCAGGCCCTCGGCGCCGGTCGCGGCCTCGATGACCTCGAACCCGGCCGCGCGCAGCTGGCGCGCGATCACGTAGCGCTTGCCGAGGTCGTCCTCGATGAACAGCACGCAGGGTGGCTTGTCAGGCATGGCCGTCCTCCACCGGGATCGCGACCCCGGCCTTGACCAGGGCGCGCTCGATCGCGGTGCGATCGGCACCCCGCGACGACGTTGACTTGCGCAGGATCGTCGCCGCAGCAGCGAGCCGTGCGCGATCGTTGGTCCCGAGCACGAGCGCAGTGTAGACGATGACCGGGATGTCGTGCGTCGCCGCGGTCGCCTTCAGCCGCTCGATCACCTCGAAGCCGGTGAGGTCCGGCATCACCACGTCCAGGAAAATCGCATCGGGCCTGGTCGCCGCCAGCCGCAGCCCGTCCTGCCCGGTGGTGGCCTCGTCGACGAGGTAGCGGCCGCCGAGCCAGCGCCGGAGCACGTAGCGTGACGCAAGGTCATCGTCGATCACCAGGATGCGCGGCTGGCCCGGGGTCGGCCTCGCGGGCACGATCGGCGGGGGCGTGTCGTCGGCGCGCGGCGCGGCCACCACGTCGCCCCGGTGCTCGATCGGCAAGACCAGGCGGAACGTCGAGCCCGCCCCGACCGTGCTGGCCACGGTGAGCGTCCCGCCGAGCAGCACTGCGAGCCGGCGCGACAGCGGCAGCCCCAGGCCGCTCCCGCGCATCCGCGGCTGGACCTGGCCGTCGACCTGGGCGAACTCGCGAAAGATCAGCGCGTGGTGCTCGGGCGCGATGCCGATGCCGGAGTCCTCGATCTCGAAGCCGATCCGATCCGCCCCCGCGTGGCGCGCGCGTACCGCGACGAGCCCGTGCTCGGTGAACTTGATCGCGTTCGCGACCAGGTTGCGCAGGATCTGCGACAGCTTGCCCTCGTCGGTCGTGATCGGCGGCAGCTCGGGCTCGACCTCGAACCGCAGCGTGACGCGCGCGGGCACCAGCGGCTGGACGATCCGGCGCAGCGCCTTGAGCACGCCGTCGACCTGGAACCGGCTCACGTGGACGACCGCGCGGCCCGCGTCGGTGCGGGACAGATCGAGCAGGTCGTTGACGTACGCGGTCAGCGACTCGGCGACGTCGTGGATGATCCGGACCTGCTTGTCCTGCTCGGCGTTGAGCTCGCCGTCGAGCCGATCGATCAGGAACTGCGAGATCGTGGACAGCGAGTGCAGCGGCGTGCGCAGCTCGTGGCCCATCTCCGAGAGCAGCCGGGTGCGCAGCTCGACCGCCTGGCGCTGGTACTCCGCGCGCTCCTCGAGCTCGTTGTGCAGCGCCATCACGCCGCGGTTGGTCTCGGTCAGCTCCTCGGTGAGCTCGACGATCCGCTGATCGCGCTCCGCGACGTCGCGCTGCAGCCGGCGGATCTCCTGGCTCGGCTCGTCGGCGAGCTGGCCGGCGAGCTGGAACCGCATCGCGCCGATCCGCCCGGCGTCGATCGTGCCCGCGCGCCGCGGCACGCGCTTGGTCATCTCGACCCGGGTGCCGCTCGGGGTCGACTCGATCGCGAACGTATCCATCAGGCGCCTCGCGCCCGGGATCCCGACGCCGAGCCCGTTCGACGACCGCCGCTCGCCGGCGATCGTGGCGGCGACGTCCGCGATGCCCTGGCCGCGGTCGATCACCACGATCGACAGCGCCTGGCGATCGTCATCGAGCCCGAGCGTGACCGAGCCGCCGGAGGCGTAGGTCAGCGCGTTGCGCGCGATCTCGGACATCGCGGTCGCGATCCGCGTCTGCTCGAAGGTCGAGAACCCGAGCTGCGCGGCGATCGTCCGCGTGGTCTGGTGCGCACGCACCACGTCGTCCTCGACGCGGAGGTCGACCAGCCCGAGCTCGATCACGGCACGGCCTCGCGGACGACCACCACCGACGCATCGTCGCGCCCGCGCGACAGATCGCGCCACATCACGGTCGCGATCGTCGTCGGATCGCACGCGGCGAGCCCGGGATGGTCGTCGAAGCTCCACCGCGACTTGATGCCGTCGCTGCACAGCACGAGCAGCGCGCCCGGCGCAAACCGGTAGCGCTCCTCGCGGAGCTGCGACGGGACCACCTGACCGAGCGTGCCGTGCTGGGTGACCAGCTGCTTGAGCGTGTCGCCGGCGACCCACGCCGCGACGTTGCCGACCCCCGCGACCACGAGCTCGCGGTCTGCCAGGTCGAGCCGCGCGATCGTCGCCGCGGCACCGCGGGTCGCGTGCGCCGCGCGGTGGGCGCGCTCGAGGATCGCTCCGAGCGGAGCCCCCGGCGCCGCGCGCACCGCCGCGATCACCGCTGCGGCGGCGTCCGCTGCCCCGGCGCCGTGGCCGAGCCCGTCGCACACGACCGCGGTGGCGCGCTCGCCGTCGACGTGCGCGGTCCACGCATCGCCGCACACCGGGAGGCCGGGGAACGGCAGGCACGCCGCGCCCACCGCGAACCGCGCCGGCGGCGCCGCCCGCCTGGGGAACACCGTCGCCACGACGACGCTACCGCGGCCGTACGGCGTGTAGGCGTCGAACCGCGTGGCGAGCCGGGCCACCGCCCCGAGCCCGGCGCCGCGGGTGCCGGCCATCGACATGCCGTCGCGCAGGCACGCGTCGAGGTTCATGCCGGGGCCGCGATCCCATGCCGCGATCACGACGCCGCGGCGGCCGTGCTCGAACACGGCGCCGAGCACCGCACCGCCGCGCTGCGCGTGCTTGAGCACGTTCGACGCCAGCTCGCTCGCGATCAGGGCCGCCTCGCCGGTCCGCACCTCGTCCAGCCCGGCGGCGGCGGCGAGCGCGGCGAACCGCCGGCGGACGGCCCCGATATCGGCGTTATCGTCGAGCTCGAACAGCTCGCAGGTCCCGCCTACTTCCATCGCACCACCGTGACCCTGGTGCCGCGGCCCGGCGCGCTCTCGATCTCGAGCTCGCTGACCAGGCGCCGCGAGCCGCCGAGCCCGAGGCCGAGCCCCTTGCCGGTGGTGAAGCCGTCGCGCATCGCCTGATCGACGTCGGGGATGCCGGGGCCCTCATCGACGAACCGCATCCGGACGCCCCGGCGGTTCCCGTCGGTGCAGACCTCGAGCTCGGCGTGGCCGCCGCCGCCGTGCTCGAGCGTGTTGCGCGCGAGCTCGCTCGCCGCGGTGACGAGCTTGGTGGTCTCGAGCAGCGAGAACCCGGCGCGCCGCGACTGCTCGCGCGCGTGCTGGCGCACCATCACGATGTCTTCGTTCTCCGCGATCTCGACGCGAATCACCGGCCGCGCCGGATCAGCGATCGCCGGGGTCATCGAGCATCTCCATGCCACGCTCGACGTCGAGCGCGGTGCGCACGCCGGGCAGCGCCATGCCGAGCTCGACCAGGGTGATCGCCACGGCGGGCTGCATGCCGACGACCACGGTCTGGGCATCGAGGATCCGCGAGGTCGCCGCGACGTCCGCGATCATGCGGCCGATGAACGAGTCGACGATGTCGAGCGCGGAGATGTCGATCAGCACCCCGCGCGCCCGGGTCTTCGTGATCATCGTGGTCAGATCGTCGAGCAACCGCACCGCGAGCTGATCGTGCATGTCGACCTGCACGGTCACCAGCAGGGTTCGCCCCATCCGCAAGATCGGTATGCGATCCATGGTTCACGACACCGCGATCGAGCGGCCGAGCTTGTTCAGCGCGACCCGGAACGCGTCGGCGAGCGACGCCTTGGTCACGATGTCGCCGAGCGAGACCCCGAGGTGGACGATGGTCTGCGCGATCTGCGGGCGGATCCCGCTGATGATGCACTCGGCACCCATGAGCCGGGTCGCCGCGACGGTCTTCAGCAGGTGCTGCGCGGTCAGCGTGTCGACGGTGGGGACGCCGGTGATGTCGAGGATCGCGATCGGCGAGCGGGTCGCCACGATCTGCTGGAGCAGCGCCTCCATCACGATCTGCGTGCGCGCCGAGTCGAGCGTGCCGATCAGCGGTATCGCGAGGATGCCGTCCCACAGCTGGATCACCGGCGTCGACAGCTCGAGCATCTCCTCGCTCTGGCGCCGGATCAGCTCCTCGCGGGCCTGCTGGTGGACCTCGGTCGTGTAGAGGCTGAGCTGGTCGAGCGCGCGCAGGCAGCCCCAGGCCTCCGCGAACAGCTTCGCGTCGTCGTGGCCGTCGGCCGCGCGGCGCAGGTGATGGAACAGCGGCTCCTTGAACGACATCACGAACATCGCGGTCTCGCTCGCCGAGAAGCCCTGCCGGCTGCGCGAGCGCGACACCCCCGCCAGGAACTCCCGGACCGGCCGCCAGGCCTCTCCGGCGAGGTCGGCGGCGGCACCGTGCACGATCGCCGCCGCCACCAGCTGGATGAACTCCTGGCACTGCGTCTGGAGCTCCGGATCGCTGATCATCGCCGCGGACTTCGAGGCAACCGCCGCCCGCAACGCCTTGATCCAGTCCGCGAGCAACTGGACCTGAGAGCTCTGTAGCACCTGGATGATCCGATTGTTCGAGATCGACATGGATGTTTGATTGGGACGCTAGCAATCAAGCATCGGCGCTGAAAAGCCTCACGGGCTGGATCTCGTTCCCAAAAACATCCTTGTACGAAAGTCCTGGATACGCGGAGGCCAGGTCAGCTCGAACCAGGCTGCGACTTTCTCTGTGAGACCCAGCAGGTCCACCATCGTGCGTTGATTGCGCATCACCGGGACAAAGCGCAACTGCAGCCTCGGTGTAGTTGCCGCCCGATCGCGTGGCCCGGGCGTACTCCCGTCCTGGCGTGCGCCGACGTCACACTACGACATCGATCGCCGCGACCAGAGCTGCAATCGACACAGGCTTGACCAGGTGCGCGGCGAACCCCGCGTCGCTGGAGCGCTGTCGGTCGCCGGGCTGGCCATAGCCGGTCAGGGCGATCAACCGGACCCCGGCGACGCGTGGCTCCGCGCGCAGCCGCGCCGCGAGCTCGTAGCCGTCCATCACCGGGAGGCCGATATCGAGCAGCGCGATCTCGGGCGGGTGCTCGACCGCCGTGCGCAGCGCGGTGGGTCCGTCGTGGGCGCAGCGCACGTCGTGGCCGATCAGCGACAGGGTCTCGGCGAGGATCCAGGCGGCGTCTTCATTATCATCGACGATCAGGATGCGGCGCGACGGATGGCCGCCCCCGGGGGCGTCCGGCTCGGTCGCCGAAACCGGCGAGGCCAGCGCGACCGGGCGGAGGGCCGCCGCGTCCTCTGCCGGCCCCGCGAGCGGAAGCCGCACGGTGAGCTCGCTGCCGTGCCCGCGACCCGCGGAGCGCGCCGCGACCGTGCCGCCGTGCTTCTCGGTGAGCGTCTTCACGATCGACAGGCCGAGGCCGAGGCCGCCGCGCGATCGGGCGAGGTCCTGTGGCACCTGCGTGAACAGGCCGAAGATGCGGTCCAGCATCTCCGGTGCGATGCCGACGCCGTTATCGCGGACGTGGAGGACGGCGTGGTCGCCGTCGCCGACGGCGTCGATCCAGATGCGACCGCCCGGCGGCGTGTACTTGGCCGCGTTGGTCAAGAGGTTGGCGACGACCTGCGCGAGCCGCGTGACATCGCCGTCGACGACCAACCCGTGCGCCGGCACCTCCACCGCGAGCGCGTGGCCGCCACTCTCGATCAGCGGGCTCGCCGTCTCGATCGCGCGCGCGACCACGGCGGATAGCTCGACCCGCTCGCGCACGAGGACGAGCTGGCCGCGTGTGATCCGCGCCACATCGAGCAGGTCATCGACCAGGCGGATCAGGTGATGCACCTGCCGCTCGACCAGCAGGACACCTTCGGCGTGGCCGGTGGCGTTCATCTTCATCAGCTCGATCGCGGTGACGATCGGCGACAGCGGGTTGCGGAGCTCGTGGCCGAGCATCGCCAGGAACTCGTCCTTGGTCCGGCTCGCCGCCTGGAGCTCGGCGAGCAGCGCCTCGCGCTCGGCGTGCGTCTGCTCCATGATCTGGCGAGCCTGGACCTGATCGGTGATGTCCAGGGCGACCGAGAACATGCCGTAGACGCGGCCCGCCGTGTCGCGCATCGGCTCGATGTTGAACCGGTAGTAGCGGTCCTCGGCTGCGGCGCCGCTGCCGCGATCCAGCGGCACCCGGAGCTCGTGGGTCACGAACGGCTCGCCGGTCTGGTACACGCGGTCGAGGATCCCCGGCATCACCGTGTTGGCCACCTCGGGGAACGCCTCGCGATAGGTCTTGCCGACGATGTCGTCGCGGCCGACCATCTTGCGGTACAGCGGGTTCGCCAGCTGGAACACGTGGTCGGGCCCGGTCGCCACGGCGATCGCGATCGGCGCCTGGAGCAGGAGGTGATTGCGCTCGCCTTCGACGATCGCGCGCATGCGCCACGCCTCGATCCTCGCCCGGGCGGTCGCGACCTGATCGCCCAGCTGCACGAGGAAGCTGCGGTGATCGTCGTCGAAGCCGAGCCGGGGGTTGATCCCGAACACCGCGAAGATCGTGGCGTGCTGGCGCGACAGCGCGACCGGGGTGACGAACACCGACGTCACCGGTCCGGACCACGGTACCGCCGGCAACGGCACGCCGGCCGGCAGGTCGCCCAGCGCGACCCGCGCCGGCGCGTCACCGAGGTGAGGACGCACGATCTCGCCGATCGCCTGCGCCGCGCCGTCGTCGAGGTGAACCGCTTGCAAGCTCGTGATCGCGCCCGTCGCGCGGTCGAGCTCGTAGAACGCGAGGAACGGCAGGTCGTGGGTGCACTCCGAGAGCATCTCGGCCACCCGCGGGATCAGCTCCGGCAGCTCGGTCACGAGCGAGGTGCGCTCGTTCACCTCGCGCAGGATGCGCCTGCGGCGATCCGCCACGACCCGCGCGGTGGTCTCGATGCAGCTCACCAGCGTGCCGCCGATCTCGCCGCGGTCGTCGAACACCGGCGAGAACCCGTAGGTCCAGTGGACCTCCTCCATCTGCCGGTTGCGGAAGATCGGGATCAGCGCGTCCTCGCGCAAGGTCGGCCGCGCCCGTACCATCACGTCCTCGATCTGCGGCCCGATGACCGGCCACACCTCCGGCCAGAAGTCACGCCCGCGCTGGCCCAGCGCCGCGGGGTGCTTGTCGAGGCCAAGGCTCGGCCGAAACGCGTCGTTGTAGATCTGGATCAGCTCGGCGCCCCACCACAGGAACATCGCCTGGGGGGAGTGCAGCATGATGCCGACGGTGGTCCGCAGGCTGACCGGCCACGCCTCGATCGAACCCAGCGGCGTGCTCGCCCAGTCGAACCCACGCACGAGGGCGCTCATCTCGCCCTCCCCCTGAAGGTCCTGGTCCCGACTTCCCATGGCGCGATTTTATGCCCATGCCGCCAACTACGCGAGGAATGCCTCCGGCGGGGCCTGACGTCGCGAGCAGCGGCCGGTTCGCGTACGCTCGCGCCGTGCGGATCTGCTTCGTGTGTCTCGGAAATATCTGTCGTTCGCCAACCGCCGAGGCCGTCATGCGCCACCTGGTCAGTGAGGCCGGGCTCGGTGAGCGGGTGACGCTCGACAGCGCGGGGACCGGCCACTGGCACGTGGGAGAGCTCGCGGATCCGCGCACCCGGACGGCGGCGGCCCATCGCGGCATCGAGATCTCGCATCGTGCACGCCAGTTCACGGCGGCCGATCTCGACCGCTTCGATCTCGTGCTCGCGATGGACCGCGACAACCTCGCCGGGATCCACCGGATGATGGGCGCCCGTGACACGCCCAGGGTCGAGCTGCTCCGCGCGTTCGATGCGAGCGCGCCCGATGACGCCGAGGTTCCGGATCCCTATGCAGGCGGTCCGGAGGGCTTCGACCACGTGCTCGATCTGTGCGAGCGGGCGTGCCGCGGGCTGATCGTCCACGTGCGAGATCGGCTGTGAGCTCGCCCGCACGCCACCGCGATCACGCGACGCGGTACGCTAGGCGCCGGCATGACCGCGGGCGCCCCGACCCTCGAGACCGAGCGCCTGACGCTACGTGGCTACCGCGTCGAGGATCTCGACGAAGCGCTCGCGATGTGGAGCGATCCGCAGGTGACGCGCTACATCGGGGCCAAGCCCGCGACGCGGGAAGAGGTCTGGGCCCGCGTGCTGCGCTATGTCGGGCACTGGGCCGTCGCCGGCTACGGGTTCTGGCAGATCCGCGAGCGCGTCACCGGCCGGTTCGTCGGAGACTGCGGGCTCGCCGACTTCAAGCGCGACCTCGCGATCTCGTTCGACGGCGCCCCCGAGGCCGGCTGGGTGCTGGCGACGTGGTCGCACGGCCGGGGCTACGCGACGGAGGCGATGACCGCCGTGCACGCGTGGAGCGCCGCCGCCCACCCGCGCACGGTCTGCTTGATCGACCCGGGCAACCTCGCGTCGCTGCGGGTCGCCGCGAAGTGCGGCTATCGCGAGCTTGCGCGCGCCGACTACAAGGGCACCGAGGTGCTCGTCTTCGAGCGCACCCGCGACGCCCTGGAGCGCACCCGCGACAACGGTACCTGACCACGGGGTTCGTGCCATGGCCGGCCTTGGGGAGAACGCCGGCACGCGCGCTGGCAACGCAGGCGGGGCCCCTCGGTCGTCCGTCAACCGGACGCTCACTCGCCGGGGTTTGGGCAGAAAGGCACGCCCGAAGCAAGGGCGAGGGCGGCCTATGGGACGTGTGAGGTCCCCAGCAGTTCGTTCGCTGGCCCGCGGCCCGCGCAGCCCTCAGCCGCCGGGCGGCGGAATGACGGCCGCGGCGGGACACGCCTTTGCGCCCGACTCGTACAGCAGGGCCTCAGATCCTCCGACGGCACGTGTGAGGTCCCCGCTGCCCAGCGCTCGGAGGGTTTCACGTCGGATCACGAGCTTGCGGATAGTTTTCTTCTTCATCTTGACACGATATCGCAAGCGCCTCGGCGGTGGCACTCCTCGATCACTTGCTCGGGTTTTGGCAATGTCCATCGCGAGATGTCGCCGGAAAATCCGCGGGTTACGATGTCGTCGCCCTCAGCGCGGATCCCGATGAGAAAGGACTTGTGCGCCGGCATCGTCCAAAGCGAGCGCCCGGAGACAGCATCCCAGAATCGCAGCAGGCCATCACCGCCGCCGGCTATGACCATGGAGCCATCGGGCGAGAGCGTGACATCGACGAGGAAGCGCGAGCCCCCGTGATAGGTCTGACGAAGCTGACCCGTCCCGCCATCCCAGAGCTGGGCCGCACCGTCGCCGCATGCGGTGACGATCTGACCTCTCGCGACGAAGCGTGCCGAATATACCGGCCCCTGACCTTCGAGCTGAGCGATGGGGCGGTAGTGCTCGAGGTCCCACAGCTCTGGCGGAACGGCATTGCTCATGAAGCTCGGGACAGTGATCAGCCGACGACTATCCAACGACATCCGCAGCGTTCTCACGCGCGCCGAAACCTCGAGGTCTGTCAAGAGCGCGCCGTCTGGGGCATAGATCCGCAGTCGCCGTTGCGCATCGGCCGCGACCACCCGGCCATCGGGCAAGAACCCCGCAGCGTCGATGCCTCCGGCGGAGGTCGGCGAGATCGGGAGCGCAAGCAGCGCGCCGTTGTCGCGTGTGACGAGCAGGGAGCCATCGACAGCTCCACTGACGAGATCGCGCCCGGCGCTGGCGAACGCTACCGCATTGACTGCTCCACCGTGCGCGATCGTGCGCAGCAAGCGACCGCCGGGCAGCTCGTAGACTGCCACCGTGTTACCGCGGGCGATCGCGGCACGGTCTCCCGCGGCGGACACCGCGGGAAATGCGGAGGCAAAATCGCCGTCAACTTGGGTCACGCTCGGCAGCTCGGCCAGCAGCTGAGCGTCGGCTGTATCCCAAATGCGGGTCGGGTGGTGAAGGCAGCCGACGGCGATGAACCGCCGATCTGGCTCGAGGCTCGAAACAACACCGCAGTCGTCGCTGATCGGCGGCGAGCTCCAGCGGAGATACGGTGCCGTCGCATCCCAGACCCGTGCAGTACCGTCCCAGGAAGCGCCGACGACCCGCCGCGAGCTCGGATCGAAGTGCGCGACCCTGACGACGTTGCGAGGTCCACCAAGCACGGTGACCGGCACTCCCAACGTGGCATCTGCGATGGCGACTGAGCCGCTCGCGCCCGCCGCAACGACGAGCGTGGAGGTCCGATCGAACTCAATGGAGAGTATTTTATCGTGGAGGTAGTTACCTTGGCCCCGCAGCTGCCCCGACGTCGCATCCCAGATCTGCTCCGCACCGTCGCGGCTTGCCGCGACAACGAGCTGACCATCAGGGGAGAACGCCACGGCATCGACCGGCTCTCCGATCTCGCGTAGGTGGTGGATCCTTGCGCCGCTCGGGATCGCCCAGAGCGCTACGTCGCCGCCGAATCCTCCCGTCGCAAGACGCGGCTCTGTCGGATCCCAGCTCAGGCTGTGGATGCGTGACCCGGCGAGGGCAACAGTCTGCGCCCACGACCGTGCGTCGAACACGCGCACATTGTCGCCTCCGCTCGTCGCGAGCCAGCGGCCATCAGCGCTGAAGGCGACGGACGGAAACCATGACCCGTCGTTCGACAGCTGCGCGAGTGGAGCGCCGGTGGCAGCGTCCCAGACGTGCGCCGCGCTCCCTGCCGCATCGATCGCGGCAACAAGTTTGCCGTCGGGGGACATCGCTGCAATGTAGTAGTCGGATGGCTTGCCGTCGCTGCGCTTCTGTTTGAGGTCGTGCACGAGCACTCCGTTGGCCGCGCCCCAGATCCTGACGGCATCTTCGGCGGCCGTGACGAGCCTTGCGCCGTCGGCACTGTACACCGCGTGATAGACCTCGCTGCCGTGGGGCAACGTGAACAGCCGCCGGCCGGTCTGCGCATCTCGCACCTGGGCACTCCGGTCGTCGGTCGTGACGATATGCTTACCGTCGGGCGAGAACGCTGCCGACCACATCCGCCCAAACGAGCTTGCGAACCGCGCTTGCTCGGCCAGCCGGGGTTGCAGTGCACGCGCCAACATGAACGCGATCGACGGGGAGCGAACGCGACGGTACGCCTCGGTCAGGTGGAGCTGCGCCTCGGGCTCGTTGTGGAGCAGCGCTGAGTTCCCTCGCTCAAGCTCGGCTTGCGTGATGGCCGCCTCCGCCACGCGTTGGGCTATCCTGGTCTGCTCCGTCACTCGATACCCGATAACTGCCAGCACGGTTACCGCGGCGATCGCGACGAGCGACCGTAGGCCCCACGCAACACGCCGAGCGCGCCGCAGGCTCGTCGCGAGTAACGAGCACTCCAGCTCGCTGAGATCCGCCTTGCTGGTGCTACGCGTAACTTGCTCAAGCTTCGCGAGCATCTGGCCTCGCAACAATAGATCAGGCGACTGATCGTGCTCTCGCCATCGTTGCGCCGAGGACCTGAGCTGTTCGCGCGGATCCGCCTGCAGCGCAGCCCGCAGCTCCGATGCCAGCTCCAGCGCGTTGCTTTGGCGCTGTTCGGGATACTTGGCGAGCGCGCGCTGAATGACGCGATCGAGGTCCGGCGAGAAGGCATGGCCGAGCGGTGGCACCGGTTGATAGAGGTGACACCGGCACCACTCATGCGGCGCCTCCGCGTAGAATGGCAAGCGTCCGGTCAGGGCCTCGTAGGCGAGGACACCGAGCGCATAGAGATCGGCTGCCGGACCCACACTCAGATGGGGGCGCCACTGCTCGGGTGCCATGTATGGCGGGGAGCCCACACACTCAGATATGCGGGTAATTCGGTCTTCAATTGCCGGGGTGCCACTCTCGGGATCGGTGAGGGTTCGCTGTGGCGGCGTCACCAGCTCGGAGGTAGGTGCATGGATCTGCTTGGCGATCCCGAGGTCGAGCAGCTTGGGGATGATGCGGCCCTCGCGCTCAATCAACATTAGATTCGATGGCTTCAGATCGCGATGTATGATCCCGAGCCTGTGCGCAGCATGGACCACCTGGGCAATGTCCTCGAAGAACGGCACGAACTGTGCGAGCGGCATCGGCCCGCACGTCTTTAGCCAGTTATGGAAGTTGATGCCCTGCACCAGCTCCATCGCAATCCAGACCAATCCGTCCTCGCATTCGACCCCGAAGCTGTAGACATGAGCCGCATACGGATGATCAAGATGGGATGCGAGCCGCGCCTCCTGCATGAAGCGCCGCTTTGCGACGGCGTTGTCCTTCATCCGCTGGTGCAACACCTTGATGGCCACGTTGCGCCCGAGCAGCCGCTGTTCACCGCGATACACGACACCGTGGCCGCCCTCGTTGATCCTCTCGCACACAACGATGTCGCCCAGCATGCGCCCACAGAGCTCGCGATCTGTCATTCGGCACCTCGAAGCAAGAGATTAGACCTGCACCAACCTGCGCCCGTGTTCGTGCGAAGCTTCTCACCTTCAAAAACCACCGAGGCTTTCCAAATGCTGGCAACGTGCGAAGCGTCGCACCGATACCAGGCGCGATGATGCTCAACGTTACGACGGGCCCCCGCCGACCTTGCCGAGGTCTGCGCATCCCTTGCCATCCTGCTATGCGACACCGACGAGATGCAGCGCATCCGTCGCACCGCCGAGACGTACGGCTGTGTGGCGACGTAGATACACGACGAGGTGAGACGGAGAGCAAGAGTCATGCAAACAACGGCATGGTGAGTTCTAGCGATTTGTGCCAGTCGTAGAGCGTTGCGAGGGCGATTCCGAGCGCGGCTGCCCGCTCGCGCCAGGTCAGTTGTTCATAGTCCGAGATCCGAGCGATCGCAGCAAGACGATCGGCGGCATGGCGCAGCGCTTCCCAGTTCCCGCGCCACGCGTGTCCAAGAAACCCCTCCCAGTTCGCTCGGGTCAGGCTACCGTGGCGAATCGGTGCGTCACGCTCCGCGAGCAACCGATCGAGGAGCATGGGAAGCTCACCGACGCGCACTGCAATCGGACGGATCCAGACGTGCTGCATCCGGCCGACCTCGTCACGCGAGAGTACCCGGCGTGCGATCACCTCGCCCGGCGCGATCACGATCACGCGTATGCGGTAGTTCCGTGAAAACAGCATCGAGCGAAACGTCGAATCTATCGCTCGTGTCTTTTCGGTGAGCGTGAGGACGAGGGTGGACCTCCTGGCGCCGGTGACGAGCGCGATCTGAGAGGCGCGATCGACGGGCAGTGCTGCGCACTCGACGAGCGGCCGATCGTGGACGAGCGACATCGCATGGATCGCGTGCGCGAGCCGGTCCTGCTCGCAACCGGCCTCCCCGGTGATGAGCAGATTGCCCAGACCCTTCGCAGCTTCGATCATGAGCTTGTCCGCAGATGGTGCAAAGGCGGTCCCGAGCAAATCGATGAGTAGCGGCCGGTGCATGCGCATCGCACGGTTGAGCGCTACGAACGTTATGGGGACCGCGGTGAACCGATCGCCGGGGTTGAGGTCGGTCGCCTCGCGGATCCGCCGTCCGTCGTGAATCGTCCCGTTTTTACTGTCTAGATCGTGGACCAGAAATCGCCGCCCCCGGCGCTCCAGAAGGCAATGGCGCTTCGAGAGCCCGCGGCCTGGCACGGATACAGCGCACCTGGACGAGCCGCCGAGATCGAAGCTCTTTGCAATGACTGATAGCTCGTGCTCGTGAGAGGTATCGTATTCGCCCAGCGCCTCGATTGCGTCCTCGCCGTCATACCAGGGCTCGCACTGCGATTCGTCGATCGGCGCGGTCCGGAGCGGCGTGCCGTGAGCATGCTCGCCGTTGGTCGCCGAACTGGACGGTGCGAGCGGTGCAGGATGACTGAGCATCGTCCGTACGAGAGCATCACGCATGCACGCGATGCAAGCTTTGTTCGGTCGATCCGTGAATCGCCGGTATCACCGAACAAGCGATCTCAACAGTTTGCGATGCACAGATCCAGCGCTCCTCGTCGCGTCCGCAGGGCCGCCGCCCAGCGCGCCGGTGCCGACTAGTACCTCGTTGCAGTGGTTCTGACCGGTTGCCATGCGACATCGTGTGGGCTCGTTCTTGCCATCGCCGACCTGCGGGAGAACGCCCACACGCGCGCTAGCGACCCGGGTCTGGGTCCCTCCCTCATCTGTCGACCACCGTATCACGATGATCGTCGGTGCCATCCCCACGACCGATCGACGACCGACGATCCACTACCCGGCCCGGGAATCTATTTCGGTCGGTGACCCAGCCCGGGTCGCTGCGCTGCGCGTTGCCGCGGCAAGGAACGGCTGCCGGACGATCGTGGCGCCAACCGGTCAAAACCTCTGCGGCGAGGTACTAGCTCGGGCGATCACCGCGCGGCACCACGCGGCGGCCCCCGGTGGACCGCTGCTCGGGCAGCGCGCGGCGGCCGATCCATCGCGCCAACGAGATCGGCGCCATGCCGAGGGCTCGCGCGGCCGCGGCCGTGTTGTCGTCGTGCTCGCGGATCGCCAGCAGCCGGCGGGTCCCCTTCTCGATCTCCGAGAGCGAGGACGCCGAGTTCCGCAAGATCCAGTCGCGATCGGCCGCGGTGAGGTGGATGGCCGCCGACATCGCGGCGGCGGCCTCTTCGGCGTACTCGTCGATGATCCGCGTGATCTCCTGGGGCCGGCTGGACAGCGGCGGCACCACGATCGGCTCGACGTAGTACGGCTTGGTGTGGCGCCGGGACTCCGCGCACACGATGAGCTGCACCCGCGAGGCGGGATCGCGCAGCGCCAGGCGGACATCGGCGAAGTCGTGCGGCAGCCGCCGGCTCCACATGCACAGCGATCCGCCGAGCGCGCGCCGCATCGCCGCGATCCCGGTCTCGATGTTGCCGGCCGAGCGGACGCTCGCGTCGCCCTCGCGCCGCCGGGGGTCGCACACCACGAACGGCTTGCCGTACCCGAGCGCATGGCGATGGATCGCGTGGGCCACCGAGATCAGATCGCCGGGCCCGCACAGGACCAGCGGCAGGCGCCGCGTCGCCGCTAGCCGGATCGATCGCAGCGCGAAGTCGACCATCGCCGTCTGCTGCGTTGTCCAGCCCAGGAGGCGCGCGACGAAGCTACGCAGCTCGATGAACCGGCAGCTCTCCGCGAGCAGCGTCAGGCCGCCGACGCCGAGCTCGATGCCCGGCTCGAGCCTCACCCCGGTGCGGCGGGCGCCGTCGGCGCGCGTGCCGTTCTCGCTATCGAGGTCGCGCACCGCCCAGCCGGACGGGCCGCGGTCCAGGCGCGCGTGCTCGCGCGAGGTGTAGCCCGACGGATCGACCAGTTGCAGCGAGCACGTCTCGGCGGTGCCGAGGACCGCGCTGTCCCACGGTGGCTCCGGCAGCCGATGAATGATATCGGTCCCCCACTCACGTAGCCGGACCACGTCGTCGTTGATGCGCCACTCGGTCGCCCCGCGATCCGTTCTGGTTGCGAACATGGCCATCTCCAGAAGCTCCCGATGGGCGGTTCAGTCGCCAGCATCCCTCGTTTGCCTGGCTGGGTTCACACCTTCGCCTTCTCCGTCTCCTCTGCGGTCGTTACGATTGCCGCGAGGTTCGTGCGCGAGTAGCTCGTCGATGGTCGCATTGCAAGCCACATGCACCGCCGTCGGCTGGATGGTCCTGTTCGGTCCGAGCACATACCGAAGCTCGAGCCCGCTGCGTAACCAGCCGGTGGTGTCGATCTCCACGGCGACCTCGAGCTGTCGACTCCTCTCGTCTACTGCTACGGACGCGGTCTTGACGCTGGCCACAGCAACACTCAACACCAAAGCGAAGCAACAGGGAACAGCTGTTCGGGACCAACTGGAATGGTCCAGATCGCCGAACGGGACCCCGGTAGATGGCTCGCGCTAACCCGCTGAAAGCCGTGACTCAGGCGCGCGAGTCATGTGCGGGGCATCCGGGAAACCGCCGGATCGCCGAACAAGGTATCTCGCAGATCTCGCAGGTCGCGATGCTCGACGTGGGCCAAGCCGCGCGCCTGTCGCCGCTGTTCGATTGAACTCACGTACGCTGGGCCGGCGTCGACGCACCGCGAGTCAATCAAATCGTCAGCACTGAATACGAGCCGTGCGAAGTCGAATTCGTGATTGGCCGTCTGGTAGACGCCCCTCGTCAACGCGCAGCGCAGCAACGCGGGCTGGGGTCCCGAGGGAGATAGATTGCACGGCCGGGTGGTGGGACGCCGGTCGGTCGTGGAGATGGCACCGAGCGCCATCGAGATACGGCGGTTAACGGACGACCGAGGGGCCCCTGCCCGCGTTGCCAGCGCGCGTGCCGGCGGTCTCCCGCAGGCCGGCCTTCGTCACCAACCTCGGCGTGCACTCCGGCGACTTCACCGAGCAGACGCCCACACAGCTCACGTCCCTGGTCGACCCACCCTAGCGCGTGGCGCGCGGCGGATCCGGCCGCGCGCCCTGGAGTGCGGCGGCGAGAAGTCGGCGTTGCGCACGCTGAGCTGCTCGAGCTGGGCGAGCAGCCAGCGGTGCGCCGGTCCGAACGTCACGTCGCCGCGATACACCGCCGAGAGGTACAGCTTGTGCTCGTCCTTGCCCCACGCCTCGACGCGGATCGCGATCAGCCGCCGGGTCCGCAGATCCTCGCGCACGAGGTGCTCCGGCAAGTTGCCCCAGCCGAGCCCGGCGCGCAGCAGCGCGTGCTTGGTGTGCAGATCGCGAACCCGCCAGGTCCGCGACGACAGCACGGCCTGGTCGGGGTGGCCCTCGCCCTGCAGCTCGGACAGCACGAGCTGGATGCTATCGCGCAGCCGCGTCGTCGGGATCGGGCCGCGCAGCGCCGCGAGCGGGTGCTGCGGCGCGACCACCGGGATCATCTGGATCGTGGTCAGCACCTTGCGCTCGAGGCCCGCGGTCACCCCCATCGGGCTGGCGACGCCGATCGTCGCGCTGCCGTCGATCACGCGGGCCGAGACCCCGGTCATCGTCTGGGTGTCGACCCGGAGATCGACCGACGGGAACTCGTCTCGGAACCGCTCGCAGAGATCGACCAGCGCGGTGACCGGAAACAAGATGTCGACGCACAAGGACACCGAAGCCTCGAGGCCGAGCACCATCCCGGCGGCCAGCTTGCGCAGCGCGTCGACCTCGGTGCACACCTTGCGAGCCGCGGCGAGGATCGCCTGGCCCTGGTCGGTGAGCCGGGCGACCTTGGTCGAGCGATCCCACAGCGGGACGCCGAGCTGGGCCTCGAGGTTCGCCATCGCCGTGCTGACCGCCGACTGCACGCGGTGGAGCTTGCGCGCCGCCGCCGAGAAGCTGCCCTCCTCGATCACGGCGATCAGCGCGCGGAGCTGGTCGAGGGTGAACGTTTCGAGCACCCTTGACCATCTCATGAAGCGATGGAAGACATCAATCGTTTGCCAATTCCACGGATGGCCCAGGATGCGCACACTGGAGGCCCAAGGAAGCAGCCGTCATGATCAACGTCCGTAAATCCCAGGAGCGAGGCCACGCCCAGCACGGCTGGCTCGACAGCTATCATACGTTCTCGTTCGCCGACTATTACGACCCCGCACACATGGGGTTCCGCGCGCTCCGCGTCATCAACGAGGATCGCGTCGAGGGCGGCCAGGGCTTCGGCAAGCACTCGCATCGCGACATGGAGATCATCTCGTACGTGCTCGAGGGCGGGCTCGCGCACAAGGACTCGATGGGCACCGGCGAGGTGATCCGGCCCGGCGACGTCCAGCGGATGAGCGCCGGCACCGGCGTCACCCACAGCGAGCTCAACGCGTCGCCGCGCGAGCCGGTCCACTTCCTCCAGATCTGGCTCACGCCCGACCAGCGCGGCATCACCCCGAGCTACGAGCAGAAGACGTTCAGCCGGCAGGACAAGGCCGGGCGGCTGCGGCTCGTCGCGTCGCCCGACGGCCGTGACGGCAGCGTGACGGTCCACACCGACGCGAGGCTGTTCGCGGGCCTGTTCGACAAGGGCCAGGCTGCGGAGCTGCCGCTCGCGACCGGACGCCACGCCTGGGTCCACCTCGTGCACGGCACGGCCAAGATCAACGGCACCGCGCTCGCGGCGGGGGATGCCGCCGCGCTGTCGGGGGAGGACCGGATCCAGATCGAGGGCGTCGACGCCAGCGAGCTCCTCGTGTTTGATCTCGCCTGATGGCTCGCATGAGGCTCGCCTGATGGCCGGCGGCGGTGACAGCTTCACGTACACCGGGCTGCCGACACGCGTCGTGTTCGGCACGGGGACGCTCGCGCGCGTGCGCGACGAGGTCGAGCGCCTCGCGGTCACGCGCGCCCTCGTGCTCACCACGCCGTCGCAGGTCGACCACGGCCAGGCGGTCGCCGACCGGCTCGGCGACCGCGCCGCCGGCGTGTTCTCCGGCGCGGCGATGCACACCCCGGTCGAGGTCACGCTCGCGGCGCTCGCCGAGCTGCGCGGGCTCGGCGCCGACGGCGTCGTCGCGATCGGCGGCGGCTCGACGATCGGGCTCGGCAAGGCGCTCGCGGCGCGCACCGGCGTGCCGCAGCTCGCGATCCCGACGACCTACGCCGGCTCGGAGATGACGCCGATCCTCGGCGAGACCTGTGCCGGCGAGAAGACCACGCGGCGGAGCCTCGACGTCCTGCCCGAGACCGTGATCTACGACGTCGACCTGACCCTCGGCCTGCCGGTGGCGCTGTCGGGCGTGAGCGGGATCAACGCGATCGCCCACGCGGTCGAGGCGCTGTACGCCCAGGACGCAAACCCGATCACCTCGGCCCTCGCCGAGCAGGGCATCGCCGCGCTGGCGCGTGCGCTGCCGGCGATCGCCGGCGATCCGCACGACCGCGCCGCCCGCCGCGACGCGCTGTACGGCGCGTGGCTGTGCGCGGTGTGCCTGGGCGCCGTCGGCATGGCGCTGCACCACAAGCTGTGCCACGTGCTCGGCGGCACGTTCGGGCTGCCGCACGCCGAGACCCACACCGCCGTGTTGCCGCACGCGGTCGCGTACAACGCGCCGGCGGCGCCCGAGGCGATGGCGCGGATCGCCCGCGCGCTCGGGACCGGCGACGCGGCGACCGGGCTCTACGATCTCGCGGGTGCGGTCGGCGCCCGCCGCGCGCTCGCCGAGCTCGGCATGCCAGGCGGCGGGCTCGATCGTGCGGCCGAGCTCGCCGTCGCCCACCCGTACGGAAACCCGCGGCCGATCGAGCGCGGCGCGATCCGCGCGCTGCTCGAGCGCGCGTTCACCGGCGCCCGACCGCTGTAACCAGGAACGCAAAGGCCCACGCGATGCCCGATATCGTCAATCCCCAGATCACCGACGCCGTGCTCCAGAGCTTCGCGAGCGCACCGGATCCGCGGGTCCGCGTGGTGCTCCACCAGCTGGTCGCGCACCTCCACGCGTTCGTCCGCGACGCCCAGCTCACGTCCGACGAGTGGCACGCGGCGATCGACTTCTTGACCCGCACCGGCCACATGTCGAACGCGACGCGGCAGGAGTTCATCCT
>Ga0137459_1000140_pt1 | contig 25718 bp, 25 predicted proteins | sample EasRivERMGT700_2_FD_104908 | JGI IMG/M metagenome (GOLD analysis project Ga0137459, IMG submission 104908) | Soil microbial communities from meander-bound floodplain in the East River, Colorado, USA - East River MetaG ERMGT700_2 | ecosystem: Environmental > Terrestrial > Soil > Floodplain ...
AGGACGGCCGGATCCGGCGCAAGATGGCCGGCAAGGACGTCGACATGCGCGTCGCGAGCGCGCCGACCGCCGGCGGCGAGCGGATCACGATCCGGCTCCTCGACCGCAGCTCGGTGCTGCTCGGCCTGGCGGACATCGGGTTCGCCGACGACCACCTCGTCACGATCCGCAACATCATCAAGCGGCCGCACGGCATCTTGCTGGTGACCGGCCCGACCGGCTCCGGCAAGACGACGACCCTGTACGCGTGCCTGTCCGAGATCAACGCGCCCGACATCAACATCCTCACCGTCGAGGATCCCGTCGAGTATCAGCTCGAGGGCATCTCGCAGACCCAGGTCAACTCGAAGATCGACCTGACGTTCGCCTCGGGGCTGCGCTCGTTCCTGCGCCACGATCCCGACGTCATCATGGTCGGCGAGATCCGCGATCGCGAGACCGCCGAGGTCGCGATCACCGCGTCGCTCACCGGCCACCTCGTGTTCTCGACCGTCCACACCAACGACGCCGCTGGCGGCATCACGCGGCTCATCGACATGGGGATCGAGCCGTTCCTGGTCGCGTCGTCGCTGGTCGGCCTGCTCGCCCAGCGCCTGGTCCGCCGGCCGTGCTACGAGTGCGCGCGCCCGGTCCGGCCGTCCGAGGAGATCCTGCGCGAGCTCGGCCTCGATCCTGCGACGTTCTACGCCGGCGCCTACGACTTCCCGTCGGTCAAGGGCCTGCGTCCGCCGCCGGCCGGCACGGTGTTCGAGCCGGTCGGCTGCGCCGCGTGCGGCCAGCTCGGCTACCGCGGCCGGACCGGGATCTACGAGCTGCTGATGGTCAGCGATCAGGTGCGCCGGCTGTGCCTCGACAAGTCCGACGCCGGCACGATCCGCAACGCCGCGGTCGAGGCCGGCATGGTGTCGCTCCGGTTCGACGGCGCGCGCAAGGTCGTCCAGGGCATGACGACCCCCGAAGAGGTCATGCTGATGACCGCAGAGAGCGGTGACTGATGCCGATGTACGCGTTCAAGGGCGTGGCGCCGTCGGGCAAGGCGGTGGCCGGCGTGCGCGACGCCGAGTCGCCGAAGGTGCTGCGCCAGATCCTGCGCAAGGACGGCGTGCACGTGATGAGCTTCGAGCTGCAGCGCGGCGGCAAGCTCGCGAAGGAGCAGAACGCCAAGAAGGGCGGGCTGTCGCGCGACGTCGATCTCGGGGGCCTGATCGGCGGCGTCAAGAAGACCGAGATCGCGGCGTTCACCCGCCAGCTCGCGACGCTGGTCAAGGCCGGCATCCCGCTCGCCGATGCGCTCGGCGCGCTGGTCGAGCAGGTCACCAACCTGAGGTTCAAGACCCCGGTCTCCGAGGTCCGCGCCGCGGTCAACGAAGGCAGCTCGCTCGCCGACGCGCTCGCCAAGCACCCCAAGCTGTTCGACGAGCTGTTCGTCTCGATGGTGCGCGCCGGCGAGGTCGCCGGCAACCTCGACGACGTGCTCATCCGCCTGGCCGAGTTCCAGGAGAGCTCGCAGAAGCTCAAGTCCAAGGTCCAGGGCGCGATGATCTATCCGCTCGTGATGGTCGTGGTCGGCACGCTCATCATGTCCGTCCTGATGATCAAGGTCATCCCGAACATCACGTCGATGTTCAAGCAGCAGGGCAAGACGCTGCCGCTCAACACGCGGTTCCTGATCGCGTCCTCGGACCTGTTCCGGAACTGGTGGTGGGCGCTCCTGGCTGGCCTGGTAGGTGCAATCATCCTGTTCATGCAGTGGACGCGGAGCAAGGACGGGCGCCACGCCTGGGACGGCTTCGCCCTGCGATTGCCGGTGGTTGGCGACCTGGTCCGCACCATCAACGTCAGCCGGTTCGCGCGCACGCTTGGCACGATGCTGCAGTCCGGTGTGCCAATGCTGCGCGCGCTCGAGACCGCCAAGCAGATCGTCGGCAACGTGCTGATCCAGGGAGCGATCGAGGACGCCAAGCGCGCCGTCACCGAGGGCGAGTCACTCGCCCAGACGCTGAAGAAGTCGGGGCACTTCCCGCCGACGATGATCCACATGGTCGCGGTCGGCGAGAAGGCCGGCCAGCTCGAGCAGATGCTCGAGCGCGTCGCGACGACCTACGAGACCGACGTCGACACCCGGCTGTCGCGGTTCACCGCGTTGCTCGAGCCGCTGATGCTCGTGGTCATGGGCGGCGCCGTCGCCTTCATCGTGTTCTCGATCCTGCAACCCATCATGGACCTCGGCCAGCTGTCTGGTCCGAAGTAACGCCGCACCCGCCGTGCCAAGGAGACAAACCGTCATGCAATCGCTACGCAACCGCCTCGCCCGCTCCTACGCCCGCGCTCACCGCGGCATGACCCTGCTCGAGATCATGATCGTGCTCGCGATCCTCGCGCTGGTGATGGGGCTCCTCGTCGGCCCCAAGGTCATGAAGATGTTCGGTGAGTCGAAGGTCGAGACCACGAAGATCAAGATCAAGAAGTACGCGTTCGAGGCGTATCCGTCGTGGTCGGCGTCGCACCCCGACAAGGCGTGCCCGGAGAAGATCACCGATCTCAACGAGTACATGAACAGCGAAGACTCGAACGACTCGTGGGGCAAGCCGATCAAGATGCTGTGCGGGTCGAACCTGCCCGCCGGTGCCCGGGGCCTCGCCGTGATGTCCGCGGGGGAGGATGGCAAGGAAGGCACCCCCGACGATCTCAAGTCGTGGGAGTAGCGTTGAACCACCACCCCACAGCGACGCGCGCCCGGATTCCCCGCGGGATGACCGTGCTCGAGCTGATGATCGTGCTCGCGGTGATCGGCGGCATGTTCTTCATCGTGCGCTCGGGCTTTCGCATGGTGACCAAGGCCGATCTGGTCGAGGACTCCACCGAGCTGGCCGCGGTGATGCGGCGCGCGAGCGAGCTGGCGATCGAGCACGGCGAGCTGCACCGCGTGGTGCTCGATCTCGACAACGAGGATCCGAAGAAGCCGGACTACCTCGTCGAGGTGTGCCAGGGCCAGGCCGCGATCATGCGCAACGAGCGGCTGACCGGCGATGACGACGAGACCAAGCGCGCGATCGAGCGCGGCAAGCAGCGGATGAACGGCCTGCCCGGCGATGCGCTCGCCGCCGGCGATCCCGACGAGGCGACGCGCCGCGCGACCGCGCTGTCGGGCCACCACATCGCGGATCGCACGTGCCGGACGGCGACCGACACGATCACAGGAGACGCGAGCGGCAAGGACTGGGTGCGCAAGCTGCGCAAGGCCAGGGGCGTCAAGCTCAAGGAGATCTGGGTCCAGCACCGCGACGACGGCGTCACCAAGGGCCAGGTCGCGATCTACTTCTTCCCGCTCGGCGGCGCGGAGAAGTCGGTCATCGAGCTGACCGACGGCAGCGAGGTGTTCAGCGTGCTGATCTACGGCCTGACCGGCCGCGTCGAGCTCCGCGATGGTGTGCTGCGCGACGTCAACGATCACATGCTCAAGAACGCGATGGGTGACAAGGAAGCCAAGCGCGAGGATCAAAAATGACGACCGTGCCCAGCGCCGCGTCCACGACGAAGCCCCGCCCGGCCGGCCGATGGCTGTGCCGTGCGCGGCGAGCCGGCGGCTTCACGTTGCTCGAGGTCATGATGGCGCTCGCCATCCTCGGGCTGGGGCTCGTCGTGCTCATCAAGAGCGCGGCCGGCAGCATCTTCAACGCGCAGCAGGCGCACATGATGGGCGTGGTGACCGATCTGGCGCGCGCCAGGATGTACGACCTCGAGGAGACGCTGCTGAAGGACGGGTTCTCCGACACCGAGCAAGCCGAGCAGGACAAGGCGTTTGACGACGAGGGCTGGCCGTCGGTGAAGTACTCGTACAAGATCGAGGAGGTCGAGCTGCCGGGCTGGGAGCAGCTCCAGGCGCTCGCGAAGGGCCACGCGGCGAAGACCGGCTCGGGCTCCGGATCGGGGCAGGGCTCCGAGGAGGGCGGCGGCTTCGAGAACAGCGCGCTCGGCGGCATGATGATGCAGTTCGGTGATTTCGGCGGCGGTGGCGGTGGCGGCAAGGGCAGCGGCGACATCGGCTCGGCGGTCGGCGCCTCGTTCATCCAGGGCCAGTACACGATGTTCCAGCAGATCTTGAAGGTCTCGATCCGCAAGGTCTCGTTGACCGTGACGTGGCAGGTCATGGGGAGCGAGCGCGACATGAAGGTCGTCGCGTTCTTCACCGACGCCGCGGCGATGGACAAGGTGCTCAGCGGCCTGGGATCGCAGGAGCTCCCGGACGCCGGTGCCGGCTCCGGTAGCGGTAGCAACAAGCCCAAGCCGACCCCGCCGGGGGGGCCACTCGAGCTGGGGGGGCCACCCAGATGATGCGCGCGCGCCGCCCACAGGCCGGCATGACCCTCCTCGAGGTCATGATCGCCGTCGCGATCCTCGTCATCATGATGTCGCTCGCGTGGAAGACGATCGCGAACACCAGCGAGAGCAAGAAGGTGTTCGAGAAGTACGAGGAGCGCAACCACGAGCTGCGCATGGCGCTCGGCCGGCTCGTGCGCGACTTCGAGAGCGCCTACCTGTCGCGCAACGAGGACCAGAACGCCTCGCACCCGCGCACGATGTTCATCGCGAAGTCGGGCTCGAAGCTGCCGGACATCCGGTTCTCGACGCTCGGCCACCGCGTGCTGTGGGCCGACGCCAACGAATCGGAGCAGACCGTGATCTCGTACGTCGCGCACGACGACCCGGAGCACGCCGGCGTGGTCGACTGGGTCCGGCGCGAGCAGCGCCGGCTGTCGAACGAGCCGCCCGAGAGCGAGCCCGCGGACTACGACGTGCTGATCCACGACATCACCGCCGCCAAGATCGAGCTGTGGAACTGGAAGGCCGCCGAGTGGCAGGACACCTGGGACACCACGCAGGCCGACGGCCAGAAGGGCTGGTTGCCCAGCCGCGTCCGCATCACGATCACGACCAAGGGGCCGGACGGCAAGGACGGAAAGCTCATGACCGAGGCCCGGATCTGGATGCAGGAAACCCTCAACTTCACGATCACGGGATCATGAGCGTCGCCGCGATCAAGGACTTCTTGCTCCGCGAGCGAACGCTCGGTCGGCGGCCACGCCCCACGTCGCCGCGGCGCCGGCGCGCGCGGCAACGCGGCGTCGCGCTGGTCGCCGTGATGATCGCGATCGCGATCACCCTCGTGATCTCGAACGAGTTCGGGACCTCGACCAACATCGACATGCTGGCGGCGGCGAACTACCGCGATCAGATGCGCTCCCACTTCCTGGCGCGCTCGGCCACGACGCTGTCCGAGCTCGTGATCCGCGTCCAGCAGCGGATCGACAACGTGCAGCAGCTGCGCGACGCCGGGATCCGGATCACCGACTTCGCGGATCAGGTGCTGCTCGCGTTCTGCGGCAACCCCGAGGAGGTCCAGGCGGCGATCGGCCTGACGTCGAGCGACGCCAAGGGCCTCGGCGCCGACGTCGGCACGTGCGGCATCGTCGGCCAGATCACGACCGAGGACGACAAGCTCAACCTGAACTGCGCGAACGGGCCGGCCGCCACCGAGGATACGCTCAAGAGCGCGCTCGACGCGCTGGTCTACTTCCCGGCCTACGATCCGGTGTTCGAGGAGGCCGACGCCGAGGGCTACCGCCGCGATCGTGCGACCCAGGTCTCGGCGATCGTCGACTACATCGACGCCAACAGCCAGCGCGTGCACGAGTTCGGCACCAGCGAGGACTACGGCTACGAGAACCTCAAGGATCACTACAAGCCGAAGAACAACTACCTCGACAGCCTCGGTGAGCTGCGGCTCGTGCGCGGGGTCGACGACAGGTTCTGGACCCTGTTCGGCTCGGCGTTCACCGTCTACGGCGGTTGCAAGACCAACCTCAGCGCGCTGACCAACTCGCAGCTGATCGCGGGGCTGCTCTACATCACGGCGAAGAACCGCAACGATCCGATGCTCCAGGACCCGAACAAGCTGTTCGCGCTCGCCAGCCTGGTCGCCAAGGCCAAGCAGTTCGGCGTGATGTTCAACAAGGTCGAGGACTTCGCCTCGTTCGTGAAGGATCCGGCAGCGTCACTCACCAAGGCCCTGCCCCCCGGCCCCAAGCCGTCGCCCCCCGGCCCGGATCCCCTTGGCGGCCAGAAGCTCGGCCTCGAGCTCGACCTCGCCAAGCTGCGGCAGATCGCGTCGGCGGGGCCGCGCCGGACCTACCGCGTCGAGGCGTGGGGCGAGATCGAGCGCAAGCAGAAGATGGCCGATGGCTCGCCGGTGTTCCCGGCGATCCGCACGACGATCACCGGGGTGTGGGACACCAAGTTCGTTCCGCAAAACAGCCGGAAGCCCGCGCCCAAGGGGGCGTGGGTCTTCTTGAGGGAAGACTAAGTCATGGCGAGTCGCGTATTCGCGGTCGATCTCGGCGCGTGGAGTGTCAAGCTGGCGCTCGCCAGCCCCGGCCTTCGCGGCACCACGCTCACCAACGTCGTCGAGCGCCTGGTGCCGCCGGGCGACGAGCCGGCCGAGGTCCGTGCCAAGGCGGTGCTCGCCGGGCTCATCGGCGAGCTGCGGCTGCGCGACGAGCCCGGCTACCTCGGGGTGGCCGGCGACCAGGTGTTCACCCAGGTCCTCGAGTTCCCGTTCAAGAACCTGCGGCGCGCCGAGCTCGACAAGGCGGTCGGCGGCGAGCTCGAGAGCGTCGTCCCGGTCGATCTCGAGGACATGGTCTACACGTTCGAGCCGCTGTCGGCGGCGGGCCCGGCGCCCGGGACCGCGCCGGTGGGTCCGCTGTCCGGCGGCGGCCCGGTGCCCGGCGGCGGCCCGGTGCCCGGCGGCGACATCCCGCGCGGCCGGGTCGCGCCCCCGCCCGAGGGCATGCGCGTGCTGACCTACGCGATGCGCCGCGACCGCGCCGAGCACCTGATCGAGCTCGGCACGGCGTGCGGCTTCGATCCGCGCGGCATCCTGGCGTGCGGCGGCGCCGCGGTCCGCCTCGTCACGGCCACGCCGTCGCTCGCCCGCGCCCGGGCCGAAGGCGCGGTCGCCGTGATCGACATCGGCCACGAGCGCACCGACGTGGTCGTCGTGGCCGGCGGCAAGGCCGTGTTCAGCCGCAGCATCGCGCGCGCCGGCAAGCAGGTGACCGATGCGATCTCGCGGCACTGGAACCTGCCGTGGATCGACGCCGAGCGCGCCAAGCACAGCGACGGCTTCGTGGCGTCGACCGCCGAGCCCGCGACGAGCGAGGCGTGGCAGCGGATCCACCAGGTGACGATCGCCGAGCTGTTGCCGTTCGCGCGCGACCTGCGGCAGACCCTGACGGCGTGCCGCGCCCGCACCGGGTTCACCCCGATCGCGGCGTTGCTCGTCGGCGGCGGCGCCCGGCTGCGCGGCATCGCGTCGTACCTGGGTGAGCAGCTCGGCATCGCGGCGTGGCGGCCGACCGCCGACGACGTGGTCGCGATCGCCGGGCCCCGGCTCGGCGCCGACGCCGCGAGCCACGCCCCGATCGACAGCGCCGCGATGACGATCGGCATGGCGTTCGACGCCGCCGGCGGCCGGCCGATGTTCGACCTGCGGTCCGGCGCGCTCGCCGTCAAGGTGGACTTCTCGTTCCTGCGCGCGAAGGCCGTGCCGCTCGGCGCGGCGGTGCTCGCGATCGCGGCGTTCGCCGCCGGCAGCGCCTACGCGGATCTGTATCGCGTCCGCAAGGCCGAGAAGGTGCTGTCGACCCGGCTGGCCGCCGAGTCCGAGGAGTACTTCGGCGAGCCGCGCAGCGCCGACGCCGTGCTCGAGGAGAACACCCCGGGCGGCAGCTCGGCGGCCTCGCCGATGCCCAAGCTCACGGCCTACGACCTGCTGCTCGAGATCAACGCGCACCTGCCGCCCAGGGACAAGATCACGCTCGACTTCGAGCGCATGACGATCGACGACGCGAAGGTCGACATCAGCGGGACGACCAAGAAGCCCGAGGAGATCGATCTGCTGATCACCGAGCTCAAGAAGATCGAGTGCTTCAAGACCAACCTGACGCGCGGATCGACCGACACGCTGCCCAACGGTGTCCGGTTCAAGCTCACCGTCAACGCCCAATGTCTGGGAGGTAGCTGATGTCGGCCGTCTCGGAACGTGCACGTGATTTCTGGGACCGGATCTCGCCGCGCGAGCGCGGGCTGGTCTTGCTCGCCGCGGTCGCGGTCCCCGTGACGCTCGTGATCTGGCTCGGCCTCGAGATCGGCGATGGGCTTGGCAACATGGAGGCCCGCAACGACAAGGTCCGCAAGGCGCTCAACGTGCTCGTCGATCTCAAGGCGCGCGGCCCGGCGAAGCCGGTCGATGACACGCTGGCCAACATGCCGGTCGAGGCGCTGGGCCTCGAGACCTACCTCACCAACGCCGCCCAGACCGCGGGCTTCACGTTGAAGGGCACGACGCCGCGCACCCCGGTCGCGCGCAACGGCTTCACGACGAGCTCGGTCACGCTCAACGTCTCCGATCTCACGCTCGATCAGCTGCAGAAGTTCCTCCAGGCGGTCGAGGGCAAGTCCAGGTACGTCGCGGTCACCCGCATCGAGATCACGCGGCGCGACTACAAGGGCAAGGACAAGCTCGATGCCGCGCTCGAGGTGTCGACCTACGCCAAGGACGCCCCCAAGAAGCCCGAAGGCGCCGGCTCGGACGCCGGCTCCGCCGGCAAGGTGGGCGGCTGAGATGGCGATCAGGCTCCCCAACCCCGGCCCGCGCGTGCGCAAGATCCTCCGCTACCTCGGGTTCGCCGCCCTCGGTCTGGTGACGTTCGTGTTCGCGTTCCAGCTGACGTTCCCGTTCGAGCGGGTCAAGGACAAGGTCACCGAGCTCCTGTCCGAGAAGTACGACGTCACGATCGGCGGCGTCGAGCGCGGCTGGCTCCCCGGCCGCATCTACTTCAAGGCCGTGTCGCTGCGCACGCGGCCGACCAAGCCCGACGACTTCGCGACGACGTTTTACGTCGAGCAGCTCGAGGTCAACCTCGGGCTGTTCGCGCTCCTCCGCGGCACCGCCGCGGTCAAGCTCGACGCCAAGATCGGACCGGGCCACATCAAGGGGACCATCGCCCTGTCGAAGGACGGCACGTCGATCGACCTCGTCGGCGACGACCTGCCGTCGGCGAGCCTGCCGATGCGCGAGGCGGTCGGCCTGCCGATGAGCGGCAAGGTGCGGTTCGCGTTCGAGCTCGAGCTGCCGAACGAGAAGACCAGGGCCGGCAAGGTCGGCCCCAGCTGGCTCAAGGCCGAGGGCAAGGTCGAGCTCGCCTGCCCGTCGAGCTGCGTCGTGGGCGACGGCAAGACCAAGCTCAAGTTCTCGATCAAGAACCAGCGCCAGCAGGCGTTCGCCGAGGGCGGCATCGACTTCGGCAAGGTCAACATCGACTCGCTGCTCGCGAACGTCGAGATCAAGAACGGCAAGCTGGAGGTCACCAGGTTCGAGGCCAAGTCGGGCGACGGCGAGCTCCACATCGACTTCGACATGGCGCTCAACCAGGACATCAATCAGTCGCTGGTCACCGGCTGCCTGCGGTTCAACACCAGCCCCGCCTTCCTCAAGCGCGAGCCGAAGACGGCCACCGCGATCTCGGCGACCGGCGCGCCCCTGGGCCCCGACAACCTGTTCCACATCAAGCTCGACGGCCCGCTCCGCGAGGTCCGCCGGCTCGGCCAGCTGTGCGGCGCCGCCGCCGGCTCCGGCAAGACCATGGATAACCCGGGCGGGACGCCGGTCCGGCCGAACCTCACGGTCACGCCCGAGGCGCCGGCCACGCCCCCCGGTCAGGACGCCGTGGCGGTGCCACCGGGGCAGGGCGCCATGGTGGTGCAACCGGGGCAGGGCGCCATGGTGGTGCCACCGGGGCAGGACTCCATGGTGGTGCAACCGGGGCAGGGCGCCATGGTGGTGCAACCGGGGCAGGGCGCCATGGTGGTGCCACCGCTGCCCTCCGCGCCGCTGCCCACGCCGCCAACCGCCGCGCCGGTTCCCGAAGGCGCCGGGGGCGACGTGCAGCACGTCCCACCGTCCGGGCCGACGGGCGAGACGCCATCGCCGGCCGCCACGCCATCGCCGGCCGGCACCTCACCGCTGATCCAGCCCGGTGGGGCGATCCCACCGCCGCCCGGTGTCGGGCAATAGCGAGGTCTGGTCAAGCCGATCTCGCTCGGCGCCCTCGTCGCGGCGATCGACGTCGTGATGTGATCTCGCGCGGCTACGGCCCGAGCCCGATCCACTCGGTGCCGTCGTCGCCGACTTCTTTTTTCCAGATCGGCACCCGATCCTTCAGCCGATCGATCATCGCGCGGCACGCGGTGAACGCCTCGGCGCGGTGCGCGGCCGCGGCGGCGATCACCACGGCGATGTCACCGACGTCGAGCCGGCCCACGCGGTGCTCGACGGCGAGCCTGGTGCCGGCGAGCTCGGCCTCGATCTCGTCGCACAGCCGCGTCATCTCGCGGACCGCCATCGTGCCGTAGGCCTCGTACGCGAGGTGATCGACCGCGACGCCACGGCTGTGCCGGCGCACCATGCCGGTGAACGTCACGATCCCGCCCATGCCGGCGCCGGTGACCGCGGTGATGCAGCGGTCGAGCGACAGCGGAGTCGCCAGCAGCTGGACGTGGCGGCCGGCGCCACCTGAGGGTGCAGCGAGCTCATCGGCCGCGCCGGCTCCCCCGGCGACCGGAGGGATCAGGGCGAGCTCGTCGCCGTCGAGCAGCTCGCGATCGTCGTCCGCGAAGTCCTGGTTCACCGCGACGCGAAACTTGCCGCGCAGGTTTTCGATCGCGCCGTGCCGCGCCGCGAGCGTCGCGATCGCGTCGCGCACGCACGCACCACCGGCGAGCGCGAGGACGTCTTCGTCGCGCCCGAGCTTCTCGCGGAACACGGCGAAGTAGAGGACGCGAATCTTCATGGAGCGGTGGTAGCCTCGTCCGCCGATGGCGTCCAGCGCGATGGCAGATCATGTCGCGAAGCTGTATCGGTCGATCTATGCGGTGGTGCGGCGGATCCCTACCGGCCGGGTCGCGACCTACGGTCAGGTCGCCGAGCTGGCGGGCCTGCCGGGCGGCGCCCGCGTCGCCGGCGCGGCGCTGAAGACCAGCAAGCCCACCGATCGCCTGCCGTGGCAGCGCGTGATCGGCAAGGCCGGCAAGAACCGGGGCCGGATCGCGATCCACGACCCGGTCGGCGCGGCGGTCCAGCGCCAGCTCCTCGATCGCGAGGGTGTCTTGATCAGCGACGCCGGCCTCATCGCGCTCGATCGCTACGGCTGGCTGCCTGGCGGTCCGACCGGCCGCACGGTGATGAAGCGGCCGCGCCGGGCAGCCCGCGCCGGCGCACGCAGGCGCTGATCGCGCCTACAGCCGGATCAGGCCGCGGCGCACCGCTTCGACGACGGCCTCGGTACGCGTCGAGGCGCCGAGCTTCACCATCACGCCGTTGACGTGGAACTTCGCGGTGTGATCGCTGATGCCCAGGCGATCGGCGACCAGCTTGTTCGACAGCCCCTCGGCGAGCAGCTGCACGACCTGGCGCTCGCGCTCGGTCAGATCGCCGCGGCCCTTGGGCTCGCGGGCCGGCTGGGTCGGCACCAGGGCCGACGCCAGCTGGGTGTCTATCACGGTGAGCCCGCTGCGCACCGCCGCCAGCGCAGCGTGAATCCCCGGTCCGACCTGATCGCGCAGGACGACGCCGCGCGCACCTGCCGCAAGCGCGGGCGCGACGTGCGCCGCGTCGCCGACCACGGCCACCACGGGCATCGGCAGGCTGCGGAGCTCGCTCATCCGGGCCAGCGTCTTGCTGGCGTCCACCCCGGCGTCCCACAGCGCGACCTCCGCCCGATCCCGCTCCACGACATCGATCGAGCCCAGCTGCGCGAGCAAGCTCGACAGCCCGGCGCGCAGCAGGGGATCATCCGAGAGCAACGCCACTTTGATCGGATCGCCGACAGCGACGATCGGGAGGTTTGGATTGCGGGTCATGGGTCCTTGGGGCGACGCGCCGGAAGCCAGAGGCGGCGAAAAGAGGTGGCGAAAAGAGGTGGCGAAAAGAGGTGGCGACCAGAGGCGGCGAAAGCTAACGCGTACGTCAGGGGCAGTGTGGTCACGCCAAGCGTCCAGGTCAACCCTCCCTGGATGGGCAGGTGAGGGCGGCCAAACGAGCGGGAACCCGGCCGCTTCCTGCCGGTTTTCCCGACGAGAACCTCGCCGAACACCCGATGTACGGACGATCCCCCGAGGCGCACGATGCCTGGCCGAGAAGGAGAGTTTTCCCATGGCGCAACCAGCACAGAATATCTTTCACGCTCTTGATCAGGCCCTTGCCGCGGCGGTCGCGACCGCGGCTCGCTCCGTGGTTCACGTCGCCCGCGGCCACGGCCATGCCGGGACCGGCATCGTGTGGGCAGCCGATCTGGTCGTGAGCTCGAGCTTTCACACTCCCGACCGCACCAGGGTCGGTATCGCGGCGGGTGAGGGGGAGTCCGATGGCGACCTCGATCGCCGCGACGCCGAGGTGATCGGGCGCGACCCCGGGACCGACGTCGCGCTCCTGCGGGTCTCCGGTGGCGGGCTCGTCCCGGCGACCTTCCGCGAGCTGGGCGAGCTCGCGGTCGGCAACCTCGCCCTCGCGCTCGGCCGTCCGGGCCGCACCGTGCGCGCCTCGCTGCGCGCGATCGGCGTGCTCGGCCCGTCGGTTCGCACGCCGCACGGCGGCACGCTCGATCGCTACGTCGAATCGGACCGCCAGATCCCGCGGGGGTTCGCCGGCGGACCGCTGATCGACGCCGACGGCGCGGTCATCGGCATGAACACGCGCACGCTGCTGCGCGGCGAGGATCTCGCGATCCCGACCGCCACGATGCGCCGCGTGGTCGACGAGCTCGCGGCGCACGGCGGCGTGCGCAGGGGCTACCTCGGGGTCGGCGCGTTCCCGGCGCAGCTGCCGGCGCAGCTCGCCCAGCTCGCGGGGCGCGATCGCGGCGCGCTGGTCGCCAACGTCGAGGACGGCGCGCCCGGCGCGGTCGCCGGGATCCTCATCGGCGACGTCATCGTCGAGGTCGCGGGCACCCCGGTCACCGATCCGGATAGCCTCCGGCTCGCGCTCGGCGATCGCCCGGGCGAGACCGTCACCTTGACGGTGCTGCGCGGCGGCGCTTTGCACGTCCTGTCGGTGACCCTCGGGAGCCGGCCGTGATCTCCGCGGTCACCGAGCCGGCGCCGGCGGGGACCCTGGGGATCCCGCCGGTCAGCCCGCCGCGCTGGTCGTGATCCGCCGTGGCATGCGGATCACCCTCGAGATCACACCGGCGTGGTCGGCGTGAGCTAAGCTGGCACGCGGTGGCGGCCAAGAAGACAGTCCAGCCGGTCGTCGACGCGCGCGGTCGCCTCTTGCTCGAGCGCCGCGGGCTGCCGCGCATGCTCGGCCAGACGCTGGCGAAGGACTCGTACCACTTCCTGCGCACCGCGACGTGGACGCGGATCACGCTCCTGTTCGCGGGCCTGTTCCTGGCGGTGAACCTCGTGTTCGCCGCGATCCTGTACGCCGGCCACGCCGACGTGATGAACGCGCACGGCTTCCTCGGCTACTACTGGTTCAGCGTCCAGACGCTCGCGACCATCGGCTACGGCTACCTCGCCCCGAACGACACCCTGTCGAACGCGATCGTCACCGTCGAGAGCTTCGTCGGCATCGCGCTGACCGCGATGGTCACCGGCGTGTTCTTCGCCAGGTTCGCGACGCCGTACGCCAAGGTGATCTTCTCGAAGGTCGCGATCATCGGCGACCACGACGGCAAGCGCACGCTGATGTTCCGGATGGCGAACGCCCGGGCGACGGCCATCGTCGAGGCGACCTGCCACGTCTACGTCAGCCGCGACGAGGTGCTCGCGGGCGGCGAGCGGATGCGGCGGATCTACGATCTCCCGCTGCGCCGCGCGACGTCGCCGATCTTCAGCCTGTCGTGGCTCGCGACCCACACGATCGACGCCGCCAGCCCGATCGCCGATCTCACGCCGGAGACGCTGGCCGCGAGCAACGTCAACGTCATCGTCACGTTCCAGGGCATCGACGATCGGCTCGCCGCCACCGTACACACCCGCTACGCCTACAACGTCGACGACATCGTGTTCGATCGCCGGTTCACGGATCTGTTCCACATCGACCCGGAGACCGGAACGCGCTACCTCGACTTCGAGAAGTTCGACCACACGGAGCCTCAGCTGCCGGTGGTCGCGCAGACGGTCGAGATCGCGAGCTAGCCTTTGATCCGCGTGGCGATCGTCTCGATCAACGCGGCAGATCCGGCCTGACCTGGATGAACAGCTCCTCGAGCTGCTTCTTCGACACCGGCGTCGGGCACTCGGTCATGAGGTCGGAGCCCTTCTGCGTCTTGGGGAACGCGATGACGTCGCGCAGCGACTCGGCGTTCGCCATCAGCATCGCGAGGCGATCGAGGCCGAACGCGATGCCGCCGTGCGGCGGTGGGCCGTACTTGAACGCGTCGAGCAGGAAGCCGAACTTGACGCGCTGATCTTCCTCGCTGATCCGCAGCGCCTGGAACGACCGCGCCTGGAGCTCGCTGCGGTGGATCCGGATCGAGCCACCGCCGACCTCGACCCCGTTGAGCACGAGGTCGTAGGCCCGCGCGAGCACCCGCTCCGGCGCGGTCTCGAGCAGGTGCTCGTCGCAGGCGCGCGGCGACGTGAACGGATGGTGCGCCGCGGCGATCTCCTTGGTCGCCTCGTCGACCTCGAACAGCGGCGGGTCGATGAGCCACATGAACTGCCACTCGCCCTTGCGGGTCAGCCCGAGCTTGTCGCCCAGGTGGAGCCGGATTCCGCCGAGCGCGGTGTTCGCGACCTTGGACCTGTCGGCGACCAGGATCAGCGCATCGCCGACCTCCGCGCCGGCGAGCTGGTTGACCCGCAGGCGCGCCTCGTCGGACACGCCCTTCAGGCCCTGCCACACCCCGCCGTCCTGCAGCCGCACCGTGGTGACGCCCTTGAGCCCGAACGACTTGCCGAAGTCGGGCAGGGTGTCGATCAGCGCGCGGGTCAGCTTGTCGTTCCTGGGGATGCGCAGGCACTTCACGATGCCGCCGCCGGCGATCACGCCCTCGAAGATCTTGAACCCGCTGTTCGCGAAGCCCTCCGTCACGTCGCACAGCGTCAGGTCGAGCCGGAGGTCCGGCTTGTCGACCCCGTACTTGTCCATCGCCTCGGCGTACGGCATCCGCCGCAGCGGCAGGGTGAGCTCGACACCGAGCACGTCCTTCCACAGCGTCGCGATCAGCCCCTCCATCATGGTCTGCAGGATGTGCTCGTTGATGAACGACATCTCGAGATCGATCTGGGTGAACTCGGGCTGGCGGTCCTGCCGGAGATCCTCGTCGCGGAAGCACCGGACGATCTGGAAGTAGCGCTCGTAGCCGCCGACCATCAGCAGCTGCTTGAAGATCTGCGGGGACTCCGCGAGCGCGTAGAAGCTACCGGGGGAAAGCCGCGACGGCACGAGGAAGTTGCGCGCGCCGCCGGGCGTGTACTTCACCATGAACGGCGTCTCGATCTCGAGGAAGCCGTGCTTCCCGAGGTAGTCGCGCGTCGTCCGCGTGATCTGCGACCGCATGATCAAGTTCTTCTGCATCCGCGGCCGGCGCAGATCGAGGTAGCGGTACTTGAGCCGCAGCTGGTCGTTGGTCTCGATGTCGTCCTCGATCTGGAACGGCGGCGTCTCCGCCTTCGAGAACACCTCGATGCCGTTGACGTAGACCTCGACCGCGCCGGTCTGGAGCTTGACGTTGTCGTTGCTGCGGCCGTCCTTGCGGGTCCCGCGCGACCGCACCTCGCCGACGATCCCGATGCACCACTCCGAGCGCAGATCACCGGCGACCGCGTGCGCCGCGACGTCGAACGACGGATCGAACACCAGCTGGGTCACGCCGTCGCGGTCGCGCAGATCGATGAACACGCAGCCGCCGAAATCGCGATAGGTCTGGACCCAGCCGGTCAGGACGACGGGTTTGCCCACATCGGCGGCGCGCAGGGCACCGCAGCTATGGGTCCGAGTGTGTGTTGCCAGGAACGCGCTCATGGACCCGCAAGATAGCGTAAGCGCCGAGGCCCCGGTGCGATCCCGCCATGGCATCGAGACAGAGGGCCCCCCCTGGGGAGGATGGACCGGCGCAACCGCGCGCGTCACGGGGGGACCGCGCGGCGCGCCGGTCGGTGTTTTCTCAGGCGTTGCGATCGGATCCGATCCCCCTCGTGGCGGGAAATTTGATCCAGTGGGAAGCGTCGCGTTAGCATTTTCTCGTCGGCGCCAAGGGGGATTTCTCGACGGACCCGCGGTTGGGTTCGCGTGGGTGGGGTGCGCCCTGACGGTCGGGAAGCTCACGACTTGGCTATGTGCTTCAATAAGAGGAGTTCGCGTTGAGTGATGCTTTGCCCGCCACCCCTGTGCCGTACGTCGAGCCCTGTTGCGGTCCCGCGCTGCGAAGCGAGCCCGCGAGCAGTCGCGCGGCCGGACTGGTGGATGCGTTGCGCCGCGCGAAGAAGGCCGCGCCGGTGATCGACGACGAGATCACCGCCGCGCAGGACAGCCTCGAGCGCCGGATCCGCGCCCACCTCGCACGCGGCCGCGTGCAGGTCACGCTCACCGACAACCGCTACACGATGATCTCGGTGCGGCGGATCACCGCGCGGGAAGACCGCGGGCGACCGACCGAGCGCGGGGAGCGCCGCTACGAGGTTCGCCTGCACCACATGTTCGCGGACGCCGATCCGGTGATCACGCGCGCGCTCGCCCACTACATCGCCGATAACGACGCCGACGCGTCCCGCATCCTCGGGGACTTCATCGACGCCAACGCCGACCATGTCCGCGGCCGGTCCCGCCGCGCGCCGGCCCAGCTGATCTTCACCGCGGGCGAGCACCACGACCTGCGCGCGATCTTCGACGAGCTCAACGCGCGGTACTTCGACAACCGGATCGACGCCGCGATCACGTGGGGCGCTCGCGCGGGCCGGCCGCGCCGCCGCAACTCGATCAAGATGGGCAGCTACTCCGTCGAAGATCGCCTGATCCGGATCCATCGCTCGCTCGACCGCGCGTTCGTGCCGCGGTTCTTCGTCGCGTGGATCGTCTTCCACGAGATGCTGCACCAGGTCCACGACATCCGCGTCAAGAACGGCCGGCGCGAGTTCCACTCCAAGGCGTTCCTCGCCGACGAGGCGGGCTTCGAGCTCTACGACCAGGCCAAGATCTGGGAGCGCCGCCACCTCGATGCGCTGCTCACGTACTGAGTGCTACCACCGGCGCCCCGGCCAGATCCGGTGACAGCGGATTGCTACGCTGGTGATGTATTAACGCCACGCGTCGTCGGCGTTCTCGAGCGCTCCCCTCCGTCTTTCGTCGACCAAAACGCGTCACGCCTCCCGTATGCTGGGAAGTGGAGGACGCATGGTTAATTCTGTAGCAGAACGTCGTCGGGCCTTTCGGGTGCCGGTCCAGGGGCTCGCCGTGCTCTATGCGAGCGGCGGCCCCCTGCACGGCATGATCGAAAATCTGTCCTTGAACGGCGCGCTCGTCAGCGTGGCCAGCCGCCCTCTCGAGCAGGAGCTCGACATCGAGATCCGGCTCACCGAAGGCAGCGGCTGGGTCGTCGCCCAGGTCGTGCGCGTCGAGCCGCACGCGCGGCGGTGGCGGATCGCCGTCACGTTCGCCCGGGTCGACGCCTCGCTGCGCGAGTCGATCGAGGCATCGATCAACGCCGCCCGCGGCGCGGCGCGCCGGCGGCCGATCCTCGTCATCGACGAGAACTCCGATCGCAAGCGCGATCTGATCGCGCGCCTGGTGAACCGCGGGATGACCCCGCTGGCGCCCAGGACCCCGCTCGAGGCGATCGACCTGCTGACGCGGTCTCATCTCCACGTCGGGGTGTGCCTGCTGGCGCCCAGCTTCGGCGTCCCCTCCACCGACCTCCTCGCGGTGCTGACCGATAACTTCCCGTGGGTCTCCGTCGCGGAGATCACCGACGACCTCGACGCGACCACGCACCACGCGATCGACACCTGGTACACGACCCCGATCGCCCGGTTCGCCGACGCCTTCGCCTGACCGCCGGCGCCTGACCGCTGCCCACCGCTGTCTACCGGGCACGCCGGCCGAGCTTCGATCCTCCGCACGGCCCGGTCCGTCCACACGGCACGAATCCAGGATCTCAGGGTTCTTCTGGTTCCTCGGGGGACCCCGGCCGGTGGGACAGCTTCGCCACCAGCAGGGCGCCGCCGATCAGGTGTTCGGCCAGCTGGCCGGCGTCCCCCACTTCGAGCCCGGCGTACCAGACGCCATCCGGGTAGACCACGGCGTTGGGGCCATCGAAGCAGGGACCGAGACAACCGCAAGGCGTGACGAGCACATCCGCCACCTTGCGGACCAGCAGCTCGCGTTGCACCGCGGCCATCAGGGCGTCACCGCCCCGCGGCCCGCAGGCTGGCTTGCCGGCTGACCGGCCGTTGGTGCAAACGAACAGATGACGGCCGGCCACGCGCCGACCATGTTGGCTCCCTGCCGACGTGTCAACCGCCGGCGCCGGCGCCGGCGCCGCTCCGCTCGCCGAGCCGCGCCCGTGCGAGATTTTATCGGACTGCGTCGTTTTCGCACCCTGGCGCTTGAGCGTGCGAAGGGAGCGGCTAACATCGCCGCGACGTGTCCACGGGGGAAGTGGGCGGTGTAGCAGCTCGATGACGCCTCAACATCTCATCATCAAAGAGACGTCGGAGACGCTGTCCCGGCTCCTGCAGGACGAGTTCAAGCGCAACGGCTACAAGCGCGTCCACATCGTCGAGCAAGCACCGAAGCCGGATGCGATCGAGGGCAAGCTCCCCGCGGTCTCCGTGTACCTCTACCAGATGTCGATCGACCCGGAGGGCTACGATTCGACGCCGCACTCCGAGCTCGTCGAGGTTCCGCAGGACGACGGCTCGATCAAGGAATTCTTCCGGCGCCGCCGGCTGTGGGTCCGGCTCGACTACCTGCTGTCGGCGTGGGCGCAGACCCCCGAGGACGAGCAGCTGCTCCTGGGCCTCATCATCCGCACGGTGATGGAGAACCCCGAGCTCACGCGCGACCGGCTCAAGGGCCAGTCGTTCGAAGACGACTTCAAGCTCAACATCCTCATGTCGGCGCGGCTCGATGAAGGCACGCTCGCGCGCTTCTGGGGAAGCTTGAACCAGCCCGTTCGTCCTGCCGTACAGGCATGGACCGCCATCCCGATCCTTCCCGAGAAGCTCGAAGAGTTCAAACGCGTCCAGACGCGCCAGCTCGAATACAAGTCGATCACCGATCCGCGGGTCAGCGAAACGGGCCCCAGCGGCAATCCGTTCCTGGCCGCGCGCCGGCTCGACCTGGGAGGCGGCACGCCCGGCAAGAAGTGACCACAGTTGTGTGCCGCGGCGTGCATGGGGCACGTGCGGTGATCCGATAGACGGGCGAAGACCACCGTTATCGGCAACGACAAGGAGAACAAGCGAATGGCAACGAGTTACCTGTCCCCTGGCGTATATGTCGAAGAAGTCGATCGCGGCTCCAAGCCGATCGAGGCCGTCGGTACCAACACCGTCGGATTCCTCGGTGAGTCGGCAAAGGGCCCGTTGAACGAGTCCGTGCTCATCACGAACTGGTCGCAGTTCGTGAAGACGTTCGGTGACTTCAAGGACTGCAGCGAGCACCTCGCGCACGCGGTCTACGGCTTCTTCAACAATGGTGGCTCCCGGTGCTTCGTCATCAACGTTGGCGCACCCGAGGGAGTAAAGGTGGAGGTCAAGCCGGCTGCGGCGGCTGGCGACAAGAAGGACGACAAGGCTCCGGCGGCCGTACATGTCGGCGGCGGCGGCCGCGACGGCCTCTACATCGGCCGTGACGGTGGCCCCGGCGCGCGCACCGGCCTCAAGTGCATGGACGAGATCGACGAGATCGCGATCATCGCGGCTCCCGGTCAGACCTCGCCGGCGGTGCAGGACGCGCTGCTGTCGCACGCCGAGACCCGCAAGGACCGGTTCGCGATCCTCGATTCGCCCGAGACGATCACGGGCGGTGTGGACAAGCTGCCCAAGCCGCGCGACTCGAAGTATGGCGCATACTACTTCCCGTGGATCCAGGTCTACGACCCGGACAAGGGCAACATCTTCGTTCCGCCGTCGGGACACATCGCCGGGGTCTACTCGCGGACCGACAGCGAGCGCGGCGTGCACAAGGCGCCCGCGAACGAGATCGTGCGCGGCGCGCTCGGCCTCAAGTACAATGTAAGCAAGGGTGAGCAGGACCTGCTCAACCCGAAGGGAATCAACGCGATTCGCTTGATGAACGGCGGCATCCGCATCTGGGGTGCCCGTACGCTGTCGAGCGACCCGTCGTGGCGTTACATCAACGTGCGCCGTCTGTTCATCATGGTCGAGTCGAGCATCGAGCGCGCCACCCAGTGGGTGGTGTTCGAGCCCAACGACCATCGCCTCTGGAAGCGCGTGCAGCGCACCATCTCGTCGTTCCTGACGCTGTTGTGGCGTAACGGCGCGCTGATGGGCACTTCGCCGGAGCAGGCCTTCTACGTCAAGTGTGACGATGAGACCAACCCGCCCGAGGTCATCGACGCCGGCCAGCTGGTCGTCGAGATCGGTCTGGCACCGGTGAAGCCCGCGGAATTCGTCATCTTCCGGATCGGCCAGATGGCCTCCGGCGGTGGCGTCGAGGAGTAAGCGACCTCCGCGTCGTCACTAGGGCCCTCCCGGGGGCGCTAGCGCCGATTACGCTCACGTTCCAAGGAAGAATCCCCGAACGTGCGCGTAACAGGCGGTGATAAAGCGGGCGCCCACGAGCACTTCAGCTGGTGGCGGACCCGACGGCTTGACGGAGGAACGCTTCAGAAAACGCCAAGGGGATCATCGGTGGCCACAAGGAAGGACGGAGCGAGGCGGACGCCTCGCCGTCGTGAGTGTTGCGTTGTGGCCGCCGACGCTCTCCATGCCGGGCCGGCAGAGGACATCAGCGGACAAATGGAGAGCAACTAATGGCTGAGCAACGTACGTATACCGGTGGCAGGTTCTCGCTCGACGTCGATGGCTTCAACGTCGCCTTCCTGAAGAAGTTCGACGGCCTGTCGATGGAGGCGGACATCGTCGCCAACGACCTCGGCCCGGATAACTTCCAGGCCAAGCACGTCGCCAACATCAAGTGGACCCCCGGCAAGGCGACCGTCGGCGCCGGTATGGGCCAGGGCATGTACAACTGGATCAAGCAGTCGTTCGACAAGGCGTACATGCCGAAGAACGGCCGCCTGGTGGCCGCCGACTTCAACTACAAGGCGCAGTCGGAGCTGACCTTCCAGCACGCGCTGATCACGAGCGTCGGCTTCCCCAAGCTCGACGGCTCGTCGAAGGACGCCATGTACCTCGACGTCGAGTTCGAGGCCGAGCAGGTTCGCTGGGCCCCCGGCGACGGCAAGGACATCCAGGCCAAGTACGGCACGAAGCAGAAGGCGTGGCTCGCCTCGAACTTCCGCTTCTCGATGGGCGGGCTCCCGTGCTCGCGCGTCGCGTCGATCGATGCCTTCACCTGGAAGTGCGCGGTCGCGGCCGACCAGATCGGTATCTTCCGCGAGCCGACCAAGCACCCCGCCAAGGTGACGATCCCCGACCTCAAGGTCAGCATCTCGATGGCGGACTACGAGGCGTGGGCCGGCCCCGCGAAGAAGTGGTTCATCGACGGTGAGCACCTCGCCGGCAACGAGATGCAGGGCGCGATCGAGATCCTCAACCCGAACATGAAGGACGTGATCGGCCGCGTCGAGCTGAAGAACTGCGGCTTCAAGAAGTTCTCGAAGCAGACCCTCGAGGCGAACACGGAGAAAATTGCACGGTTCGACGTCGAGTTCTACGTCGAGGGCATGACGTTCGAACTGAAGGAGTACGACTCGTGAAATGAATCCGCGCTCTGATGCGCGGATCGGCCAGACATCTTGCTAAGATGCGGTCTGCTCGGGGAACCGGGTGGACCGTTTCTTATTTCGGGGGTTATTTCGGGCCCGCGATGAGCAACCACGAGGAAGAGGCCGATGGCGTTCAAGACTCAGTATTCGTTTCGCTTGCCACGAGGGTATGTCGACGACAACGGCACGGTGCACCGCGATGGCATCATGCGTCTGGCGACCGCGCGCGATGAGATCCTGCCGCTGCAAGACTATCGCGTGCAGTCGAACCGCGCGTACCTGGTGATCGTGCTGCTGTCACGCGTGATCACCAAGCTCGGCGATCACACGCTGATCGCCGTCGACATGATCGAGAACCTGTTCTCGACCGACCTCGCCTATCTTCAGGAGTTCTACCGGAAGATCAACGAGGAGGGCGGCGCGCCCAAGCACCACATCACGTGCGCGAAGTGCCAGCACGAGATGAACGTCGACATGGTTACCGGTGCGTTGATCACCGAGGAGGGAGGTAGTGGCCAGTCTGGCCCGGGGTGACCTGGGCGGCGGTTGCTACCTACCCGCGCGAGCAACTCTATCAAGAGATCGCTTACATCGCCTACCACTTTCACTGGTCCGTCGACGACATCCTCGACATGGAGCACGAAGAACGCCACGTCTGGCTACGCGAGATCGCGCGAGTGAATCGCGAGATCAACGAAGCACGGCGTCGCTAGCTTCACGACCGAAAGTAATCAGCCATGCGCATGCGACCGTCCGCAGATCAACGAGCCCCCGGCATCTACCAGACCTACGACCCGGTGGTCACCCCACCGATGTCGATCGCGAACACGCGGATCGCCGGCTTCGTCGGGATCACGCAAAAAGGCCCGATGAACGAGCCCACGCGGCTTGGTAACTGGGACGAGTTCATCGAGATCTTCGGGTACACCCAGGACTCGTACACCTCGGACTCGGTGTTCGGCTTCTTCAAGAACGGCGGCACCGATTGTTGGGTCGTGCGCGTCGCGCACAACCCGGCCAAGGGTGAGTTCGCGAGCATCGACCAGGCGGCGAGCGCCGAGCATGTTCAGCTCGACGACTGGAACAAGCCGGCGCTCAAGATCCGCGCGCTCAACGAGGGCAACTGGGGTAACGCGATCTGGGTCCGCTGCGTCCACGCGCCCGCCGCGCAGGCGTTGCTCACGCGCGATCTCGACCTCGGCGCCGGTGAGGCGCAGGTCAACACGACCCGCGGCTTCGAGGTCGGCTCGACGGTCCGGATCTTCGACCGCGAGAACAGCGACTACGTCGTCATCACCGAGGTCGCGGACAAGCTGATCAAGTGGAGCAGCGAGACGCCGGTCAATCGCCGGCATCGCGCGGCGGCGCCGACCCACCTCGAGGTCTTGACCTTCGAGGTCCATGTCGCGATGAAGGATCGCCGCGAGGTCTTCAAGGGCCTGCAGATGCACCCATCGTCGAAGAACTACGCGCCGCGCCTGGTGTCGCAGCGTTCGCGGCTGGTCCGGCTCGAGGATCTCCACACCAAGTCGCCGGTGCCGCACAACGTCCCGGGCGTCATGCCGATGACGCGACTCACCGGCGGACGCGATGGCGTCGACGCGATCACGCCGGAGGACTTCGTCGGGCTCGATCTGGGACCGGGGGAACGCAGCGGCCTGCTCGCGATGGCTGCGAACGAAGAGGTCGCGATCCTGGCGGTCCCCGATGCCATGCGGTTCTACGATCGCGAGCCCGGCCCCGCAGGCGAGCTCAAGGCACAGCGCGTGCAAGACCAGATGATCTCGATCTGCGAGCTCCAGAAGGACCGGTTCGCGATCCTCGATATCCCGCAGAGCAAGGACATCGAGTGGGTGCGGCGCTGGCGGCGGCGAACCGATTCGTCGTACTGCGCCTACTACTGGCCGTGGCTGCGGACGACGGCCGTCGATGACAAGCCGATCGCGATGCCCTCTTCTGGCTACCTCGCCGGGTGTTACGCCCGGCGAGATCTCGAGGGGGTTCATTACGCAGCCGCGAACCTGGAGATCGAGGGGGCGCAGGACGTTTCGCTCCGGGTGACCGAGGATCACATCGGGATACTCAACGCCGAGGGCGTGAACACGTTCCGGATTCAACGCGGGGTGCGGCCTTGGGGCGCACGCACCGCGTCATCCGACCCGGAGTGGCGCTATATCCCAATTCGTCGTCTTTTCATCATGTTACGAAGGTCGTTGGAGGCTGGCTTCGCGTGGATCACGTTCGAGCCCAACAATCCAGCGACGTGGGAATTCGTTCGCAAGGAGGTCAGTCAGTTCTTGTCGGAGCTCCATGCGAAGGGGATGCTGGCCGGAGGGAATCTGGCGGAGGCCTTCTACGTAAAATGCGACGCAGAAAACAATCCAGCGGAGCAAGTTGATAGCGGTTTGCTGATCTGTGACATCGGCGTCGCGCCGGTTCACCCCGCCGAGTTCATTATGATTTCCCTGACGCAAACCATGACGACCCCTGGCTCCTAGGAGACCGCGCGATGGCAACGATCCCAGTCCCCCGTCCCCCGACCAAGTCTGCCGTCCGCAAGGACCCACTGCCGGTCTTCTGCTTCTACGTCACGATTCCGAAGCTGATGAAGGATAACGACCACGCGTTCTTCAAGAGCGTGAGCGGGCTCCGCTATGAGACCGAGATCGTCCCCGTTCGTGCAGGTGGCGTGAACGACACGACTTTCAACCTGATCGGCAGCACGAAGTGGTCGCCGCTGGTGCTGAAGCAGGGCTTCATCAGCGGATCGAAGCTGCTGGAGTGGCGGCAGAAGTGGATCGACGGTTCGGAGATGACCCGCGTCGACGGCGCTATCGTCCAGCTCGACACGGCGATGAAGCCGATGGCAAAGTGGGACTTCGTGCAGGGGTGGCCGTCGAAGTGGGAGATGGGCGAGCTCGACGCGAGCAAGAACGAGCTGGCGATCGAGACGCTGGAGATCGCGCACAACGGCTTGAAGTCCGTTCCTGTCGGTGCATAGCAACAAAGGGACTCTGATGACGAACGATACGGAACCACGCGCACTCGGTGCGGCGCTGTCGGCGCCGGCGTTCGTCACGCGCGGCCATGGTGTTGCGATGCACGCGGCCAATCGCCACGTCGAGCGCTGGGCGCCCGAGGCCAGTGCACGCCGGGTCGGCTCGATGCGGTCGCTCGGGTTCGTCGATCGACTCGTCGCGCCATGGATGGAGACCGCGCAGCGCTCGGCGTCGCTGCGGCTGTTCAGCCAGTACGCGCAATCGGGTGCGAGCCCGCGTGAGCCCGGCGCCGTGTCGTGGGTGTTCCCGCGTCCGTGGTACCAGGACGAGCTCGACTGGATGGCGGCGGCTCGTCAGAGCACCTCGCAGGCGGCGGTGGCGCGTCCGGCCACGCCGACCTTGCTCACCACGCGGGGCACCTATGTTGCGCCCGCGGTGCCTCCGGTCTCCGCACCCGCGATGGTCATGCCGTCGGCGCTGTACGAGTACGTCGCGCCGTCGCTGTCGATCGCCGCGAGCCAGCGGCCGCAGATCCCGGGCGTCGGATTCGGCGGCGAGACCCAGATCCCGTCGTCGCGTGGCGAGGCCTACTCGCCGCTGGTGTCACTGGCGGCTGTCCAGGCCGCCGACCTGATGACGCGCGCCGTTGCGCCGCTCGCCGTACAGCGCCGAGGCCCGGGGGCCACCACGGCGATGACGCCGGGCCTGCGTGCGGTCCTGACCTCGATCCTCGAGCGCG
>Ga0137459_1000142_pt1 | contig 25596 bp, 16 predicted proteins | sample EasRivERMGT700_2_FD_104908 | JGI IMG/M metagenome (GOLD analysis project Ga0137459, IMG submission 104908) | Soil microbial communities from meander-bound floodplain in the East River, Colorado, USA - East River MetaG ERMGT700_2 | ecosystem: Environmental > Terrestrial > Soil > Floodplain ...
GTTCCTGAACGAGGCAAAGATCGCCGGGCGCCTCACGCACCCCAACATCGTGCAGGTGCTCGACGTCGGCGAGGTCCAGGGCGCGCTGTACCTCGCGATGGAGTACGTCCACGGCAAGGATCTGCAGAACGTCATCAAGAAGCTGCAGCAGAGCCGCGCCATCATCCCCCTCGGGGAAGCGTGCTACATCGTGCGCGAGGTCGCGCAGGCGCTCCATCACGCGTACTGGTCCACGGATATGACCGGGCAGCGGCTGTCCGTCGTCCATCGTGACGTTTCGCCGCAAAACATCATCCTGAGCTATGACGGGACGGTCAAGCTGCTCGATTTCGGCGTGGCCATCTCGGCCGTCACCGAGCACGCCGAGACGATGATCGTGGGCAAATGGCTGTACATGTCGCCCGAGACCACGACCAACGACCACATCGACCACCGCTCGGATCTGTTCTCGCTGGGCGTGATCCTGTACCTGCTGTGCTCCGGGTACATGCCGTTCACCGGCCGCGAGCCGAAGGAGATCGTCAAGAAGATCCGGGCCGGCCAGTACAAGCCCCTGCAGGAGATCGTGCAGGTGCCGGACCGGCTGGCGCTGCTCGTGGGACGCCTGCTGTCCCCGAACCCGGACGACCGCCCGCAGCGTGGCCAGGAGGTCGCCACCGAGCTGACCGACATCGCCCGGCAGTACGGAATCGAGAGCTCGGGCCCCAGCATTGCCTATGTCCTCAAGCAGCTGTTCCCCGTCGAGGTCGGTGGCCCGTCCGAGTACCAGGCGCCTACCGTCATCGGCCCGCAGGACAGCAAGTCAGCAGCCTCGCTGACGCCGGCGACGCCGGCGCCACCCACCAACACCGCACCGATCGCGACGGCCGTGGACAGCTCCGCTCCGCTCGTGCCGAGGAGCCGCGAATTTTCGGCGCCCGTTGGCCTGCCGACCACCTCGACGTCCGCGCCAAGGCCGAAGGTCTCGACGCCGGGGTCCCGGCAGTTCGCCCTGCCGCACGTTCCCGGCTCGGCGCAGCGCCCGGTCTCCGTCGCGCGGGTGCTGATCACCATCGCGGTCGCCATCCTGCTCGCCATCGGGATGTATCTGCTCGTTCGGCCCAGCTAGTCGCCCCGTTCGCACGTGCCTCGCGTCGGTCGGGATGACCAGTGATGGTATGTTGCAGTGCCGGCCATGGTGCGTCACGTCAGCTTCGCCTTGCTCGTCGTCCTCGTGGCCGGTCGCACGGCCCTGGCCAAGGGGCCGATCCAGGGCACGGTCGAGGCGATCCGGCCGCCCCCGGCCTTGACGGTGGGGGCCGACAAGACCGTGCAACGCCTGGCGCCGCCGCTCGGCTGCGACCGGCTGACGATCGCCGAGGGCCTCCCGAACTCCATGGTACGCGCTATCGTGCAGGATCGGCGTGGCTTCCTCTGGTTCGGCACGCAGGACGGCCTCGCCCGCTACGACGGCATCAAGATGCGTGTGTACCGGCCCATCGAGAAGGATCCTACCTCGATCTCGTCGGCGTACATCATGGCGTTGACCCTGGACGCGCGTGGCAACCTCTGGGTCGGCACGGATGAGCACGGGGTCAACTTCTACGACTCGGACACCGATCAGTTCACCCGCTTCGTGCGCGGACCCGGCAAGACAGCCCTGTCCTCGGAAGGCGTCACGTCGATCGCGCGAGACCCCAAGGGCCGCCTGTGGTTCGCCATGAGCGGCAACGGGTTGAATCGATTCGACCAGGCCAGCGGGACGTTCACGAAGTACCTGACCAAGCCGCTCGACACCGCCATCACGGCGGTCGCGGCCGATGCCGTGGGAAACTTGTGGCTCGGCACCGCGAGTGAAGGCGTGATTCGCTGGAACCCGGAGGGCGATTCCACGGTGATCCGGGCAACACCCGGGGATGACCGCGGCCCGGGCCCCGCGCCGATCACCGCGATGCTGGTCGCCTCTAGCGGCAAGGTGTGGATCGGCAGCGACGGAGAAGGTCTGCTCTCGCTCGATCCGGGACCCGGCAAGTTCACCCGGTACCGGTACGCCGCGGACGATCCGGGGACGATCAGCGACGATCACATCACGGCGCTGTTCGAAGACCGCAACAAGAACCTCTGGATCGGCACCAGCAACGGCCTCAACCGCCTGGACCCGTCCGGCCGCGTGGTCCGCTACCAGCACAACGCCAACGAGCCGACGAGCCTCTCGTTCAACGGCGTGGAATCGCTCTACCAGGATGCGGGAGGCGTCATGTGGGTGGGTGGGTTCACCGTCGGTCTTTGCAAGTTCGACGAGTTCCGCCTGAAGTTCGGATATCACCGCACCCGGACCAACACCACCTCGCTCTTCGAGGATACCGACGGCACCCTCTGGGCCGGCACCTACAACGACGGGCTGTACAAGTACGAGCGAGCGGCCCAGCGCGTGACGATCTATCACCACCTCCGTCAAGGCCCCGGTGGCGATGGCAGCTCCATCAGCCTCGACTCGGCGGCCTGGATCGCCGCGCTGCACCGCGATCGCCGCGGCACGCTCTGGATGTCGCTTCGGGGGCGCGCGCTGATCGCGTTCGACACGAAGACCGAGACGTACCGGCAATATGTCCCCGACCCCGAGCAGCCGAACAGCCTGCCGGTGGACACCATTTACGATATCTGGGAGGACGACCGCGGAATGCTGTGGCTCGCCACCTGGGGCGCCGGGCTGGTCCGGTTCGATCCACAGCTCGAGACCTTCACCGCCTTCACCGCCGCCACCGACGCCGCTGATTCGGGCGGCCTCAGCTCGAACCACCTCTACACGCTGTATCCCGATCCGACGGACAAGAAGATCCTCTGGATCGGGACCGCCAAGGGCGGGCTGGTCCGGTTCAACGTCGTTGCCGGCACCGCGACCAGCTTTCGCCACCACGACGACGACCCGGCGAGCCTGAGCAATGACAACGTCATGACCATCTACCGGGATCCAGGTGGGATCGTCTGGGCGGGCACGTTCGGTGGCGGGCTGAATCGGCTCGACCCAGCCACGGGACGGGCGGAGCACTTCACGACCAGCAACTCCGGGCTCTCCGACGACTCGATCTTCGGCCTGCTCCCCGATGCCGACGGCAAGCTCTGGATCAGCACGAACGGCCGGGGCCTCGCGCAGTTCGATCCGAAGACCCGCAAGTTCCTGATCTACGAGTCGTCCGACGGCCTGCAAGACAACGAGTTCAACCAGAACTCGTTCCGGCGGAGTAAATCGGGCGAGCTGTTCTTCGGCGGTGCCAACGGCTTCAACGCGTTCTTCCCCCGCGACATCAAGCGCGACCCCTACGTGCCGCCGGTGGTCATGACCGCCTTCAAGGTCTTCAACCAGGAGGTGAAGCTCGACCGGCCGATGTGGTCGCTCCCCCCGCTCGAGGTGTCGTACTCCGACTCGTTCGAGGTGCAATTCGCGGCGCTGTCGTTCGCCGCCCCCACGAAGAATCGCTACGCGTACAAGCTGGAGGGCTTCGATGACAAGTTCATCGAGACCGACCGCCCCTACGCCACCTATACCAAGCTCGGCGGCGGCAACTACACCCTGCGGGTCCGCGCGTCCAACCAGCACGGCGTCTGGAACGAGACCGGGATCGCGCTCAAGCTGGCGGTGAAGCCGCCGCTATGGCGAACGTGGCGGGCGTATGGCGCCTACCTCATCATCCTGGCCGGCGCGGTGTACCTGCTGCTCCGCTTGCAGCGTCAACGGGTGCGCCGAGCCGAGCGCGAAGGTCGGCTAGCGGTGGTCGAGCGCGACCTCGAGCTCACCGGCGCCGTGCAGAGTGGGTTCCTCCCCGAGCACAACGAGATCAGCACGCCGCGAGTCCAGCTGGTCGGCCTCTACCGTCCTGCCGACGCCTGCGGCGGCGACTGGTGGTGGCATGCGCCGCTGTCGGGCGGGCGGCACGTCGTCATGGTGGGTGACGTCACCGGCCACGGGCCGGGCCCCGCCATGGTGACCGCGGCGGTCGCCACCGCGTTCCGCGTGCTCCTCGAGAACGGGCTCGACGACGTGCAGCATGGGCTCGAGATGCTCAATCGCGAGGTCCTGCGGGTGGCCAAGGGGAAGTACCACATGACCATGGCGGCCCTCGAGCTCGAGGAGACCACGGGTCGGTGGGTCTGCCACAGCGCGGGCGCCCCGCCCATCTTGAGCCTCGACCAAAACGGCAAGCACAAGGTCCATTTCTGCGCGGGCGCGCCGCTCGGGACCGAGGCGGGGTTCGAGACCGGGCGGGTCGAGGGGACGCTCGAGCCGTACGACCGCATCCTCCTCTACACGGATGGGATCCCCGAGATCGCGCTCTCCAATGGGACCGCGTTCGGGATGCGGCGGTTCGCGCAGCTGTACGAACGTACCCGCGGGCAGCACCTCCGGGACGCGGCCGCCGCGATCGTCCTGCACGCCGACCAGAGCCAGGAAGGCCGCCCCCAGGACGACGACTGGACCTTCACGATGATCGAGTGGGGCTGAACCTACGGCGCCGCCGCTTCTAGCGCAGGGCGTGGAAAAACCAAGTTGGGGCTCGCTCCCTCCGTAGCCGTTCGTTACCATGGCGCGTCGTCGGAGGGGAGGAGCGAACAAGCCGCTCGGGCGTGGTTGGCACGAATACGTGGCAGCAACCTGAGGCATCGATGCTTGATACGCTGATCAAGAACGCGCGAGTCGCCGACGGAACCGGTCGGGCGATTTATCGCGGTCATGTGGGCATTCAGGGCGGCGTCATCCGGTCCATCGGACGCCACGATCCCGGCGGCGCAGCGCACGTCATCGATGCCGATGGCCTCGTCGTGTCGCCGGGCTTTGTCGATCCTCACACTCACCTGGATGCCCAGGTCCTGTGGGATCGCCAGATCACGCCGAGCTGCTGGCACGGGGTCACGAGCGCGGTGATCGGCAACTGCGGCGTCGGTCTGATCCCTGCGCGCGAGGGCACCCGCGAGATCCTGTTGCGTGATCTCGTCAACGTCGAGGGCATCGACTACGAGGTGCTCGCGGCCGGCGTCCACTGGCACTGGGACACCCCGAGCGAGTACTTCGCGCACATCGAGAAGGACGGGCTCGGCGTCAACATCGCCGGGCTGATCTCGCTCACGCCGTTGCGCCACTACGTCATGGGCGAGGCCGCGTTCGACCGCGGTGCCAACGCGGCGGAGCTTGCCCAGATGATGGCCGTCTTCCAGGCGGCCATGGCGGACGGCGCGTTCGGATTCTCGACCGACATGCTCGCCAACCACCGCGGCTTCGGCGGCCGTCCGCTCGCCTGTCGCAACGCCAGCCGCGACGAGCTCCGCGCGCTCTGCCACGTGCTCCGCGATCAGGCCAGGGGCGTGATCACGATCGCCCTCGACTCGTTACGGCAAGGTGTGCAGTACATCAGCGAGGACGACGTGGCGATGCTGCGCTTCCTCGTCGAGGAGAGCGCCCGGCCGGTCAGCTTCCTCCCGATGGTCGCCATGACGGGCGATCTCGACTTCGGCGCCAAGCAGCTCGCGCGCCTGGGCGACCTGGCAGACAAGGTCGTGCCCCAGGTCTCGCCGATGCCCATCGTGTTCATGCATACGATGCGCAAGCCGTTCAAGTTCTCCGAGTTTGCCGTCTGGCGCCCGGCGCTCAACGGCACGTACGAGGAGCAGCGGCGGCTGTACGGCGACGCCGAGTTCCGCCGCGCCGCCAAAGCGGAGCAGCAGGGCCACATCCGCAAGATCCCGTGGGAGCGGGTCCGGATCGCCGGTGCGGAGCGGCCCGAGCTCGCGGCGCGCTACAACGGCCGCACGATCAGCCTCATCGCCCAGGCCGAGCACAAGGAGCCGCTCGATGCGTTCCTCGACCTGACGCTCGAGGACGACCTGCGCACGCTGTTCCAGTTCGAGAGCGCGAACCTCGATCGCGATGTCGTCCGCTCGCTGCTGCAGGAGCCGCGCTTCATGCTCGGCATCTCGGACGCCGGTGCCCACGTCGATCAGGTCTGTGATCTGCGCTATCCGACGGTCCTGCTCGGCGACTGGGTGCGCGAACAGCAGGCACTCTCGCTCGAGCACGCCATCTGGAAGCTGACCGCCCACCCGGCACAGGTCTTCGGCCTGCCCCGCCGCGGCCTCCTCCGCCCCGGCTATCACGCCGACATCACCCTGTTCGACCCCAAGACCATCGGTTCCGATCCACCGGTGTTCGTCGACGACCTGCCCGCCGGCGGCCGCCGCCTGATCGCCCGCGCGCGCGGCATCGTCGCGACCTTCATCCAGGGTGTCCAGGTCATGCGCGATGGCCAGGAGACAGGTGCGCTCCCGGGACGCGTCATTCGCAGCACCGAGGAACCAGCCCGCTGATGCCCGGGACGCATGACCACGCCCCCCAGAGACCGTGCAGCCACGAGCGCAGCCACGTGGTCGATTCGGCGTTCCACCGGGGCGGGTATTCGACCGCCGACAGCCGGCGGATCTTCTGCGACGTCTGTCGTCTGCAGCGCTGGCTCGACGTCGAGGTCGCGCTCGCGCTGAGCCAGGCCGAGCTGGAGATGATCCCGCACGAGGCCGCGAACATCATCGCGCGGGCGGCGCGCATCGAGCGCTTCGACCTCGCCGCGATCAGCGCCGGCATCACCACGACGGGCCACTCGCTGGTGCCGCTGCTGCGCGCGCTCGAGCAAGCCTCGGGCAGCTACGCCTCGCAGTTCATCCACCATGGGGCGACCACGCAGGACATCCAGGACACCGGTCAGTCGCTCGAGATGCGCGACGTGCTCGACCAGGTCGAGCTCGACCTGATCGCGCTGCTCGACCGGCTCGACGTCCTCGCGGTCGCGAACCGCGATCAGCTCACCGTCGGCCGCACGCACGCGCAGCCCGCGCTGCCGACCACCTTCGGCCTCAAGGTCGCCGGGTGGATCGACGAGCTCACCCGCCACGTCGTCCGGCTGCGCGAGGCTCGCCCGCGTCTCCTGGTCGCCCAGATGGCCGGCGGCGTCGGGACGATGGCCAGCTTTCACGGCCACGGGCCGGCGCTGCTCGATCGCTTCGCGGCGCACCTCGGCCTCGAGGTCCCCGACGTGGGCTGGCACGTCGCCCGCGACCGGGTCGCCGAGTTCATCTTCCTGCTCGCGTCGGTCTCGGCCGCGCTGGCCCGCGTGGCCGACGAGATCCGGACGTTGTGCCGGCCCGAGTTCGCCGAGCTCGAGGAGCGGTGGGATGCCGGCAGGCTCGGCAGCAGCACGATGCCGCACAAGCGCAACCCCGAGAACGCCGAACAGATCGTGGTCCTGGCCCGGCTGTCGCGAGCGCAGGTCCCGCTCGGCCTCGAGGCCATGATCGTCGAGCATGAGCGAGACTATCGCGGCACCCGACTCGAGTGGCCGGCGGTCGCAGCGGTCAGCCACTACACGCTGACCGCGCTATCCTTGACCCTGTTCGTCGTCGACTGCATCACGGTACGGAGTGAGGACATGGAGGGCACCGCGCGCGAGCTCGCCGATCTGGCATGCACCGAGGCGCTCTCGTTCGTGCTGGGCCAGCGGATCGGCCAGGCCAAGGCGTTCACGCTCGTCCACCGGCTGAGCCAGGACGCGATCAACCGCAAGAAGACGATTCGCGCGTGTGCCCTCGCCAGCCACGAGCTGAGCCTGGTCCTCGATCCGCCGACGATCGAGCAGATCTTCGAGCCAACCTCGTACCTCGGCTCCGCCGGCGAGCTGGTGGATCGCGTGCTCGCGAAGCGGCGCCAGGTCTGCGCGACCCGGGAAGGAAGACGTCCATGACGATCAACTTCGGGGCAGGACCGGCCGCGCTGCCGAAGGTCGCGCTCCTGCGTGCCCGCGAGGATCTCGTCGACTTCGAGGGCAGCGGCCTCTCGATCATCGAGCAGAGCCACCGCGGCGCGGCCTACGAGAAGGTTCAGTCCACCGCGATCTCGCTCTTGCGCCGCCTGCTCGCGGTGCCCGACAGCCACGAGATCCTGTTGCTCCCCGGTGGCGCGCGCGGTCAATTCGCGATGATCCCGCTGAACCTGATCGTGCCGGGCACGTTCGGCGATTACGTCATCACCGGCGTCTGGGCGCGCGCAGCGTACGACGAGGCGGCGCTCGTCGGCCCGGCCCGGATCGCCGCGGACACCCGCGAGCCGGACGGCTCGTACCGACGCGTCCCGCGACCGTCGGAGCTGGTCATCGGCGCCGACGCCGCCTACGTCCACATCTGCAGCAACAACACGATCTACGGGACGCAGTGGCGCGAGCTCCCCGACACCGGCATGGTGCCCCTGATCGCGGACATGACCTCGGACCTCCTGTCGCGCGCGATCGATGTCTCGCGGTTCGGGATGATCTACGCCGCGGCGCAGAAGAACCTCGGGCCCGCCGGGGTCGTGGCGGTGATCGTCCGCAAGGATCTGATCGAGCGCGCGCGGCGCGACATCCCGGCCATCTGGCGCTACGCCATCCACGCCCAGCACGCCTCGCTGTACAGCACCCCGACGACCTTCGCGATCGCGACCATGCGCCACGTGCTCGAGCACGCCCTTGCGATCGGTGGGATCGCGGCCATCGAAGCGACCAACCGCGAGAAGGCGCGCCGCCTCTACGACGCGCTCGACGCGCGGCCCGAGCGCTACCGACTCCCGGCCGCGCGAGACGCGCGTTCGTTGATGAACGTGACCTTCTTCTTGCCGACCGCCGACGCCGACGCCCGCTTCCTCGCCGAGGCGAGCCGGCGCGGCATGGTCGGGCTGAATGGTCACCGCATCACCGGCGGCATCCGAGCTTCCATCTACAACTGGGTCTCGCTCGAAGACGTGGATGCGCTCGTCGACCTGATCGCGGGGTTTGAAAGGTAAGTCGTCGTGACGCGGCCGCCCCCCACTCCACGACGCCATCCCCGGCAGCAGCTCGTCCTGAAGGTCGAGTTCGATGACGCCGCCTGCTTCCGCTCGAACTACCTGAGCGACCTCTCGGAGGGCGGCGTCCGCATCGGCACGACCATGGACGTCGGCCAGCGCTTCCTTCTCCACATCTCCTTCCTCGGGTTCGTGGAGCCGCTCCAGATCGAAGCCGTGGTGCAATGGTCGCTGCCGGAGACCCATCCCGACGGCCCCGCAGCGGGCCTGGCGTTCATCGACCCGTCCCTGGAGGCCACCGCCTGGCTCAGCGACATCCTCGATGCCAGCACCCAGACATACATTATTGTCCCCGAGCCCTCCACGCGGGTGCTGCTCCTGGAAGCCCAGCCGTTCTTGCGCGAGATCTACGGCCAAGAGGTCCGCAACTGGGCCGAGCTGCGCGACGAAGAACCGGTCGAGCTCGTCGCGCTCGACGATCCGGAGGCGTGGCTCGAGGAGGTCGCCCACGGCGCGGTGACGCTCGGCATCCTGGACATCGACGGTCTCCCGACGACCGGCCTCGACCTGTACCAGCGCGTACGAGCCATGCCGAGCTCGGCCGAGTTGCCGCTCATCGTGCTCGGCTCGCCCACCAACGTCGAGCCGTTTTCGGCGGTGTCCGACGACCTGCTATTCTGCCTACGCAAGCCGCTGCGGTTTGGAGGCCTCATGAATACCGTGCGGGTGCTCGTACGCGACCCGCTTGCGACACCGCGGCCGCCGGACAGCAGCCACAACGAGTGAATCCTGCGAGCATCAATGCGCATCCTGCTGACCCCCAACCTCCCGCGATCGGTCCGCACGCTCGCGGAGGAGCTCCTGCCACCGGGATGTTCGCTCGACATCATGGCCGCGTCGCACCCCGGCTATGACGACGCGCTGGCGGCGGCCGAGTGCATCATGGGGCTGCCGCGCGCGCGCTTCGATGACGCCTTGATCGCCCGCGCGCCCCGGCTCGTGCTGATCCAGCTCCTGCGCACCGGCCACGAGCTCGTCGATCTCGCGGCGACCGAGCGGGCCAGGATCCAGGTGGCCACTGTCGGCGATACGACCTCGGAGGCCGTCGCCGAGCATTGCCTGATGCTCATGCTGGCGCTGTGCCGGAAGCTTCGCTGGCAGCACACGGCCGTCGTGGACGGCGGCTGGCTGGCCGCCAAGCCGTGGCAGCTGCCGAACGGCGATGTCGACAGCGTGCCCGAGGTCCAGTTCGACGGCCTCGCCGGGCGGACGCTCGGGCTGCTCGGCGTTGGCCAGATCGGCTCGCGCGTCGCTCAGCTTGCCAGTGCCTTCGGCATGATGGTCCGGGGCATGGGCAGCCGGGTCGGCGATCACACGCGCGACGGCGTGCCGCTCGTGCCATTCGTGCCGCTGCTCGAGACCTCGGACGTGGTCTCGCTCCACCTGCGGCTGTCCGACGAGACCAGGCACATCATGGACGCCCAGGCGTTCGCCCACATGCGGCGCGGTGCCTTCCTCATCAACACCGCCCGCGGCGAGCTGGTCGATGAGGCGGCGCTCGTCGACGCGCTCGCGCGTGGCCAGCTCGCCGGTGCCGCGCTCGACACCCTGCAGCAGGAGCCTCCGGCGCCGGACCACCCGCTGCTCGGGCGGCCCGATGTCTTGCTGACGCCGCACACCGCGTGGCTGACGCGCGATAGCTGGCGTCGCACGCTGGCGTTCGGCTTCGCCAACGTGGAGCGGTTCCAGGCAGGTCAGCCGCTGCGAAGCCGGGTGCGTCCGCGTCCCATGGATCCGTAGAGGCTTCAGCGTCGAAGCATCAACGGCCTCGCTGGCGCCGGACCTCGACCACGCGTGCAGGAGCGCCGTCCGTCACGACCGTCAGCTTGAGCTCGCCGGAGACCGGCTTCCACGCCTCGATGCGATGGACGAGGCTGATCGCGTCGTCCACCCGCTGTTCGCCCACCGCCATGACGACATTCTGCGAGGCGATGCCGGCGTCGACGAGCGGGTGCCCCACCTTCGTGAACATCGCGCCACCGGTGAAGTCGGTGTACTGCCACGCGAGCGCGGGAAAGGCGGTCATCGCGGTGCTCCCGATGACCGGGGTGGTCGCCGAGTACTTCTCCACGAGCGCCTTGACGGTGTCGAGCGTGACGTCGTAGCGGACGAAGACCAGGGCTTCGGTCCCTCCCTTCTTGGCGGCGTACTCTTCCCAGTACCAGTCGGATCGCTGGGTGGGGACCGCCGCACCTCCCGAGGCATGGAGGACCTCGACCACGCGCTTGCGCGCCTTGGTGACCGCATCGTTGGCGGCGGCGTACGCGGCGCTCGCATGATCCAGGTCGACGGCCTGCAGCGCCGACAGCGCCTTCGCACGAACCCCCCCGTAGCCGGGGACGACGGTCTCCCGGAAGAACGGATCGGAGATCTTCAGGCCGACCACACTCACCAGCTCCTCGAGCGCGGCATCGCTCGCCTCGGCCACGGCCTCATCACGGGTCGGGCGGTACGACGAGACCCCGACGCACATCAGCCGGTTGATCATGTCGTGACAGTACGCAGTGGAGGGTACGTCCGACATGATCCAGCTCGGCCGCTCGAAGGTCGGCGGCGGCGGCCGTGACGGGATGAGCGCGGCCAAGGGATTGGCCACGCGAGGCGGCTCCCTGCCCTGCTTCCAGAGGCCCACGGCCACCACGACCAGGCCACCGCTGATCAACACGCCCAGGCCCAACGCGGCGTAGATGGCGCGCCGGGTCCCGGCGGGCGCCTTGGACCGCTTCAACGGCAGCGCGACGAGACAGTTCTCCAGCTTCTCCGACGGCTCGCCACGCGCCGTGGCGAGGAACTTGTCCAGCGCGGCATCGCGATCCCTGGCCGGCAGGCTGCGCATGCGCGTGACCTGGTCGGGAGCCAGGATCGCCACGAGCGCGGACTGGCAGGTCGGGCAACGCGCGGGCGGCGCGATGCCTGCAACGAGGTGCTCGAGGTTCTCCGCGACATCCACCATGTAGGCCGTCGTCGTCTCGCAGCGCAGGCAGTCGTACGAGAGCGCAAGCGTTCGGACCTTGAGCTTGTCCTGCAGATCTTCGGGGGTGACGGCGCTCTCGAGGAACCCCGGCGGACAATTGAGCAGCTGCAGCGACTTCAGCTTGGGCAGCGCGGTCCGCACATACGTCTGCCACTCGGTCACCTGGGTAGGCTCAAAGACGATGCCCTCCAGGTCAGTGACTGTCGTGCCCTCCGAGGCCGCCACCAGCAAGTCGCTCGGGATCGTCGTGATGCTCCCCGACAGCCGAAGGTATGTGTAGCCCTTGTGGGTCCGCCGGTAAGCGCGGAACCGGGTCAGGTCGGGGGCCAGCTCGTACTTGAAGTGCGAACGAAAGAACGCGAGGATCTCATCGTCGATGTCGAACGACCGCCGCTCCGCGATCGTCTCGAAGAATGCCGCGGGATATTCCTCCAGGCGTGCGCGACCGCCGCAGGTCGTACACTCATGGTGGCTGCCGGGCAGGTCGCGAATCGCCTCGCGGTCGCGCGGGATGAGGAAGAGGGTCTCGTGCTCCTCGCTGCAGCTTCCACAGCGGTACGACGCATAGAAGCTGACCAGCCTGCCGTGGCCCAGGAGCCCGGTCACGAGGTTGATCTGGCTCACCGAGTAGGTCGAGCACTCGACGAGGTACAGCTCGCGTGCCGCGTTGATGCGCAGGAAGTCCATCCACTCCGACATCCCCCAGGACGCGAAGCGGCGGACGTTGCGCAGGCTCACGACCAGCTTCTTCGTGTGGACCGACTCGGCGATCTTGCGGCCCTCGAAGGCATGATCGAGGGTGCCCTGTAGCGTCAGGAAGGTGATCCCGCCGATCGTGGCCTTCTCGATCGCGAACTTGTCCGGGGTCCGCGCTTGGGGCAGCACCTTGGGGGCGGGGGGAGCCGTGGTCATGAGTAACCTCAGTCGTCCGTTCAGCGATGGGAATCGATGGGACTTGCCAGGAGGGTCTCGATGTTAGCGCGGAACTCAGCCGCAACGCGGCGGAACTCGTCGGCGGCGTCGGACGCGGGGAACCCAGCATGCAGCGCGATCAGCGACCGATCGGGGGCCAGGAACAACGTGAGGGGGAAGCCACCCGGGTTGAGGTCGGCCAGGCCGCTCGGCATGATCTCCGAGAAGCTATCCATGCCACCCGAGACGGGGATGACCGGCCAGGTGACGCCGTAGGCCTTCTTGAACGTCTCGGCCTGCTTCGCGTCGACGACGCGGTCGTCGGAGAACTCGTAGAGCAAGGTGACCATGGTGAGCCCCCGCTGCTGATACTCACGGTAGAGTTCGACGAGGAAGGGCGCCGCATTCCGGCAGGTCGAGCACCAGCTCCCTGCGATCTCGACCACCAGCGGCCCATGCCCGAGCGCAGCCAGCTCGGGGTGGTCTGGAAACTCGATCTTGGCGCCTGGTCGCGTGGCCTTCGGCTTGAGCGCGAGCACGAAGTCCGCGCCTCGCGTCGCGGTCAGCGTTTCGCGCCAGTCCAGGCGATGGCCGCCGAAATACTGTCCGCGAGCGCTCGTCCGATCGGCGCCGAGCACGAGCTCGAGCCGATAGCCTGCGGTGCCGTCGAAGCCGCTCAGGACGACCGCGTCGCCGCGGCCGTTGCCGGCCATGTAGATGATGTTCCCCGTATCGAGAAGCAGCAGCCCGTCGAAGTCGCCGGGAGCGGTCTGGTTGACGACCAGCTTGGCGACGCCGGAGTCGTGCATGGCGAGCCGCCAGACCGTGCGCGGCGCCCCCTGATCGAGCACGGCGGCGTCGGATGCCACCGTGGCCAGGGTATTCGCCGTCGGTGCCGCGACCTTCGCGGCGGTGAGCGGGATCGAGGATGCACCCCACGCGCGCCAGGACGTCGAGAAGCTACCGCGGAAGATCCCGTCCTTGCCGAGGGTCGCCTCGACGGCAGTCTGGTGGACGGCGAGGGGAACCTTCAAGATCTTGCCATCAAAGGTCGCGCCGCTCCGTACCTCGTGGCCACCGACCTTGAAGACGGCCTGGCCAGGCGCGCCCGGCGCTGGAACGCCCAGGAAGAACGGGACCTCGACGCCGTCGGGGGCGCGGACGACCGCACGATACCAGGTCGGCCCCCGGTCGGTCGTGCCCCCGGTGCCCGCGTCGCCCGCCGCCGCGGGCACCGGAGCTGTCACCGCGGCTTGCGTTTCGGGTTTGACCTCTCGCTTGCATCCGAACAGCGAGAGCGCGAGCAACACGGCTGTACGAGCACTCGCCATGCCCCGGATACTACCGTCGTTGGCCGCTGCGATGTATCGCCTCTCGATCCGCATCGCGACTCGAGCAGTAACTGCGCGCTCGCCGCGCGATCAGCGCTCGCGTTCGTCGGCCGAGACCCCGGCGTCGAGCAGCTCGGCCAGGTGAAGCGCACGGATGTTCGAGCCGCGTGCGCGCAGGCCGGCGCGGATGTGAAACAGGCACCCCGGGTTCGAGCTCGCCACGACCTCGCAGCCGGAGCCCTCGATCGCGTCGAGCAGCGGCTGGAGGAGACCCCACGCAGCCTCTGGATGCTGGGCGCTCCACAGCCCGGCCGCGCCACAGCAGCCGGCGCCTCGAGGAGCCCCGCGTGATGATGGAGCGCGCCACAACAGCGCTGCCCCGAGGGCACGAGCGTCGCGTGGCCGTTCTGCTGGAGGACCCTGATCGCGGCGCGCTGGACGTCGCCCAGCGCGCTCGCCATGATGCACCCGGCGTGAAACGTGGCGGTCGGCGTATCCGGACGAGGCACCTTCCGCGCGTCGAACGGCGCCCCCGCGACACGGGGCAAGAGGTCGAGCTGGCGGGCCCGCTCGCGCGACAGCGGCCGGATGAGCCAGCGCAGCAGGCGATCGAGGCGCAACCACTGGACGAGCGCGAGCAAGCGCATGACCGCGCGTCGCGCCATAGCCGAGCGCGAGGTCCCCGGAGCTGTTGCATCCGATGATGCCACCGACGGTGATCGCATCCACGTTGCCTGGGTTGGGCGGAAAGAACAGCCCGTGCTGTCCCGCCAGCTCCTGAATGGCCTTGACGTTGGTGACGTTGGCGCCGGCCTCGGCGCGCGCGTACCGAGAGACGGGATCGATCTCCAGGATCTTCTTCATCCGTTCGAGCGACAGCACGACGCCGCCCGGCGGGGCGAGCGCGCTCCCTGCGATGTTCGTTCCCGATCCGCGGATGACCATCGGTACATCGCGCGCGTAGAGGAGTGGCAGGACCTGCTCGATCTGCTCGCGCGCCTGAAACAGGACGACGGCGGCCGGTTGAGTGTAGAGCGGGTACGAGTTGAAGCCGTAGCTCAACGTGTCCGCGGGGCTATCCAGGTAGGCTTCGCTCCCCACGATATCCCTCACACGCGTCGTGAGATCGATGGGGATCCCCATGCCGTGCTACTTGCCTATCGACAGACCAAAGCGACCAGAGGGGTCACGCTAACACAACCTGCGCTCCCCCTGCTACACGCGCGTCCGTGGCGGCGGAAGGCGATGGCCCCGGCTTTGATGCCGCAAGTCACCGTCGAGGCTGCCGTGAGAAGCTCGTCCTTGCAGGGCGATAGGTGCTCAGTTAAGAATCGGGTGCTGATGAAATGCAACCTCGCCACCGGCCTCTTGCTTGTCTTCCTGGTGGAGATGCACGCGGCTCCGCCGGCCGACGCGTGCGGCGTCAAGCTGACCGTCAAGAGCTCGACGCCGCGCAAAGCAGTCGCCCGCACATCGAACCCATCGGACGTTCTGCTCCTCGGCAACCCGCCCCGCCGGCTTGAGCTCGATCTGGCGGCCGCGGGACACCGCGTCGAAGTCGCGCCCACCGCATCGGCGGCCAAGCGGAAGTCCTACGGGGTCGTGATCGCCGACTCCAACCTGGAAGACGAGGCTCGATCGAGCTTCAACGGAGCCGTCGTGGTCGTGCGCTCGGGCGACGTCGCCTCCGATATGCGTTCGGTCGAGCAACAAGTTGCCCGCAGACCGGTGCGTGCCAGCGAATCGCGGGCCGTCGTCGCCGCGCGATCGGGCCGTACGCCCATCGCCGCGGGTCCCGCGCAACCGCAGGGCCGCCGGATCGTCGCCGCCAGCGAACCCAAGGAAGCCGAGACCGTGGCCGAGACCACGCCCCAGCCGGAGAGGGTCGCGACGGCGGTGCCCAAGGCCGCCGAGCCGAAGGTGCCCGAGGTCACACCGCCCCCGGTACCCAAGCCGCGGGAGAAGGTCGAGACGACGGTGCCCAAGGCCGCCGAGCCGAAGGTGCCCGAGGCCACACCGACCCCGGCACCCAAGCAGCGGCCGGTGGCCAAGGCAAATACGGTCCATGACGAGGTGTATTTCACCCTCGGCGCTTCCACGCTCGAGAACACGACGACCGGCACCCTCGCCAGGGCGATACGCTGGCTCACGGACAGCAGCGACGTACACGTGGTGATCGAAGGACATGCAGACCCGACGGGGACCCCCGAGGGCAACCTGGCGCTCGCGCAGAAGCGCGCGGAGTGGGTGCGTGACTCCCTGGTGTCCGCCGGGATCGATCAGTCCCGACTCGAGGTGATCTCGTATGGCGACACTCGCCTCAAGTACGGCAGGACCGATCGCCGAAACCGGCGGGCCGCGATCGTCGTCAAGTAGGCGGCGAGCCTTCGTCGTGCGGTGATCACTTCGGCGCCGGCGTCACTGCACGCCGGGCACGCCGGGCACGCTCCGCGGCGCTCTCGACGGTGGTGAACACCAGGCTGTCGGCGAGCTCTCGGCGCCCGCGTACCTTCGCCATGGCCTCGCCGAGGCGGCCCGCGAAGTCGTGCGCGGTCTCGAGGTGGAAGCCGAGCACCACGAACACCTCTCGGCCTGGGTCCTTGCGCGATCGGGCGTGCGCGGCTTCGAACACGGCGACGATCTCGTCCGTGGTGGCGTAGTCGGCGAACGCGGCGATGGGCATCTCGAGCAGCGGGCCGCCCGGCGCGCTGACGAACCACGGTTGGGACGTCGGATCTACGCCTGGCCAGATCGCCTTGATCCGCTTCGGCAGGACCTCGTCTTTGCGCTCGTCGAGCTGGCGATAGTCGGTCGCCGAGCAATCCACGGTGAAGCCTTCTTCGCGGATCGCCTGCAAGACCTTGGGTGTGCCGAGATAGCCGCCCGCGCGAAACGTCTTCGAGATCGAGAGGCGGGTCTGCGCGAGGAGGCGCCGGGACGTGCGCAAGAGCGCGCGCAGCTCGGACACGTTGTAGGCGTCGAGATCGGTGTCGAACCCGACGTCTCCGTCTTCGAACTCGAGGAGCTTGTCGGTCCCCGTCAGGAACGACGGGCTCAGCTTCGGCTCGATGCCGCTGGCCTTTGCGAGCGATCTCCACGCGTGGAGGTGAACGGCGAGCTCGTCGCCCTGGTGGACGGCCGCCACGAGGGTCGCGACGGCGGTCGGATCCGGACGATCCTTCGTGAAGTAGCCCGCCGAGACGAGGTGCGTCAGGGGAACCGACCCGAGGCCTCGGCGCAGCTCGTCGAGCGCATCCAGCCCATCCGGAGACAGGTATGCACCCTCCCAGTCGATCGTCAACGCGACGACGATCCGGCCCTTCGTGGGCGCAGGCGTCGGGCTCGCGGGAGAGCAGCCGACGACCACCATCGCTGCGAGGTACGCCCAGGTTCTGGCGAGCATGGCGCGCATGACGCTCTTGATACCATGCAGATCGACGGTGCCGACGCAGCGGCCCGGGCTGGCGCGAGGCGGAGCAAACCGCGATCCACCTCGAGGACTGTCTCCTGCAGGCCGCTTCGCTGAAGGTCTTGTCGCGGTGGCCGCCTCCGTCTCGCGCACCCTGAGATCGCACCATCTACGGATCGCGGCCGCGCCGGAACGCGCGCCAGGCTTGCGCGACAACGTCGACCAGGTCGAGCGGCAGCGCGGACGCCGAGTCACCCACCTCCGCCACCAGCTCGGCGCGCGGCTCCGGTGGCGGTGGGCAAGACGTCACCACGGACGGATCGGGCGCCGCCGGTGGAACCGCGACGACACGAACGCTCGCCGCGGCGAGGCCTACGCGACGCGGGAACGCGATCACCGGCGACGGCTCGCCCGAGCCGCTGCCCCAGGCGAGCCGCTCACGCCGGCTCATCCGACGCCGCGCCGCCACGTCGGGGAACGGGATCACCGTCGCGGCGTTGACCGCCCAGAGCTCCGCAGGCGTGAACGTCCGCGCCTGAAACGGTCGGACGAACCACGGCGCACGCGCGCTTGGCCCCGCGGTCGGCCCCACGACATCGGGCGCGAGCGTCAACAGCGTGCGCGGCACCCCGCGCGCCCCATCGCTCAGCACGCGCACCAGGCCCTCGGGCACCGCCCGCTCCCCAACCACCCGCACCACGACGATCGACGCGCCTGGCGCACCCTGAGGCGCCTCCGGCGATCCGGCGATGGCGAGCGCCGGGGCCACGGCGACCGCGCTCGACGGCACCATCGCAGCCCACGCCGCGGCCGACAGCTCGACGGGGCGCGGCAATTCGCCCGAACCAAACTGGTACCAGCACGACCACACGCGCCCGCGCTGCCCGACCCGGTAGTTGCTCGACAACGTCAACACGCCGAGTCGCTCCAGCTCGGCGAGCGCACGCGTCGTGGCCCGGCGGCGCTTGTGGTCCTCGTCGACGATGCGTCGATCGCCGCACAACCGAGCGAGCAACCCGGTCGCGATCTGGACCGGCTCCCCGATCCGCCCGTCGCCATCGGCACGCCCAGCGAGCCACGCGAGGATCGCCGACACCTCGCCCCGCACCTGCGGATCGATCGCAGCGAGCACCGTCTGATCCGCCGCCGTCAGCGTGGCGAGCCCACCTCCATCGCCGCGGCCGCGGAACCGCCAGCGCGCCGCGTGGTGCGTGATGTAGTGACGAGCTTCGCGCACGCAGGTCTCCCGAAACACGCGTCCGCGAGCCGCGAGCCGCGAGCCGGCGTGCGCATGTGCCTTACACCACGCCTCGAGCCGCGCCAGCGCGCCCACTTCTCCGAGCCCACACGTCGCCGCCCAGTAGAACGAGAGCGTCAGCACCGCATCGTGTCGCGTGCTCGGCTCGGTGATCCCGTCCGACAACAACCTCCGCACCTTCTCCTTGAAGGCCCGACCGCGTACCCCGGAATCGGCCGTGGGGACCGGGGGAACATCGTCCTCCCGTGCGGGGGCGACCAAATCTTCATCGAAGATCGGAGCCGATCCGGATCCCTTGCGCACACCGCCGGTGGCCCCTCTGCCAGACGCTGCAGACACGATCCGGCCCTCCCCCGCCTGAAGGCGACCAGGAACATCGTCTGATTCTTGGGATCGGCCATCCTCTCCCCTGAAGGCCGCCCCCGGTTTTTTTTCATTCGTGGTCGGCGCCGCGTCGTCGCGCCACCCGAGGAACCCCCACGCCGGGTCCCAGCCCGCTTCGGGACGGCCGAGCCACTCCGCGAGCGTCCTCCGTTGCGCGTCCCACTGCGCCACGAAAGCCCGCACCATCGGCACCACGCGCCGGACCGGGGCGGACAACGCCGCGTGCTCGCCTCGCCAATCGACGCGCTCCGCGCTCGCCATCGTGCCCGGCCACGGCACCAGGTCCAGCGCGTCCGGATCGTTCGGCCGCGTCGCCTGCAGCACCTGCTGACCGAGCCCGCACGGTGCGCGCAGACACCGCCCGCTCGGGAACACCTCGAGCACCCCAGGCGCCAGCTCGAGCCCGGCCGCGAGCAGGTGCCGCTCGAACCAGGCGCGCGCCACCAGCGCCGGCCACGTGTGCTCCGGGTTCGCCGACGCCGGTCCCCGCGTCAACGGGAACCACACGTGGTAGCCCCCCCCCGGCGATCGCAACACCAGCGGATGCCGCTCCGCCGAGCAGCCGAGCGCGCGCCACACGCCCGCGAGCACACGATCAGCCCGCGCCTTCGCCAGGCGCCGCGCCACGAGCTCGGGCGAGCCGGCGGCCGGGTGGGCGTCGATGTCAAGCGCGACCCACTGCACCCAGCCCGGTGCCGCCGGCGCCACGGAGTACCGGCCGCGCAGGTGCCGCTCCAGCACCCACGGGTTGAACCGACGGTCGATCTCCACCCCGTCGCGCAGCTCGCGGGCACGCTGCCAGGCCGGCACACCGGCCCCGTCCCTGCTGCCAGGGTGGACTGGCTGCCGTTTGCCGTCGGCGCCGATCGTCGTCAACGCCGGCCCGCGGGCGTCGACGTTGTACGCGAGCTGGTCGTGTCCCGAGCCGATCAGCCCGTACAGCTGCACCGCCAGCGCGTGCAGCTCGTCACCGCGCGCCGTGGGCGCGCTATGTGGGGTCGTGGTCGCTGTCATGGCGCACGTGGTCACGTGCGCCGAGGTCAGCCCGCGCCGGGGATCCGCCAGGTCTTTGACAAGACCCTCCCCGTTCGCTAGGCTCGACACGACTCCCCCCCTTCGAAGAGTCGTGCCGCCCTCGGCGCTCTGGGCCTCCCAGACTCGTTCCCCCGAGCTTCCACCCTCGGGGTTTCGTGTTTTCGGAGACCGTCGCTGGGTTTCGAGTCAGCTAGCTAGCTGCGTCGGGCTCCTTGCTTGGTTCGGGAGAGCAGCCCCTCGCGGCGCAGGGCCTGAAGCACGAGCTCGCGCATCGACATCCCTGCCTCGGCCGCGAGCGCCTTCAACACGCGATGCTCCTCATCGGTGAGATCTATCGTCAGACGCTTGAGCTTCTTGGCTGGCTCGGACATGGCTACTCCGGGTTTTCTGTAAAAACACTCAACTTATCCGGATTAAATTACAAGTTTTGGCTGGTCAGGACCCGCCCCAATCCTGCAGATCTTCGCCGATCCCGGGATCGACACAGCAGCTCCAACCGTTCCTGTGGACCAATGCTCATTTCGGCCGTTCGACCGCTCACAAATGCTCGACGGTCCCGCTCGACCGCTCGACCGCCACCACTCGACCGCTAATAACCGGCAAGCTCGGCAACTCGGCAGCTCACGCTAGACGTCTGACGTCTGGCGCCCGACGCCCAGCACCCGACGCTCGGCGCCCAGCACCCGACGCTCGACGCCCAGCACCCGACGCTCGACGCCCAGCACCCAGCACCCAGCACCCAGCACCCAGCACCCAGCACCCGACGCTCGACGCCCAGCACCCGACGCCCAGCGCCCAACGCTCGACGCTCAACGCCTGACGCCCAACGCTCGGCACCTGGTGCCCGACGTCCAACGCTCGGCACCCGATAGCTGACGCCCGACGTCCAAAAATTTGCCCGACGTCGCCAGGCGTCAGAACGTGCCACCGATGCCCACCATCGTTTGTGCCTCCGTGAAGGGAGGCGCCGGCAAGAGCACACTCGCGGTGAACCTCGCCGCGGAGTACCTCCGTCGAAAACATCGCGTCCTCATCGTCGATGCGGATCCGCAGGGCACGGCACGCGTCTGGTCGGAGATCGCGGCCGAACGCCACCTGCCAGCACCCGCCGTCGTTGCCATGGGCAAAGACATGCATCGGCCCGGACAGCTCAACCAGATCGCCGCCGCGTTCGACGTCGTGATCGTCGACTGCCCGGGCCGCGATGGCGCAGTTGTTCGCGCGGCGCTGATGGTTGCCGATCTGGTGCTGATCCCATGCGGCGCCTCACCGGCAGATGCGTGGGCGCTCCAGCAGAGCCTCGAGCTGATCGAAGAGGCGCGTGGGTTGCGCCCGGACCTTGCCGCGCGCGTCGTCATCACCCGACGCCGCGCCACGAACCTCGGCAAGAACGCGCGCAATGACCTCGCCGCGTGTGGCGTCCCGTTGCTCGGCATCGAGCTCGCGGAGCGCGTCGCGTATCAGCTCGCCATGGGAGAGGGCAGGGGAGTGACCACCATGAACGGCCAACCAGACGCCGTACGCGAGATCCGCGATCTCGCCGATGCCGTCGACGCCCTACTTACGGAGAACCACGATGCAGCCGCGTCCGTCGCTCACGTTGCGTAAACCTTCCACGGCCTCGCCCGAAGCAGTCGCCGCCTTTGTCGCGGGGACTGAGAGCCAAGGCGAACCACCTTTGGCGGCGAGCGCCACGGCCGCAGCGAGTGCCACGGCCGCAACGCCGCCACCACCACCGTCGCCGCTGCGCTCGGTTCCTGCGATCGAGCCGCCGGTAGTGATCGAGCCAGCCACCCCATCGCGCCGTGCCGAGGTTCCCTCGTTTCGCCGCGCTTCACGCGCCGTTATCGAGCGTCGGACGAGGCCTGCTCGGCGTCGCACGACCGTGTATCTCGACGTTGACGTTGCCGCCGAGCTCGCGCAGGCCCTGACCCACCGGGACCAGGAGCTCAGCGACGCCGTCAACCGCGCCGTCCGCGCCTGGCTCGACGAGATCAAGTAGACGGCGCTCTGCGATCGGATCCACCTGCGGATCGCAGTTGACATAAGCAGCGTTATGCGACTCTAACTATTTGATATTGTTACACTGTCAGGCTAGTTCGCGATGACCGTGGCGCCTGATTTGACGCTCACGGTCACCTGGTGAGCCCCGGTCTCGTCGGACACCGTGACCGTGCGCGTGCCGACTTCGAACACGGCCTTTCGCACGCCGCCGGGCGAAAGGAGCCTGCCCGGACCTGCCTCGATGAAGCCGAGCTCGAACCTCTCGATCGCATCTCGGGCTGCCATCGTCACGTTGCGCGTCAGCCTGGCATTGTCCGGACCGTGGTACTCGACGTCATAGGTACCCGGCGCGAGTGTGCAGTCGAACGGCACCGCGACCTCCGTGCAATGCGGCGCACCTGACACCGTGAGCGTGCCGTCGAGGGTCGCTTCGATTCGCAGGGTCGCACCCTCGACAAGGTCCCCGCCCTTCTCCAGGTCGTGGGCGCCGCGACCGGGAGTGAACGGCTCGATCACGAGCGGCACGTGCCGCGGCATGGTCAGGGTGAAGCGCTGGATCTGGTTCGCTTCGACGAACACGTCGGCCGGCGTGTACGTATGGTCGACCGTCGCGGGCTTGCCACGCTCCATGACCTCGGCGCCCGGCGGATTCGACACGAAGCGCACGCGCACGAACTCGTCGGAGAGCTCGAGCGGCTGGACGAGGCGCGTGCGATGGCCGGAGCCCGGGATCTCGAGGTGCGCGGTAGCCGCGTGGTAGCCGGTTCGCTTGAACACGATCGACACCGCCTTCCCGGGAACCAGCGAGGTCAGCGTGAGCGGGGTCGAGCCCCTCGGCGTGCCGTCGATCTCGACGGCGGCACCGGTCGGCTGCGAATCGAGCTCCACCGTCGCGAGCGCCTGGAGCTCGAGCGTGACCTCGTTCGCCCCGGCGTAGGTTTGCACGACGGCTTGCTTTGCTTCGTAACCGTCCAGGCGCGCGATCACCAGATAGCCGCGGCCGCTCTCGAGATCGCCGATGGAGAGCGGGCCCTCCGTGGTGGTCCCCACCGTGCGGCCTTCGAGCTCGATCGTCGCGCCCTGGGGGATCGTCGTGAACGTGATCTGGGCCTTCGCGGTACCGCCTCTGCCTCGTGACAGCGCCAGGGCTCCGAGCAGCACGACGATGGCCACGATCATCCCGATCATCCCGGAGCGCGCCCGGACCCGGCGAGGTCGCGCAGCAGGCAACCGACGGGCCGGACCCGCCGCGCGCCGTCCGCCCGCATCGAGCTGCACGAAGAAGCCGAACTGCTCGAGGGCAAGCTTCGGCGCCTCGAGATCGAACAGGCAGAGCGCCTCGGTCGCGATGCCCGGCAACACGTTGAAGTAGACGGCCGTCGATGAGTTGACCATCAGGTACAGGCCGAGGCCTGCACCACCGGCCTTACGATCGATCTGCTGCTCGGCGTGGAGGCACTTATGCAAGTAGCGCAGGACGGTCGGGCGCTCGAGCGTACCGAACACGTCGCGCACGGAGACGGCGAGCTGCTTGCCGTCACAGGCGTACTGCACGACGACGCTCTGCTCGCTGCGCAGCGTGATCCGCGTCCTCGTCGGAATTCCCGCGAAGATGTGCTTGCCCTGCGCGTCGACCGGCGCATCGTAGAGTGCGTTCATCAGCATCTCGTCGACGCACTGCTCGATCGACTCGCGGTACGAGCGCGGTACTCCGACCTGCTCGACAAACTCGGAGACCAGCGACATGCACAGCGACTTTTCCTGGTAGTCGCCCACGGCGCGGTCATGGACCTGCGTTCCCGGCGCCATCACCTGCGCGAGGCCGAAGCGGTCGTCGGCGAGCATACGCCCCGCCAGGGCGGACAGCTGGCGCGGCTCGAAGCCCTCCGCGACCATCACGCCGGCGACGCGGTCCGAGGCCTGCATCAGATCGACGACGGCGGCGAGGTTCGGACGCGGGATCACCGCGATCACCGGACAGCCTCCGGGCACGCGCCGCAAGAGCTCGCCGGGGGTCCGCGCGAGCTCACCCTCCAGGTGGATCACGTACAGCGCTGCCTGCAGCTCGCCTGACCCGAGCGAGCCGAGCGAGCCGAGCGAGTCGAGCGTCAAATGAACGTCGACCGTACCAGCCACGGCCTGGAGCCCGATCCCCAGTTGCCGCCCGAAAGCCTGGTCAGGCGAGACGGCGATGATTCGCCGCGCGAGCACCGTCGGCATCTGCCTGCCTAGCTGGACTCGAGGAGATATAGCGCAATGGCCAGCGCGACGGCGATCGCGCCCGCGATCGCGATCTTGACGAGGCTCCCATCTCGCAGCTTGGGGATTTGCTCGCTCGCTGGCCGCAACGATTGTCGGCTGAACTGCGAGACGTCCGGTTCAGGTCGCGAGACTGCCTGTCGAGGTGGCTGCGGGATCGGGTCACTGGCTTGCTGCGTGGCTTCCAGCGCGGCTTGCGCCGACAACTCCCCCGTGCGCCGCCGGTAGGTCTGCGACACATCCACGGCTGCGAGCCGCTTGGAGGTCGAGCCCGGGTTCTGTGTGTTCGAGGGCGGCAAGCTCTCCTTCGTCGACGCCGAGCCCATCTCCTCCGGCAACACCCGGGCGATCTCCCGCGTGGTGGGTCCCGGCTGCTCGGACGGGCTACCCGCCTCGTTCGGGAACAGCTGTGAGAGAAAATCGGCAATGCTGGGGCCCGAGCTCTCGATCCCGTACTGCCGGGCGATGTCGGTCAGCTCGGTGGCGACCTCCTGGCCGGCCTGCGGCCGGTCGTCCGGGTTCGACGCCAGGAGGCGCCCCACGAGTAGCGCCAACCGGTCCGGCACCTCCACGATCTCGTGCAGAGGCTTGTACTGGCCGGCCCGGATCTTCTTGACGATCTCTCTCGGCTCGGAGCCGGTGAACGGCATGTACCCGGAGCACAGCAAGTACAGGATCACGCCCAGCGAGAACAGATCCGAGCGGTGGTCGATGTGGTCGTTGGTCGTGGTCTCGGGCGACATGTACAGCCACTTGCCCACGATCATCGTCTCGGCGTGCTCGGTGACGGCCGACATGGCCACGCCGAAATCGAGCAGCTTGACCGTCCCGTCGTAGCTCAGGATGATGTTGTGCGGCGAAACGTCACGATGGACGACGGACAGCCGCTGCCCGGTCATATCCGTGGACCAGTACGCGTGATGGAGCGCCTGCGCGACCTCGCGCACGATGTAGCACGCCTCCCCGAGGGGGATGGTGGCGCGGCTCTGCTGCAGCCTCCTGATGACGTTTCGAAGATCCTTGCCGTGGACGTACTCCATCGCGAGGTACAGCGCGCCCTGGACCTCGCCGACGTCGAGCACCTGCACGATGTTGGGGTGCGTGAGGCGCCCGGCGATCTTTGCCTCGTTCAGGAAC
>Ga0137459_1000145_pt1 | contig 25199 bp, 20 predicted proteins | sample EasRivERMGT700_2_FD_104908 | JGI IMG/M metagenome (GOLD analysis project Ga0137459, IMG submission 104908) | Soil microbial communities from meander-bound floodplain in the East River, Colorado, USA - East River MetaG ERMGT700_2 | ecosystem: Environmental > Terrestrial > Soil > Floodplain ...
ACGCCTGCCGTCCGGGCTGAACGCGGCGCTGTACACGATCCCGCGATGCTCGAGTGGCGGCGTCAGGGCCTTGCCGGTGGCGACGTCCCAGGCGCGCGCGGTCCTGTCTTCACTGGCGGTGACGACGCGCGTGCCGTCCGAGCTGAACGCGACACTTCGCAGGGTGCCGTGATGCTCGAGTGGCAGGGACAGCGGCTTGCCGGTGATCGCGTCCCAGACCCGCGCGGTGTTGCCGTGGCTCGCGGCGACGACGCGCAGCCCATCGGGGCTGAACGCGGCGGGGCTCCGCAACGTACCCTGATGATCGAGCGGCGAGGGCAAGGGCTTGCCGGTGGTCGTGTCCCAGATCCGCGCGGCGTGGTCGAGGCTCGCGGTGACGACGTGCATGCCGTCGGAGCGGAACGCGGCGCTCCACACGTCGCCCGGATGCTCGAGCGGCACGGACAGGGGCTTGCCCGTGGTCGCGTTCCAGACCCGCGCGGCGTTGCCGCCACTCGCGGTGACGACACGCGTGCCGTCCGGGCTGAACGCGGCGCTCGTCACGTCGCCCGGATGCTCGAGCGGCAGGGTCATGGGCTTGCCCGTGGTGGTGTCCCAGACCCGCGCGACGTTGCCGCGGCTCGCCGTGATGACGCGAGTGCCGTCCGGGCTGAACGCGGCGCTGTTCACGTCGTCCGGATGCTCGAGCGGCAGGGTCAAGGGCTTGCCCGTGATGGTGTCCCAGACCCGCGCGGTGTGGCCGTCGCTCGCGGTGACGACGCGGGTGCCGTCCGGGCTGAACGCGGCGCTGTTCATGCCGCCCGGAGGCGTGCACGGCTCCAGCAGGGACTCGCCCGTGGTCGCGCTCCAGACGCGCGCGGCCGTGCCGTGGCTCGCCGTGACGACGCGCGTGCCGTCCGGGCTGAACGTCGCGCTCCACACGGGGCTGTGATGTTCGAGCGGTGTGGACAGCGGCTTGCCCGTGGTGGCGTCCCAGATGCGCGCGGTCCGATCGTCGCTCGCGGTGACGACCCGCGTACCGTCCGGGCTGAACGCGGCGCTCATCACCCAGCCGTGATGGCCGAGCGGTGGGGTCAGGGGCTTGCCCGTGGTGGCGTCCCAGACGCGCGCGGTGCTGTCCACGCTCGCGGTGACGACGCGCGTGCCATCCGGGCTGAACGCGGCGCCCCATACGGAGTCCTGATGCTCGAGCGGCGGGGCCAGCGGCTGGCCGGTGGTCGCGTCCCAGACGCGCGCCGTCCTGTCCGCGCTCGCGGTGACGACACGCGTGCCATCGCAGCTGAACGCGACGCTCTCCACGGCGCCCTGATGCTCGAGCGGCGGGGCCAGCGCCTGGCCCGTGGTCGCGTCCCAGACGCGCGCCGTCCTGTCCGCGCTCGCGGTGACGACGCGCGCACCATCCGGGCTGAACGCGGCGCACCGCACGATGCCCTGATGCTCGAGCAACAACGGGCGGTGGCGAGCCGCTGCGGAGAACATCATCCGAAGCGGTGTGTCCGCCTTCCCTGCAGCCTTGCGCGCCTCGACCAGGTACGGCACCGCCTCGAACGGACGTCCGTCGAGCAGGAGCTGCCGCCCTGATTCCTGATACGAGCGAGCGAGCAGGCGCTGGCTGCCACCCTTCTCGGCGGCGGCCTGCTTGCGCGGCCAGAGCGCCCCTCCCGCGGGCATCGCCAGCGCGGCGCTCACCACGAACCAGCCGCCACGCGACGTGCAGACGTGATCACGTCGGCATCGACATCCTCGCCGTGCTCCGCCGGTGTGAGCTCGGTCGGTCGCCTGGGTTTCCGGAGGTTCACGGTCGGCTCCTGATCGACCTCCACAACGTCGAACACCGGCGCGAACGCGTCGGGCAGGGTGTCCGAGACATCCCATGGATCGCGGGCTGCAAACCGTACCTGGTGCGACGCAACCATGCGCTCTCGGTCCAGCGCACGCTCGAGGTCATCGCAGACAATGCGGACCATGGTCTCCATGAGCGCACCGGCAAGGACCTCCTCACCCGGTCGGTGGATGGCCCTTGGTTCATGAATGATGAGGATCTCCGCGGAGCTCCGGATCGACGGTCCGCGCGCTACCCCGCGCCCGGCAGATGGTTGGTTCGATGAATTTCTCACGTCTCTTCCCCTCTCCACTCCTTGTCGTCTACCGGGCGCTGGCGACACGACCATCGCCATTGCGACAGCCTGTTTCGCGATTCTTGTCAGTCGAGCCGCGCGACGTTCGTCCGGGACGTGGCACCGCGAGGCCTATCTGACGATCGTCCTGACGATCGTCACGACGCCGCTGCGAACGTGGGGCCCGAACCCGCTCGAGACACCTTGCGCAAGCGGAGCGCCGCGGCAATCAGCAGGCCGCCGATCACGAGCGCGTACGAGCCGATCCAGAGCCCGACCACGATCGCTCCCACCAGCGGGGCGATGACCAGCGCCATCCCGAACACGATCGAGAGCACGCCTTGCAACGCGAGCAGCCATTCCCCCGTGATCACCTTGCGCAGCTGGATCGCGGCCGCGATCTCGAAGGCGCCGGCGACCATGGCCCAGCCCGCGATCACCGTGACGAAGACGAACGCGGTGATCCCCGGCCAAGCCAGCGCGAGCACGCCGGCGGCCATGGAGGTGAGCCCCCGGAAGATCGCCCGCCGCCGTCCGGGCGCATGCGCGCGCGCCGAGGCGAGCACGATGCCGCCATCGACGATCGCATAGACGCCGAACACCATCACGAGCGACAGGAACGCCACGGTGGGGAGCAAGACACTGACAAGACCGAGCAGGATCGCCGCGATCCCGCGCACGGCGAGACCGCCCCAGCGCAGTGGCCGCAGCTTCGGATCCAGCGCAGGGGATATGCTGATGGGTCGGGTCGCCATGGGATGCCTCCTGTCCCAAAGCCATGCAGACACCGCACCACAGCGATGCACGACCGCATCAGGCACATGCGCGAGCGTCCGGAGCACGACATGCCACAACGCGCACGCGGTCGCGCGGCGCCGCTCATCAGAATCATCATCATCCCGGGGCGGCTGGCGCCGATCTTCATCGCGACGGTGCCGGCGCTCGTCGTCCGGTTACCGGATGCGCCGTGTACCGACCCGATGCCGCCCAGATACGCGCTCGCCCCTCGGGTCGTGGCTGTCTGGCCGTGCGCGCCTACGCCGCGGTGCGCGCGTCGAGCAGCTTCTGCTGCGTGTACGGCACCGGATAGCCGGCCGTGCCGAACACCTCGCGAATCGCCACGTTGGTCTCGAAGTACACCTGCCAGTAGTGCGCGTTATCGCAATGCGGCCGGACGACGAGCACCGCGCCCATCGCGTTGAACTCGCTGATCTCGACCGTCGGCGCGGGCTCGGCGAGCACGTTCGGGATCGTGATGATGCGCTCGCGCAGCCGGCGCTTGGCATCCTCGGGATCGACGCCGTGCGCGAGCTGCGCGAGCAGATCGACGCGCCGCGCGTGGCTCTGGCTCATGTTCTGGATGTTGTCGCCGAACACCTTGTTGTTGCCGACGTAGGTCACGACGCCGTCCGTGGTCTCGATCGTCGTCGCGAACAGGCCGAGCTCGGTCACGGTGCCGACGACGCCGCCGGCGGAGATCAGGTCGCCGACCTTGAACGGCTTCAAGATCAGCAGGAACACGCCGGCCGCGAAGTTCGCGAGCAGCCCCGACCACGCCATGCCGATCGCCACGCCGGCCGCCGCGATCAGCGCCGCGAAGCTGGTCGTCTCGACGCCGAAGAAGCCGAGCATCGCGATGACCAGCGCGATGTTCAGCACGGTCGACAGCATGCTGTGCGCGTAGCGGATCAGCGTCGCGTCGGTCTTGCGCCGGGTGAGCGCGGAATCCATGACGCGCAAAACGCCGCGGATCAGCAGGCGGCCGATGACCCAGATCGCGATCGCACCGACGATGCGCAGGCCGATCGCGAGGCCCTGGTCTTGAATGGTGGACAGGAGGCGTTCGAGGTTCACGCGGCCATCATGAGCGAGGTGACGGGCGAACGAAAGCGCGCAACGGGAAGCACAGGGGTACTGCATCGTCGCGAGCACGTACTTCGGGCTCTTGATCGTCCTGGTCCTGACGGTGCGCTGATCATGGCGGCGCCTCGATCATCGGATCGAAGGCGTCGACCCAGGTCCTGGCCACCGTGGCCCTGCATGAACGGCATCGGATCGGCGCCCATGTAGGTTCATGGTTGACATGCGGGCGCGACCTCGCTACATACGGGCCCCAGAATCATGACTGAGGCGTCAGTTCTCTCCCCCCTCCCGACCCCGGGCACCACCGCGAAGGCCAAGCGCACCAAGGAGCGCCTGCTCCGGGCGGCCGAGCGGGTGTTCGGCGCCAACGGGTTCGACCGGACGTCGATCGCGGAGATCACGAGCGGCGCCGAGGTCTCGCAGGGCACGTTCTACTGCTACTTCGTCGACAAGAAGGCGGTGTTCGTCGCGCTGATCGACGAGCTGGGGCGAGCCCTCCGCACGGCGCTGCGCGTGGCGACCAGCGGGCTGACCAGCCGGCTCGACATCGAGCGCGCCGGGTTCCGCGAGTTCTTCCGGTTCGTGGCGGCGCACCGCGATCTGTACCGGATCGTGCGCCAGGCCGAGTTCGTCGACGAGAGCGCGTACCGGACCTATTACCTGCGGATCGCCGCCGGCTACACGCACGCGCTGCGCCGCGCGATGGACGACGGTCAGATCCGGCGCGCCGATCCCGAGCAGCTCGCGTGGTGCCTGATGGGGATCGGCGACTTCCTCGGCATGCGCTGGGTGCTGTGGGGGAACGAAGCGCCCGACATCGAGGCGCTCACCGACGCGGCGCTCGGGCTGGTGCGCGACGGGATCGCGGTGCCGGAACCCCAGCGCGTCGTCGCCAGGCGCGCCGCCGCCAAGCGCGTCCGAACCCGAACCCGAGGAGTCCTGTCGTGACCGGATCGCCGCACACCGTCGTCGCCCGCACGCTCGCCACCGCACGCCTGGAGATTCATGCTCGGCTCGCGGGGCCCAAGGATGGCTGGCCCGTGGTGTTCCTGCACGGCAACTGCAGCGATTCGCGGTTCTGGACCGCGACGATGGCGGCGCTGCCGGCGGGCCTGCGCGCGGTGGCGCCCGACCTCCGCGGGTTCGGCGCGACCGCTCCGGCACCGATCGACGCCACGCGCGGCATGCGCGACTTCGCCGACGATCTCGACGCGCTGCTCGAGCACGCGGAGGTCGGCCGCGCCGGGCGCAAGGTCGTCCTGGTCGCGCACTCCGCGGGCGCCGGCGTCGCGATGCAGTACGCGATCGACCACCCGGCGAACGTCGGCGGGCTGGTGCTCGAGGCGCCGATCTCGCCGGTCGGGTTCGGTGGCACGCGCGACGCCGAGGGCGCGCCGTGCTGGGCGGACTTCGCGGGCTCGGGCGGCGGCACCGCCAACCCCGAGTTCGTCAAGCGAATCGCGGCCCACGATCGCGGCGACGACAGCCCGCTCGCGCCGCTCCGGGTCATGCGCGACTGCTACGTCAAGCCGCCGTTCCGCGCCTCGCCCGACGAGGAACAGCTGCTGCTCGACTCGGTGCTCAGCACGCGGGTCGGCGACGCGCACTACCCCGGCGATCTGGTGACCTCGCCCAACTGGCCGGGCATCGCGCCGGGCACCCGCGGCATGAACAACGCGTTCGCACCGAAGTACTTCGACCTCCGCGGGTTCGCCGAGCTGCCGAGCCACCCGCCGGTCCTGTGGATCCGCGGCGCCGACGACGTGATCGTGTCGGATACCTCGGTGTTCGACCTCGGCTACCTCGGGCAGCTCGGCGCGGTCCCCGGCTGGCCGGGCGCCGAGGTCTATCCGCCGCAACCCATGATCGCGCAGACCCGCGCGGTGCTCGATCGCTACGCCGCGCGCGGCGGTAGCTACCGCGAGCACGTGATCGCCGACGCCGGACACTCGCCGCACCTCGAGAAGCCGGCCGAGTTCCGCGATCACGTGTTCGCGTTCCTGCGCGCGTGCATCGGGTAACCCGGATCACCCCATGGCCTACGCAACGATCGCCGGGATCGGGCACTACGTCCCCGCCGCGTGCGTGACCAACGCCGAGCTCGAGCGCCGGCTCGGCGAGCCGTTCCACGACTGGCTGGTGCAGAACGTCGGGATCGAGCGCCGCCACGTCATGGCCGCGCACGAGACCACGTCCGATCTGGCCCTCGCCGCGAGCCGCGAGGCGCTCGAACGCGCCGGGATCACCGCGCGTGACCTCGATCTGGTGATCGTCGCGACCGACACGCCCGATCAGCTGAGCCCGGCGACCGCGTCGGTGCTGCAGCACAAGCTCGGCGCGGCCGCGGCGGCGGCCTACGACGTCAACGCCGCGTGCGCGGGCTGGGTCACCGCGCTCGACATCGCCGCCAAGACGATCGCCGCCGACGACACGTACCGCCACATCCTGGTGGTCGGCGCCTACGCGATGACGCGTTACCTCGACTGGACCGACAAGCGCACCGCCACGCTGTTCGCCGACGGGGCCGGCGCGGTGGTGCTGCGCGCCTCCGATCGTCCCGGCGTGCTCGGCGGCAAGCTCGAGGCCGCCGGCGAATACCACGACGCGCTCGGGATCTACACCGGCGGCACGGCCCGCCCGGCGACGCTGGCGCAGGTCCAGGCAGATGGCCCGCCGCGCGTCCAGTTCGTGCGCAGGTTCCCGGCGACGTTCAACACCGAGCGCTGGCCGGTGCTGATCCGCGCCCTGCTCGCGCGCCACGGGCTCGCCCCGTCCGACGTCGGCCAGTACGTGTTCACCCAGCTGAACCTCCGCACGATCGAGGCCACGATGGCGGCGCTCGACCAGCCGCTCGAGCGCACCCACTGGACGATGGACAAGTGGGGCTACACCGGCTCGGCGTGCATCCCGATGACGCTGTACGACGCCGACGCGCAGGGCAAGCTGCGCCGCGGCGATCACGTGATGTTGTGCGCGAGCGGCGGGGGCCTCGCCCTGGCCGCGGTGCTCGTGCGCTGGACGCTATGAAGGAGACGCGATGATGGACAGACGAACCCTGGTCCTGGCCACCCTGGCGGCCGCTGGCTGCGCGGCGGCCGAGTCCCCCGACGCCCCCGATCCGGACGGCGCGTACGAGGTCGGCGCGACGTTCGATCCCAACCCGACGCCGTCCGACACGATCACCGTGGTCGGCGCGGTGACCCCGCCGGCGTGGTCGTGGGGCCAGCTCGAGCTGCTCGAGGGCCACCAGACGTTCCGCACCGAGGGCTACAACCGGCGCGCCGAGAAGCTGCGCAGCGCCGACACGTTCCAGTCGTCGGACTTCCCGCTGCGCACGTTCTTCGGCCAGCTCAACCAGTCGATCGTCGACGCGTTCAACCTCGCCTACGGCAGCACGTGCGCCGGTGGGTCGAGCGCGTGCGCCGAGCCCGGGCCGACCCGCCCGGCGGCGCGCTACGTCGTCCTGCACAAGGGCCCGCGCACCGCGCGGCTCGCGTGTAGCACCAGCCTCGCGCCGATGCTGCTCGTCCACGGCGCGCTGCAGGACGCCAACGTGTGGCTGTTCCCCAACGGCAACGACGGCACCGGCAAGACCTTCCAGGACGCGCCGCAGGTCACCGGCCTGGTCCAGGCGCTCGAGGCCGCCAACCGCTGCGTCTACGCGGTGACGTTCGGCAACTTCCACGGCGACAACTACAACCAGGCGATCCACGTCGCCAACGCGATCACCCGGATCCGCCAGCTCCACCCGGGCGCCAAGGTCGACGTGCTGGCGTGGAGCAAGGGCGTGCTCGCCGTCGATGTCTACCTCGCCAACGCCGCCACCTGGACCGGGTTCGGCACGCGCTACTTCGATCAGATCGCGGCGACCCAGGCGGCGGCCGTACCGCGCTACCGCGACGATATCCGCAGCTACATCGCGCTGTCGGGCCCGCACGGCGGCATCGATCTCAACTTCCGCCACCCGATCCACACCCTCACGATCCCGAGCACCTCGGCCAACGCGCCGGTCGGCCGCGGCCCGATGCCGTGGACGTTCTTCTCGGCCATGCAGTGCGTGACCTGGGGCCCGGACTCGCCGTTCTTCGATAACCCGTACGCCCAGTCGGTGTGCGAGGGCCGCGGCGGGACGTGGCCGGACTACTTCCGCCGGATCTACGTCTCCAACCTGACCGGGCTCGACACGACCGGCCGCCCGCTCTCCACCACCTCGCTCAAGACGCTCAACACCAGCAACGCCGCGCCGGCGAGCACGTTCGCGTTCGACGAGTACAACCTGTCGCTGTTCGGCAGCGTCAACGACGCCGGCGCCTACGTCACGGCGTACCTCGGCCAGCTCCAGGCGACGCGCGACCTCCGCGCGCTCCACCCGATCCCGCTGCGCACCTCGACGTCGTGGGACCCGGTCGATCCCGACGAGAACCGCTGGTTCCCCTGGATGGACACCAAGCTCCTGTTCAACCCGTTCAACCCGCTGATCGCGGGCGGGTTCTACGACGACACCGACCACAAGCGCTGCCGCACGGCGGCGTTCGATCCGCAGTCGACCACCTGCGTCGCCTACCACGCGTACAACGTCGACTCCAACGCCGAGGGCTTCAACGCGGCGGGTTATGCCCGCTACCGGCTGTTCAGCGGCCTGGGCATCGCCACGGCGGAGGAGCTCGGCGGCCACTTCATCCAGCGGCTGTCGGAGCACGGCCTCGACCCGCGGCTGGCGTCGCTGTTCGTGCTCTACGGCAGCGGGCCGGGCGCCGACGGCACCATCTTCGAGACCGACGGCCGGAGCTGCCCGACCTGCGACGGCCACAGCGACGGCGTGCTGTTCCAGGACAGCATCGCGGCGGTCACCCCGCTCACCCAGGGCTGGACCACGACGCAGCGCACGCGCGCGATCCAGGAGTCGCTGCCGCTCGGTCACCTCGAGATCGGCGTGACCCCGAGCGCGTTCTCGCGCATCCTCACCCACCTGCAGAGCCTGGACTGACCGTCGGGTGGTATCGGGGACAGCCGCGGTAGACTCGGCGCGCCATGGACGTCGCCCCGTTCCTCGCGATCCAGCCCGCGCCGTGCGCGGTGTTCGCGCGCCTGCCCACCCACCGCGATCGCCCGCGGTTCCACGTCCGGCGGGACGGCGCCTGGCACCCGGTCAGCTGGGGCGCGTTCGCCCGCCAGATCCGCGGCGTCGCGCGCTGGCTCGTCGAACGCGGCGTGGCCCCCGGCGATCGCGTGGCGATCTTCGGCGACAACTCGGTCGCGTGGGCGAGCGCCGCGCTCGGCGTGCAGACCGCCGGCGCCGTGTTCGTGCCGATCTACGCGGCGTCCACCGCCGAGCAGGTCACCTACCTCCTCGATCACGCCGGAGTCCGGCACGTGTTCGTCGCTGGCGCCGAGCCGCGCACCCGGCTCGAGCGCGCCCGCGCGAGCCTCGCCGTTGACCTCGAGGTCATCGACCTGATCGCCGAGCTGGCCACCGATCTGGCCACCGGCACCGCGGTCCTGCACGCCGCCGCCGAGCGCGACGCCGCCGCCCCCGCCCCCGTCGACGCCCGGCTCGCCGCGATCGATCTCGACGCCCCCGCCCAGCTGCTCTACACCAGCGGGACCTCGGGCCACCCCAAGGGCGTGCCGCTCAGCCACCGCAACGTCGGCGTCACCGGCGCCGACTGGCTCGTCTGCAACGCGCCGCTGCTCGCCGAAGGCGATCGAGATCTGTTGTGGCTGCCGATGAGCCACATCTTCGGCTTCGGCGAGCTCTGCCACGGCAACACCCTCGGCTGGGACAGCTTCCTCGCCACTCCGGCCGAGCTCCTCGAGGTCCTGCCCGAGGTCGCGCCCCAGGTGTTCATGAGCGTGCCGGCGTACTGGGAGAAGCTCTCGCGCGCCGTCCACGCCGGCGGCGGCACCCCCGACGCGGTTCGTCGCGCCACCGGCGGCCGGCTGCGGTTCTGCCTGTCGGGCGGCGCCGGCCTCAAGCCGGAGATCAAGCACCAGCTCCACGCCGCGGGCTTGCTCATCATCGAGGGCTACGGCCTGACCGAGACCTCGCCGACCCTGACCCTCAACCGGCCCGACGCGTTCCGGTTCGACAGCGTCGGCAAGGTCATGCCCTCCGTCGAGCTCCGGCTCGCCGCCGACGGCGAGATCCTCGCCCGCGGCCCGAGCGTGTTCGCCGGCTACTTCCAGGACCCCGCCGCCACCGCCGCCGCGTTCACCCACGACGGCTGGTTCTGCACCGGCGACGTCGGCCGCTGGACCGACGACGGCTTCCTGCAGATCATCGATCGCAAGAAGGACATCCTGGTCACCTCCAGCGGCAAGAACATCCCGCCCGCCAACCTCGAGGCCCGGTTCGCCGGCGATCCGGTCATCGAGCGCGTCGTGGTCTACGGCGACGCGCGGCCCTACCTGGTCGCCGCGGTCTGGGTCCGCCCCGAGCTGGCCCTCGCGCCCGATGAGGCCGCGCGCCAGGTCGCCGCCCGGCTCGACGCCGTCAACCGCGAGCTCGCGCGCCACGAGACCATCAAGCGCCACTTCCTCGCCGGCGCGCCGCTCGGCGTCGCCGATGGCACGCTGACCTCGTCGTTCAAGCTGCGCCGCAAGGCGGTCTACGAGCGCCTGCGCGACCAGTTCGAGGCGCTGTACGAACCTGTCCGCTCTCCGGACGTGCCCGGCTGAGACGACCCGACGCGGTTACTTGACCCGCGGACCCGCGCAACGTGTCAGTCCGCGAACACCGCGACCAGCGAATCGGCGGTCAGCAGGCGCTGGAGATAGCGATCGATCGCCTCGGGGGACGCTGCTTGCAAGCACGCCTCGTCTTCAGCGCCGAGGCCCTGGAACTTCAACACGAGCAGGCTGCGCAGCGTGTCGATGCGGCCTTTCTTGAGGCCTGTCTTGAGGCCTTCCTCGAGGCCTTTCTTGTGGCCCTCGTCGAGGCCTTCGTTGTGGAGATATTCGGCGATGGTCATGGCAACCTCCTCGATGCGAGAGCCCAGCGAATGGATCTTGGCACGAAGTGCCTCCAGGTTCACCGGGTCGATCACCCGGAACATGTACGTGATCAGCACCTCCAAGCTGTCCAGGCCCGCCCGGGTTCGTCCGAGCTCGAGCATCGCCGGGATCCAGGTGTCGAAGCTGTCCAGCAGGCGCGCCGGCTCGCGGGCGTCTCGCAGCAGCCACAGCGCGAGCTGCTGGAACCCGGCCAGCGGTCGCGCCGCCAGGCCGTCGTTGGTCAGCCGTGTCAGATCCTCGACGATCATCGAGCATCGCGGCACCAGCGCCGCCAGCCCCGCGATCGCCAGCACCTCCGGATCGAACAGCTCCTCGAACGCCCGCGCCTCCCTCCAGCCGCCGGGCACCTGGCTGACCAGCACGGCGATCACCGGCGCAAGCCAGGCCTCGGGGTGCGCCTGGACAAAGCGATCCCAGATCCGGAGCTGATACGTGAGGATCCGCCGCGGCATCGCCGGATCGCTCGTGCTCTGGTGTTCGAGCAGGAAGTACACGGGCTCGCCCGTTCGCAGCTGGGCGCGGAACAGCAGATCACTGTGCTGATCGACGAGCCTGGGATCGACGAACGACCCGCGCTCGCCCCCCAGCGTCTCCCACGCGACCGCCGCGCGAACGGCCGCCGGCACGAGCGCGCGCAGCAGCGCGGCCGCCGCGGCCGGCGCCTCGAACACGGCTTTGAACAGGGCATCGTGCGGGCGGGGCGTCATGAGCGCCACGCCGAGCAACCAAGCCCCATGCCAGCGCATCCGACGAGAACCACAGGGCCCCGCGTCCGGATTGTCCGGTCACCGGACGCTATTGTCCGGATACCGGCCACCACCCGGACAACCATGAAACACCAACCGGGTGATCAGGTTGTCGCTCGAGGCGAGGTCTTCGCGACCGAGCCGGGCCGAACCGCCTAATCGATGAGGTTGCTCGCCCAGCCCAGCGTGACGCCGAACGACAGCGGGTTCGAGACGTTCTCGCCCCACACGATCGCCGCGAACCGGCCTGCCACCGACCACGCCGGCGAGATCTGGTAGCTCGCGATGACGACCGGCGCCAGGTAGCGAGCGCGCAGCACGGGATCATGCCATGCGATCAGCGAATCTCCCGCCGGCAGGCCCGGATAGTCCAGCAGATCGAAGCCGTCGTGCGTGAAGCGGAACGCCGCGCCGGCGCCGGCGATGAGCTTGTCGGTGATCACGTACGAGACGGACAGATCGGCGTCGCTGCGGTTCACGCGGAACTGCTCCGTCTCGGCGCCGCCCCCGGTTTCCTTCTGTACATACGTGAACGTGTAGCCGAGCTGGAGGACCAGGTCGTCGAGGCCGAGGCCGTAGCGACCCAGGTAGAGCCCGGCGCTCCCCTCCATGAGGTGGCTGCCGGACGCGGCGTAGCCCTTCTGCTCGTAATCGGTCACCGGGACGCGGACATGGAGGACGGGCGTCAGCGTGACGGCACCCTCGTACGCCTGATAGTGCGCATCAAGGTCCAGATCGGTCACGTTCCAGTGGAACGAGCCGTCGTCTTGCGTACCGTGCGCCAGGATCACCGTCGAGTTGCCTGGGATCGCCTGTGGCCCGGTGTAGCGCACCCCGTTGCCATTGAGCGTCAGGCCCAACGACAGCTTCTCGATCGGGATGTACTCCGCCGAGAAGGCGTTATTGAGCGACTGCGCGGGGAGCCCCGTGACCAGCGTCGATCCGTGCCAGACGCCCTGCGACGTCTGGTAGTCGGACCGCAGCGCCAGCGAGAGCTCGCCCTTGGCGTTCACCCATGCCTGGGCCGCCGCCATGGACGGAAAGAGCGACAGCGCCACGGCGACGAGCAGCGGGAAGCGGGAACGCCTCATGGGGAGGACTGCGAACACTACTACTGCTTGGAGTACGCGCTGATGTTGCAGTAGATGGCGACCAGGTCGAAGCGCCGCATCTCGCCCGGGTTCGCCTCGCGCGCTTCCATGTAGTGCGTGAGGTTGGCGTTCACCATGAGGCCGCCCGCCGGCAGCTGGTCGATGACCGCGGCCGGGACCGTCTGGTGGCCTTCGGTGTCGGGGAAGCAGAAGAACTGCCCGACCCCGGTCGTCGGATCGGCGAAGAACGTGAGGTTGAAGTACGTGTTCTTCGTATGCTCCTTGCCAGTCTTGCCGAAGTCGTTCGCCGGCGTGGTCCACGTGTAGGTGAGATCTTTGCCTGCCGGGATCATGACGGTGGCCGCACCACCGATCCCGAGCGGTGCCGTATACGCCTCGGGCACGTGGAACGTCATCGGGGTGATATTGCCGGCTTTGTCCTTCTTGCCGATGTCGAGCGTGTAGTCTCCGCCAGCGGTCGACATCGCACCGGTCAGCGTGCCGTTGAAGCCCAGAGGGCCCGTGCCCGTCGGGTTCGGCGCGCCGCCACCGTAGGTGAAGCCATAGGTGCGGAGCGTGGAGTTACCGGTCGTGTTGGGAGGGTTGCTCTTGGTGATGTTCAGGGTACCCGTGATGCCCGGGCCGGTCAGCTCCACCTTCGGCAGGTCGAGGTAGGTCGCGCCGGTGATCCTGCTGAGCGGCCAGGTCGGGGAGCCCGTTGCCGCGGTGCCGCGCTCGTCGACGCAGTTGCCCCACTTGCCGTGGCCGCCGTCTTCGGGGACCGCGAAGGGTGCAGTCTGCGCCAGGGTCGGTCCGGTGTACTGGTACACCATCGTCCAGGTCTGGACGGGCTGTCCCAAAAACCGCACGTTCTCGTGGCGAATCTCGCCGCCCTCGGGCAATGCCGCTCCAGGCTGGCTTGCTCCGTACTGGAAGTCCGTGACGTCCGTGCCGCCACAGGCTGCCAGCGCGGCCATCGTCGAGAGCACAAGCAATCCGAAACCTCGTTGAGCGTTCATCGATCCTCCTTTAACTAGACGGGTACCCTACAGGCGACTACCAACCCGCCGGGAACCTAACATCGAAGAGTTTCTGCGAGCAAGAGATCAGCTTGTTGAGTACCGCACACCTCGATGGCGCGATCGAGGTCACACGAGCCTGGCGGCACTGAACATCCGCAGTCGGGCTGCCAGGTCACGGACCGGCGGCGGCCTGCCGTGCCTCGGCTAGGCCCTCGGTCTCGTCGTCGGCCTCGCTCCAGATCGCGAGGAGCTGCCGGTAGTAGTCGTGCGCCCCGGCGGCGTCGCCGGCCTTGGCGGCGGCACGGGCGGCGCCGAGCAGGGAGCGCGCACGGCCGGCGTGGTTGGCGAGCACGAAGCGATATTCGTCCAGTGCCTGCTTGGCCTGGCCGAGCCGGAGCAGGGCCTCGGCGATGTCTTCGTGGTGGAGCAGCCCACCGGCGGTGCCCTCGCCCGTGAAGTCCTGATCCTGATCGATCGCCAGCGGCCGCAGGGCCGCGACGAGCGCTCGATCATCGCCGCGCGCGCGGGCCACCAGCGCCGCGCGGACGAGCCCGCGGAGCTTGTCGCCGCTGTCGACGAGCTCCTTCGGCTGCGTGGCCACGAGGAACGGACGGAGCTCGGCGTCGACGGCATCGCGCTGGTCGAGGGTGCGCCCCAGGAGCGCCTGATCGCGGCGCCGCGAGGCCGCCTGGGCGAGCGTGCCCAGCACCGCCCTGCGCTCGAACAGGCCGGCCGGCGATCCGTGCGGCACCGCCGTGTGCTCACCGCACGCGACCGACGAGCCCGACGAGCCCGAGCCCGCCTGCGTGCCGGCGGCCGCGTCGGTCGCGGGCGCCTTGAGCGGCTCGAGCAGCTCGTCGGCGCGCGTCCAGGCGCCGGTGCGCGCCAGGAACGAGGCGACCTGATTGGCATAGGCGGCGCGCTTCTCGTGCGTGAGCCCTGCGCGCACGGCATCGGCATACATGGCCAGCGCCCGGTCGGCCTCCTTGCGCCGGCCGCGCTCGAAGCTCAGCTCGACCAGCCAGGACAGGCTGTGGAAGTCCTGGTGATCGGACGACAACTTGTCACGGCGCACCCAGGCAACCGAGGCGTCCCAGGCCGCCTGGCAGCTGGCCACGGCCTCCTTCCACTTGCCGAGGCGGACGAAGATGTGCGCCGGCATGTGGAGCGCGTGGAAGGCCGCCGGCGCGATGGCGGCGTATTGCTGCGCGGCCGGCAGCGCGAGGGGGGCGAGCTCCGGCGTGTCGTAGGCGTGAATGACGTAGTGCGCCGCGCCCGGGTGCTTGGGGTTGCGCTGGAACACCGCCATCGCCAGCCCGCCGGCGCGCTTGCGAATCGCGACCGGATCGGGATCGTCCGGCCGGATCGTCGACAGCAGCGCGAGCGCGAGGAACAGGGCCGATTCGTCATCGGGAAACTTCGCATGGACCTGCTCCATGACGGCGAGGAACGCCTGGCGGCTGGCCCGGACGTCCGCCTTGGCCGCCCGGAACAGCGACAGCGCCGCGACCACCCAGGCCTGATCGTGCGGCGGCAAGAGGTTCGGCCCGGGCATGCGGGCCAGCGCGTCACGTCCCGCGGTCAGATCGTCGTCGGCCCACAGCAGCTTCGCGTGGCTCATGGCGAGCCCCCAGTAGGCCATCGAGAACGTCTTGTCGGCCTCGATCGCCGCCGTGAACTGATGGATCGCCTCGTCGTACCAGAACGAGTGCAACGCCAGGAGCCCGCGCGTGAAGTGCGTGCGCGCCTCGGGGGTGCCGCCGGAGATCTCGAAGTGGAGCGCGCCCAGCGCCGTCGCGTCGTAGCCGGCGGGCGCCGCGGCGGGCGCAGCGACTGCCGGGGCCGGCGGCGCCGCTACCGCTGGCGGTGGCTTGTCCTTATTCTCTGTTTGCGGCTTTCCACAAGCCGCCAGGGCGGCGAGGGCCACGAGGACCGACAATCGTGCGATCGACACGAGGCGCAATCTATCACGCACCGATCCGCGCCATCCCGCTCGCGGCAGATCGCTACTCGGGGAGCAGCGTGCCCGTGCCGCCCATCTCCGCCGGCATGTCCTTCTGCTTGGGGAGGCCGTCCTTGATATGGAGCACCGTCTCGCCGTAATGCACATGGAGGCCAGGCACGAACGGGAACTCGGGGATGGTGGCCGCGTACACGTCCACCAGCTTGAAGGGCGGGTGATCCGTCATGACGTGCCCACCGCACGTCAGGCACCACTTGCGAAAGCTCACCGGCGTCTTGTTGTAGGTGCCGATGTTGCCGGCGCCCTTCGTGATCTTGACCGAGTCCGGCGCCCACAGCGTGAATGCGTTGACCGGGCCCGCAGACCACGTCCGGCAAGAGGTGCAGTGGCAGTACCCCATGGCCGCCGGCTGGCCGGTCACGGTGAGCTCGACGGCTCCGCAGAAGCAGCTTCCCTTGTACGTATTCTCGTTGGTCATTGGGCCCTCTCGAGGTTGAGTGCGCGGAGGGTACGGCCGCCGATCGAGCGAAGCAACGCCGAGCGGCGCGAAACCATCGTGATCCACCCGGGTTGGACGATGCGCCGCGTATCGGCAGCGAGGCATTCTGGGACTCCGCGGCTGCGCCGCGACCCGACTGGACACCACGGCGCGCAGGCCGGCACGAAGCCATTCGACATCCTGTGATCCGGGTAAGTTGCCCCACTTTCCCGAGGCGCCGCACCAGAGTCCCGCGTTGACAGCCCGTCGCTTTGGGCAGAAAATTCGCGGGTGGAGAAATGTACGCTGCCTGGGCGTGCGGGGATGATCTCGTTCGCTGCGCGGCTCGCGCTGGTGTTCTGCGTCGCGTGCGATTCCTCCGCGCCGAGCTGGCAGATCGTCGGGCGGCACCTGCCGAGCGCGTTGCTCTCCGTGTGGGGGACCAGCGCGACCGATGTCTTCGCGGTCGGTGGCGACGCGGGCGACGGCCATGGCCCGACGGTGCTGCACTTCGACGGCACGTCCTGGACGCGCCTCGAGACCGGCCAGGTGGGCAACTTGTGGTGGGTCTTCGGGTTCGCCGGCGGCCCGACGTACCTGGGCGGCGACGGCGGGATGATCCTGCGCTACCAGGGCGGATCCTTCACGCGCATGGCGACGCCCGGCACCGACACGGTGTTCGGCATCTGGGGCGCCGCACCCGATGACGTGTGGGCGGTCGGCGGCGCGATCGGCGGCGCGAACGGCGGCTTTGCGTGGCGGCTTGCGGGCAACGCCTGGGTCACCGCGCCCGGGTTCCCTGCCGAGATCGCGGCGACCGACGCCATGTGGAAGGTCTACGGGCGCAACGCCGGCGACGCCTGGCTGGTCGGCACCAGCACCAAGGCGCTGCACTGGGACGGGAGCTCGCTGACCGAGCAGCCCACCGGCACCGGCGAGTCGCTGTTCACCGTGCACGCCGACGCGCAGCGGTTCGTCGCGGTGGGTGGCTTCGGCACGGGCAAGATCCTCGAGAACGAAGGTGACGGATGGCACGATGTGAGCCCGTCGGGGGCTCCCGGCTTCATCGGCGTGTGTCTGTCGGAACACGGCAATTACGCGGTCGGACAGGACGGCGCGGTCTACACGCGCGACGGCTCACGCTGGAGCGCCGTGACGCTGGGCTTCCCGATCGACGAGTCGTTCCACTCGGTGTGGGTCGATCCATCGGGCGGAGTCTGGGCGGTGGGTGGCCAGGTCCAGACGCTGCCCGTCGTCGATGGGATCATGCTACACGAGGGAGCCGAGCTCCCCGGAGGATTGCCATGAGCGTAGCTGTTATCACGAAGCAAAGCCGTATCGGACGCATCCTCCACGTGGGGCTCGCCGGGCTCGCCGGGCTCGCCGGGCTATCAGCGGCGGCCGGGTGTGGGAGCGACGACTCGGAGTGTGACGTCTCGGGCCACGCCTGCACGTGGCTCGGGATGCCGGGGCAGACCGGCTTCAACGGTGACGGCCACGATCGGCTGGATACGATGCTCTACTGGACGATGGACGTCCAGGTTGGCCGCGACGGCGCGGTGTGGTTCATCGACTGGAATAACCACCTGGTGCGCAAGGTGACCCCGGACGGCAAGGTGGTGTCCGTCGTCGGCTGGAACGATCCGGTGTTCCCGGGCGATGGCGATCAGGCCGATCCCACCGCGGAGTACTCGGCCGCCGGCGCGCCGGGCACCGACGTCCAGCTCAACCACCCGACCGATCTCCGCGAGCTGTCCGACGGGACGATCCTGCTGATGGCCTGGCACAACCACAAGCTGCGCAAGATCGATCCGGCGACCGGCCGCGTCTGGGTGGTCTCGGGCTCCGCGGCGGGCTTCGCGGGCGACGGCGGGCCGGCCACGATGGCGCTGTACAAGCAGCCGAGCCACATGACGCTCGACGAGCAGGAGAACATCTACATCCTCGATCAGCAGAACCTGCGCGTCCGGAAGATCGACGCACAGACCCAGATCATCACCACCGTCGCCGGCACCGGCGTGGCGGGCTTTGCCGGCGACGAGGGCCAGGCGCTGCAGGCGCAGCTGAACTTCAAGGTCGGCGATAACCCGGAGCCGTCGGGCGGAATGGCCTACCAGGCGGGCACGCTCTACATCGCCGACAGCGAGAACAACCGGATCCGGCGCATCGATCTGCAGACCGGCGTCATCACCACCCTCGCCGGCACCGGCCAGGCGGGCTACGCCGGCGACGACGGACCGGCCGCGCAGGCGATGCTCTACCACCCGCGCGATCTCGAGATCGGCCCCGACAGCGACCTGTACCTGGCCGACACCGATAACGGCCGCATCCGCGCCATCAACCTGACGAGCGGGGTCATCCGGACCGTGGTCGGCACGGGCCAGCTCGGGCTCGACCCCGACGATGGCCGGCTCGCCACCGCCACGCAGCTGAACCGCCCGTTCGGGATCGCCTTCGATCCGAAGGGCAACCTGTTCGTCTCCGACTCGCTGAACAGCCGGCTCCTGCGGGTCGCGCGATGAGCGCCGCCATCCCGATGGCGCTCTCGGTCGGCGGGCTGGTGCTGGCCGCGGGCTGCGGCAGCGACGAGCCGTGCGACCGCACCGTGGCCGGGAACATCTGCACGATCGCCGGCAGCGGCCAGAACGGCTACTCGGGCGAGGACGGCCCGGCGCTCGACGCCCGGCTGTCGCTGCCGATGGATACCCTGACCGCGCCCGACGGCAGCGTCTACGTCGTCGACTGGAACAACCACCGGATTCGCAAGGTCACCCCGGACGGGACCATTCACTTCATCGCCGGCAACGGCGAGCTGGGTGGCAGCCTCGATGATCCGGCCACCGGCGACTTCAACCATCCAACGGGGATCATCTTCGATCCGACCGGCGCGCGGATCTACATCTCTGCCTGGCACAACAGCAAGATCCGGGTGCTCGATCCCGCGTCCGGCAAGGTGGTCGACTCGTGCGGCGACGGCCGGCGCGCGTACTTCGGCGACGACTCGCCGGCGCTCACCGCGTCGCTCGACCTCCCGGCGTCGATCGCCTGGGATCCGCTGGGCAACCTGACGATCCTCGATCAGGCCAACCAGGTGCTCCGCTCCGTGGACCCATCCGGCAACATCCACCGGCTCGCCGGCACCTGCGTGATCGACGGCGCGCCGCCCAACGGCCCCGGTCCCTGCGCCGCCGGGGTAACGCCCACGGCGTGCCCGGCTCCCTCGGGCAAGGCCGTCTGCGGCGATCCGGCCATCTGGTGCAGCAAGGCCTGCAGCCCGAGCTACAACGGCGACGAGATCCCCGCCACCCAGATGCGCATGGGCCAGGCGTTCGGGCAAGCCGCCGACCCGGGCGGCCGCATCCTCTACGACAAGCAGGGCAACCTGTACTTCGCCGACGTGGCGAACAACCTCATCCGCATGATCGACCCGCAGGGGATGGTCCACCGCTTCGCGGGGTTGCCGCCGGTGGCCGGCAAGCCGCAGCCGGGGTACTCCGGCGACGGTGGGCCGGCGCTCGAGGCCAAGCTGAACCACCCGGTCGACCTCGCGCTGGCCGACGACGGAACGATCTACTTCACCGATGTGTTCAACCACTGCGTACGCGCGATCGCACCGGACAAGACGATCCACACCGTGGTGGGCGTGTGCGGGACCAAGGGATACGCGGGCGATGGCGAGTTCGCGACCACCGCGCTGCTCAACCGGCCCTACGGGGTCGAGTGGGTGGCGCCGAACACGCTGTATGTCGCCGATACCGGCAACAGCGTGGTTCGCGCGGTCCACCTGCCCTGACGCCTGTGACGTCTGTGACGTCCATGATGCGGCGCGCGCTCCAGACCGTCCTGGCGATCACGCTGGGTGCCTGTGGCGGCGGCGGCGGCGCGGACGAGACGGCGTTGTTTCCCGATAGCTATTCGTCGAGCTACGTCCAGGTGAGGGACTGCCGCGCGAGCGGGGACCACGACCTGAACCACGTCCGGATCCTCGCCGATCCGCTCACGGCCGACGCCTACCGGATGCGCGACCGGCCGTTCCCCACCGGCGCGGTGGTCCTCAAGGAGGAGTACGACTTCTCCGATGACACCTGCGTCGGCCCGATCAAGCAGTGGACCGTCATGGTGCAGCTCGCCGCCGGCACCGCCTCGGCGACGCTCGACTGGCACTGGCAGAAGGTCGATGCCCAGCGCGACGTGGTCACGGACAACGAGCCACGCTGCCATGGCTGCCACGCCACCTGCGGCGTCCCGCCCGACGGTTACCGGAGCACCTGCGCGGTACCGTGAGCGCGCGGGCACCTCGTAGCCCGCCCATCGTGGTGAATGGGTCGGCCAGCTCCGCGGCTCACAGCGGCGGCAAGATCTTGCGGATGGCGCTGTTCGTCTGATCCGCGATCAAGAGGCCGCCGTCGCTGTCGAGCTGCACGCGCGAGACGTAACCGAGCTCGGCGGCGAGCGCCGGCCCGCCGTCGCCGGCCAGGCCCCGCACGCCGGTCCCCGCGATGGTCGAGATCGTCCCATCCGGGGCGACCTTGCGCACGCGGTGGTTCAGGCGGTCGCCGATGTAGAGCGTGCCGTCGGCCGCCACGGCGATGCCGTTCGGGTCCGCGATCTCGGCGGAGGTCGCCAGGCTGCCGTCGCCGGAGAACCCGCGGTGGTGCGCCCCGGCCACGGTGGAGATCGTCCCGTCGGGGGCGACCCTGCGCACGATGCAATTGTAGGTGTCGGCGATGTAGAGGTTCCCCGCCCCATCGAGCGCGAGGGCGCTCGGCGCGTTCAGCGATGCGGCCGCGGCGGGCCCACCGTCGCCCTGGTAGCCGGGCACGCCGGTCCCGGCCAGCGTCTCGATCGTCCCGTTCCGGATCACGCGCACCCGGTGGGCCGAGTCGTCCGCGACGTAGATCGTCCCGTCGGGCGCCACCGCGATGCCGGTGATCTGGAGGAACTGGGCCAGCGCGGCCGGGCCGCCGTCGCCCTCGTTGCCGCGCAGCCCCGGCTCGGCGTTGCCCGCCACCAGCTGCAGCGTCCCGTCGGGGTCGATCCGCAGCACGCGCGGGTCGTGGTACTGGACGAAGATCACCCGGCCGTCGGGCAGGAAGTCGAAGTCGATCGGGTTCTCGAGCGACGAGTCGGTGGCGAGCGCGCCTTCCACCGCGCCCGCGTGAAAGCCGTCGCCGGCGATCGTCGAGACGGTGCCGCCTGCCTCGATCCGGCGCAGGCGCATGTTGTTGAAGTCCATGATGTAGAGCAGATCGTCCGGCCCGCGCCGGACCTCCGACGGCAGGTACAACGCGGTCTCGGGGCCGGGGAGCCCGTCGCGGTTGAACGCCAGCTCCCCCGTGCCGGCCACCGCGCAGATCGTCCCGGGGACGTGCTGCGCGCACGCATCCGGAGCCTCCGCGCAACCGGCGGCCATCGTTCCCGCCAGGCCCGCCAGGCCCACCAGTCCGAGGAGCGCGCGCCGGGGCCGTCGCATGGACCCCGAGGTTGGCAGCTTTCCGGCGGTGCGGCAATCGCCGCCCTGCGCGGCGGGCCCACGGGTGACCGAGGGCGATGGATCGATCGCGGGGCAGGGGCCCCGCGACCCCCTGGCCCGAGGAAACCCCCGTGGGGTGACCGGGGGCGAGCAGCGCACTACGGGCCTTGCGCCGGCAGGTGAGCGACGATCGAGCGCTCGTCGGTGGCGCGGCGGCCTTCGCCATCGCGGACATCGAGGCGGATCGTGACCATGACACCTTCGGGCCCCGGCGCGGCGGTGGGGAGTAGCGGCAAGAAGAACGGGCTGGTGAGCTCCAAGCTGCCGCCGTCCATCTCCGCGAACTCGCGGACGCGACACCCGAGCCCCAGGGAGATTTGTTGGCCGTTCTGGTCGAGCGCCGCGACCTCGATCACACCTTCCCGGCCGCCCGAGCCCACGTCCATGTCACGCGCCCGCGCGTTGACGATGAACATCCACAGGCCCTGCGTGCCGAGCTCGAGCTCGACATCCTGCCCGGCCACGACGGGGACGAAGGTGCTCCCCAGCCCGAGCTCGGCGGAGCCGCCGGCGACGACCGGCTTGTCCGCGCATGGGTCCACCACCGGCGGATCCACGGCCGACGAGCAGGACGCGACGAGGCACAGGAGGAGGAGGTGCCTGTAGTGCACGGTGCAGCTTCCCACGTTCCAGCGCCTGCACCAAGGGTCACGAGGTCAAGGCTCGTGTTAGTGTGATCCATGACCAACGCCGCGTTCGGCCGCGTTCTGGCCACATGCTTGCTCTGCACCCTCGGTGCTTGCAAGCAGAGCGCCGCCCCGGCCCCCGCGCCGACTCCCGCCCCGACTCCAGCGCCGGCCCCGGCAGATCAGGCCGCCAAGAAGCCAGTCCAGGAGGCCGGCACCTGGTACCGCGCTCGGCTCGTGTTCGACGGGGTCGGTGACCTCCCGTTCTTCCTGCACGTGCCCCCGGTCGGGCAAAGCGGCAGGGCCTACGTCATGAATGGCGAGGAGGTGACCGACTTCACGGCCGTGTGGCGCACCAACACCATCACGATCACCGGGCCCTGGAACTACGTCTCGGTCATCACGGCCCAGCGGACCACCCCGGGTACGCTCGAGGGCACCTGGACCCGCGATACGCCGCTCTGGGGCGCCGTCGTGCGCACGTTCGTGGCCACGCAGATCGACGCGCCCGATCCGCGCACCCGGTTTCCCGAGAGCGGCACCGCCAAGCCGGTCGACGTATCCGGGACGTGGCACTTCCAGTTCGTCGAGCACGGCGACGGCAAGGGCGCCTTCGAGCAGAGCGCCGACGGGTCGCTCCGCGGCTATGTCAAGCCGGGCCAGCTCGGCGACCTCCGGTTCCTCGCGGGCAACGTCCGCGGCAACAAGTTCTCGCTGTCGCAGTTCAACGGCAACTCCGCAAACCTGGTGGTGGCCGACATCTCCGCGGACGGCAAGTCGATGTCGGGCCTCATGAGCATGCAGAACGTCTGGAACGAGAAGTTCACGGCCAAGAAGGTCGACGACTATCGCTTCGTCAACAAGGTGCGGATGAAGAAGGGCAAGACGACCGTCACCCTGCAGGGCCTCAGCAAGTATAAAGGCAAGCCCACACTGGCCATCATCTTTGCCACCTGGTGCCCGGCCTGCAACGATGCCTATCCGTTCTTCACGCAGCTCTACGCGACGTACCACCCGCAGGGCCTCGAGGTGCTCGGCGTCGCCTACGACCTGTCCGAGGACGAGAAGTCGAACCGCACCCAGCTCGACAGCTTCCGCGCCAAGCACAAGGTCCCCTGGGAGCTGCTCCAGGAGCCCTGCACGCCCGAGACGTGGGCCCAGTCGATGCCGCCCGAGATCGAGGGCTGGGACGGCTTTCCCGTCATCATGCTCATCAAGCCCGACGGCACGGTCCAGACCATCTTCGGCGGCTGGTTCGGGCCCGCGACCGGCGCCGAAGGCGACAAGCTGCGCAAGTGGTTCGAGGAAGAGACCAAGAAGCTGGTCGCGTCGGCCAAGAAGTAACGGCGCCCGACGATCGGAGCGTGCGGCGCCGGCGCAATCGCGGACACGCTTGCTGGCGACGCGGGTCTGGGTCCCGGCGCTCAGATCGCCTACCTCCCGGGCGTACCCCGACCACCGACGTATCACCCACCCGGCGTGCCAGCACGAGCCTCGGTGGTATTCATTCGCGCCGGTGACCCAGCCCGCGTCGCTGCGCGTCGCGTTGGCGAGATCGCGACCCGGACGCCTCGCTGCTCGAGACCATCGCGTCCAGGATCCCGGGCAACGGCGGCTTCGCCCTCGGCAAGCGCCCCAACGTGCCGGGTGGAATTTTCTTGGCATGCAACCGGCGCGATGGCCTCCCCGTTCGCTGCATCAACGGGCAGCTCCGTCGCCTGCGAGCACGTATCGCAGGTGTCCCAACGCCGCACACCGAGCTACGCACATTCACATGGTAGCCCTCGTGGTCCTCGCGTTACAGTCCGGTCGCTTCGAGGGGAGGAGACATGCGGATATCGACTGGCTGGGTGATCGCGCCATTCGCGCACGGCACCATGATGATCGGGCTCGCCGTCGCGGGCTGCGGCTTTCGTTCGAACGCCGCCGGTGGGGATGCATCGATCGCCGACACACCGGTGATGGACACGGATGCGGACGTGCCAGCGGACGTGCCGATCGATGGCGGTGCAGGCTGCTTCGGAACCGGCCTGGTGCAGATCTGCCCGCAGACACCGCCGACGATGCCGATCACGTTGGGGGCTCAAACGATCGATACAGACACCTCGCAGATGTGCGTGCCCTACACATCGATCCCGGGTGGCCTGCAGGCCTGCGTCATCGCCGGCACGGTGATCTCTCAGCCCAACAGCACCTTCCGGGCGGAAGGAACTCGTCCCCTCGTCATGATCGCCTCGGGGGACATCACGATCGCCGGCAGCGGAGCGATCGACGTCGCGAGCCATCGCGGCGGCCCGGTCGGGGCTGCTGGCAACGCGTCGCAGTGCTCCGCGGGTACGCCGCCGACCCAACCCAGCGGTGGTGGCAATGGCGGCAGCTTCGGCGGCGCGGGTGGCAACGGCGGCACGGCGGGTTCCGGCGGGATCGGGGGCATGGCAGCCGCTGCTTCGGCTGTGCCCACCACGTTGCGCGGCGGCTGCCCCGGGAGCCCGGGCGCAGACGGCCCGCTAGGTGGTGGTGGCGGCACCGCGGGCGACGGCGGTGGTGCGGTGTTGCTGATCGCTCGTGGCAAGATCCAGATCGATGGCGATATCAATGCGTCGGGCTCCGCCGGTCGGGGCGGCGGCGATAGTACGCAAGCGGGCGCCGGCGGCGGTGGGTCCGGAGGCATGATCGCGCTGGACGCCTCGATCGTTACCGTGAGCGGCGGCGGCCACGTCTGGGCCCACGGCGGCGGCGGTGGCGA
>Ga0137459_1000146_pt1 | contig 25195 bp, 18 predicted proteins | sample EasRivERMGT700_2_FD_104908 | JGI IMG/M metagenome (GOLD analysis project Ga0137459, IMG submission 104908) | Soil microbial communities from meander-bound floodplain in the East River, Colorado, USA - East River MetaG ERMGT700_2 | ecosystem: Environmental > Terrestrial > Soil > Floodplain ...
CTCGCGCACCTGCTCGCCGGCAACATGGCGATGTACATCGAATGGCCGCACATCGATCGCCGGTTCAAGCAGGTCTACGCAACGATGGCCGGCCGCTACGCGACGCACTGGGCGTCGCGTGGCGACCTGGATGGCGACCCGAACCTGGACGAGAAGGCCAACTAGTATCAACTAGTATCTCGTCGCAGTGGAACTGACCGGTTGCGCTGCGGAGGTCCGACGTCACGCGCAGCGTAGCGCCGCGGGGTGGGTCAGGCCGCGAGATAGATTGCACGGCCGGGTGGTGGCGGGTGGTGGATCGTCGGCCGGTCGTGGAGATGGCACCGCCCTCCATGCTCGATCCGGTGGTCAACGGACGAGCGCCCGACCCAGCCCCGGGGCGCGAGCGCGCGTGTCCGCGTTCTCCAGGAGTCTCCGGGAGCTCATGGCCCGCACTGCCGGCGCAACCGATCAACCCACCGAACCGGCGCACCGGACTCAGGCCGGCTCGTCGTGTGTGCGCGCGCTCCTGAGCACGGCCGTGCGCGATGGGGATCCGGCGACCGCGCCGGTCAGGGCGGCTCGCCGAGCGGCAGGGTGACGCGGAACGTCGAGCCGCGGCCCAGCGTGCTCTCGACCTCGATCCAGCCGCCGTGGGCCTCGACGATCTGGCGCGAGATGTAGAGGCCCAGGCCCAGACCGCCGTAGTGGGCGATCGACACGGCGCGCTCGAACTTGCCGAAGATCCGATCGGTCTCGGATGGCGTGAGGCCGATGCCATGATCGCGGATCTCGATGTGCACGACGTCGACGTCGACGCGTGCGCTGATGGAGACCGGCTTGCGCAGGCCGTACTTGAGCGAGTTGGACAGGAGATTGACCATGACCTGCTCGAGGCGCATCGCGTCCCAGCGGCCGTGGATCTCGGGCACCTCGACGGTGATCTCGATCCCGGCCGCGTCGGTCTGCGTGAACACGCGCTCGACCACGAGGTGAGCGATCTCGGCGAGATCGACCCAGGCGAGATCGAGGCGAAGGCCGCTGTCCAGCTGCGTCGCATCGAGCAGGCGCTGGACCAGCGCGCTCAGCTGATCGATTTTCAAGAGCGCCGCCTCGGTCGAGGCCGTCAGCCGGTCGGCGTGATCGCCGCGATGGATCGAACGCCGCAGCTGGTGGAGCTGCAGGCTCACGATCGTGATCGGCGTGCGAAGCTCGTGCGAGGCGACCCACAGGAACTCCTCGCGAGCCGCGAGCGCCTGCTGGGTGGTCGCGAACAGCCGCTCGCGCTCCTCGTCGGCGCGCTTGCGCTCCGTGATGTCGCGGATGATGCTGAGCAGGTAGTGGCGGTCCCCGAGGGTCTCGCCGCGCGAGCTGATCTCGACGGGGAACATGCTGCCGTCCTTGCGGCGATGCACCGCCTCGAACAGCGAGCCTTGCCCGTCGGCGGCCCGCAGCTGATCGGCCACCGACTGCGGCGAGCCGACGCGCAGGTCGTGGATCTCGAGCTCGAGCAACTCGGCCCGCGTGTACTGGTAGGCGTGCTCCGCGGCGCGGTTGACCTCCATGATCCGGCCGGTGTCGGCATCGACGACCAGGAGGATGTCACGCACGAGATCATGGAGCCCGCGGTAGAAGTCTGTCATCGTGGCCAGGATCACGAGACTAGCCGGAGATCGGCCGCGGTCCGAACGGCGCAAGGGGTGGAGCGTCGGGGTTCCAGATGTTCGTCTGCTGGTACTGGTTGGAGTCCATCAGGGTGAAGCCGACGAACAGCGACGCGGCGAGGATCGCGGCGACGAACACCACCGAGTGGAACAGCCGATCGTACTTCAAGTGCATGAAGAACAGGATGACCAGCGTCGCCTTGAGCACGGCGATCGCCATCGCGACCGCGAGGTTGATGTTCGCGCCGAAATCGATCCTGGTCGCGAGCACCGTCACGAGCGTGAGCACGAGCAGCGTGCCCCCGGTGGCGGTGAGCACCTTGATCGGAGCGACGTGCGACAGACCGTGGTGGTCGTCGTCGTGATGATCGGTGTGGGCAGCGGCTGCTGACATGGGGGCCTCTCGTGGAACAGCGAGTGGATGAGGCGGGTTGTGGATCAGCCTGGTGGATCAGCCTGGTGGATCAGCCTGGTGGATCAGCCTGGTGGATCAGCCTAGTGGATCAGATAGAGCAGCGGGAACAGGAAGATCCAGATCAGGTCGACGATATGCCAGTACAGGGCGGCGTAGTCGATCGGTCCGAAATAATCCGGCGTGAACTGCCCCTTGACCGCCCGGATCAGCAGCCAGGTGAAGACCGCCACGCCGAACAGCACGTGGATGCCGTGCAGGCCGGTCATGGCGAAGTAGATCGTGAAGAACATGTTGGTGTGCTCGGGCGGCGGGCCCAGCGCCTCCTCCTCATGTTGCTCGTGGGCGGTGCGCTGGTGGCGCGGCTGGATCAGCGGCCGGCCGAGCTCGAGCGGCTGCTCGCGGTCGGCGAGCAGGTCACCGGCGTCGACCGCCTTGGGCGATGGCTTGCACTCGGCCTTGATCCGGATGGCTTCGCGCTCGACGTGATCGCCGTACTCGACGAGGATGCCCACGCCCTTCTTGCAGACCGCCGGTTGATACGCGGTCCGCCAGCACGGAACCGCCCGCGCGGCGTGCGGGTGCTCGGCGGCCTCGGCGCCGCCGGCCTCGGGCTCGTGGGCCGCGGCCTCCTCGGGGCACTGCGTGGCGATGTTGCGGGCGAAGGTCTCGATGACGTCGGTCTTCTCGACCTCCACCATCATCGGCTTGCCGTCGGCGCCGATCAGGAGCGCGCCGGTGCGGTCCTTCTGCTGCTCTTTGACCTTCTTCGTGGTCTCGGCGAGGGTGTACTCCTTCACCCTACAATTGGCCTGGACACCCTCCTTGCGAGGCTCCTGGTCGATGTCGTTGAAGCAGCCGGCGGTCGCGGTCCCGGCGCCTGCATCCCACACCACGGTCGACTTCGAGCCGGCGCAGAGGTTGTTCCTGGTCAGGAGCTCGCGGCCGCCCGAGCTGACGCACGGATCGAAGTACCGGCCGAACAGGATGTGCTCGTGGACCTTGTGGGAGTACTCGATGTACTTGATCCCGAGGAACGCGCACGCGCACGCGATCGTGGCCGCGAGGCAGAGGATCAGCCCGCGCCGCTGGTTCAGCTGAGCGCACCGCACCGCCCACGCCGCGGTGAGGCTCGAGAAGATCAGCACGGCGGTGTTGATCGCGCCGAACTTCACGTCGAGGTACTTGTGCGCGTACGAAAAGATCTCGGGGTGATGGAAGCGATAGAGGATGTAGGCGACGAACAGCGCCGAGAAGAACAGCACCTCCTGGGCGAGGAACAGCCAGATGCCCAGCTTGCCCGCATCGAACTGGTGCTGGGCGTCGTCGTAGTGGTGCTGGACAAACGGCGAGCCGTGGCCGTGACCATGTCCATGGTCGCCGCCGCCGGCATGACCGTGGTCGTCGCCGTGCGGAGCGTGTGGTTGATCGGTCATCTGTCGTCCTCTCCCGGCGGCACGGTCGCGGGCACCGGCTCGCCCGAGGCGGACAGCCCGCTCGCCGGCTGGATCGTCATCGGCTCGGTGCCCGCCATCGGGGGCGCGCCTCCGTGCCCGCCTCCGTGCCCGCCGTCGTGCGGCTTGCCCGGCTCGTCGTCTTCGGGCGCCTGGCGCTCCCAGCGATCCTCCTCGACCTCGACGAGATCGTCGTAGTTGTACAGCTCGTGGAGCACCGGCGGCTTCTCGAAGTTGTAGAGCGGCGGCGGGGTCGGCGCCTGCCACTCGAGCGAGCTGCCGCCCCACGGGTTGCGCGGCGCCTTCTTGCCGGTCCAGAACGACGCGAACAGGTAGATCACGGTCACGAAGATCGAGATGCCCAGGACGTAGGCGCCGATGGTCGAGAGCTGGTGATAGAGCTGGTACTGCGAATCGTAGTCCCAGTAGCGCCGCGGCATGCCGCGCGCGCCCATGACGAACTGCGGCAAGAACGTCAGGTTGAACCCGAAGAACACGCCCAGCGCGCACACCCGGCCGAGCGACTCGGCATACATCCGGCCGGTGAACTTCGGCCACCAGTAGTGCAGCGCGCCGAGGAACGCGACCAGCGTCGAGCCCATCATCACGTAGTGGAAGTGGGCGACCACGAAGTAGGTGTCGTGCAGGTGGACGTCGACGGCGAGGATGCCGAGGAACAGGCCGGTCAGGCCGCCGATCGTGAACAGGAGCAAGAACGAGAGGGCATAGAGCATCGGCGTCTTCAGCCGGATGTCGCCCTTGTAGAGCGTCGCCACCCAGTTGAAGACCTTGATGGCGGACGGGATCCCGACCGTGAACGTCAGCGCCGAGAACACCATGTTCGCCAGCCGCGACTGGCCCGACACGAACATGTGGTGGCCCCACACCAGGAACGACAACAGCGCGAGCGACACCGATGAGTACGCGACGAACCGGTAGCCGAACACCGGCTTGCGCGAGAACGTCGAGATCAGCTCGCTGGCCACGCCCATCGCCGGGATGATCATGATGTAGACGGCGGGGTGCGAGTAGAACCAGAAGAAGTGCTGGAACAGCACCGGATCGCCGCCGAGCGTCGGATCGAAGATGCCGATGTGCGCGAACCGCTCGACCGCGAGCAGCAGCACCGTGATGCCGAGCACCGGGGTCGCGAGCACCTGCATGATCGCGGTGGCGTAGATCGCCCACACGTTGAGCGGCAGCTGGAACCAGCCCATGCCCTGCGGGCGGAACTTGTGGATCGTGACCAGGAAGTTGAGGCCGGTGAAGATCGACGAGAACCCGAGCAGGAACACGCCGGACGTCGCGATCAGGACGGGGGTCTTGCTCTCGAGCGAGTACGGCGTGTACAGCGTCCACCCGGTGTCGAGGCCGCCGAACGGGATCGCGCCGACGAGCAACAGCGCACCGGAGCACCACAGGTAGAACGACGCGAGGTTGAGCCGCGGGAACGCGACGTCGGGCGCGCCCAGCTGGATCGGCATGATGATGTTGCCGAGCGCCGCCGGGATGCCCGGGATGATGACGAGGAACACCATCACCGCGCCGTGCAGCGTGAAGAACTGGTTGTAGGTGTCCTGGCCGACGATCGTCTTGCCCGGCGCCCACAGCTCGGTGCGCACGAGCAGCGCGAACGCACCGCCGACGATCAGCGCGCCGAGGATGCCGAACAGGTACATCATGCCGATCCGCTTGTGATCGAGCGTGAGCATCCAGCTGCGGATCCCCTTGGTGACGTGGAGGAAGTCCGGCTCGTTGACCGGACCGTCGGGGTACCCGTAGTCGATCCCACGGGGGAGGACCCCCGCCCCACCGGCAGAGCCGGCGGGGTCCCCACCCCCCGCGACTCCGCTTCGCTCGTCGTTGTGTCTTGGTGTGGTCGCCATTGGTGCCCCTCGCTACTTCAGCGACTTGATATAGGCGATGATGCCTTCGATTTCGCGATCTTTGAGCTGGCCTTCGAACGACGGCATCGACGGCGGGAAGCCGGGACGCGACCTGGCCTGCGGATACATCAGGGATTCCCGGATGTAGTTCTCGTCCATCTTGACCTGCGAGCCATCGGACAGCGGCACCATGGTGCCGAAGCCGCGCAGGAACGTCGGCCCGACGCGCGCGCTGCCGTCGATGGTGTGGCACGCGTTGCAGCCCTTCTTCTCGTACAGCTGCTTGCCCAGCTGATCCGGCGGCAGCTTGACGGATTCCGCCGCCTTGTCGGCCAGGTAGCGCTCGTAGCCGCCGGGCTCGTGCACGACGAGCACGGCGCGGCGGCCGTCGTTCGTGATGCCCATCTGCGAGTGATTGGTCCCGCAGTACTCGGCGCAGGTCAGCCGGTACGTGCCCGGCTTGGTCGGAAAGAACCACGCATACGTGTAGCGCCGCGGGACGATGTCCTGCTTCACGCGCATCACCGGCGCGTAGAAGCTGTGCAGCACGTCCGTCGACGTCATCACCAGGCGCACCGGCGTGTTCACCGGGACGTGGAGATCCGAGTCCTGCACGCCGTTTGCGTGCGTGAACTGCCAGTTCCACCGCATCGCGAGGACATTGACCTCGACGGCCTTGGTCGGCGGCGTGACGAGGTGAACGTACGTGGTCCAGCCGTAATAGAACAAGAACACGCAGATGATCGTCGGGATCACCGTCCACGTGATCTCGAGCGCGTCGTTGTGGGCGGCCGACGGCTCCGGCTTGTGGCCGGGGCGGTGCCGGTACTTGATGACGAAGTAGACCACAACGCCGGTGATCGCGAAGAAGAAGAAGAACGAGAGCCCGAGGACCGCGTAGTACATCAGGTCCGAGTCGTCGGCCGTGCGGTTGACGGCCTTCGGCATCCAGAAGTTGCCGCCCTTGAGATCCTCGACTTCCTTGTTGACGAGGAGGTCGTACCAGGGGATCGCCGTGATGGCGCCGTGCTGCTTCGTGCTCGAGTGGAACAGGAAGACGCCGTCCTCGTTGAACTTCAGGCACCGGGTCTGGCCGGCCTGGACCTCGAGGCCCGCGCTGGTCGGGTTATCGGGGATGATGTCGACGCCCGGCGGCATCGCGAACTTCACGACGCTGCCGCTGGCGACCTGACCGTCGATGGCGCCCGTGAAGGTGTACGCGGGCGTGGCGTTGTCGCACGAGACCTCGACGATCGTGACCTTCGGGGGCGCCGCCGGAGCGACGGGTCCGGCCGAGCCGTCGCCGGCCGGGGCGCCGGGCTCCGCGCGGTTCGATCCGTCGGCCGCCGGGGCCGCCTGCTGGGCGGGCGGTGGCGTGGCTTGCGCGTCGGCGGTCTGCACGCCGAACCCGTAGTGGGCGACGGCCAGGGCAACCATCGCCGTCACCACGATCGTGCCCGTGTAGCGAATGATGGGTTTCATGTGACTCCGTTGGGTACAGCCGGCGGGCGGCGCTTCGAGGTCGCTCGCCGCTGGAGATACATCACACCAAGCGCGGCGAACAGCAGGACCACGAAGCCCGCGGCCCCGATCCGCAGCGCCATCGCGCCGGCGCGCGCGTGACTGTTCGCGCCGGGATCGTAGTGGTAGCAGCGGATCATGAACCCGACCGCCGCGGCGGGCTCGGCGAGCCCGGCCTTGTAGATCGATTCGCGCATCACCCGGGGATCGAACTCGATGCCGTAGAGATATCGAGTCACCACGCCGGCGGCGCTGAGCAGGATCAACGCCGCGGGGTGCGCCCACTCGGCACGATCCTTGATGTACGTGTACCGGAAGCCCACGGCGTCGGCGACGCGGTGAATCGCCGCGGCGTCGCCCGGGGTCGCCGCGACCAGGAAGGTCCAGCCGGCACGGGCCGCCGCGCGGTGGTCTTCGGGGAGCCGCTCGAGGTAGCGCTGGCGCATGGCGCGCGCCTTGTCGAGCGTCTCGTTCGGCTCGAGATCGATCGTCACGATCCGGAACTGCACACCGACCCGGAACTGCACGTCGCCCTTGTCGCGATCCGGCGAAGCGCCGCGCTCGCCGACCTTGGGCAACGCCGCCGTCAGGCCGTTGAGCTGGACGCTGCACAGCATCGGGCAGTCGGAGTAGTTGAACGTCAGGATCACCGGCAGGCCGCCGCGCAGCACGTCGCCGAGCGTCACCGGCGTGCCGTCCTGGGTCCGGAACGCGGCGTCGAGCGGGACGCGCCCGCCGACGTGCTCGTCGACCGTGACGCCGTTGGCCTGGTACGTCGGCGGCGGGACGGGGATCTGGTCGTCCGGAGCTGCAGCCGGCGCCGCGGGCCTGGCCTCGGCCTCCGGGCCCGGATGCGCCCGTACCGGTGCCGGCCTCGCAACCGCGAGGACGAGCGCGCCGGCCGTGCCGGCGAGCGCGATGATCGAGCTACTTGCCATTGCCTTTCGGTGGCTCGGCGGCCGCGGAGCCGGCGGCCGCGCCGGACAGCCCGGTGGCAGCAGGGCCTCCGGGATCGGCGCTGCCGGCCGGGACGATGCCGGCGGGAGACGCGGGCGGCGCGGCTGCCGGGGGAGGCGGGATGAGCTTCGGGCGGCCGAAGATCGGCAACACGGTGGTCTTGTCCGAGCGCCCCACCTGAGGGACCAGCGCGCTCGCGTCGGCCTTCGCCTCGCCGACGACGAGCTTCATCGCGATGTCGACCGGGATGCGATAGGTCTGCGGCTTGGCCGCTTCGTTGGCCTTGGGCGCCGCCGGCCTCGGGTTGGGGTTGTACTCGCCGATCCGGTTGACCTGCTCGGCGCGCAGCGACCGCACGTTGGTGTCCTGGCCGCCGTAGTCGGCCATCGTCTGGATCTCCGAGGTGTCGTTCACGTAGAACGCCTCGAGCGCGACGATCGTGACGTACACGAGGACGGCACCGCAGATGCCGACGACGACGATGCCGATGGTGTTGAGCCGATCTGGATTTCGCTTGGGTCCTGACATGGCCGTTGGCTCCTAGAGGTTCTCGTGCGCGAGCGAGAGGCCCAGCGTGGGATCCTTGACCGGGATCAGGTTGCCGTGGAGGTTACGGCCGAACCCGGCGAGCAGCACGCCGATCATGCTGATCCACACGGTGATGTCGACCGGCGAGAAGCCGACGTGGTGGTAGGCCGTGTTGCCGGTCAGCGGCCCCGTGACGATCTGCGCCGCGCCGTGGAACGTCGTCTGCCAGTCATACGACGGCATCACGTTCCAGTAGAGATCGAGCCAGTGGAACACCAGCTGCCACACCGCGAAGAACACGAGCGACGGCACGATCCGCTTGGTCCACCGCGACATCAGGAACACGAACGGGAACGCAAAGAACCCGACGAGGATCGCGATGCTGACCCACTGCCAGTCCCCGAACAGCCGGTACTTGTACCAGACCGTCTCCTCCGGCAGGTTGCCGTACCACTGCAGCATGAACTGCGAGAACGCGGTGTAGGCCCAGAAGAACGTGAACGCGAACATCCACTTGCCGATGTCGTGGTAGTGCTCCGAATTGATCGAGTGGGTGAGCCGGCCGGTGCGCTGGATGCCGAGCACCATGAGCGCGAGCGCGGCGAACCCGCCGACGCAGGCGCTGCCCCAGAAGCTGACGCCGTAGATCGTCGAGTACCACTTCGGCGCCATCGACATCAGGATGTCGAACGCCGCGAAGCAGGTGATGAGCGCGTAGACGATCATCGCCGGTGCGGAGGCGATGCGCAGCTTCTCTGAAATTTTCGGATCGCCGTTTCCGTCCTGCTCGCGCGACTTCCTGATGAAGTACGTCGCCATCGCCGTGTACAGCGCGCCGTACACGACGTAGCGGAACGCGAAGAACCCAGGCGACAGCCAGCCGAGCTTGTGGACGAGCGTGTGGTTGATCTCGGGGTCATGCGCGTCGGGGTGCGCCCAGTAGTAGAGGTCCTGGTAGCCGGCGACGAGCGGGATGATGAAGCCCAGGCCCGCGACGAACACGATCGGGAACGCCATGCTCATCGCCTCGGCGATCCGGCGGACCACCGTGGCCCACCGGCCGCGCACCAGGTGATGCAGCAGCACCAGCCAGAACACGCCGACGCAGATGCTGAAGATGTACGACCACGCGACCACGTAGGAGTACAGGAATCGCTTCCAGTGGTCGCCGTGGGTCGCGCCGAGCACGAGCGAGATCACGAGGAAGACGGCCGCGATGCCCAGGCCGATCCGTTGCAGGCTGTGACCGAGCTTGCCGGCCTTGTACTTCTCGTCGGGATGGAGAGACTTCTGTAGCGCGCTCATCGGGTAGGCGCCTCCGGCATCTGCATGCCACTACGGTGATCCGGCGGGACATCATCGAGCGACGCGTTCTGACTGCGCTGCAGCGCGCGCACGTACAGGACGATCGCCCAGCGGTCGGCGTGGGAGAGCTGGGCCGCGTAGCCCATCATGGTGTTGTAGCCGTTCGAGATCGTGTTGAAGAGCTGGCCGTTCGGCATGGTGATGGAGACCGGGTTCGACACGTCGACCAGGTTCCGGGCCAGCCAGACGCCGCCGGTCGCGGCGACGCGCTGCGGCACCGCCCCCATGCCGCGGCCGTCGTAGCCGTGGCACGGCGCGCAGTAGATCTCGAAGCGATTCTTACCGCGCTTCACGAGCTGCTCGTTGATCTCGAGTTGCCGGGGAAACCCGGTCGTCCACTGCTCACCGGCCTCCGAGTGCTCCAGGCCGCGGTAGAACACGTCATCGGCGTTGAGCGAGCCGCGCGCGACCGTGCCGACGAGCTCGCCGCGGTTGCTGCGGCCGTCGCCGAACAGGTCCATCGGCTGGTCGGACTTGTACTTGGGCTGGAAGTCCATGTCCGGAAAGATGTGGAGGTGGGGCTCGGTCGAGTGCGAGGTCCGCGCCTTGGCCGCGATCGCGAACGGGATCAGGGCGAACGCCGTGCTCGCCACGATGAACGCCGTGATCCACTTCGGCATGTGCCGGCTCGCCGGGTCGGGATCGAGGTGGACCTTCTCGACCCCGATCGCGCCGGCGGCCTCGAGCAGCTTCGGGGTCACCTCGGCGTCGAACCGCTGATCGCGCGCCTCGATGCCGAGCAGGAACGCATCGTCGGTGACGTGGTTGAACCGCTCGTTGCGGAAGAACGGGTGCCAGGCCTGCGGCAGCTTGTTCAGGATCCACATCCCGAAGAAGCTGGTGAACACCGCGATCAAGATGGTCGACTCGAACGCGATCGGGACATTGGCCGGGATCGACCAGGCGGGCTTGCCGGAGATGTTCCACGGCCAGTTGTAGGCGTTGCACCACCACTGCAGCAGCAAGCCGCCGCACGTGCCGGTGAACCCGCCGACGAAGATCAAGATCGGCAGGATGGTGCGCTTGATGCCCATCGCCTCGTCGAGGCCGTGCACCGGGAACGGGCTGTAGCAATCGAACTCGGTGTAGCCCGCGTCGCGAACCTTGCGCGCGGCCTCGAGCAGCTCGCCCGGCGTGTCGTACTCGGCAAGCACGCCGTAGAGCGGGCCGGCTTCCTGCCCGTAGCCGGCGCCGTGATCGGCTGGGTCGTGGGTGTGGTCGTCAGTCATGGCTAGTGCTTCTTCCCCGCGTGGGCCTCGGGCATCGCGCCCTTGACCTCCGAGATCGCGATGACCGGGGCGTACCGGAAGAACAGAAGGAACAGCGTGAAGAACAGGCCGAGCGTCCCGACGAACAGCCCGACGTCGTAGCGCGTCGGCGTGTAGTAGCTCCACTGCGCCGGGAGGAACGAGCGCGCCAGTGAGGTCGCGATGATCACGAAGCGCTCGAACCACATGCCGACGTTGACGAGGATGCACAGCACGAAGATGATCATCGGGCTGCGCCGGATCTTCTTGAACCAGAACGCCTGCGGCACGAGCACGTTGCAGCCCACCATCAGGAAGTACGCCCACCAGAACGGGCCGAACGCGCGGTTGATGAAGGCGAAGTTCTCGAACAGGTTGCCGGAGTACCAGGCGATGAAGAACTCGGTCGCGTAGGCCAGGCCGACCATCATGCCGGTGCCGAGCATGATCTTGCACGCGGCCTCGAGGTGCTCGTCCTTGATGATGTGCTTCAGGTTGAACAGGTGGCGCGCCGGGATGAGCAGCGTGAACACCATCGCGAAGCCGGAGAAGATCGCGCCGGCGACGAAGTACGGCGGGAAGATCGTCGTGTGCCAGCCCGGCAGCTGCGAGGTCGCGAAGTCGAACGAGACCACGGAGTGGACCGAGAACACCAGCGGCGTGGCCAGCCCGGCGAGGATCAGGTACGCGCGCTCGTAGCGGTGCCACTGGCGGGCCGAGCCGCGCCAGCCGAGCGACAGCGACCCGTAGATGATCGCGCGCAGCTTGTCGCCCTTGGCGGCGCAGCGGTCGCGGAACGTCGCGAGGTCGGGGACCATGCCCATGTACCAGAACAGGATCGACGTCAGCATGTACGTCGTCACCGCGAACACGTCCCACATGAGCGGGCTGCGGAACTGCGGCCACATCTGCATGTCGTTCGGGTGCGGGATCATCCACCACGCGAGCCACGGCCGGCCGGTGTGGAGCAGCGGGAACAGGCCGGCGCACATGACGGCGAAGATCGTCATCGCCTCGGCCGACCGGTTGATGCTGACGCGCCAGGTCTGCCGGGTCAGGTACAGCACGGCGGAGATCAGCGTGCCGGCGTGGCCGATGCCGATCCACCAGACGAAGTTCGTGATGTCCCACGCCCAGTCGACCGTGTTCGAGTTGCCCCACACGCCGACGCCGGTCGTGACCAGCACGTAGATCGAGTAGAGACCGACCGCGAGCATGATCAGCGCGACGCCGAGCGCCGCGAGCCAGGCCTTGTGCGGCCTGGGGGCCTCGGCGACCCACGCGACGTCGCGCGTGACCGCACGGAACGCCTCGCGGGCCTTGCCGGCCTCGGGGTGGCCGGGGTGGCCGGGCGACTCCATGGTTGCGTCTGCGGAGCTCATTCGTGACCACCCTGTTGCGGCACAGCGGCGACGAGGTTCGGGTTGGGGTTACGGACGCGCGCGAGGAAGCGATTGCGTGGCTTGGTGTAGGTCTCCGGCAACAGCGCATAGCTCCTGCGGTCCTCGTGCAGGCGCGACACGCGGCTGTCCTTGTCGCTGAGATCGCCGAACACGATCGCCTCGGTCGGGCACGCCTGCTGGCAGGCGGTCTCGACCGTGCCGTCGGGCATCGGCCCGTCGATCGTGCCCGGCTGCTGGCCGGCGCGGACCGCCGCCTTGGTGCGGATCTTGGCGTTCTGGATCCGCTGCACGCAGAACGTGCACTTCTCCATCACGCCGCGCATGCGGACGGTGACGTCCGGGTTGAACAGCAGGCGGCGGACCTTGTTGCGGGCGTCGCGCCACTCCTTGTTCCAGTCGAGGAAGTTGAAGCGGCGGACCTTGTACGGGCAGTTGTTCGCGCAGTACCGCGTGCCGATGCAGCGGTTGTAGGCCATGTCGTTCAGGCCCTCGTCGGAGTGCGTCGTCGCGCCGACCGGGCAGACCTGCTCGCACGGCGCCTGCTCGCAGTGCTGGCAGCCGACCGGCTGGTGCACCACGGTGGGGTCCTCGACCGACCCCTTGAAGTAGCGGTCGATCCGGATCCACGACATCTCGCGGTTGTTCATCACCTCCTTGCGGCCGACGACCGGGATGTTGTTCTCGGCCTGACACGCCACCATGCACGCGTTGCAGCCGGTGCACGTCGACAGATCGATCGCCATCGCCCAGCGGTGGCCCTGGTAGTCCTTCTCCTTGAACAGCGACAGCCCGCCCTCGCCCGGGCGATCCTTGTTGCCGGCGTTCGTGAGGTCGTTGAAGAAACCCTCGGACTTCTCGACGCGCCACGTCTGGTTGTCGGCAAGCTGCTTGTTCGTCGTCTCGTGGATGAGCTCGGGGAGCCGCTCGGCGATGCCCTTGGCGTTGACGTCGTTCGCGTCGTGGACGATCTCGGGCCGGTTGGCGATCCCGGTGCGGAGATCCCAGTGCTCCTGGATGTTCGCGAGCGTGTAGCTCCTCCCGGTGGGGCTCACGGTCGCCTTGGTGGCGTAGTCCCAGCCGTCCGTGGTGCGGAGCTTGTAGGTGTCCCATCCAACGGTGCGCGTCGCGCTGCCGCCGACCCGGCCGGCCGCCGTGCGCCCGCCGCCGAGCACCAGGCCGATCGAGCCCTTCGCCTGGCCGGGGATCGTGTAGCAGGGCAGCTCGAGCTCCCGCTCGTGCCCCGGCGCGCCGACCTTGACCTTGATCATCGTGTCGTTCTCGAGCCCGAGCCCGGTCGCGGTGCTCGCGCCGACCAGCGCGTAGTTGTCCCACGTGACCTTGGTCATGAAGTCGGGCGTCTCCCATAGCCACGCATTGTTGGCGTAGCGCCCGTCGTACGTGAAGCTCGACGGGTGGAACACGACCTCGAGCTCGCCGTTCTTGCGCAGCGAGCCGCCCTGCTGGCTCGCCGACAGCGCCGGCAACGGGAACCCGACGAGGTTGCCCTGCGCGGCGCGGAGCTGGGTGCTCGCCACGAAGCCGTCGTGGACGCTCTGCTTCCAGCCGGCCTCGAAGCCGAGCTCCTGGTGGACGGCCCGGACGATCTCGAGGCCGCCCTTCTCCTCGCCGAGCAGCTGCGACAAGAGCTCGATCGCCGATAGCCCGCCGTACAGCGGCGCGATCAGCGGCTGCGCCACGGTGACGGTGCCGTCCCAGGTCCGCACGTCGCCCCACGCCTCGAGGAAGTGCGCGCGCGGCACGTGCCACGTCGACCCGAGCGAGGTCTCGTTGCGGTACTCGTGCAGGTGGACCGACGTCTTGACGCGCTTGAGCGCGTCGCCGAACGCGAGGTCGGCCGGGGCGTCGTACACCGGGTTGCCGCCGATCATGATCAGCGTGCCGACCTGGCCTGCGGCCATCTGCCGGCTCAGATCGCTGATCGAGTGCAGGTGCGACGGGCGATCGCCATCGGGATCCTCGACGTACTCGAGGGTCTGGCCGGTGGCGCCGATCGCGTCGTTGATCCGCGCGACCAGCGCGTGGACCTCCGGCGGCTGGCGCCGGCCGGCGATCACGACCGACTTGCCCGTGTTCTGCTTGAGCTCGTCGACCAGCACCTTGAGGTACTTCTCGACCTTGGGCTCCTTCAGGAACTCGGCGGACGGCGGCGCGCCTCCGGCGAGCGCGGCGTCGAGCGCCATCGCAAACGGCAGGCCGAGCTCGGCGCGCAGCGCGAGCCGGTGATCCGCCATCGCGCCGGTGCTGGTGAACACGCTCTCGATCGTCCACAGCCGGTTCATCCGGCCGATCCCGAGCGAGCCGTTCAGCCGGCGCGAGCGGGCGAAGTCGCGGCTGTACTTCATCGCCGCGGGGTGCTCGATGAACAGGTCGCAGTCGAGCGTGACGATGGTCTCGGCGCGGTCGAGCCGCGCGATCGGGCGCAGCGGGCGATCACCAAACGCCATCCGGGTGCCGAGGCGCTCGTTGTCCCACGACAGCGGCTCGTACTCGTGCCACGAGGCGCCCAGGCCGATCAGCCGTGCGCGCAGCGCGCGCAGCGTCGGCGACGACGTCGCCTCGGCGAGCACGTGGGTCGACGCCAGCCCGGCGCGGAGCTGCGACAGCGCGACGCGGACCGCCTCCATCGACGACCCGGTGCCGCGGGCCGCCGTCGGGTGCTGCGCGCGATCCGGATCGTAGAGGTGGAGGATCGCCGCCTGGACGAACGTCGAACAGCCGGCGTGGCGCTCGGTGCCGGTGACGATCCCGCCGCTCGCGAACGGGTGCTCGGGGTTGCCGTCGAGCTTGATCGGGCGGCCTTCGAACGAGGTCGCGAGCAGGCCGTGGCCGACGCCGCCGAGCTCGAACGCGGTGGCGTACTGCTGGGTGACGCCCGGCGTCTGATCTTCGGGCCGGCGCGCCAGCGGAACGATCTCCTCCTTCTCGTAGCGCTGGCACGCGCCGACTCCCGCGAGCGCCATCGACGCACCCATCAGCTGGAAGAAGTTGCGGCGCGACAGCGGATCCTTGTTCGGCTGGTCCGCCTCGGGCGGAAACTCGTGGCCGGTGCGGGCGACCTGGAAGGCCGCGGCGCCGTCGAGCTCGCGCAGCGACTTCCAGTAGCCGTGGACCGGCGTCGGCGGCAGATCCGCGAGCGGCGCATCGTCGTGATGGTCGTCATCGTGATGGTCGTCGTCGTGATGCTCGTCGTCGTGATGCTCGTCGTCATGCTCGTGGTCGTGAGGATGACCCGGGACGTGGAGCTCTTCTTCTTGCGACATCGTCGGCTCCTAGCGATGACAGGTCGAGCAGTTGGTAGGAGGGTTGACAGCGTTCTTCTTCTTCACGTCATCGCCTTCGCCGGGCTGCGGCTGGTAGCCCATCTTCGTGACGTTCTCCGGGTTGCGGAGCGACGGCGCCGGATCACGGTGGCAGGCCAGGCACCACTCCATGGTCATCGGCTTGACCTGGTAGACCTTGACCATCTGGTCGACGCGGCCGTGGCACGACTCGCAGCCGACCGCCGCGTTCACGTGTGCGCTGTGGTTGAAGTAGACGTAGTCCGGCAGGTCGTGGACGCGCGTCCAGCGTACCGGCTCGTTCTCGCCGAACGCCTGCCGGATCGGGAGCAGGAGGTCAGAGTCCTTCTTGACCATCGAGTGGCAGTTCATGCAGGTCGCCGCCGGCGGCACCGCGGCCTTGCCCGCGCGCTCGACCGTCGAGTGGCAATACCGGCAGTCGAGACCCAGCTCACCGGCGTGCAGCGCGTGGCTGTACGGGACCGGCTGATCGGGCTGGTAGCCGATCCGGATCGCCTCGGGGGTGACGCCGTACGCAACCAGCGCGACCAGATACACCGGCGCGCCGAGGACCAGGAGGTTGATCCACCTTCTGAGTGTCTCGGTCCATTCGGGGAATATGAAACGCGGCATGAGGCTTCCTGCGTTGGGTGCATGGCGGCGGTGAGCCGTGATGCGCGTGTTTATGCACCACATCCCGAGCGCATCTCGCAAGGTTAGGTGGTGGGTTCTTGGAGCGGCGTCTCGTCGCAGATGCGTGCATCGGCTCGGTATTCGATGCCGTTATCGCAGTTCTCGTCGGGCGGCGTGCTGCGACAAGACATCGCGCCGGACCGCTCCGATCTCCGCGGCAGATTGCCGCAGGAGCGCCAGGCGAGCCGGTAGATCCGCCGATGGATGAGATCGGCGGGACGTTGCCCGGCCGGTCAGACATGCCACCCTGCGTGGACCGTGCTGGCGGTCGTCGTCACCGCGCTGATCGTCGCCCTCCTGCTCGCCGCGGTCGTCGCGGTCGTCGCGGTCGTCGCGGTCGTCGCGGTCGTCGCGGTCGTCGCGGTCGTCGCGGTCCGGCGGTGGCGGGTCACGGTCGCCCCGACGGCGCCGGTCGACAGCGCGATCGAAGGTGTCGTCCCCACCCCGGGGCACATCGAGCGAGGGGCCCCGCTCCCGGTGGTGCTGGTCCATGGCCTGTTCGGGTTCGACCGGATCGGCGTCCCAGGTGCGCGGTTCGACTACTTCCGCGGCATCGCGAAGCACCTCGAGTCGCTCGGCTGTCACGCCCATGCGGTCCGCTTGCCGGGGTCGGCCTCGGTGCCCGAGCGCGCGCGCGAGCTGGTCGCCGCGATCGAGGCGCTGCCGCACGACCGCATCGATCTGATCGCACACAGCCTCGGCGGCCTCGACGCCCGCTACGCGCTGACCCACCTGGGCCTCGCCCGGCGCGTGCGCTCGCTGGTCACCGTGGGGACGCCGCACCGCGGGACCCCGATCGCCGATCTCGCCCTGACGGGCCCGCTCCACTGGGCGCGCCGCGTCGTGCGTGCGCTCGGCCTGCCGCTGGCGGCGCTCGAGTGGCTCGGCACCGACGCGCTCGCGGCGTTCAACGCGCAGGTGCTCGACGCCCCCGGCGTGCGCTACGCCTGCGTCGTCGGCGGACTGCACCGCGACGACAGCGTGCCGCTCGCGCTGGCGCCCGCCCATGCCTACCTGCGGCGCGTCGCCGGACCCAACGACGGACTGGTGCCGATCTCGTCGCAGTACTGGGGCGAGACGCTCGCCGAGATCGAGGCCGATCACTTCGCGCAGGTCGGCTGGCGGGTCGCGACGCGCCGCACGTTCGACGCCGCGGGGCTCTACGCGTTCGTGATCGCCCGGCTCGGCGATGCGCCCGGCACGGCTGCCGCACAGCGCGCCTGGCCGGCGGCGGCGCTCGACGAGCCAGGCGCGACGGACCAGGCCGGCTAGCACCTCGATGCGGGTTGCTCGTTGCACCGGAGTGAGGTCGTGCGGGCCGTGAGCTCGAGGAGAACGCGGACACGCGCGCTGGCGACGCGGGGCTGGGTCCGGCGCTCGTCTGTCGACCGCCGAATCGAGCATGGAGGGCGGCGCCATCTCCACGACCGGCCGGCGATCCACCACCCGGCCGTGCAATCTATCTCGCGCCGTGCCCCACCCCGCGTCGCTGCGCTGCGCGTTGTCGCCGGCGCGAGGGACGACCATGCTGCCGGTCCCGGCAATCGGTGACAGGCTGCGCTGCGCGTTGTCGCCGGCGCGGGGGACGACCATGCTGCCGGTGTGCTGGGCGACAACTCGCTCGGCCAGCTCTGTCAGGGCACGTTCACCGTCGCGCTATCCCCCGGTCGAGGTCGCGTTCCCGTAGGCGCCGTCCCCCGCGCCCGGCAAGCGCGCAGGCCGGCGGCCCGCCCGGGCGGCGAAGTAACGCCTGGCGGCTACAGCACGTGCGCGAGGTTCTCGATCGCGATCCGGCGCACCGAAGACGTGGCTCTCGTGGGTCTCGCCGGTACTTCCGTAGAGCGCCTCGCGCTGATGGACCTCGCGAGCCGCGCCGGGCTTCCGATCGAGGCGGTGAGCTCCGCCGCCGACTTCTTCGTCCGCAAGATCGACGGCTGGCGCGACGAGCTGGTACCGCTCGTTCGAGGGCCGAGCGCGACGATCTATCGCCCGAGCGCGACGCTGTTCTTGTTGCAAAAGATCGAGCGCCTGACCGCGGTCGACCTCGACGACTGCATCGCGTTGCTCGGTCATCGTGCGGCCACCGGAGAGCGTGTGGATCGCGAGCGCGTCCTGGCTCGGCTCGCCTCGCTGCCACCCACCCCCGACGCGGGCGACGCGGGCCGGCGAGACCGGCGCGCTGCGCTGGGGGAATCCCTGCGCGGCCTGCCGGGGTGATCCTGCCGAGATGATATCGTCGCGGAATGATCCGTGATCATCGACGACCTCACGCCACCCGACGGCAAAGGCAGGGCGCTCGCGGTGTTCTACCTCGCGATCCCGCTCGGCTACGCCGTGGGCTACATCCTGGGTGGCTACATCTCGGACGGCTGGGGCTGGCGCGCGGCGTTCTTCGCGACCGGGGGACCGGGCATCCTGCTCGCGCTGTCGTGCTTGCTCATCGTCGAACCGAGCCGCAAGCTCGCCGATGCCAGGGCCAGGCTGCTCGACGGCCTGCGCGAGATCGCGAAGCTTCCGCTGTTCCGCCGTGCCGTGCTTGGCTATTGCGCGTACACGGCCGCCGTGGGGGCGTTCGCGTTCTGGGCGCCGAGCTTCCTGGTCAAACAGTTTCCGGACGGCCGATCGTGGAGATGGTACCGCCCTCCATGCTCGATTCGGTGGTTAACGGACGAGCGCACAACCCAGCCCCGCGGCGCGAGCGCGCGTGTCCGCGTTCTCCAGGAGTCTCCGGGAGCTCATGGCACATCGGCGAATGGCCCGACGTCCCGCAGCAAGATCATGCCTCGGGTTCCGGGGCGAACCCCGCGCGGCGGATGTGCGCGAGCAGCTCCTGGGTCTCCTTGCCGTCGATCGGCGCGCTCTGGGTGATCGCCTGATCGATCACGATGCGCGAGCCGGCGGCGGGCCTGGCTGGGTCCTTGGCGAGCACGAGCAGGCGATTGCCGACGTGGAGCGCCTCTTCGAGATCGTGCGTCACGAAGAACACGGTCGTCTGCTGGTCGTGGAACGCGCGCACGATCGAGCGCTGCAGCGCCTCGCGGGTGTCCGCGTCGAGCGCCCCGAACGGCTCGTCCATGAGCAGGATGCGCGGCTTCATGATCAGCGCCTGCGCGATCGCGACCCGCTGCTGCATGCCGCCCGACAGCTGGTGCGGATACTTGTCCGCGTGCTCGTGCAGCTTGACCTGCCGCAGGTGGGCCATCGCCTCGTCCTCGAAGCGCCGATGGTACCGGGTGCGGTACCACGGCCACGTCAGCCACTTCTGGAGCAGGTACGTCTGGGCGAGCTCGAGCCCGAACATCACGTTCTCGAGCACGGTGCGGTACGGGAACAGCGAATACTTCTGGAACACGATGCCACGCGTGCGATCGGGGTGCGTGATCGGCTCGCCGTTCGAGCGCAGCGTCCCCTTCCACGGCTGCTCCGAGCCGAGCACCAGCCGCAGCAGGGTCGACTTGCCGCAGCCGCTCGCGCCGACCAGGCTGAGGAACTGGTGGCCGGCGATCGTGAGGTCGAGATCTTCGAAGATCACCTGATGGCCGCCGCGCACGCGGTAGCGCTGTCCGAGCTGGCGGGCCTCGAGGACGGCAGGCGCGGCGGCCACCTCAGTCATCCTTCCTCGTCGAAGACCACGGCGCGACCAGCCGCGACAAGAGGTGGAAGCCGGCGTCGATCGCCGTGCCGAGGATCGCGAGCCAGATCAGGTACACGAGGATGTGGTCGAGCCGGACCATGCGCTGGCTCAGCACGATCCCGTGGCCGATGCCTTCGCTCGAGTTGATGTACTCGGCCGCGATCAGGTAGATCCACGCCGGCCCGACGGCCAGCCGGATCATCTCGATGACCTGCGGGATGATCTGCGGGATGATCACCTTGACGATGACGTCGGGGGTCGACGCGCCGAGCGAGTACGCCTTGACGATCGTGTTCTTGGGGACCGCCCTCGCAACCAGCCCGATCCCGATCGCGAGGGTCGGGGAGATGCCGAACACGATCAGCGCGACCTTGAAGGCGTCGCCGGTCACGCCGAACACGACCATGAACAGGGCGATCATCGCGGTCGGTGGGATCTTCGCGATCGCGGTCACGACCGGCGCGCACATCGCGTGCATCGTCGAGAGCACGCCCATCAGGATCCCCAGGACGCTCGAGATCAGGATGCCGAGGCCGAGGCCCTTCGCGAGGATCGAGAGCGAGGCCGTGGTGTCGGCCCAGAACGGGACGGTCTGGGTGCGCACGTTGACGTCGGTGAGCTCCTGGAACGCCGTCCACAGCTGGCCGAGCCCGGGACTGAACCGCGGGTTTCCGCCGCTCTGCTCGTGGTGATGGACGTAGTATTCGTACGCGCCGAGGACCACCACGACGCCGATCACGCCGAGCACGAGGCGCGTGGTGGGTGCGAGCGGCGATCCGATGATCGAGCGAAACCGCCGTTCTCTAGTCATCTGGATGCATGCGGCGTCACCGGGCGGCCGCGTACGAGGCGTCGAACCGCAGCTTCTCGGTCGCCTTCGCGCCGTAGCCGATCGCGAAGTGGGTATCCTTCACCAGGCCGTGGTCGATCGAGAACTTCTTGATCTTCTCCATCGTCGCCTTCGTGGTGTCGGCCTCGAGGAACGCAGCGCCCTTCGCGCGGTCGGTGTAGAGCTCCATGCCGCCCGTCATCTTCTTGAATTCGTCGACGGTGGCATGCGCGCCCGCCGCCATGATCGCGATCGACTCCTCGCGGGTCGCCGGATCCTCGATCGCCTTCATCGCGTCGTACCAGGCCTCGGTCAGCACCCCGGCGAGCGCGGGCTGCTCCTTGAGCGCGCTGTTGTTCACGACGAGCAGATCGATGATCTCGCCCGGGATCGCCTTGCTCGAGAAGATCACCTTGCCCTTGCCGCCCTCGACGGCCTGGAACAGGTGGGGGTTCCACGTGGCCACCGCCTCCACCTGGGGATCGGCCACGAACGCCTTGCCGGCCTCGTCGCCGTCGGTGTTCTTGATCTTGACGTCGGCCTCCTTCATCCCGACGGAGTCGAGGCCGCGCGCGAGCAGGTAGTGGCTGACGCTCAGCTCGGCGAGCAGGATCTCCTTGCCCTTGAGGCCCTTCAGATCGTCGATGCCGCGGACCAGCACGCCATCGCCGCCGTTCGAGGTGTCGTTGACGACGATCGCGACGGTATCGACGCCGGCCGCCGCGGGCTGCAGCGCCTCCATCGCCGTCATCGCGCAGCCATCGAGCTTGCCGGCGGCGAACGCGGTGACCGAGTCCATGTAGGCCGGGAACTCGACGAGCTTGACCTTGATGGCCTTGTCGGCGGCGCGCTTCGCGAGGAAGCCCTTGACCTCCATCAGCTTGAACGGCATGTAGCCGGTCCACACGGACCACGCGATCTGATACTCGCGTCCGGATGCCGCCGGCCTGTCGCCGGTCTTCGCGGATCCTTGCGCCGGCGAGCCCGCGGCACCTGCCGCGCCGCTGTCTGCCGTCTTGCCACTACACGAGATCGAGAGAACGCCCGAGAGAACGCCCGAGAGAACGCCAATGAAGAGACCGGAGAGCAAGGCTCGTCTAGCGGTAGGAACTTTCATGATGCTGTAGTAAATAGTTGATTCTTGATCGAATTCGCAATGGCGAATGCGGTGTGCATCGAAATGCGGCAGGGTGAACGATTGTGATTTCCTGGGGTGTTGTCCGCGTTCACACCGGCTCGGTCAGACAAACCGCTGGATGAGCTCCTCGGGGATCGCGCCCTCGATCGCCGCGACGATCGACGCATTCGGCGAAGCGTCCGGCGACGCATCCGACGACGCATCCGGCGCCCCGAGCTCCTCGAGCACCGCGGCGAAGAACGCGCTCCTCCGGACATCCTGGCCCTGCAGCCGACTGGCCAGCACATCCGCCGCGACCAGGCCGCGGCTCAGCGTCACGACTCCCGGGTTCAGGATCAGATCGTAGTTCCCGAACCGGCTCCGGTAGAGCCCCTGCCGGCTCCAGCGCACCGCGCTGTAGAGCGCCTCGACGAGCCCATGCGGCCGGAGCAGCGCGCCATAGAGCCGCGCGACATCGCAGCACACGCGCGCGAAGTGATCGATCGTCGGTCCATGAAAGCGGCTGCGCAAGGGCGGCGGTAACAGCCCGAAGCAGTTGGAGATTCCCAGCCGCGTCGGCCCCTTGAACCGGGCGAACGAGAGGAACGGCGCCCCGCGGTGCTCCAGCACGATCTGCGGCACGAAGCCCGCGAGCTCCTCGTCACGCAGCTGCACGCCGCGGTCTGCCAGGATCCGGAGCACGTCCTCGCGGGGCGCGCACGCGCCGTCCCAGTACGCCTCGGTGACGTTGACGTAGTGGGCGCGGTGGCGCGCCAGCACGTCGGCGAGGCCGGTGCGGCGGAGGAACTCGGCCTCCTGATCGCGCAGCCAGACGCGGTGGGCGCGGGGCTCGGTCTCCCAGTCGAAGTCGGCGCCGCCGACGTTCCTGCCCGTCGAGTGGCCCTCGAGGATGATCGCCCTGCCGGGCAGCGCGGACAGCAGCTGATCGAGCGCCGCAGCGTCGGTGTACGTCCCCGTCGCGTAGCCGTGCCAGGTGACCTTGATGAACACCCGATCGGCGGGCACCTCGAGGTGCGCGAGCAGGCGCGCGAGCCCGGCGGTGTCGACGATCTCGGCGATCACGCCGGGGCCATACGCGAGGTCCGGGCCGAGCGGCGTGGGCAAGATGTCCATGGTGCAGCTCGCCTCCGGCCCGATGACGCAGCTCTCGCGCTCGCTCGGCGCGTGCACCAGCGAGGCCGCCCGGGCATCGCGCTGTGCGCGGTGCGCACGAAAGATCGCGAGCAACCGCTCGACGAGCCACGCGCGGACATGTGGGCTGTCGCCCACGGGGTTCGCCAGGGGAATGCCCGGCGCCTCGGGGTGCGCGCGGCGAACGTCCTCGAACAGGACCTCGGCGTAGGCGTGGGTGGCGCCGGGCCAGAGCAGCATGGGCACCGCGATCCAGGTGAGCGGCGAGGCGAGGCAGCGCGCGAGGGTCTCGGGGACCGCGGGGCGCGGGTGGCGCACGAACGCGACCTCGCCGTGCGCGACCGCGAGCTGCTCCCAGAGCAGGCGCATCAGCGCGTAGGCGTCGGCCCGGCCGCGCGCGTCGCCCTGCCCGCTCGCGACGACGAGCACCCCGAGGCGCGCCGGCGCGATCTCGCTGCCCGCGAGGACGTCCCACAGCGCCTCGGCGAACGCCTGCACCAGGTGCCGGTGGCACGGGTCGACGTCATCGTAGTGGATGGCGAGCGCGGGGCAGCGGCGCTGCGCCTCGCGCGTGAGCTCGGCCAGCGCTTGCCGCTGAAACACGCTGAAGTCGAGGATCGCCGGGAGGATGAACGCGAGCGTGCGGCCCTGGGCCGCCTGGTCCGCGAGCACCGCCGCGAGCGCCCCCGGCGCGGCCGGCGCGGCGGCGCCATCGTCGATCCCGAGGCTCGCGACGACGACCTCCGGGCGAAACCCGAGGATGGGGGCACAGCCGTCCGCCACCGCCGCGGCCAGGGCGATCGCCCGCGGCCAGGACGCGTCGCCGGGCGACAGATCGGTGGCGATCAGGAAGATCGGTCCCACACGCCTCGTCAGGCGGTCGGCGCGACCAGCCGTCCGCCGATCCGCTCGTGCTTCACCATCATCGCGAGGACGTCGACCATCGCGCGCACCGCGAGGAGGGCGGTGATGTCGGAGTGGTCGTAGGGCGGCGAGACCTCGACGACCTCCATGCCGGCGATGCCTTCCTTGGCCACGCCGCGCAGGATCGCGAGCGCCTCGCGCGGGAGGAAGCCGCCCGGCTCCGGCCAGCCGGTGCCCGGGACGAAGCCGGCGTCGATCGAGTCGATATCGAACGACAGGAACACCGCGCTCGCGCCCTTCCAGGCGACCTCGAGCGCGATCTCGATGGTCTTGTCGACGCCGATCTTCTCCACGTCGTCGATCGTCAAGATCGTCGACCGCATCGCGCGGCCCTGGCGCACGCCGAGGCGCGGCACCTGCCAGCCGCCGATCCCGATCTGGACCAGGTTGGTGGGCGGGCAGTTCGCGATCTGCGTCGCGTGGAACCAGGGACAGGTGTGCATGATCTCGTCCATGTCCTTGTCCTGGGTGTCGACGTGGCGGTCGAGGTGGATGATGCCGACCTTGCCCTCGACGCACTCGGCAACGCCGCGCAGCGTCGGATAGCCGATCGAGTGATCACCGCCCATGATCATCGGCAGGGTGCCCTGCGACAGGATGTGCGCGATCGCCTTGGTGATCTGATCGTGGCTCTTGGTGATGTTGGCCGGGCAGAACACATCGCCGACGTCGCACATCTTGAGCGACTCGCGCAGATCGACGCCGAGCTCGAAGTTGTACGCGGTGTAGAGCGAGGAGATCCGCCGGATCGCCTGGGGCCCGAACCGCGTCCCGGAGCGGTAGGTGGTGCCGATGTCGAACGGCGCCCCGACGAAGGCGACGTCGTACTCGCCGACCTTCCGCACGTCCTCGAGGTACGGCATCTTCAGGAAGGTGTTGATGCCCGACCAGTGCGGCAGCTCGCCGCGCTGGAAGCAGCTGATCTCGGTCTTGTCCTCGATCGAGTCGGCGCACGGCAGGCCGTATTCCTGGGCGCGCCGGCACTCCGCATCCCACTGCGTGGTGGGCAGCCCCGCCTCGAGCTCCTGGGCCTTGTAGCCGGAGAACCCGGAGTGATCGGCGAGCGCGCGCTGGTGCTCGCGGTGGTTCGGGGCGTGGCGCTTGTAGAACGTCATGGGGTCGCTCTCGAGC
>Ga0137459_1000148_pt1 | contig 25029 bp, 19 predicted proteins | sample EasRivERMGT700_2_FD_104908 | JGI IMG/M metagenome (GOLD analysis project Ga0137459, IMG submission 104908) | Soil microbial communities from meander-bound floodplain in the East River, Colorado, USA - East River MetaG ERMGT700_2 | ecosystem: Environmental > Terrestrial > Soil > Floodplain ...
ATTGCCGCGCAGATCGTGCTGCGGTGACAGCGCCGTGTAGCGGGCCATGGCCTCGATGCGCTCCACCTGCTCGGTGAACCGGCGCGCCAGGCGCTCGCGCTCGGCCGCCTCGCGACGCGCCTGGATCCCCCAGCCCACGGCGAGCATCAGGGCCACCAGCGCCACCGCGCCCGCGGCGACCAGGCGCCGGTGCTTGGCGAGCCGCTTGCGCAGCCGGTACCACGCACCCGCGGGCCGCGCGAGCACGGGCTCGCCGTTCAGGAACCGGCCGAGATCCTCGACCAGCGCGCGCGCCGAGTCGTAGCGGGCCGAGCGATCCTTCTCGAGGCACTTGAGCACGATGGCGTCGAGATCGGCCGGGATGCCCGGGTCGACCTCGCGCAGGCCGCGCGGCTCCACGGCCGCGAGGTTGTGGAGCACCTCGACGACGGTCGCGCCGGGGATCGGCGGCGCGCCCGCGAGCAGGTGGTAGAGCGTCGCGCCGAGGCTGTAGACGTCGGCCCGCCGATCGAGCTTCGCCGGATCGCCGTGCGCCTGCTCGGGCGCCATGTAGCGCGGCGTGCCCAGGATGTCGCCGGACAAGGTCGAGCCGGCCTCCTGCGCCGAGCGCGCCAGGCCGAAATCCATGACGTAGGGCAGAAGCTCGCCGTCCTCGCTGCGCCCGACCATGATGTTCGATGGCTTGAGGTCGCGGTGGATGATCCCGACGCGATGCGCCTCGTGGATCCCGGCGGCGGCGCCGCGCACCAGCATCACCTTCTGCTCGACGGTGAGCTCGCCGGCCAGCGCGCCGAGCGGCTTGCCGTCGATGTACTGCATCGCGATGTAGACCTTGCCCTCGATCTCGCCGACCTCGTGGACCTTGCAGACCCGCTCGTGGCTCACCCGCGCCTGGGTGCGCGCCTCGGCGATGAGGCGCCGGACGTGCTCGGGGTTGTCGCCGTGCACGAACTTGATGGCCACCTCGCGGCACAACCTCGGATCGACGGCTAGGAACACCTTGCCCATGCCGCCCTTGCCGAGGAACCGCACGTTCACGTAGCGCTCCCAGGCGGCGACCGGGAACGCCGGCTCCGCGGACGCCAGTGGCGGGAGCGACAGCGTGGAGCCATCGGCCTCGACGCCGCGCGGCGCGGCGCCGTGCAACGCCTCGGCGCGGAGCGACTGGCAGCTCTCCGCGGACAGCCGGCCGCGCTCGACGAGCAGCGCGAGGGGGCTCTGGCGCTTGCGGCGAGCCTCCTCGCCCAGCGCGGCGGCGTCCTCGCGCGACAGGATGCCCTCGGCGACCGCGATCCGCAGCTCCACCTCGTGATGGCCAAGCATCCCCGCGATGGTACGCCCGAAGCTTTCAGGCGCGCGAGCGGATCGGAGCGAGGCCGCCGCCGCGACCGGCCGGATCGGTGGTCACGTGGTAGCTCATCGCCGGCCAGCACCGGCGGACGCGCGTTGCGGGGGATCGGCTCGCGGCGCCTCGACGGATGGGCCTGGCCGGCCGAGCTCCGCCCGCAGGGCCTGCAGTGCCGCCGCCACCGGCGCGTAGCCGACCTCGATCTGCCGCAGCTGCTCGGCGCCGTCGGTCAGCCGCCCGCCGCGCGCCGCCGCCTCGAGCTCCCCGCACACCGCGGCCAGCGGGCCTGCGCCCAGGTTGGCGCTCGTCGACCTGAGCGTGTGGGCCAGCGCAAACACCGCGTCGGCGACATCGCCGGTGACGGCGGCCTGGAGCTTGGCCAGCAGCCTGGGCGAGTCCGCGAGGTACAGATCGATGAGCTCGGCGACCAGCGAGGGGTTGTCGTCCCCGAGATCGGCGTGCAAGCGCTGCAGCACCGTGCGGTCCAGCACCTCGGGCGGCGGACCGGCGGGGCCGGCGTCCGGCAGCTCGCGTGGCATGGCCGCCGATGCGGCGCCCCGCTCGAGCGCGCCGATCAGATCATCGGCGCGCATGGGCTTGCTGACGTAGTCGTCCATGCCCGCGGCCAGGCACATCTCGCGGTCACCCTGCATCGCGTTGGCGGTCATCGCGATGATCCAGGGCCTGGCGCCGCGCGGCCGCTCCAGGCAGATCCGGCGCGTGGCCTCCAGCCCGTCCAGCTCGGGCATCTGGACGTCCATGAGCACGACGTCGTAGGGCTGGCGCGCGAGCGCGTCGAGCACCTCCAGCCCGTTGTTCGCCACCTCCGCGCGATAGCCGAGCCGCCCGAGCACGAGCAGCGCGACCCGTTGATTGACGGCGTTGTCCTCGGCGAGCAGCAGCCGCAGCGGGATCCGCTCCGCCATCCGCGGATCGGCCGTCGAGGCGGCCGGGCTGAACGCCCGGGGCGCGGCGCCATCGAAGCTGCTGATCAGCGCGTCGTAGAGCTGGGAGCTCTTGGTCGGCTTGGTCAGGCAGGCGGCAAACAGCCCCGCTTGCAGATCCTCGACCCGCCGGCCCAGCGAGGTCAGGAGGACCAGGGGCAGCTTCCCGCCGGCGCGATGCCCGCGGATCGCGGTGGCCAGCTGCACGCCGTCCATGCCCGGCATCTGCATGTCCAGGATCGCCAGATCGAACTGCTCGCCGCGGCGCAGGTAGTCCAGCGCCTCGACGCCGCCCGCCGCCGCGCGCACCACCATCCCCCAGCTCTCGGCTTGCAACGTCAAGATCCGGCGGTTGGTCGCGTTGTCGTCGACGATCAACAGCCGCTTGCCGTCGAGCTGCGGGGCCACGCCGCTCAGGTAGACGCGCGGCTGGCTCGGCGCGGCCGCCACGCGGAGCGTCACATGAAACGTGCTGCCCTGGCCCGGCGTGCTCTCGGCCCACAGCGTCCCGCCCATCAGCTCGCTCAGCCGCTTGCTGATCACGAGCCCGAGGCCGGTGCCGCCGTACTGGCGGGTCGTCGACGCGTCCGCCTGGCTGAACACGCGGAACAACCGATCCATGCGGTCGGCGGGAATCCCGATGCCGGTGTCGCGGACGGCGATCTGGACCGTGTAGCGCTCGTCGGGCTCGCGCCGGGCGGTGACCGTGACCACCACCTCACCCGCGCTGGTGAACTTGACCGCGTTGCTCACCAGGTTGACCAGGATCTGGCGCAGCCGGGTGACGTCGCCGACCAGCCGCTGCGGCACGTCGTCCGCGATCTGGTAGAGCAGGTCGAGCCCATGCTCGGCCGCCCGCGGCGCGAGCAGGTCGAGCGCGGACTCGAGGCAATCGCGCAGATCGAACGGCTGGTGCTCCAGCTCCAGCTTCCCGGACTCGATCTTCGAGAAGTCCAGGATGTCGTTGATGATCGTGAGCAGGGCATCGCCGCTGGTGCGGATGGTCTCCACGAACTCGCGCTGCGCGGTGGTGAGCGGCGTGTCGAGCAACAGGCCGGTCATGCCGATCACGCCGTTCATCGGGGTGCGGATCTCGTGGCTCATGTTGGCCAGGAAGGCCGACTTCGCGCGGTTGGCCGCCTCGGCGGCGACCTGCAGCGCGCCGGCCGACTGCACCGCCTCGGCGAGCTCGGCGTTCGTGGCCACCAGCGCATCCCCGATCCAGGACCGCTCGGCGACCATGGTCTCGAGGCTGGCCACCAGGTGGTTCAAGCCGGCGCCGAGCGCTCCCAGCCCGTCGTGCTGCTGCGTTGCCCCGTCGGGGGAGGTCGCCATCCCCTCCGATCCGGCGCCGCCGATCTCGAGCCGGGACGTCAGATCGCCGGCCGCCACGCGCTGCGTGAAGGCGAGGTAGCGCTCGACCGTTTGCTCGAGCAGCCGGCGGCTCGCACGCTCCGACTCCTGCAAGCGGGTGGCCTCCGCGTGCGCCGCTTGCTCGGCGCTGATCCGGTGTTCGAGCGCATCGGCCATCGTGTCGAAGCTGCGCGCGAGCGCGCCGATCTCGTCGTGCTGGCGCACCCCGGCGCGCTGGCGCAGGTCGCCGGCTGCGATCCGCTCGGCGACCCGGGAAAGCCGGGAGATCGGCGCGGTGAGCGCGCGCGCCAGCAAGGTCGCGAGCAGCCCGGCGCCCACCAGCACGACCAGCCCGACGAGCACGGTCACCCGTACCGCGGCATGCACCGGCGCGAGCGCCTCGGACACGTCCTGGTCGACGAACACGATCCAGTCGAGCCCGGCGATCTGTGACGCGCGGTCGGCGTGGGAGGACGTCACGGGTGCGTAGCTGACCAGCCGGCGCCGGCCGCCAGACCGCAGCTCCTGCGCGCCGTACGCCGCCGGCTGGTGCGCCTGCGCCAGCAGGTCGCCCCCGGCGTCCTCCAGCCGCCCCGTGGACGACAGCACCTGCGTGCTCGGCAGCAGCAGCCTGGACGTACCGGTCTGTTCGATCGACACGGCCCCCAGCAGCGAGCTGATCAACCTCAGGCGGTAGTGGCTCCGCAACACCCCGATGACGTCGTGCGTGTTGTGCCCGTAGAGCGGCATGGCGATGACCACGACCAGCTCGTGGCGCTGTGGATCGACGACCGGCTGGCCGATGACGAGGTTGCCCGCCCCGTGCTGATAGGCCATCTGCCACCAGGCCTCCTGTGCGTGATTGAAGGTCGCCGTGCGCGTCGTCGCGGCGGCCAGGTCGCCACGCTTGTCGGTCACCAGGATATCGAGGTTGTCGGGGAACGTATCGCAGTACTCCTGGAGCTCGGACGCGATGACCGAGCCGACGTACTCCCGGATCAGGGGATCGTCATCGGGCGCGGTCCGCCACTGCTGCTCGCGCCGTGCGAGGTCCACCGGCGCATCGGCCGGCGCCAGGTCGAGGGCCTCGACGCTGTCCTGGACGATCTTGCTGAGGCCGAACGCCTGGAGGTTGTCGACCTGCCGGGCCAGCAGATCGCCGACCGCCTGGGCCTGCAGCACCGCCACGCTGTGCAGCCGTTCGCCGACGTCGTTGCGCAGCGCGGCCTGCGTGGCCTGGGTCCGGAAGAACGCGACGGTCGCGATCGAGAGCGCCGTCACCACGAGCAGCGTCAGCACCAGCTTGACCCGCAACGAGCTCGCGGCGAAGTAGCGGATCCGAGACGGCCAGGATCTGAGCTCGTGGATGGCGTGGCGTGCTGACATGAAGGAGTCTCCTTACGTGGCTTGACAGACGCGCCCCGGGATCGATCACCACGCCCATCCCCAGCTCGCGGTGACCGCGCCGTGCGCGACCACGTTCGGGTGCGGAACCAGGTTGGGCCCGAAATTCGTGAAGATGACCGCCAGCGAGCCAGGACGCCACGTCGACCGGCCGATCGTGTAGGTCCAGGTTGGCCGGCCCGGTGCCACGAGGCTCGACGTCACCCCGACGCTCACGAACACCGCGCGCGGCAGCTTGAACGAGACCGCCGCGGCGGCCGCCGGCGACCACGTCAGCTTCGAGCTCACGGCGAGCTTGAGCGCGAGGTGCTCGCCGAGCGTGCGGCCCAGCGGGACCTTGTAGGCGAGCTCTCCGGCCGCGGCCCGAACGATCGTCCAGCCATCGCTCGGGACCACCGGCCCCCATTGATTGATCTGGAATGACAGCGTACCTGTGTGCCAGTCGTCATGGCCAATCCCCCATGACCAGGTCGGGCTGGCATGACCGTCTGGCGAGAAGCCGCGGGCGAGCTGCCAGGTCGCGCCGATCCGCGCGAACGTGCTCGTCCGCGGCGCCCACGAGGCTTGCACCCCGGCGTCGAGCCTCCCCGCGAGCGCCTGCCGCAGGAACCCCGTGGCCGAGACCCCCACCGCGTGGGTGGCGGCGATCCCGCTGCCGGTCTCGACCTGGCCGAGCTCGTGGCGGGGCGGCGGCGTCACGCGCGAACGGGCCGGCGCGCGGGCGGACCTGCTGCAAGGCGCTGCGCACCTCGGCGAGCCGCATCACGCCACCCGCCGGCAGCAGCTTGAACAAGGATACGAGGCTGCCGAGCCCCGAGCTGTCCATGAACTCGACGTCCCCGAGCGCGAGCACCACCAGGCGGCGATCACCGATCCGAGGCGCGACGTGATCCCGGAACTCCGGCGCCACGGCGGCGTCGAGCCGGCGAAACCGTGGCCTGACGACGAGCGCATCCTCGATCTCTTCGACATCTACCTGCATTCGATCCTCCATCGCCGCGTTTTCTAGCCTGGTTGTGCGAGCGACAATGCGAGAACCGGTCCATGGCTCGCTCGCTCGAACCACGCCCCTGAATGCCGCGGTGATCGAACCTGGATCCTCGCATCACCGCAGCTGGGTAGTCGGCGATACCTGGGTATCGCGTCCATGACTGTCGATGACGTCACAAGTCTGTTGATCTCCGACCTTCGCTGCGCCGGCGCGCGCGCACAGGACGCCGGACGACCTGGCGCGACGTTCGCAAGCTGCCATCGCGAACCTCAGGAGCCACGCATGCGCATCTCGACCAGCTCGTCGGGCGACTCGACGACGCTTCGCATCCATTCCACGCGGCTCGACGCCGCGATCGCGCACGAGCTCCGGACCGGCCTGGGTGCGGCGATCATCGCGACGTCCGGACCCACGGTCGTCGACCTGTCCGAGGTCGCGTTCATGGATAGCTCCGGGCTCGGCGCGCTGGTCGGTGCGTTCAAGGCGATCGACCCGCGCAGGCTCACGATCACCGGCGTTGCGCCCGCGCTGCGCACCGTGTTCCGCCTCACCCGCATCGATCGCGCGTTCTCGATCGTCGAGTAAGCGCATGACCGACCCCAAGTTCTGGATGGCGATCCCGGCGGACATCCAGCTGGTTCGCCTGCCCGCGGCGGCGCTGCAGGGCATCCTGCGCGAGCTCGACTGCGACGAGGGTCAAGCCGCGATGATCGAGCTGTGCCTCGTGGAGGCGGTCAACAACGCGATCGAGCACGCGTACGCCCAGGACGTGGGCGGCACCATCGAGCTCCAGCTCGACATCGCCAACGACACCCTCGAGATCGTCGTCGCCGACTCGGGGCGCGCGATGCCCGCGGGCTCGCTCGATCGGGCACGCGCCGAGCTCGCCGAGCCGTCCGGGGACTCCCGCGAGGGCGGCTACGGCCTCGGCATCATCGTCTCGGTCATGTCCGAGGTCGGCTACCGGACCGAGGGCAACATCAACGCCCTCACCATGGCCGTCACCCTCACCAGGAGAGCCGAATGACCGCGCTCGCAGCGAGCCGCGCCAGCTCCGAGCTTCGCGGGCCGGATCTCGTCTCACCTCCGCTACACGCTGGGCATCGCGCCCGCCGACGCGACCGCCCGCGATCTGCTGCGCGCGACCAGCGTCGCCGTGCGCGACGAGCTGATCGACCGGACGATCCGCGAGTACGCCGCCGACATCTGGAGCCTCACCGCCCGCTGAGCCGCACGTCCCACGTTCCCTGCGAGGAGTCACCATGCTGCGCGTTCGTAAAGCCATCATCCCGGCGGCCGGCCTGGGCACCCGGTTCCTCCCCGCCACCAAGGCCGTGCCCAAGGAGATGCTGCCGATCGTCGACGTCCCGACGATCCAGCTCGTCATCGAGGAGGCGCTCGACGCCGGCATCGAGGAGATCATCCTCGTGACCGGCCGCGGCAAGGCCGCGATCGAAGATCACTTCGATGTCTCGTTCGAGCTCGAGCGCACCCTGCGCGAGCGTGGCAAGCGCGACCTGCTCGAGCTCGTCGAGCGGATCTCGGACATGACCCGGCTCACCGTGCTGCGCCAGAAGGCGCCGATGGGCCTCGGCCACGCGGTCCTCGTCGCACGCCAGGCATGCGGCGACGAGCCGGTCGCGGTCCTGCTCGGCGACGACCTGTTCTTCTCGAAGGGCCGGCCCGCGATCGGTCAGCTGATCGACGCCTACCACGAGGGCCGGGGCGAGGCGGCGATCGCGCTGCTCGAGGTCCCCGCGGGCGAGGAGCACAAGTACGGCATCGCCAAGGGCGCCGCGCTCGCCGGCGGCCGGTTCCGCTGCGATGATCTGGTCGAGAAGCCGGCGCCGGGGACCGCGCCGAGCCGGATGGCGATCGTCGGGCGCTACGTCCTGCCACCCGCGATCTGGCCGATCCTGGAGGCGACGAGCCCGGGGCGCGGCGGCGAGATCCAGCTCACCGATGCGCTGCGCACGCTCGCGGTCGAGGGCGCCGGCGTGCTCGGCATGACCCTGCACGCGACCCGTCACGACGCCGGCGACAAGCTCGGATTTCTCGGCGCGACCCTCGACTTCGCGCTGTCCCGGCCGGATCTCCATGACGGCGTGCTCGATCTGATGAAGCAGCTGCTCGCGGCCCACACCGCCAGCCGAGCGGCATAGCCCGGCCGATCATGACCACCCACGTGCACGTCCTGGCATTCGTTCCTCGACGTGCTGGGCTGCCTGTATCCGCGCCACGCAGCCTCGGCCCGCCGCGTGATCCACCGCTGGAACTTCTGCCGCGTCGTCGGCGACGGCCGGCTGTACGGCGCGGCGTTCGACCGCGCCTCGCTGCAGGAGAGCCTCAAACAGGAGGGCCGGCTCGGCTACGAGCAGTACGCAGCGCTCGGCTGGAGGCGACTCGGCTTCGATGTGCACGAAACTGCCACCTACAAAAATGCATATACCCAGACGATCCAGATCAATAACGTGGCAATCACCTACGATGTTCGCGATCCGCGGAAGTACGGCGCATACAACTATGTCGTCACCGAGTCGTATGCGCTCGAGGCGCTCGAGTACGGCCGGTCCGCCGAGGCTGCGCCGCTGCGCCGCGCGGTCTTCGAGGTCCAGAAGCGCCGTCACGCGCGCACCGGGATCGTGACGGCGGTCTCCGAGGACAACGTCGATCGCGAGCCGTGGTTCGTCTACAACACGATCTTCGCCGCCGGCACGCCGTGGAACACGATCACCGATACCGGGCGCGACATGACCGCGCTGAAGACCACCTCGGTCAAGGCCGCGATCGCGCTCGCCGTGCTGTTCCCCGAGGACGGCTACAGCAAGGTGCTGTTCGACAAGGTCGCCACGCTGCTGCACACCGGCGAGCTCGCGATCCTCTGGCTGGCGGTCCGCTACAAGCTCCTCTATCGCTGGATCCCGCGATGAAGGCGATCACCGCCAGGCTGGCACAGAAACGTTCGATCCTGGTGATCGACGACGGCGCGGACAACCGCCTGCTGCTGTCGGCGACCCTCCAGCACGCCGGCTACGAGCCCCTGCTCGCCGAGCACGGCGAGGCCGGGCTGGCGATGCTCGCGGCGCGCACGCCGACGCTGATCCTGCTCGACTACTCGATGCCCGGGCTGACCGGGCCCGAGGTCACGCGCCGCATCCGCGCGCGCCCGGAGACCGCGCACACCCCGATCATCCTGCTCACCGCCTCGGACGACGACGGCCACATCGAGGAGGCGTTCGCCGCCGGCGCGGATGACTACATCGTCAAGCCGTTCGAGCGCCGCATCATGCTCGCGCGCATCGCGTCGATGATCCGCGCGTCCTACGATCGCGTGCGGGCCGCGGCCGCGACCCACGTCGAGACCGAGCTCGGCCTGATGCGCTCCGATCTGCGGAGCGCCTCCGCCGTCCAGCGCGACCAGGTCTCGAAGTTGCCCTTGCGCCACGCGGCGTGGACGATCAGCGGCGCGGTCGTGCCCTGCCTGCACGTCGGCGGCGACCTGCTCCACGTCGTGGTCGGCGCCGGCGGTGCCCGGGTCGCCATCGTGCTGGACGTCTCCGGCCACGGGACCGCCGCCGCGCTGGTCGCGGCGACCACGCTGGCCGAGCTGCGGAACCTGGTCGGCATCCACCCGCTGCCCGAGGCGTTCGCGATCCTGAGCGCCCGGATGGCGTCCTCGGGCTCGGGCCACTACGCGTGTGTCTGCGCGGTCGAGCTCGCCGACGATCGCCTCAGGGTCGTGAACGCGGGGCTCCCTCCGGTCTGCCTGATCCGCGACGGCGACATCCTCCGGACGATCCAGGCCAGCGGCATCCCCCCCGGGATGTTCGCGACCGGCGCCTACGTGGCCGAGGACATCCTGTGGCAACCGGGCGACCGCCTCGTCGTGGTGAGCGACGGCCTGACCGAGCCGCTCGGGCTCGCCGACGACGTCGGCCCGTGCTTTCGCGCGCTGGACCTGATGACGCCCGACGGCGCGCGATCCACCGACGAGCTGACCACGCGCATCCGCGCGCTGCTCGGCGACCGCGCCGAGGACGACGCGACCCTGTTGATCATCGATCGCGAGGTGCCGGCCCCGCACTGACGCACCGGCCGCCTCACGCGCGGTCGGCGATCACGGCAGCTTGCGGGGCACGGAGGCGAGCCCCTTCCATCGCGGCGTGATGTGCTTCGAGGGCCGCCACCCTGATGCACGCAAAAATCGACTCGATGACCCCGTCGGCTAACGTGAGCGGATGAGGAGCCGGTTCCTCGATCACTCGGCCGGACCGCGATCGCGCTCTGCACTCGTAGATCCTACATCACCCAGGCCCACTGGCTACCGGAGGTTGGCGCGGCCGACCCCACGCCTGGTATGGCCGTTGTCGACGCTGTTCAGGCCGCGTCGGATCCCCCTGACGAGGCCTAGGAGATCGCGGACACGCTTGCTGGCGACGCGGGCGTGTGCCTCTCGCTCGTCCGTTAACCGCCGTATCACGGCTGGAGCTCGGTGCCATCTCCACGACCGACCGACGATCCACCACCCGGCCGTGCAATTTATCTCGCTCGAGACCCAGCCCGTCGTCGCTGCGCTTCGCGTTGACGTGGGCAGGGACGGACCTCGCTCTCCTGTGCCGAGCGCCGCGACGTTGCCGGTCACGCCGCAACTCGATCTCGCGCTCGACCTCGTGCTCGCGCATGTAAGGTCCCGGCCGAAGGCGCGGCGGGTAGGTCGATCGCCCGACTCTTATGCGCGACTGGCGGCTGTGACCGGCGGCGGTCGCCGGGCACGAACGCCGGCAATAGTTGCCGCATCTCCGATGCTGCGACGAATCTGGGGAGGTGGCGCTCAAGGTGGCATAGAATGCGGGCAGGTTGACCAGCGAGGTGCGACTATGTGGGAGCGGTCGGGCAAACGGACATTGACGGAGGCCGCCTCAGACGCGCCGGGCGCGACCAACTCGGCGGGAACGCCGGGCAAGCGGACGCTGACCGAGGGGCTGATCATGCGCCAGCGCGGCGACGCTCCGGAGACGGCCGGCGACGCAGCGGGCGCCGGCGGTGCGTTCCGCGCCGCGACCTCGGGGGCGGCGTCCGAGGTTCCGTTCCGGCCCGAGATGGAGCGCTCGTTCGGCGAGGACTTCTCGGGGGTCCGCGCGCACCTCGGCGGGTCGTCGCGCGCCGGGCTCGATGCGCTCGGCGCCAACGCGGCCGCGCGGGGGGATGCGATCGCGTTCGCGACCGCGACGCCCGATCGCGCGCTCGTGGCTCACGAGCTGACCCACGTGGTGCAGCAGCGTCGCCACGGCGGTGGCGGCGTCCAGGGCAAGGCGGCGCTGAGCGAGCCCGGCGACCGCGCGGAGGCCGAGGCCGACGACGTGGCGAGCCGGGTCATCGCCGGCGAGCGCGTCACGGTGAGCGCCGCGCCCTCGGGCGCGATCCACCGCGACATCAAGGAGCCGCACGCGAAGGTCCCGCTCGGCGAGTTTGCGATCGACATGACGAAGTTCGAGGGCAGCCCCGGCGACAAGGTCGGCGAGACCGGGACTGTGAAGTTCACGCCGAGCGCCAAGGCACCTGACAGCACCTCGATCCGGCTCACCCAGATCGTCAAAGACATCGATCCGAGCACGAAGGCCGACTACCAGTGGACCGGCGGCGAGGCCAACCGGAACAAGATGATGACCAAGGCCCAGGATGAGGCCTACACGACGAACGCCACCGACACCCTGACGTCGGTCGCCCTGCAGTTCTACGGCGATCCGGCGCGGCACGACGAGATCTACACGGCCAACAAGTCGGTGCTCAAGTCGAACAAGCCCGACGACAAGATCGGCGCGGGCGTTGCGCTCAAGATCCCGAGTTCGATCGAGGGCGGCTTCTTCATCGATCACAAGGCCGGCGATCCGAAGGCCAAGGCGCGCACGAGCAAGGCCAAGCCCAACGTCCCCCAGGACTACGTCTGGCCCGGCGAGGAGTCTCAACCCAAGAACCAGCATGGCTCCAAGGCCGGCACGACCATCGTGGCGGCCTCGCTCGACGACACCCCCGGCTCGAGCACGCCGGATCACTACTTCTTCGAGACCGCGGCGCGCTCCGACGACACTGGCACGTACTACGGCTCGATGCACTGGAGCTTCAAGATGGGCGCCGGCAAGGTCAGCGAGGAGAAGTGGCACGTGACCGAGGGCGTCTCGCACACGCTGCTGTCGGCAGTCGACGAGTTCAACAAGTTCTACAAGAACACGTACACCGTGATGGCCGGCGATACGCTGGAGTCGATCGCGCAACGCTACCTCGGCAGCGCGGCCAAGGCGGACGACATCTACAAGGCGAACACCGCGAAGATCCCTGACAAGGCCAAGCTCACCCCCGGGATCCAGCTCGTGATTCCGGGGATATCTCCCACGACCTGATCGCGGTGATGCGAACTATCCTGCTCCTGTGCCTCGTGCTGGCGTGCGGTCACGCTCAGAAGAAGGACACCGTGACCCCAGAGATCCAACAGCAACTCGACGCACTCGACCTGGCGGCCGACAAGCTGCACCTCGACCGGACGCCCGCGGTGGACCGCCTGATCGCGCTCGGCGAGTCCGCTCTCCTGCCGCTCTGCGATCATCTCGACAGCGCCGATGTCCTGCACCGAATGCGGGCACAGCGTGCGATCGAGGGCATCACGCGGCGCAGCTTCGGTTTCGACGGTGACGCGTGGCCGGACGGTGCGCTCGCCCGGTGGTCCGCGTGGTGGACCTCGATGGGGTACGACGCCAGAGCCGAGCCGGCGACCCGCGGCGCCGCGCTCGCTCGGCTTCGTCAGTGGAGCCGGTCGCGGAGCCCGTGATCGTCCTGGCGTGCGTATCGCACGGCCTTGCCGGCCTGCGGATCCGAGTACGCACCTGCGGGGACGCTGGGGACGCTCCCCATTAGCGAAACTAGTGATCGCGAAGCAGGCGAGATCCTTTTGAAGCTAGTTCTTGATAAAGCCTGGCTCAAGTGCACGACCGCACGTCCATCGCTTCAGATCGTTCACGCAGTTACACCGCTACGCACCGTTAGCCTCGCAAATGGGGAGCGTCCGCGTTGCGTCGCCCACGTTGCGTCGCTGTTCGCGCAGTTACACCGCTAGTTTCGCAAATGGGGAGCGTCCCCTCTGTCCCCACGCTTGCTGCCGCCGCCGTATCACGATGGCCGTCCGTGCCATCTCCACGACCTGCTGACGATCGACTACCCGGCCGTGCAATTTATCTCGGCCAGGACCCAGCCCGCGTCGCTGCGCTTCGCGTTGTCGTCGGCGCGGAGGAGGGACCGCGACCTATGGTGGGCTATCAGCTTGGAGTAAGGGTCTCGCCTGCTTGGCGATCGCTAGTTTCGCTACTGGGGAGCGTCCCCCTCTGTCCGCGGCCAGAAGAAGCTGAGCCCGCTTGATGTTGGCGAACCGGCCGTGCCGCCACGTAGAGCGTAAGCCGGTAGTCAAGCTGTCCTCCACACCCACGACAACGCGAAGCGCAGCGACGCGGGCTGGGCCCCGACCGAGATAAATTGCACGCCGGGTGGTGGATCGTCGGTCGGTCGTGGAGATGGCGCAGAGCTCCAGTCACGATACGGCGGTTAACGGACGAGGATCGGGGCCCAGCCCGCGTCGCCAGCAAGCGTGTGCGCGATCTCCACAGTGCTCCGGCGCGACCGCGTACAGTGTCCGCGATGGCCACCGCGCTCGTGATCGGCGCCTCGTCCGGAATCGGCGAGGCGGTGGCGCGCCGGCTGGTCGCCGCCGGGTGGACGGTGGTCGGGATGGCGCGGCGCGGGCCAGCGATCGAGGGCGCGGGGTATCACCATGTGATCACCGATGTCCGGGCGGCGGACTACCGCGGCACGCTGGTTGGCGTGGTGGAGCGGTTCGGCACGCCGGATCGCGAGCGAGACGCCGAGCTATTCGGCGTCAAAGGCCGGCATGTCGTCGTACCTCGAGGGACTGGGGCTGGCGTGCCGGCCGCGCGGGGTCGCGGTGACCAACGTGCGGTTCGGGTTCGGAGCCGTCAGGGGCAGCCGCTCCCGGACCGCGTACGCCTGGCGCAGCTTCTTCTCGACAAGAACGGCTTCCGGATCGCTCGTCGCCTTCTTGAGCTGGGTCCGATTGAGATTGGCAGCGGCGAGCAGGAAATAGCGCGCTGCGTCTTCGAGCATCAACGCGGCCACGTCAGTGAGCGCGAGCCTGCGGAGCTGGATGTCGCCACGTCGCAGCAGCGGCTTGAGGGGCTTCCGAGTCTTCAGCTTTCGCAACTCGGTCTTGAAGTCGTCGAACTCGGGCGTGTCGGTCATTCCGACGCTCCGTGAGCCCGCGCGTCGAGATATGCCTTGATGCGCGCTGTCGCCTTGAGATCGAGCCTGAACAGCTTGCCCACCATCTCGTCTACGCTCGCCGCGTCGGCCAACGTTGCCGCATTCACGATGGCCCGCTGTGTCCGAAGGTCGGGAACGGGGATGGGGATCGTCGCGAGGAACTGCCGACGAAACCGGCTGAACCCATCCTTCGCGACCGGAGCGAGGAGTCGGATCAGGAACTCGACGGTGCTGGAGTTCAAAACTATCGTGACATAGTCGAGTGCGCAGCCGTCCCGGAGCAGGACGTAGTATGCGCTGTGTAATGGAAGGAAGCCCCCGCGATCCACTGCGAAGCGACAGTGCTCCGCGATGTCGGGTACCAGGATCTACGCGTCCGAACGCGGTCGCGAACATCGTGCGGAACAGCGTCTTGTGATGCCCTTCGAGCCGCGTTGTCGATACGTAAGGCGGGTTGCCGACGATGAACGCGAAGCCTCCGCGCCTTGCCGGAGAGAGCTTGCCAACAGCCTCTCCAAGGAGGAAGTCATCGAGAATGACGTTCGCGTCGAGAAAGCTGCCAGGAAGCGGGCCCGGCGCGAGCTCTTGCACCGATTCCCGCAGCGCCGCGAGGGTGAGCGCGCGAGCCTGCGGATCGACGTCGACGCCGTACAGGTTGCGTGTGGCGAACGCCAGGAGCGCGCGGCGCGAGGCGCCTCGAAGCGGAGGGTTCCCGGATCGCAGGGCCGCGCGTCGGAGGACCTCACGTAAGAAGACACCACCCCCCACACGCCGGATCGAGCACCGGCGCATCCACGCCGACGCTCTCCCCCGTGAATCCAGCCTGATCGAGGATGAAGCTCGTGAGCGGCGCTGGCGTATAGACGGTGCCGCTACGTCGGCGCTCGTCGAGAGCAAGTCCCTCGACGTAGGCAGCGGGGGACCCGGGCGGCGATTCGGCGATCATGACCGTACCTATTGTGATCCTTCATACCCGCAGGGTGTGACGTCCACATGACAGCGTCGGCGCGGCCTCGCGACGAGACCTGTACGCAGCTGGTGACGCTTGAGCTGCGGCATGCCACCGAGCCTTCCGAGCGTCACGCGCGATCGGCGATCACCGCAGCCGCCGCGCGCTCGCCGGCCTCGAGCGCGCCCTCCATGTAGCCGGGCCACGCCACCGCGGCCTCGGCGCCGGCCAGGTGGATCCGGCCGTGCGAGCCACGCCAGGCCGCCCCCGCCAATAGCGCGCCCGGCGGCGTGCCCGCGACGCAGCCGGCGCTCCACGGATCGATCGCCCAGTCGGCCTCGACGTAGTCGAGCGGCGCGCGCGCCGGCTCGCCGAACAGCCCGGCGAGCGTGTCCAGCACCTCGCGCCGCCGGCCCTGCGCATCGCGCTCGTGCCAGCCGTCCGCGGCCGCTCCGACGACGAACACGAGCAGCACCGGCGGGCCGTCGCCGGGCGGGCTCGCGTCGACCACCGCGCGCACCGTGCCGGCTGGCCGGTACGCCTCGCCCGACAGCCCGGCGTCGCGCCAGAACGCGCGGTCGTACGCGGCGAAGCACTTGACCACCGCGCCGCCGTGCATCGCGGCCGCCAGCCGCCGGACCGGCTCGGGCAGCGCCGGGGCGATCCCGCTCGCGAGCCGCGGCGGCAGCGCGAGCACCACGTGGCGAGCCGCGTAGCTGCCCGCCGGCCCGCGCACGACCAGCGACGCGCCGTCCGCCTCGATCGCCAGCGCCGGCGTGTCCAGGTGCACCGCGGCGCCGAGCCGGTCCGCGAGCCCGAGCGCCAGGCCCTGCGCGCCACCGGCGAACACGTGGTCGCGCCCGCCGCCGGGTAGATCGGGCCCGGGCGGCGCGAACCCGCCGGTCGCGCCGAGCCGCGCGAGGTAGGCGAGCAGCGATAGCCCGGCCGGATCCGCGGCGAACACCAGCTCGGCGTGCATCGCGATCCGCGCGCGCGCCACCGGGTTGCCGATCGCGCCGGCGAGCCACGGCCCGAGCGCGATCGCGTCGAGCGCCCCGGCGCCCTCGACCTCGGCCGGCGCACCGGGCGGGATCGCGCGCGTCATGCGGCCGATCCGGCGCACCGCGCGCCACTGGGCGATCGCCGTCGCGAGCTGCGCGAACAGCCCGTGCGCGCGGCCGCCGTCGTCGAGCACCGCGCGGCCATCGCGGCGCTGCGCCACCGAGGCCACGCCGAGCTGGCCGGCGAGCGCGAGCAGGCGCGGCTGACCGACCGACAGCCAGTGACCGCCCAGATCGACCACCGCGCCGCCGACCGTGCCATTACACAGCCGCCCGCCGACCCGCGCCCGGGCCTCGACCACCACCGCATCGACGCCGGCGTCGGCCAGCCGGCGCGCGCACCACAGCCCCGACAGCCCGGCGCCGACCACGATCGCGTCGTGGATCATGACAGCCAGACGCGCAGCCGCCGGCCCAGGCCGACCAGCCAGACCAGCGCGGCCATCCGCCACGGGTACGTGCACCGGATCGGCCGCCGGGCCAGGCAGCGCTCGACGACCACCGCGGCCCGCTCGGCCGAGATCAAGAACGGCCGGATCCCCTGATCACGCGACATCGCCGTGTCGACGAACCCGAACCGCACGTTGGTCACCGCGACCCCATGCGGCCGGCACGCCAGCCCCAGCCCCTCGAGGTACGACGACATGCCGGCCTTGGACGCCGAATAGCTCGGCGTCTCGCTCGCGATCAGCCGATCGGCCTGGCTCGACAGCCCGACGAAGTGGCCCGCACCGCGCGCCACCATCCGCGGCACCACCACCTCGGCGGTGACCACCGCGCCGACGAGGTTGGTCGCGAACACCTCCGCCTCGCGGGCCATCTCGCCGACCTCGAGCACGACCCCGATCCCGGCGGCATAGACGCAGACCTCCGGCGTGCCGAACCGCTCCACCACGCCAACCAGCGCGTCGCGGTAGTCCGCCGCCCGGACATCGGCGATCACATGGTGATACCCCGCGCCCTCGATCGCCGCCTCACGCCTCGCCACCCCGACCACCGTCCAGCCGGCGGCCACCAGCCGGCGCGCGACTGCTTCGCCGATCCCGGACGAGGCGCCGATCACGAGCGCGGTGGCCACACGGACACTGTACGCGCCCGCGCTGGGCGCTGTGGAGATCGCGCACACGCTTGCTGGCGATGCGGGTCTGGGCCCCGGTGCTCGTCCGTACACCGCCGTATCACGAACGCGCTCGGTGCCATCTCCACGACCCGCCAGCGTCCCACAACCCGGCCGTGCAATTTATCTCGCCCGGGACCCAGCCCGCATCGCTGCGCGTCGCGTTGTCGTCGGGGCGGAGGAGCAACACCTTCGTCGTCCAGGGCGTTGGGGGCGCTGGGGACGCTCCCCATGAGCGAAACTAGCGGTGTGTAACTGCGCGATAGCAAGACGACCATCGCTATCGCGGCGGCGTCACCGTCACCCGTACGTCGAACGCTCCGGTGTTGTTGCCGACATCGGTGTCATTGACGAACAACAGAACGCGGCCTGACTGCGCCACCGTGAAAGTGCGTCCATGACCGATCCGTAGGCGCTCGCCTGGCACCGCGGCCACCAGCGATACATGTGGATCGTCCCGGTACCCGTCGTAGTTGTAGCTTCTCCAGCGGCCAGGATCTGCACCATCGGGATCGAAGCACTCGCGCGGCGAGGAGGGACACACGGCTCCGTCCGCCTCGATCGTGACGATATCGCCATTCCAGACGGGCACTGGCTGCCAGCCCGGCGCGCCCTGCTCGACCAGCGCCTCGATCTTCATTGTCGATGGGACGGTCAGCTCGTACACGGCTGCCTGCCGGGCTGGCATCGGGGTCACGTTCACATCGAGGCTCATCACCGAGCCGAGCTCTGTGAACGTCTGTGCTCGCCTCACCAGCAGCTCCCCGAGCGTCATCTCGAGCTGCGCGATCGCTGAGTCGTTGACCCCGTCTCGGATCTGGACGATCACGTGTTCGCTGCCCCAGCGCCTTCGTGCGTCGATCGCGATCGGCTGTTGCCACGCCGGCGCGTACGTTCGGCCGACCGGCGCGACCCGGAACGTCTCGCCCTCGATCTTGAGATCGACGAACGGCGCGGGCGCCAGCGGATCGCCGCCGGGATCGCTGGCCACTTCGGCAACCGCCACGCCCAGCGCCGGGTTGCCAGTGGCAAGCCCGATCAAACCACCGAGGAGCAGCGCCGTGTTGTCGCCGGCGCTCGTATGCCATGGGCTGCCGTCCGGACGTCGAGCATCGAGCCGGGCGTTTGCGAACTGAACCATGTACCAGCCTGGCCGGAAGCTCGGCGTCCCGGGGCTCTGCGCCCCTCCACAGGCGGCAGGCAACAACATCGCGAACAGCAACCACCCTCTCGTGGCCATCATCACCGCCATGGTACCCGACGGTCGCGGCTGCGCCGCAGGGCGTGAGCCCGTTCTTGCCATCGCCAACCTGCGGGAGAACGCCCACACGCTTGCTGGCGACGCGGCCTGGGCTCCGTGCTGGCGCCGGCACCGGTGAGATCGCGAACACGCTTGCTGGCGACGCGGGTCTGGGCCCCGACTCTCGTCCGTTAACCGCCGTATCATGACTGGAGCTCTGCGCCATCTCCACGACCGGCCGACGATCCACCACCCGGCCGTGCAATTTATCTCGGTCGGTGCCCAGCCCGCGTCGCTGCGCTACGCGTTGTCGTCGCGACAGAGGACGCAGACAGAGGGGGACGCAACAGAGGGGGACAGAGGGGGACGCTCCCCGGTAGCGAAACTAGCGATCGCCAAGAAGGCGAGACCCTTACTCCAAGCTGATAGCCCACCACAGGTAGCGGTCCCTCCTCGGCGCCGACGACAACGCGAAGCGCAGCGACGACGGGCTGGGTCTCGAGCGAGATAAATTGCACGGCCGGGTGGTGGATCGTCGGCCGGTCGTGGAGATGGCACCGAGCTCCAGCCGTGATACGGCGGTTAACGGACGAGCGAGAGGCACACGCCCGCGTCGCCAGCAAGCGTGTCCGCGATCTCCTAGGCCTTGTCCGGGGGATCCGGTGCGGCCTGAACAGCGTCGACAATTGCCGTACCAGGAGTGGGGTCAGCGGCGGCAGCAGCAGTGGGGTCAGCGGCGGCAGCAGCAGCAGCAGCAGCGACGGGGGCGGCGGCGAGCGCGGGGCCAGCGGCAGCAGCGGCAGCAGCCGCAGGAGCCGCAAGGCCGAGCTGCAAGAGGCCATGCGGTAGATCCAGCGCGATCGTCACCATCGGCAGAAAGACCGCGAGGATCCACATCCACAGCGGCTGATGAAACACGCCGATCGCCGCGAGCAGCGAGACCAGCGCCAGGACGGCGATGCGGCCCAGCGCGTAGCGGCGGCGCCGCTGCGCCGAAAGGAACGGCAGCGCGAGATCGAGCGGCATCACGACGAACACGGCCTCGTTGTAGCGAACGCCGGCGATCGACGAGACGATCGCGAGCCCCCACACCAGCGTCCCGAGCACGACGAGCGCGAACGTCACCCAGGCGAGCGCCGCGCGCTGGAACCGCCGCCGCCACTGCGCGACGACGAGCGGCACCGCGAACGCGAGCGCGGCCGCGAGCACCCCGAGCCGGCCGCTTCCGCCCTCGACCGGGAAGGCCGGCCCCCGGCGCTTGTAGAGCAGGCGCGGCACGGCCCCGAGCGTGGCCGAGATCTGCTGCCGGAAGATCTCGGGGTGAAACATCGCCTGCCACACCGTCGGGTGCTCGTCGAGCTGGCGCCCGATCACGAGGTCGCTGGTCACCAGCAAGGGCGGCATGCCGGCGAGCCCGCGATAGCCGAGCTCGCGGAACGTCATCGGGTAGCGCGCCTCGGAGCCGGCGCGCAGCGCCCCGCCGGTCGCGTGGTCGATCATGTCGCGCAGCCGCGTCGTGCAGTTGTCGAAGAAGTGGTCGTAGTAGTAGTAGCGGTTCGCCTCCTCGACATTGCTCCACAGCTTGGCCTCGAGCGCGCGCGCCTGTGCGCCGGTGATCGGCAGCGCCTGCAGCCAGATGTCGCGATCCGCCCACTCGTAGAAGCTGTACAGCGAGTCGAACGAGGTCGGCTCGACCCAGAACCGCTGCTGCGTCCGCAGGAAGTTCCAGATCATCACCGAGCCCGCGCTGAAGTCGGTGACCCCATAGTTGAAGCAGACCCCGGGGTGCTCCGGCGCGTGGTAGCGCAGGCACAGCGCCGTGTGCCCGAACTTCTCGAAGATCCGCGCGCCGACGCCGAACGTCACCAGATCGATCGCCGGCGGCTCGGCCTCGATCGCACCCCCCGGCACCTCGTCGGGGTTCAGGTGCGCGGGCTGCGCCAGCGCCACGCTGGCCCCGACGGCGAGCACCACCGCGACGACGCCCGCGCGCATGTCAGCGGGTTCGCGCCGAGCCGCGCCCAGCGCGCCGCACGCGCTCGGTCACCGGTCTCATGGGGCCGCCGGCTTGGCGAACACCGCCGGATCGACCTTGGGATCGACCTCGACCGCCTTGAGCTCGAGCGCGGTCGACCGGCCGGCTCCGGTGCTGTTGCGCTTGTGGGCGAACTTGAGGCCCCCGACGTCCCGGTAGTCGGCGAAGTCATCGGTCTCGGTGCTGCCGCCGTCGCTGTAGCTCATCCGGCCGATCAGCTTGGTCTTCTTGTCGATGTACAGCGTGACATCCACCTCGGCGAACGGCGACCGCAGCCTCACGACCGCGTACGCCTTGCCGTCGATCGTCTCGTCGGGGCCCGGCGACAGCTTGGCCGCCGGATCCGCGGCCTTGAGCAGGATCAGCTCGGGCTCGCGCCAGCGCTCGAAGTTGGCCGACGCCAGCCCGCTGCCGGTGATCTCGGCGACGGCGTAGTCGTTGGTCTTCGGATCGGGCCCGCGCTGCCAGCCGGTCTCGCCGGACACGGCAATCGAGACCACCACGTCGCGCGGCGCGCGCGGCGGCTTGAGCGTGGCGTCGATCCGCATCTTGTCGGGCAGCACGAACACGCGCGCGATCTCGACCGGCACGCTCTGGCCCTGGATCGTCGTCATCCCCGTCGCCGTCATCCTGAACGCCTTCAGGCCGGCCAGCTTCGCCTTGCCGCCCTTGGCCGCGAGCGCGTCGTCGATCAGCTTGCGCGCGGCCGCGACCGCCTTGGCGTCCGCCGGCACCTCCGGCTGCCGGACCGGCGCGGTGATCGGATCGGTGGACGCGACCTTCTCGAACCGCCAGCCCTCCTTGATGAGCAGCGGCTCGAGATCCTTGGCATCGCCGACCATCACCATCACGAAGGCCTTCGGATCGAGGATCTCGGACGCGGCCTTCTTGGCGTCCGCGACCGCGACCTGGCCGGCGGCGACCGCGAAGTTGGTCAGGTACTCCCGGCCAAAGCCGTGGAGCTCGGCGCCGATCAGCGCGGCCCCGACGTCGGCCGCGGATTGAAACCGCAGCCCGTAGCCGCCGGTGATGCTCGCGACCGCCGCGTCGACCTCGTCCTTGGTCGGCCCGTCCTTCGCCAGCCTGGCGATCTCGCCGAGCATCCCCTTGGCGGCCGCCACGGCCTCGCTGTTGCGCGCGGCCGTCGATGCGACGAACGAGCCGCGGTCGACGTTGCGGTCGAAGCTCGAGGTCGCGTAGGCCTTGCCGTCGCCGCGCAGCGCCCGGGCGAGCCGGCCGCCGGCGCCCCCGAGCGTGTAGTTCCACACCAGGGTGTCGAAGAACCGCGGATCGTCGTGCCGGATCCCGTACTGCGCGACCCGGATGTGGGTCTGCGCCTGCCCCGGCTTGTCGACCAGCCGGATCCGGCTGCCCGACAGCCCCTGCTCGGGGTAGGTTGGCGCCGGCGGGATCGGACCCTTGCGCCACGCGCCGAACGTGCGCTCGAGATCGGCCTTGAGCTTCCTGGGATCGACGTCGCCGGTCACGGCGAGCATCGCGTTGCCCGGCACGAACCACGCGCGGTGCCACGCGACGAGGTCCTCGCGCTTGATCGACCCGATCGATTGCTCGCTGTTGATCCAGCCGCGCATGTGCTCGTTGCCCCACAAGAGGTTCTGGGCGTGCGCCGACGCCAGCGTGCCCGCGTCGTCGAGCCGCTGCCGCATCGTGCTCGCCAGCCCGTCGCGCAGCTTGGCGAGCTCGGCGTCGGGGAACGTCGGCTGCGTGATCATCTCGGGCACGAGCTCGAAGCAGGTGTTCGCGTTACGCGCGAGCACGCTGCACGACACCAGCGTCGCCTCGAACGTCGAGTCCGCGGCGATCGTGCCACCGACGAAGTCGATCGTCCTGGCCAGCGCCGCGGCGTCGTGCTTCTTGGTGCCCTTGACGAGCATGTCCGCGGTGAGCTCGGCCACGCCCAGCCGCGCGCGCGGCTCGTGCATGCGGCCGGCGCGCACGGCGAGTTGCATGGCGACGACCGGCAGCCGATCGCGCTTGACGACGTAGACCTGCAGCCCGTTCGACAGCTTGAACTCCTCGATCTTCGGGAGCTCGACCGCGGCGGGCGGCTGCGGCACCGGGGCGGCGATCAGGTCGTTGCGTCCGGTCCACGCATCGCCGGCGGCCGGCGGCTTGACCGGCGCCGGCTTCGCGACGTGGGCATCGCCGTCGCCGGGCAACATCGGGATCGGCGCCGGCGCGGGCTTCGGCCCGCACGCCGCCACGGCCATCATCAACAGGAGCTTGCGCATGATCATCGCGCCTTTGGAGGAAACACCACCACGGTGGCGTGGTCGGCGGGCAGGTATTGCCTGGTGACGCGCTGGACGTCGGCGGCCGAGACCTTCTCGATCTCGTCGACATCGCGCAGGAACGAGCTCGGGTTGCCGGTGAAGATCCACGACCGGCCGATCGCCTCGGCGAGCCCCTGGGTGGTCTCGAGCGAGAACACGAAGCCCGCTTGCACCTGGTTCTTGGCCTTGCGCAGCTCGTCGGCGGTCGGGCCCTTGGCCGCGAGCTTGCCGACCTCGTCGAAGATCGCGGCCAGGACCGGATCGGCCTGGGCCGGCTCGCGGAACGCGCCGAGCGCGATCGCCATGCCCGGCTCCTCGCGGACGATCGTGTCCATCCCGGCCTCGACGGCGAGCGCCTGCTTGGTCTTCGGATCGGCGGTCTTGAGCCGGAGCTTCAGGCGGGAGCCCTCGCCGGCGCCGAGCACGATCGAGGCGAGCTGCAGCGCGTAGATGTCCTTGTCCTTCGCCGCGGGGATGTGCCAGCCGACCAGCGTCATGCCGATCGGCCCCGGCTCGGCGACCTCGCGGCGCGCGGTGGTCTGCGCCGGCTCGGCGGCCGCGGCCGCCGGACGCGGCGGATCACTCGCCTTGGGGATCGCGCCGAACCACTTCTCGGCCGATGCCTTGACGTCGGCCGCGGTGACCTTGCCGACGACCACGAGCAGGGCGTTGTTGGGCTGGTAGTAGGCGTCGTAGAACTGCTTGAGGTCATCGGCCGAGGTCGCGTCGAGATCCTTGACGTTGCCGCTCGCCGTCCACGCGTACGGGTGCTTCAGGTAGGCGACCGCCAGGCAGCCCAGCAGGCCCCGCGCGAACGGCGAGCTGCCCTGCTGGCGGATCTCGTCCTTCACGACGGCGCGCTGGGCCTCGATCATCGCCGGGCGGAACAGCAAGCTCCGCATGCGCTCGGCCTCGAGCCGCACCGCGTAGTCGAGGTGCTGCGCCGGCAGCGTGTTGGAGTAATGGGTCGCATCCTCGTCGGTCGCGGCGTTGACGTAGCCGCCGAGCCCGTTGATCGATTGCGTGTACGCTCCGGCGCGCACGTGCGTCGTCCCCTCGAACATCATGTGCTCGAACATGTGGGCCGTGCCGCGGCGATCGCGCCGCTCGTCCTTCGAGCCGGCGTGATACCAGACCTGCACCGAGACGATCGGGGCCGCATCGCCGGGGAGCACCGCGACCTGGAGGCCGTTGGGCAGCGCAAACGTCTCGACGGCCGGCAGCTTGCCGACCGCTCTGGGAACATCGGGAGCGCTCGACGCGGGCACCGCGGCCACAAGACCGGCTACAATGACGACGCGTCGAGCAACGAGCGAGCGAACCATGGCTTCTCCTTCGAGGCGCGGACACTACCAGGGCGAGGGAGGGTTGCATGTGGGTCGGTCGTTCTTCGCGCACTTATGGGCCATCGTAACTTTCAGGAGAGGACCTAACCCTGTAGAATTAGTTTGCAATAGTTAACCATTATCGGAATATTGTTGATTGACTGGAACAAGGGTTGGCTCCAGAGTGGTGGAGCCAACACGGCCATGAGTTTGGCTACATTTTTAGACGGAGGGTGCTGTGGCTCGTTTACAAAGTGCTTCGGTGGATGAAGGCAGGATGATCGACGTTACCGGCGTGAAAGTGTTCTCGGCGACGAAGGCCAAAGAGCGCGAGCTACTCGGTGAGCTCATCACCGACTGGATCCGCAGCCACCCGGACCACGAGATCGTCGACAAGATCGTCACGCAGAGCTCGGATTCCGAGTTCCATTGCCTCACGATCACGTTGTTCTACAAGCACAACAAGGCGTAGCGTCCTCGTTGGGTGCTTGACCGGGCTCGCGCGATCGGGTACCCACGTCGCTCCCCATGGAGAACTCGTTCGGAAAGCCCGTCGAAGTCGAGGTTCGCGACAGCCTCGAGAAGGCGATGAAGATCCTCAAGCAGAAGATGTCCAAGGAGGGCATCCTGCAGGAGCTAAAACGTC
>Ga0137459_1000149_pt1 | contig 24990 bp, 18 predicted proteins | sample EasRivERMGT700_2_FD_104908 | JGI IMG/M metagenome (GOLD analysis project Ga0137459, IMG submission 104908) | Soil microbial communities from meander-bound floodplain in the East River, Colorado, USA - East River MetaG ERMGT700_2 | ecosystem: Environmental > Terrestrial > Soil > Floodplain ...
CCCTTCGCTACGTGCTGCCGTCATTACCCCGCCAGAGCTCGCCATGGTCATCAACCTGTTTCCGTGGTCGTCGAGTGCTGTCCCTCCCGTCAGCCCAGCGGGGGGACCTCTGGATGGGTTCTTTAACTAGCTTCGTAGCTGTGGTTCCTTGCTACGTCGAAATTTTCTTTCGCTGGGTTGCACCGCCTTTCACCAGGTCACTCCGGCGCGAGATAGATTGCACGGCGGGAGGTGGATCGCCGGTCGTGGAGATGGCACCGCTCTCCATGCTCGATACGGTGGTCAACGGACGAGCGCCCGGCCCAGCCCGCGTCGCCAGCGCGCGTGCCCGCGTTCTCCAGCAGTCTCCGGGAGCTCATGGCCCGCGCTGCCGGCGCAACCGATCAAAACCACGGTGGCGGAGTACTAGCGCGCACGTCATTCAGCCAGGCACTTCGCGACCGGCGAGCCCTTGGTGATCCGCGCTCGATAGCCGCGATCCGACTTCGTGATCCGTTCGACGAGCAGCCGTACCGCCGCACAGTCTCCCCGCCGCGCGGCGGATTCGCATTGCTGGGAGAGCTGAGCGAGCGTGGCTGCCGGCCGAGCCACCTGCTTGTCCTGCGGCGTGGTCCCGGCCTCGACCCGATCGGCCTTCTTCTCGGCCTCGGCCGCCTCCGCCGGCGCGGCGTGGGCCGTACTGGACACACCATCGGCGTCGTCGGAAGCTCCCGCCGCCGCAGGATCGGACAGCTGCGCGCTCCCGGCCGCCGCGCTTGGCGATAGCGGTGGTGGCGGCCCGCGCTGCAGCGTCGGTTCGGCCTTGCCACGCGCGCGGCTGTCGGCAGCTTTCCAGCCCCCGTCGACCGTCGCCGGGTCCACCGGCGCTTGCTCGTCGGAAACCGGCACAATACCCCGCGCGAACTTCCCCAAAACCTCCCGCGGCACTGCCACCTTCACCGGGACGGCTCCGAGCCTCGAGCCTTCGCCCTCCGCCGCCACCTGCGCCGAGGCTGCGCCCGGCCCCGCGCTTCCGCTTGCCGGCGCCATCCGTGCCGGGCCGGGGCCCGACCTCGTGTGTTCGTCTACCCGCCCTGCCTGTGCCGAACCGTCCGGCAGCGAGGCCGTCACCGGGAGGTCCGCCGCCCCGGGGCGCTCGATCGCGGGCGCGGGCTTCGTCGACGCGGGTGCCGGAGCCCCGGCGCTCGCCGGCGGGCTGACCGGTGCGGGCGACGACGGGGTCTCCGCCTCGCCGGCAACTGCCGGCGCATGCGCCGGTGCGAGCTCGCCGACGCCGCGCCGGCCGAGCACCACCGCGCCGCCGAGCAGGACCATCACGGTCGCCAGGGCCAGGGCCGGCGGTCGCCGCAGGCCGGCCACCAGGCGCTGCCACAGCGTCGGGTGCGCGTGCATTGCCTCGGCGGTGCGCCGCGCCGCGGCCAGCAGCTCGCTCAGCCCGCGATCCGGCGGATCCTCGTCGCGCATCGTGAGCCACACCGCGCGCATCGCACGCAGCTTCGGATCGTCGCGAAGCACCTCGTCGTCATCGCGTGGCGAGCTGCTCACGACCGCGTTGTGCGAGCCGCGCGGGGTCGTCATGGCGCAGCCTTCGCGACGTCCTTGTACTCGTCGAGCTCGAGCCGCAGCTTCTCGAGCGCATAGCGCATCCGGCTCTTCACGGTGTTCTCCGGAACACCGACGACGTCGGCGATCTGCTTGAACGGCATGTCGAGGAACTCGCGCATCAGGAACACCTCGCGCTGCTCCTCGGACAGCCCATGGATCGCCCGCTGCATCGTCTCGTGCAGCTGCTTGTTTACCGACTTGCGATCACTGGCCATTTCGTTCGACGGGATCACATCCAGCAACGTGCCGCTGTCATCGCTCGTGTCCATCGGAGCGTCCAGCGAGGCGTGCTTGCGATGCTTCCTCCTCCGGGTCTGGTCAACGCACAGGTTGCGCGCGATGGTGTAAAGCCACGTCGTAAACTTGGCCTGACGCTTGTAAGCCTCGGCGCCCTTGATGACGCGCATGAAGGCCTCTTGCAGCAGATCCTCGGCCGTCTCCTTGTCGCCGACGAACCTGAGGATGAAGTTGAACACCGGCTTGCGGTGACGGGACAGCAAGACCTCGAACGCGCGGACCTCTCCACGCTGGTACTGGACCATCAGGTCTTCGTCGGCGGCGTCGTTGCTCATTCGGGGCGGGCTAGGTCTGCGGCCTTCGTCGGTTTTCCGGCGCCACACTATCCTATCGGCGAGCCTGCGGGCAAACCGACCCACTCCGCAACGCCCAGGCCGCAGACCGCTTACGAGATCTGACACGTTGGACAGGAATACGTTGCTCGACCTTGGAGCACCGTACGCTTGATCGCCGTCCGGCAGCGCCGGCACGGCTGGCCAGCGCGATCGTAGACCCACAGGTAGCCGGCATTCTCGCCGGCGGTGCCGTCCGCGTCGACGAAGTCGCTGAACGTCGTCCCGCCGTGGTCGAGCGCCCGCTCGATCACCTCGCGGATCGCGACCGCCAGCCGCCGGGCCGCCGGCGCCGTGAGCTTGTGCGTCCGCAGCGTCGGGCGCAGCCGGGCGCGCCACAGCGCCTCCGACGCATAGATGTTCCCGACCCCGGCGATCACGCTCTGATCGAGCACGAACGCCTTCAGCGTGGTGCGCCTGTCCCGCGCCGTCGCCAGCAGCGCGGCCACGTCGATCGCTTCGTCGAGCGCATCGGGCCCCAGCACCGCCAGCGCCGGGTGCTCGCGTTCCTTGCCGCGCACGACGACGTCGACCTGGCCGAACCGGCGCGCGTCGACGAACCGCAGCTCGCGCCGGTCGAGCCCGAACACCACGTGGGTGTGCGCCGCCCGCGGGTCCGCCGCGCCGTGGATCCGCAGCTGGCCGGTCATCCCCAGGTGGACGAGGATCGCCGCGGCGTGATCGGTATCGAGCAGCAGGTACTTGCCGTGGCGCCGCACCGCGATGATCTGCGCCCCCACCAGCTTGCGCAGCTGAGCGCGCGGCGGCTTGCGCGCCATGTGCAGCCCCAGGCCGCTGGTCCACACCGACGAGATCCGGCCCCCGACGGCGGGCGTCAGCGTCCTGCGGACGGTCTCGACTTCAGGGAGCTCTGGCATCCGAGGTCACGAGGCTAGCGCCAATCCCGCTCGGATGCTGTTGACCTGAACCTGAACCGCAACGCCACCCGGGGCGCTCACCGGCTGGCCAGGGCGGCGTCCGCGGGCAAGACCGCCGCGAGCCGGCCGAACTCCGCGATGTCGAGCGTCTCGCCGCGCCGCGTGCCCACGATGCCGGTCGCCGCCAGCGCGCCATCGACGGCGGCTTCGTCGAACACCGCGCGCAGCGCGTTGCGCAAGGTCTTGCGGCGCTGGCCGAACGCCGCGTGGACGACGTTCGCGTAGTGCTTGCCGTCCGCGATCGGCACCCGCGGCTGCGCCCCGGGCAGCGGCACGATCTTGATCACCGTCGAGTCGACCTTCGGCGGTGGCACGAACGACCCTGCACCGACCTTGGCGATCGTCGAGACATCGGCGTACGTGCGGATCATGACGCCGAGCACGCCGTAGGCCTTGCCTCCCGGCGGCGCGACGATCCGATCGGCCAACTCCTTCTGGATCATCACCACGGCGCAGCGCACGACGTCGCGCGCGTCGATCACGCGGAACAGCAGCGGCACCGCGATGTGATACGGCAGGTTGCCGCACACGGTGATCGAGTCGCCCCGCCACGCAGCCGCCATCCGGAGGTCGTAGCGCAGCGCATCACTGGCCTCGATCTCGACGTTGTCGACCCCGGCCAGCTCGGCGCGCAATACCGCGATCATGTCCGGATCGCGCTCCAGCGCGATGATCTTGCCCTCGGGGACACGCTCCGCGAGCCGCGCCGTCAGCGTGCCCAGCCCGGCGCCGATCTCGACGATCCAGTCGTCGTCGCTGCGCACCGCCGCATCCACGATCGCGCGGAACGCCCGATCCGAGATCAGGAAGTTCTGCCCGAACCCCTTCTTCGCGCGCAGGTTGTAGCGGCCGAGCAGCACGCGCGCGTCGGGAAACGGATCCTGTTTCAACGAGGGTCCGCCGTGGCCGTTCGTCCCTCCGCCCGCGGTCACGCACGCCTCGGCAACGGCGCGCTCGGCACCGCGTCGAGCCCCAGGCCGTCGCGATCGCCGCGCGCCAGGCGATGATAGCCCGCCGCCGCGATCATCGCCGCGTTATCCGTGCAGCGTGCTGGCGGCGGCACGTACACCTGGAAGCCGCCCTCGGCGCCCGCCGCGATCATCGCCGCACGCAGCGCCGAGTTGGCCGCCACGCCGCCGCAGATCTGGACATGCGCGAGCCCTTCCCGCCGCGCCGTCCGCCGGGTCTTGCGCACGAGCACCTCGACGATCGCCGCTTGATAGCTCGCGCACAGATCCGCGAGCGGCTGGCCGTCGGGGACGCCGTGCGCACGGACGTGATGCAGCAGCGCCGTCTTGAGCCCGCTGAACGAGAACTCGGCGCCGTGCTCGCTCGCCGTCATCGAGCGCGGGAACGCGATCGCCTTCGGGTCGCCGGCCCGGGCGAGTCGATCGATGACCACGCCGCCGGGATACCCCAGGCCGAGCAGCTTGGCCCCCTTGTCGAACGCCTCGCCGGCCGCGTCATCGCGCGTCGCGCCGAGCTCGACCACGTCGGCGTGGCCATCGACCCGGACCAGCGACGTGTGCCCGCCCGAGACGATCAGGGCGAGGTGCGGCATCGGCGGCGCAGCTGCCTCGAGGAAGATCGCGGACAGGTGCCCCTCGAGGTGATGGACGCCGACCAGCGGCTTTCCGGTGACCCACGCCAGCGCCTTGGCGGTCTGCAGGCCGACCAGCAGCGCGCCCACCAGCCCCGGGGCATTCGTCACCGCGATGCCGTCGACCTCGCCGAGCGCGACCCCGGCGCGGTCGAGCGCCGCCTGGACCACCGGGACGACGTTGAGGATGTGCGCCCGCGACGCGAGCTCCGGCACCACCCCACCGTAGCGGGCATGGACCTCGTGCTGCGAGGCCACCACGTCCGAGCGCACGACGCGGCCGTCCTCGACGACCGCCGCGGCGGTCTCGTCGCACGAGCTCTCGATGCCGAGCACCCGCATCACCGCGGCTCGTTCATCAGCCGCCGGACGTACGCAGCCTTGGGGCTGTCGGGCTCGAGCTCGAGGAACTTCTCGAACGCCGCGCGAGCCTCGTCCCGGCGGCGCACGGCCCACAAGATCCGTCCGCGCATCTCCCAGACCGCGCCATACTCCGGTGCGATCGCCGCGGCCGCATCCACCGAGGCGAGCGCGGCGTCGACCCGCTCGAGCCGTTGATCTGCCTGCGCGCGCAGGAGGTACGTCCGGGCCGTCTTGCGCAGCTTCAGCGAGCTCTCGGCCAGCTCGAACGCGCGCGTGAAGTTGCCTTCCTCCAGGGCGTCGTGCGCCTTGTCATACAACGTCTTCGCCTCGGTGACCTTGTCGACGCCAGCGCTCGCGCTCCCCGCGTCGGCACCACGCGGCCCCGCATCGGCACCACGCGGCCCCGCGTCGGCACCACGCGGCCCCGCGTCGATCAGCAGCGCGCTCGACCGAACGGTTGTGGCCGCGTCGGGGCTCCCCATCGCATCGGTCCCGGTGCTCGAGGTCCCCAGCGTGCTCGATTCCATCGGCGGCAGCGCAGCATCCTGGGCCGCCTCGACGCTCGGCGTCGTGTGGCGGCGCAGGCGCAGGAGCACCGCGGTCCCCGCCAGCACGACCGCCAGGATGATCAACAACAGCGGGCCGAGCGACCGACTCGGTGCGCGCACGCCGCTGCCGGGCAACGCCACCCGCGGCGGATGCGATGACCCCTTCGGCACTTCGATCGCCGGCGCCGTGACGGGCCTGGGCGCCAGCACCGGCGAGGTCGGTGTCGAGCTCGCCGTCGAAGTCGGTGCCCCCGTCGAGGTCGAGGTCGCCGTCGGTCCCGCGCTCGGGCTCGCCGTCGCCGTCGGTCCCGCGCTCGGGCTCGCCGTCGAAGTCGGTCCCGCGCTCGCCGTCGAAGTCGGTCCCGCGCTCGCCGTCGAAGTCGGTCCCGCGCTCGCCGTCGAAGTCGGTCCCGCGCTCGCCGCCGAAGTCGGTCCCGCGCTCGCCGTCGAAGTCGGTCCCGCGCTCGCCGTCGAAGTCGGTCCCGCGCTCGCCGTCGAAGTCGGTCCCGCGCTCGCCGTCGAAGTCGGCCTCGACAACGACTCGGCGAGCTCCGGCGTCATGACCGGCATCTCTCGCGTGACGCGCCGCGGAAGGATCGTCACGAGCTCGCGCGCGGTCTCGCTGCGCTGCGCACGCGCCTGTCCGAGCGGCGCGAGCTCACCGGACGCCTCCGCACGGTCGCGGCCCAGGGACCCGATCATGCGCAGCCCCGATTCCTCCCGCTCGTTTGCCGTCAGGCTCGGCGACGGCCCGCTCGGAGCCGTGCGCGACGTCGCAGCTCCGGACGCCCCATTACCGCCGTGCGCGTCGGCCGCCTGACGAACCATCTCGTCGAACAGCGAGGGTTCGATCGCCTGCGCCGCGGCCACCGCCTCATCAATCAGCCGCAAGCTCGAGGGCCGATACCCGCCCATCAACGGGCCGACCTCCGCGAAGCTCGCCTCGCGGGCGTCGGCATCGTCGGCGTCGGCATCGCCCGGTGCCTCCTCGGTGGCCCCGGGCGAGGGGGTCTCTTCCACGGTGGCTGCTTCGGACGAGGCCGCCGAGGCGAGGGCTCCCCCGATAGCAGGCGCCGACGCCTCGGGCGCCGGTGTCCCCGTCATCGCCGGCGCGGGCGTCACCGCCGGCGATGGCGCCTCGAGCGACAGCGGCCCCGATGTGACGTCTTCGACGAGCGATGGCGCCTCGACCTCGACCAGCGGGATCGCCTTTCCGGTATCGCGGCGCGGCGTCTTGCCGTGATCGAGATCGAGCAGCAGCTCCTCGAAGTACAGCCGCGAGATCGCCTGCAAGCACTCGAGGTCGCCGACATCGGAGGCATCGATCACCTCGAGCAGCGTGCGCTTGCCGTCGAACAGCCGGAGGATCCGGTTGTTGTCGTCCGGTACATCGCCCAGCCGGGCGGCGAGCTCGATCGTGTCGACCTCGAAGCGATGAGCCAGCGGCGGCAGTTGCTCGAACAGCCGCGACCACTCGTCGAGCCGGCGCATGCCCTCCATCAGCAGCCCCTGCGAGCTCACCGTGATCACCTCGCGGCGCCGCACGGTGCGAAACACGACCTCGAACTCCCCCTCGCTCCAGGTCAGCAGCCGGTACACGGCATCCTCGCCTTGCAGCGCCCCCGCTTCGGCGTCGATCACCCGGCCATCGCGAAAGTAGATCGCCGCCTGACGGCCGCGCTCGCCGACGAACTGGATCACTCCCGACTTGCGGCTGATCTCGATCGTCTGGATCACGTCGACGACCGGCATGTCGTGAACGCGCCCGGCGAACCGCGTCCGCCCGTCGCGGCGTTCCTCGAACCGAACCCGCTGCCGCTTCTGCAGCAAGATGTTGATCCGGGTGACGATCTCCTTGATGTAGATCGGCTTGGTCAGGTAGTCGTCGACCCCAAGCTCGAGCCCGCGGATCTTGTTCTCGATCGCGGCCTCGGCCGTGAGGAAGATGAATGGAATCTCCGACCAATCGGGCGTCGCGCGCACCCGGCGCCGCAGCTCGAACCCGTCGCCCTCAGGAAACGTCGTCTCCGAAATGATCAGGTCGGGCGCATGCAGCTCGAGCTTGTCGAGCGCGTCCTGCACCGACGACGCCGCGGTGACCACGAACCCCGCCTTGCGCAGCGACACCTCAAGCACCCGCAGGCTGCGAGTGTCTCCATCGACCAAGAGCAGACTTTGCTTCGACACGAAAACCGAGACTCGGCGTGCAAATCGTATCTAACTAACCAAACCGTCGCCAGAAGCGTAGCCTGGACCCGTGATCGAGCTGCCGTATGGGCGCGTACCCTACCCACCGACCTGGGCCGTCCGTCAACCGTTCTAGCACCCCGATGCGCGTTCACTGTCACGTCGTCGAGGTCAATCTGGTGATCGCAACCGGCTCCATCTGTCCGCACGGCGTCGCCGGCTTCGCTCCAGACGCCAAGGCGATCGATCGGATCATCCGGATCATCGCAACCGGCTCATCCGCCGCATCCGCCGCGCGCACGGCATCTCGCTCACGCTCGTGAGCTCGTTCGTCCACTCACCACAGCACGCATCCTCGTGAGCTACGCCCACTCGCCCATCGTTCTCATCCACCTGATTCACCGGCTTGCAGACCACCACCCGCTGCCTGGCCTCCACCCGCCGCCTGCCCTCCACCCGCTGCCTGGCCTCCGCTTCGGCGTCGCTCCTGCCGGCGGGCTCTTGCTCGAGGCCAGATCATGATGACCCTGGCCTCCACCCTCGGCGCCCTCGACCTCCCGCCCGCTCACGCCGAAACACTTCATCATTTCATATCATTATTCGATAAATGGAACCGGAGTATCAACCTCTCGGCGGCACGCAGCCCCGACGAGATCTCCGGCCATGTCATCGACAGCCTTCACGTCATTCCCTACCTGTGCAACGAAGCTTCGTCGGCAGCTGCCTCGTCCACGGCGACGCGCGTCCTCGACGTAGGCGCCGGCGGCGGACTGCCCGCCGTGGTCGCCGCGATCTGCCTGCCCGACGCCCACATCGTCGCGCTCGAACCAGTCCACAAGAAACATGCGTTCCTGCGAACCGCGGCACGCGAGCTGTCGTTGACGAACCTCGAGCCACTCGCGAAGCGCGTCGGCGATCATCCGCACCACGACTATACCGCCGCCACGTCACGCGCGACCTTCGACCTCCGCGCGTGGCTTCTACTCGGCCTCACCCTCGTTCGACCCGGCGGCCTCGTCCTCGGGTTCGAGGCCGTTCCGCGAGCCGATCTTCCCCCGGACACGGCACGCCACCCCTACGTTCTCGACGACAAGTCTCGAGCGATCGTCACGCTGCGGCGACGCACCTGAGCGCGGCCCCGGCCGTACACGGTCAACGTCGATCGCGCCGCGGGTCGACACTCCACCAGCTGCGTTCGAGAGCCTCGACCGCCTCCGAGGGAACCTGCAGCGACGATCTCTCGCTCAAGCGGATCCACACCAGCAGCTGGCGCTGGTCACGAAGACAACTGCTGGCGAGCGCCTCCGTAGGTACGCGCCGGCGTCGAGCTCTCGTGCTTATCGGCTTACGACGTGGGTCGAAGCCGCGTGGGCTGCCGTCGACAGCGTCGTGATCGAAACAACCGCGCCGAGGGCAACAAAGACTGCGAACACGGCGTCCCTGATGCGCGTGTTCCGTTGGCGATTCGCGATACTCGTGAGGTGGCTCATCTTGTTGTGCGCTTCATACAAGAAGAAGACCAAGTTTATTCCATGTTATTCCGAATTGTTACCTGCGTAATTGATCAGATGCGACCTGTCGCAGCGCATGACGCAGACATGACCCTGTCGCATCGTTTCACGTGAAGCCTCCGCACGCTTGCCTGTGGATAACATAGGAATATCTTGTCGAATTACATCGCGTATTGATGTGCAAACCTATGAAATCGTAGATGGTCACCTGGAGGTGCACGTCCAGGTTGCTCCTGGAGCGCCCTGCGCCTGCGCCTGCAGTGCGGACCATGAGCTCCTGGAGACTCCTGGAGAACGCGGACACGCGCGCTCGCGCCGCGGGGCTGGGTCGAGCGCTCGTCCGTTCACCACCGAATCGAGCATGTAGGGCAGTGCCATCTCCACGATCGACCGACGATCCACCACCCGGCCGTGCAATCTATCTCGCGCCCTGACCCACCCCGCGGCGCTACGCTGCGCGTTGACGTCGGGCCTCCGCAGCGCAACCGGTCAGATCCACTGCGACGAGATACTAGTGCCTACTCGCCGATGCGACGCACAGCAAACTCACGAAGGGCGCGGAACAGCGTCGCAAGCACTGGACCTTGGTGGTGAGCGTTGAGCCCACTGGGGTTGGGGAGAAGCCACACGCGCGTCTTGTCCATGACTTGATCTTGAAGTCCGCAAGCCGCCTCTGGGCGTCCGAATGCAACGCGAAAGGCGCCGAGCCCCACGAAGGCGAGGATGCCAGGTCGGAACCGTCGCACCCTCCGATGCAGGGTCCCGACGCCTGCCTGTAGCTCTCGCTTCGTGAGCCGCACGACCTACGTCCCGGACGGATACCTCGGGTGGCGTCCCGACGCCTGCCTGTAGCTCTCGCTTCGTGAGCAGATCGGCGCGCGCTGTCGTCCGGCTGACCAGGTTTGTGATCCCGAAGCCCAGCCGAAGCAGCTGAGCATCTTCGGCTGGCTGCAGGAGCCTCGGCGTGAACCCAGCCGCGTACATCGTTGGCCAGAATCGGTTCCCTGGGCCCGCAAAATGGTGGCCAGTGGCGGCGCTGTAGCGGCCGGGGTTGATTCCGCAGAACAAGATCTTGAGGCCCGGCGCGACCAGATCGCGAACCGTTCCATGTACCGCCTCCTCGAGCTGCTCACGGGTCGGCCGGTTCGATAGCCCGCCAAGCTTGTCCTCTGCCCAGTGGTTTCGCCACTCCGCAGAGCTTGCCGTCCGCACTTCGATTGGCAACCTCATGGAGCCTTCTGTACGTGACCTTCATCCGGCTCCGAACGTGGCTTGTCCGCGAGCTACCGTCTCCCCCGATTCACAACGGGCCGGACCGGACCAACTCTCGGCGCCAACCAGCCGCGCGCTGGTCCGCGAGCCGCTTATCCCTCGTTGGACAGCCCCGCTGATTTGGCCATCAGCGCGCCGGACCTGCCAGGCGTTTATGTTTCACGTGGAACACGCTACTTTTTGGAATAGATACCCCAATCGAAGGGTGCCCGCGGCTCCGAAAATCAATCAGGCTCACATGCGAACCGCTCTCCGCACGCGAACCGCCCTACCACACGCGTGGGGTGAGCCACGATTGCTTCATGTTCCACGTGGAACACCTTCCCGCGAGCTGCGCTGACCTTCCCCTGATCTGCGCCTCCCGCTCCCCGAGCTGCGCCCGCCATCTCCCCCAAGCTGGGGCTGATCACTGGCCGCCAGGACTTGCCGCCGGCCGCTCAAACCTGCCGCCGGCCCGGCAGACCCCACACCTGCCGCCGGCGAGGCAGGCCGACCGGCCAGGCCAGCCGATCAAATCAGCCACCAGCCGAGCGGACAAGCCGCCGGCCGCTCAAACCTGCCGCCAGCCGGACAAGCCGCCGGTCGGGCAGGTCAGCACGCCTGCCGCCAGCTGCCAGCTGGACAAACCTGCCGCTAGTCAGAGGCAGATCTGCCGCTAGCCGGGCATTGCCTCAGAACCGTGGACCGCTGAGATAGTCTCGAGGCAGCTCGTTCGATTGCGGGGCGTTCGATTGGGCTTGGGCGCCAGATCATCCGACTGCTAGATCCCCGGGACCAAGCAAACGCGGCTAACGGCGAACCCCTCATCGGCATCCGGCTCGCCCAGTCAGCCGGCACCTTACGTCACCCGATGCCCGCGCAGATCTACCTTCCTCCCCGAGTCCATCATGACCGCCCTCCGCGCCATCCCCGGCCTCACCGCCATCGTCGTTGCCGAGACTTTCGCCAAAAGCTGCTTCGGTTAAGAGGAACGATCACCCGGTCGAGAGACACGTGATCCTTTAGAGGCAACGCCCGCTAGCCGGACAAACTTGCCGCCAGCCGGACAAACTTGCCGCCAGCCGGACAAACTTGCCGCTACTGAAGCCGAGCCGCGGGGCGATCAGGGGTCGTGAGTGGGCAGACCAGTAACGAGCCGAGTACACCGGCCGCTAGCTGACTCATCGCCCTTCGGAGCCGCTAGTATCTCGTTGCAGTGGATCTGAGCGGTTGCGCTGCGGAGGTCCGACGTCAACGCGCAGCGTAGCGCCGCCGGGGTGGGTCCGGGCGCGAGATAGATTGCACGGCCGGGTGGTGGATCGTCGACAGGTCGTGGAGATGGCACCGCCCTACATGCTCGATTCGGTGGTCAACGGACGAGCGCCCGACCCAGCCCCGCGGCGCGAGCGCGCGTGTCCGCGTTCTCCAAGGCATCTCCGGGAGCTCATGGCCCACTGCCGGCGCAACCTATCAAACCACTGTAGCGGGGTACTACTTGCCAGCCGTCCATCCAGGGCACGCTGACCCGGCCAGCCACGAGTGGGCAGCCAGCCGCGAACGAATCTCCAGGCCCGGCCACAGAGCCCGAGCTGACCTCCAGGCCTTCGGGCCCGGCTGAATGGCAGCCGCGAATCCCCCGTTGCCTGCGACCTGCGATGGCCAAGGGGCACCGATGTTCCACGTGGAACATCCGGATCAGGGGAGAAGGCAGTCCAAGATGGCGGACTCGGCATCCAGGATCAGGACCAAGCCGGGCCAACGCCGGGTGATCTGGACCCGGTTGCTCTGGCTGGCCTCGAGATCGTCCGTGGCTCGCCGGGAGAGCACCACGCCCGCTACCGCCAGCCCGTCTCGCTGGATGGTCTCGATGGTCAGCAAGGTGTGATTGATGGTCCCGAGGCCTGCACGGGCGACAACCAGGACCGGAAGGGCGAGGTTGCAAGCAAGCGTGCTCATATCCGCGTCAGGGCCGATCGGAACCCTCCAGCCGCCCGCCCCCTCCACCAGCGTCACGGCTGCCTGGTGGGTTGCGACTCCGGCGTGTGCCGTCTGGATCACCCGCGCCAGGTCGATGGTGGTTTGCGCGGCCTCCGCGGCCACGAGCGGCGCCGCCGGCAAGGGGAATCGGTAGAGCCCCCGATACGGTCCCTGTTGCCAGCCGCCCGCAGCGTTGACGAGCAGCTCCTGGTCCGCGCCGACGAGCTCGCCGTTGGGCCCGGCAGCACAACCGGTCTCGATCGGCTTGAACGCGAAGACCTTGTGTCCGTGGACCAAGGCCCGTCGAGCTAGCGCACAGGTCACGTAGGTCTTGCCGACGTCGGTATCGGTCCCCGTGATGAAGTAGCCCTTCATCCACAGGCCTCGTCGATCGCGGCTGCCGTGGCGCGCTCGAGGATCTCCAGATCGCCCGACTGGAGGGTCAGCGGTGGCATCCAGACAACGACGTCACCCAGGGGTCGGAGGATGACGCCGTGAGAGCGCGCGCGAGCGCAGATGTCAGCGCCCATGTACCGACCGGCGCGGAGATCGATCTCGATGCCCGCCATGAGCCCGCACTGGCGAACGCCTCGAACGCCTCGGTGCTGCCGGATCCGGTCCAGTGCGGAGGCCATGTTCGGAACCTGGGCACGGGCATTCGCCAGACTGGACTCGCGCAGGAGCGCCAGTGACTCGAGGCCAACCGCGCAGGCCAGCGGGTTGGCGGTGTAGGTGTGGCCGTGAAAGAACTGCCGGAGCTCTTCGCGTTTGCCGAGGAACGCCTCGTAGATCTCCGCCGTTGCGAGCGTGGCCGCCAGGGGCAAGTACCCTCCTGAGATCCCCTTCGCCAGGCAGAGAAAATCCGGCGCGACTCGCTCCTGCTCGCACGCGAACAACGTCCCGGTCCGGCCGAAGCCGGTCGCCACCTCATCGACGATGAGATGAACGGCGTGGCGCCGGCACAGCTCGGCGGCGCTCGACAGAAAGCCGCCGGGGTGAACGAGCATCCCGGCGGCGCCCTGAACGAGCGGCTCGAGGACGAACGCGGCGATCTCGTGCGCGTGCACGGTGAGCTCGTGCTCCAGGCGCGCGAGCGACGCGCTCCCATCGGTGCCCGCAGGAGTGGGAATCGCGATGCTACGGACCAGCAGCGGCCCGAAGATCCGATGAAACAGCTCGATGCCGCCTACCCCGACCGCGCCCAGCGTGTCGCCGTGATACGCCTCGTCCAGGCGAAGGAACCGCTGCTTCGACGGCTGGCCCCGCAGCCGCCAGTACTGGAACGATTGCTTGAGCGCAATCTCGACCGCCGCGGACCCCGAGTCCGAATAGAACACGCGCGTGAGGCCGGGTGGCGCCACCTCGAGGAGCGCAGCACCAAGCCGGATGCCGGGCTCGTGGGTAAGTCCCAGAAACGTCGCGTGCGCGATGAGGTCGAGCTGGTCGCGCAGCGCCCGATCGAGCCGGGGATGGCGATGGCCGTGGAGGTTGCACCACAGCGAGCTGACTCCGTCGAGGTAGCGCCGACCGTCGCTGTCGACGAGGTAGTTGCCGTCACCCGAGGCGATCACCAGCGGATCCCACTCCGCCATCTGCGTGAACGGGTGCCACATGACCTGCTGGTCGAGGTGCTTCATGTCGGGCATGGGCCCTCATAACGCATAGCGTCATCGAGCGCCCGCCCCAGCAGCTCGATCTGCGGAACGCTGTGCGCCGCGCTCAGGCCCACGCGCAGGCGTGCGGTTCCGATCGGCACCGTTGGAGGCCGGATGCCCTGCACGAACAGCCCGCCCGCGAGCAAGCGCTCCATGCACTGCATGGCGGCCTGCTCGCCTCCCAGCACGATCGGCACGATCGCGCTCGGCAGCGCTCCTCCTGCCCGGCTGACGAGCGCGCGGAGCCGCCGCGCGTGAGAGGCCAGCGTACGGCGTCGCTGATCGCCGTCGGCGCCGCGCACGACCTCGAGCGCCGCACGGGAGGCCGCCGGCACGCTCGGCGGTAACCCGGTCGAGAACACGAGGGTCCGTGCCCGGTTCCACAGCAGATCGGCGATCGCCGGGGTCGTGGCCGCAAAAGCTCCGAATGATCCGAGCGCCTTGCCGAACGTACCCAGGACGACGTCCGGGACGATCCCAAGGTCTGCCGCGAGCCCGCGGCCTTCGGGGCCGAGCGCGCCCACGGCGTGCGCTTCGTCGAGCACAAACGCGGCGTCGTAGCGCTTGCAGAGCGCTGCGATCGCCTCGATGTCGGCGAGATCACCGTCCATCGAGAACAGCGACTCGGAGACGACGATCCGCCGCCGGCCGTGGCGGGCCGTCAGGCCGGCTTCGAGGGCCGCCAGATCACGATGCGGGATGACCACGACGTCGGCGCGCGACAGCCGGCAGCCGTCGATGATGCTCGCGTGGTTGAGCTCGTCGGAGAACACCACGTCGCCGGCGCGCAGCAGCGACGTCAAGACGCCGACGTTCGCGGCGTAGCCGGTGTTGAACAGCCGGACCCCGCCGGTCTGCAGCCAGTCGGCGACGGCGCGCTCGAGCAACACGTGCTGGCGGTGGTTCCCCGTGATCAGCCGCGAGGCCCCGACCCCGGTGCCGCTGTCCTCGAGCTCGGCTGCGGCCGCGCGCGATAACCGCGGATCGCCGGCGAGGCCGAGGTAGTCATTCGAGGCGAAGTTGATGACCTCGCGTCCATCGATGACCGCGAGCGGCCCCTGGACGCCGTCGACGATGCGCGGGACCCGCAAGCGGTGCGCGCTCGCGAGCTCGCGGAGCTCGGCAAGCACGTCGTCGTCCAGGCTCACGGCCGGCACTATAGCGGCAGCAGCGTCGGCGCACAGTGGCCGGACTGGTTTCTCCCGGCGTCGTGATCTCGCGGCGCGCGGTGCAGGCTCGGCGCCGGGTTCGCCCGCTGCGCTCGCGGCACGCGGGTATTCCCCGGCGGCTCTTCGTGAGGGCGCCGGCGACGCGCGTCACTTGCCGATGCAGAACCGGGCGAACACTTCGTCGAGCACGCGGTCGCCGACCGCGACGCCACGCAGCTGCGCGAGCGCAAGCGCCGCGTCGCGGAGCTCGACCGCGACGACCTCGGGGGGACGTCGGGCCGCACGGGCCGCACGGGCGGCACCGAACGCGTCACGCGCGGCCGCGGCCAGGGCCTGCTGCCGTGCGGTCGTGACGAACGCCTGCTCGTTGCCCTCCTGGTCGGCAACCCCGGCCACGGCCAGGACGTCGCGGCGTAGCTCGTCGAGTCCCTGACCGGTCGCCGCCGACGTCGCGCGCCCGCGCAGGTCCGCGCCGCCGAGGTCCGCCTTGCTGCGCACCAGCACGACCCGGTCTCCGTAGCGCGCACCATCGTCCCACGGCGCCTCGCCGTCGTTGACGACGACCACGACGTCGGCCGAGGCCACGCGGGTCTCGCCCAGCGCGATGCCGCGTTGCTCGACCGGATCGTCGGTGACCCGCAGGCCCGCCGTGTCGATCAGGGTGACCGCGACGCCGCCCCAGTCGTCGACGACCTCGAGCCAGTCGCGGGTGGTGCCCGGCGCGGCGGCCACCAGGGCGCGCTCGCGGCCGACCAGGGCGTTCAGCAGCGACGACTTGCCGACGTTGACCGGGCCGACCAGGGCGACCGTGACACCCCGGCTGACGCCGCGGCCGTGGCGGAATCCATCGACGAACCCGGCGCACGCGCGCGCGAGGGCCGCTAGCTCGTGGTCGATCGCCGCGGCGTCGGCGACCTCGAGATCCTCGTCGGGGAAGTCGATGCCGCCTTCGAGCTCGGCGAGGATCGCCAGCGCGCGGTGCTCGATCGCCTGGACCTCCTCGCCCAGGCGCCCCCCGAGGTTGGCCTGGGCGAGCCGCCACGCGCGCGCGCTGCCGGCGTGGATCACGTCGAGCAACGCCTCGGCGCGGATCAGATCGAGCTTGCCGCTCGCCACCGCCCGGCGCGTGAACTCCCCCGGCTCGGCGACCCGCGCGCCGCGCACGAGCACCGCCGCCAGCAGCCGCTCGAGGTTGTGCGACCCGCCGTGGCCCTGCAGCTCGGCGACGTCCTCGCCGGTGAACGACGCCGGCGCGCGCATGGCAAACGCGAGGACCTGATCGATCGCGCGGCCGTCCTGGTCGCGGACCCAGCCCACGCGCACGCGGCGATCGAGCTGCTCGGCGGCGAGCCCGAGGGCGTCTGCCGCGATCGCGATCGCCCGTGGGCCGCTGAGCCGCACGATGCCGACGCCGCCGACCCCGGCCGCGGTGGCGATCGCCGCGATCGTGTCCTCGTTCACTCGGCGGGAGCCGGCACGACGAGGATATGGCGATCCTCGCCCTCGCCTTCGCTGCGGCTCGACAGCCCCGGCATCTCGGCGATCGCCATGTGGACGATGCGGCGATCGTGCGGCGTCATCGGCTGGAGCTCGACGATCTGCTTGGTCTGCAGCGCCTTCTCCCCCATCTTCTGGGCGATCGAACGCAGCCGCTCGACCTGCTTGTCGCGAAAGCCACCCGCGTCGACGACCAGCGGCTTGGTGCGATCGCCGGTGCGGTCGCGGTACACGACCTTGTTGACCAGGTGCTGCAGCGCGTCCATCACGACGCCGCGCCGGCCGATCACCAGCTCGGTGTCCTTGGTCTGGATCTCCAGCACCGTCTTGTCGGTGTCGTCCTTGATGTCGATGTCGGCGGAGATGCCCATGCGCTCGAGCACGCCGAGCAGGAACTCGCTCGCCTTCTCGGCGAGGTCTTCACGGTCCGCGGTCGGTTCTGTCACAGCTGTCTCCATGAGCTATCTCCTGCGCTTCTTGCGCCGTGGACGATTGCGCGCCGAGCTGGGCGTTCCACCCGTATCCGCCGGAGCGTCGTCTGTGTCCGCACCATCGTCCGCTTGATCGTCGGGCAGCACGTCGGTTGCCTTGGTGTCGATCACGCGCTTGGCCTTCGGTCCGCCGTTGGTCGTGCCCGCCTTCACCGAGCCGCCGGTCCTGGCGGCCGGGGTCGCGAGGGCCGCGGCCGCGGCTTCCTGGCTCTTCTTGAGCTGCGCTGCGATGTCCAGGCTCTTCTTGTCGAACTTGTTCATGTAGATCGAGTGCAGCGCGCTGAGCACGGTGTTGGTGAAGATATACAGCGACAACCCGGCCGGGAAGACGAACGACATCGCGCCGAACATCAGCGGCATGCCGTACTGGAGGAACTTCTGCTGCGTCGAGTCCGCGGCCGCCGGCTGCAGGCGCGCCTGCACGAACATCGTCACGACGATGATCACCGGCAGGACGTGAGCCGGATCGGTCGCGGTGAGATCGTTGATCCAGCCCGGGATGAACGCCTGCTGGTAGAGCTCGCCAGCGTTCGACAGCATCCGGTACAAGGCCAGCCAGATCGGCATCTGCAGCAAGATCGGGAGGCAGCCCGCGACGGGGTTGACGCCATGTTGCTTGTAGAGCGCCATGGTCTCGGCCTGCTGGCGCTGCTTGTCGTCGCCGTACTTCGCCTGCAGCGCCTTCATCTGCGGCGCGAGCGCGGCCATCGCCTTCATCGACCGCATCGACTTGGTCGTCCAGTACAGGGTCAGCGCCTTGACGAGGAACGTCAGGAGGATGATCGCGATCCCCCAGTTCCCCACCACCTCGTGGAACTTCTGGAGCATCCACAACAGCGGCCGGCCGATGAAGGCAAACCAGCCGAGGTCGACCACCTTGCCAAAGCCGGTCGTGAACCCGGCGGCCGCATCGACCTGGTCGAGGTTGTCGTAGTTCTTCGGGCCGAGGTAACCGACGATCTCTCTCGTCATGGCCGGATCACCGTGCCTGAACGTCTTCGCCGGAAACACCATGTGGGTCTGCATGAAGCCGTGCGGCAGGCCGTCGTCGCCCTTGGAGGCCGTGGTGTGCTTCTCGACCAACTCGCCTTGCACATGAGGCGCGTAGCCGACGAGCAGGTAGGGATGCTCGAAGCCGGTCCACTGGATCACCCGCTCGAAGCGGGGCCACTCGAGCACACCGGAGACCTCGGTCTGGACGACCGTTCCGTCGCGCATCGTCGAGGAAGCCCACGTCCGCGGCGCGGCCTGGGCCCAGCCGCTCTTGAGCCCGGCCGGATCCTGGAAGCCATACACGCTGACCGCCAGCTGCTGCCGCGCCTCGGCTCCCTCGGGAACGTGCACGTCCACGCTGATGGTCATGCGCACGAGGAACTTCTCGGGCACCACCGTGAACGTCTTCACGATGTCGAGCTGATCGGAGGTGTACCGGTAGCGGACCTCGGTCCTGGAGGTCTGTTCACCGGTCCACACCGCGCGGCGGGGCACGACGAACGCCGATGACGCGAAGTTGACGTCGAACGCACCGCAATCGGGTAGGTTCGCGAGTTGCGCGGCGGGGACCGGGACCGGTCTTCCGTCCGGATCGGCCAGCGTCATCAGCGACCGCTCGGGCAGGAGCTGGCCTTGCGTCGCGTCTTTCGCGTAGTGCTTGTCGGTCAGCCGCCACGACGAAAGGCCGCCGCAGTAGCTCGAGAACGTCGCCACCAGGTTGTCGAACGCCAGCGTGATCGGCACCTCGGGCGGACGTGGCAGCTCCTCGACGGGCTTCGCCGCCGGCGCGGGCACCGAAGGAGGAGCGGTGACCGCCGAGGTCCCCGAGCCGGTCGCCGAGGCCGGCGATGGCGGCGCCGGCAAGCCGGCCACCGGCACCCCGACCTGCGGAGTGGCCGGCTTGGGGGGCGCAACCTGGCTCCCCGCCGCGGGTGGTGGCGGCTCGTCCTTGGGGAACACCAGGTTCCAGACGAGCATCACGCCCAGCGCGAGAGCCACTGCGATCAACAGTCGCTTTCCTTGGTCTTGCATCAATGCTCCTGGCAGTGGCGCGCCCCGCGCGCTGGAACTGGGTCATGGCCGCCGTGACACAGCGGATTGCAGCGCAGGATGCGCCACGTTGCCAACGCACCACCGACGACGATCCCGCGCTGCTTCACCGCGGTGATCGCATACTCCGAGCACGTCGGAAGAAACCGGCAGCTCGGCGCCCGCTTGAGCGGCGAGAGCACCACGCGGTACAGGTGCACCGGGAGGAGCACGAGCCACACGAGGACTGAGAGGACTGATGAATAGACCGAACGAATCATGAAAGCTGGCGCAGGATCCGAGTGAGATCAGAAGCGAAGTCGTCTGGGTGAAGCTGCCGCGCCGCGCTGTCCTTGGCAACCAGGACCATGTCCCAGCCACCGGGAACCCAGCCGTGGACGCGCAACCACTCTCGCAGCAACCGCTTGATCCGATTTCGAACGACCGCGTTCCCTACTTTCTTGGTAACCGTCAGGCCGAGCCTGCCGCGCGGGCTCGATTCGGCTCGCTTGCACGCGATCGCCAGCACGTGGCGACCATGCAGCTTCATACCACCGGTCTGGACCGCGAGATAATCGACACGTTGCCGCAGCCGCATCTCCTTGCAGATGCCCAACGAGGCGCGACAGCGCGCGACGCGGCTTGGCGCGTCCAAGCTACTTCTTCGCGATCGTGACCGAGATGCGCTTGCGTCCCTTCGCACGGCGACGGCGGAGGACTTCACGGCCACCGCGGGTTTTCTTGCGAGCGCGGAACCCGTGGGTGCGCTTGCGGCTTTTATTGTGTGGCTGGTAGGTACGCTTCACGGTTCAACTCCACCCTGCGGGGAGGGGGATCGATACTCAAGGGCGCGGGTGAAGTCAAGCCGACGCCGGTACCGGTCCGCGTGACGGCGATTTTCCGACGAGGTCCGGAGTACACTTCCGATCGTTTTCAGCTTGCACCGGGAATTCGCGGTCTGCTACGAACGCCGGGTTTCCTTGCCTGTGGACAAGCCATGGCGCCTGGCCGCGGGGGAGAACCAGAAGTCCTTGTGGATAACTTCTGGATTGGTTGTCTTTTATCTGTGCGTTAAATCAGCCAACCGTCAGATATCACAGGATTTCAAGGGGAATGACCGTACCGTTGCTTTGGGACGAAGCCGTCGGGAGACTTCGATCGCGGGTATCTCCGCAGAACTACGACATGTGGCTCCGTCCGATCGAGCTGCTGTCGTTCGACGGAGCCATCCTCAAGCTCCGCGCCCCCAACAGCTACGTCCGGCTCTGGTTCGAGTCGAACTTCCTCGGCAGCCTCTTGCGGGAAATCCACGAGCTCGGGCACGAGGTCCAGGTCGAGTTCGAGGCCGATGGGCCGGACGAGCGCCCGCCGCAGGTCATCGAGGAAGAGCCCCCCGCGCCGCCGCCCCCCCGGCCGCCGCCCCCCCGGCCGCCGGCGCACGCGCCGCCCAGGTCTGCCCCCCACGTCGAGGTCGACCACGAAGCGATCGCCGCCCCCGAGGCCGCATCGCTGAACCCGCGCTACACGTTCGACACGTTCGTCGCCGGTCCATCGAACCAGCTCGCGTTCGCGGCCTCGCAGGCCGCCGCCTCGAGCTATCCCCCAAAATACAATCCGGTCTTCCTGTGCGGCGGCGTTGGGCTCGGCAAGACCCACCTGCTCCACTCGATCGGCCACCAGCAGCTCGCCACCCGGCCAACCGCGCGTATCGTGTACCTGTCGAGCGAGCGATTCATGAACGAGTACGTCCATTGCATCCGCACCGGCCGGATGCACGAATTTCGCCGCAACTACCGCGAGGGGATCGACGTACTCTTGGTCGACGACGTGCAGTTCCTCGCCGGCAAGGACAGCACCCAGGACGAGTTCTTCCACACCTTCAACGCGCTCCACGAGAACCACAAGCAGATCGTGCTCACCGCCGACCGCAAGCCGCACGAGATCTCCGACATCGCCGATCGGCTGCGCACCCGGTTCGCGTGGGGCCTGCTCGCCGACATCGAGCCGCCCGAGCTCGAGGTCCGCATCGCGATCCTGCGCAAGAAGGCCGCGGTCGAGTCCGTGGTCCTGCCCGATGACGTCGCGCTCTACATCGCGTCGTCGATCAAGTCGAACGTCCGCGAGCTCGAGGGCGCGCTGATCCGGCTCGCCGCGTACGCCTCGCTGTCGAAGAAGCGCATCGACCTCGAGTTCGCGCAGGAGACGCTCGGCGCCGCGATCACGCGGCCGCGCGAGGTGATCACGGTCGACGGCGTGATCAAGGCCGTCGCGAGCTACTACGGCCTCAAGTCGAGCGACATCAAGTCCGAGCGGCGCCACAAGTCGGTCGCCACACCGCGGGCGGTGGCGATGTACCTGGCCCGCCACCACACCAAGGACTCCTACCCCGACCTCGCCCGCGCGTTCGGCGGCAAGCACCACACCACGGTGATCTCGGCGGTCCAGAAGATCATCGAGCGGGTCAAGGACGATGCCTCGCTACGCTCCGAAATCCACGCGATCGAATCGATGATCCTGCGATGATGCCCCTTGTGACTTACCCTGTGCGCCCGGGTGTGGACGAACCGTGGACGGCCAGCGCCCTCCCGACCAGCTCCGGGTTGTCCACACCTTCCCTTCATGGCATCCACCGATGAACGCCCACGTTTCGCTGTCAGTCCGTCCTGATATTCAGTAGCCATCCTGCTGCGTTGCCGAGCTATCCACACAACTCACAGCACCTATTATCTACTACTTCCAACAAGATCTTTCTCTTACTGATCAAGATCAAGAGACGCACGAAGGTCGAGGACATATGGAGTTTCGCATCGCAAAGTCCGAGTTCCTCCGTGGGCTGCGCCTCGCGCAGGGCATCGCCGATCGCAAGAGCACGATGCCGATGCTCGCCAACGTCTTGCTGCGCACCCAGGGCAAGAACCAGCTGCTCGTGGCGGCGACAGACTTGAACGTCTCGCTGACCGCCGAGCTCAAGAGCACCAACGCGAGCGAAGGCGGCCTCACGCTCGGCGCCAAGAACCTCTACGAGCTGATCGCGAACGCGCCCGGCGACGAGGTCACGCTCAAGAAGGCCGACAACCACTGGGCCGAGATCAAGAGCGGCAAGGTCACGTACCGCATCGTCGGCATGCCCGACCGGGACTTCCCCAAGGTCCCCGATCACCGCGAGGCGACGTACACGACGCTCGAGAGCGCGATCGTCCGCGAGATGATCGAGCGCACGCTGTTCTCGGTATGCAACGACGAGACGCGGTTCCACCTGAACGGCGTGTTCTTCGAGAGCGACGGCTCCAAGAGCCGCATGGTCTCGACCGACGGCCACCGCCTGAGCAAGGTCGAACGCACGATCGCCAACGGGCCCAAGCTCTCGGCGGGCGTCATCATCCCGAAGAAGGGCCTGCTCGAGATCAAGAAGGTCCTCGAGCAAGGCCCGTCGTGCAAGCTCGCGATCAAGACGCCGCACCTGTTCCTCGTGCAGGACGACATCGCGATCGCGGTCAAGCTGATCGACGCCCAGTTCCCGCCGTACGAGCAGGTCATCCCCAAGGAGCACAAGAAGATCATCACGGTCGATCGGCTGCGGTTCATCGACGCGCTCCGCCGCGCGCAGCTGATGTCGTCGGAGACCCGCGGCGTCAAGGTCGCGGCGACGTCGGACGGCATGACCATCACGAGCGATAACCCGGACCTCGGGGAGGTCCGCGAGGAGCTCGAGGCCGAGTACAACGGCGAGCCGATCGCGATCGGGTTCAACCCCAAGTACGTGGTCGAGCTGCTCACGCAGATGTCGAGCGACCAGATCACGATCGCGCTGGGCGGCGAGCTCGACCCCGGCCTGATCCGGCCGCTGACGGGCGATGACTACCTCGGCGTCGTCATGCCGATGAGGATCTAGGTGCTGGCCCCTCGGACGGAGCGCTGAGCTGCGGATCCAGGCGCTCGTCGCCGGCGGGGTCCGCAACCTCCGGCCGTTCCAGCTCGAGCCCCGCGAGCGGTTCAACGTCTTCTCGGGCGACAACGGCCAGGGCAAGACCAACCTCCTCGAGGCGATCTTCGTCATCGCCGCGCTGCGCTCGTTCAGGACCGCGAAGCTGGCGGATCTCGTCGCGTTCGGCGCCGAGCGCGCGACGCTGGGCGCGCGGGTCTGGAAGGACGAGCTCGTCAGGGTCTACGAGGTCGAGCTCGCGCAGGGCACGCGCAAGGTCACGCTCGACGGCAAGGCGGTGCGGCCGCTCGCGCGCTACTTCGGCGGCTTCAACGTCGTGGTGTTCACGCCCGAGGACCTCGCGTTGCCGCGGACCTCTCCCTCGGACCGCCGCCGGTTCCTCGATCGCGGGGTGTTCAACCTGCGGCCGGACTACCTCGCGACGGCGCAGGACTACGAGCGCGTGCTGAAGACCCGGAACACCGTGCTACGCCAGGCCGGCGATACGCACCTCGACCGCCGGCGCGCCGAGGAGCTGCTCGCGGTCTACGACCACCAGCTCGCGGAGCTCGGCGCGCGGGTGATCGCCGCCCGGCGCGCGTTCCTCGACGTCGTGCGTGGCGAGCTCGCGACGGCGTTCGCGTCGATCACGCGGACCGGGCTGGCCGCCTCCGCGCGCTACGTGGTGCGCTCGGACGCCGTCACCGCGGACGAGATCGCCGCGAAGCTTGCGGCGAGCCGGATCAAGGACTTCGCGACCCACGCGACCCAGGTCGGGCCGCATCGCGACGACGTCGTGTTCGAGCTCGACGGCCGCGACGCGGGGACCTACGCATCGCAGGGCCAGCTGCGCGCGATCATGCTGGCGTGGAAGACCGCCGAGCTCACCGTCCTGGGGCGCGCCCACGGCGACCTGCCGATCCTCTTGCTCGACGACGTCTCGAGCGAGCTCGATCCGCAGCGCAACGAGTTCTTGTTCGAGCACCTCGCGACGCTGGCCGGCCAGTGCTTCATCACGACCACGCACCCGGCGCACGTGTTGCTGCGCCAACACCGCGCCGACTACCGTATCGCCAAGGGCGAGATTCTCCTATAAAAACAACAAACTAGAAGAAGTCGAAAGGCTGCGCGCGCGCTTTCCGACGAGGAATGGCTGTGGTACCAAACACTCCCTCGGTCGTCAGATGGCAGATCCCACAGTAGGTTCGCAGACTTCGGAGTCCGATTACGATGCCGGGTCGATCGGCGTCCTGAAGGGCCTGGAGGGTGTCCGCAAGCGCCCCGGCATGTACATCGGCGACACCGATGACGGTACCGGACTGCACCACCTGGTCCACGAGGTGGTCGACAACTCGGTGGACGAGCACCTGGCCGGGCATTGCAGCCGGATCGACGTGATCATCCACTTCGACAACTCGGTCACCGTCGAAGACAACGGCCGCGGCATCCCGGTCGACTTCATGGCCACCGAGGGTCGCTCCGCCGCAGAGGTCGTGATGACGAACCTGCACGCCGGCGGCAAGTTCAACCAGGACAACTACAAGGTCTCGGGCGGGCTCCACGGCGTCGGCGTGTCCGCGGTCAACGCGCTGTCCGACTGGCTGCGCCTCGAGATCCACCGCGAC